>Ga0137308_100608_pt1 | contig 53418 bp, 47 predicted proteins | sample Inofrocosms_June_FD_97181 | JGI IMG/M metagenome (GOLD analysis project Ga0137308, IMG submission 97181) | Mouse cecal microbial communities from Vienna, Austria - N-Acetylneuraminic and N-Acetylglucosamine D2O microcosms_June | ecosystem: Host-associated > Mammals > Digestive system > Large...
AGATTGATATGGATGACAAAATTGTGGTCCGTCACGTGGACAAATTTTATGGAAGGAAGAAGGCGCTTGCTGATGTGAGCCTGACCATTGAACCGGGAATGTTCGGGCTTCTCGGGAGGAACGGGGCGGGCAAGACCACGCTCATGAAGCTCCTTGCCTCCCTTCTGCCAAAACAAGCGGGAGAAATCAATATTTTGGGAATACCGGTGGAGAGACGCCGGGAAATCCGCAGTATGACCGGGTATCTGCCCCAGGATTTTTCCATGTACCCGTCCATGACCGTGGAGGAATGTCTGGATTATCTGGGGATTCTCTCGGGTATGAGCAGAAGTCTTCGAAGGGAGAGGAAGGATATGCTTCTTCAAAGGGTCAATCTGGAGGAATGCAGGAAAAAAAGGGTAAGGGAGCTTTCCGGGGGAATGAAGCGCAGGCTGGGGATTGCACAGGCGCTGATCCATGATCCGAAGGTGCTGATCGTGGATGAGCCCACGGCTGGGCTCGACCCTGAGGAGCGGATCCGGTTTCGGAATCTCCTTGGCGAGGCGGCCCAGGAGCGGACCGTGATTCTCTCCACACATATCGTGGGCGATATCGAGGCATCCTGCGAGGACATTGCCATCATGAACGAGGGCAGTATCCTGTGGCAGGGCACGGTTGCCGAATTGATTCGTCAGGCGAAGGGAAAAGTCTACCGGGCAAGGATACCGAAAAAATCGCTTCCCGAGGTGAAGAAGAGCTATGCGGTTACGGGAATGGTGGCAGGGGAAGACGGTATTACGGTCCGGCTTCTTGCAGAGGATGCTCCGCAGATTCCGGGGGCTGAACTGACCAGTCCCGGACTGGAGGACGCCTATATGTATCTTTTGCAAAAAGAGGGCGTCAGACCGGAGGGAGGTGTTTTGTGATGTTGTTTTGGAAGGAATTCAAAAAAACGGCGGCTTCCCTGCTCTATGTGGTTTATATCCTTGCGGTAATTGCGGCATATGTCACACAGTTTGCCCCGGAGCTGGAGGAGCCGGTGGCAAAGCCTGTTCCCGGGCTGGAGGATTACGGGACGATAGCAAAGGAGGTTCCGGAGGTTTTGATGAAAGAGGCATCCGCGGGACTTCGGGAGGAATTTCTCCGGGAAAGCTATGACGCCTATCCCATGGGTTTTTACAGGGAAGTGCATCTGACAGAGGAAAAAACGAAACAAATGAAAGAAGTTCTGAATGAGCTTTCCACAGATCCTCTTACTTACGAGCGCTTTCGGGAGCTGATGCGCAGGGCGGATCAGCTGATCGGGGGCGGCTCGAGGTATTGCGACGCTTATCTTGTGAGATACTTTTCCAACGTTCCGAAGACTTATGAGGACGCCCTGGAGGAATATGAGCTGTTTCTCCATAAGGATAAGGTTATGGGAGGCTATGCCCGGCTTTTTTGCGACTATATGGGGGTTCTGGTGGCGTCAATCCTTCCGGCCTTTCTCGGTGCGGCCCTTGGAGTGAAGGACCGGAGAGCCAAAATGGAGGAAGTGGTTTATGGGAAGGCTGTCGCCTCGTTTCATCTGATTTTTACCAGGTTTTTTGCAGCGCTGGCCGCCGCCGCACTTCCGGTGGTCCTTCTCGCAGCAGCCGCAACGATTCAGGTAGGGAAGCTTTATCCGGACGATATACTGGATCGGACCGCTTTTTTTCGCTATGCGGGATTCTGGCTTATGCCGCAAATGATGGTATCCATGGCCGTGGGAATGCTTTTTTCTCATCTTGCGGACCGCCCCGTGGGGATTCTGGTGCAGGGAATCTGGTGGCTTTTTGCCATGTGTGGAAAAACGGGGGTTCTGACCGGTTCCATCGGCAGATTTGATTTGATTCCCCGGCATAATTCCCTGCTGAAGGCAGGGGAATTTCTGGATCGGATCGGGAACCTGGCCTTTAACCGGACATTTTACACGCTGCTGTCGCTTGGGCTGGTCTTTTTGACCACAGGGATCTATGAACAGAAAAGGAGGGGGAAAGCATTTGGAACGAAGAGATTTAAAAACCATATGCCTCATAAATCTGAAATATAATTTTCTACCGCATTTTTTGGCGGCAGTCCTGCTGGCGCTTTTTACCCCCGTGCTCTTTCGGGTGGAAGCGCTGGACGGGGTAAAATCCGCTTATCCTCTGGAAATGGTTCTGTCTCTTGTGGGGATGATCTGCCTTACGCCCGTTTTCCTGCCGGAACAGGAGGAAGGAATCCGGGATGTGGTGCGGGTGAGAAAGACCAGTTATCTTGCGGTGGGCCTTCTGCGGCTCTGCTATTCGCTGCTGGGAGTGTCGCTGATTTTCGGCGCCTTTGTGCTCTTTATGTATGGCAGAGAGTGTGACGTCACTCTGCGGCACCTGGCAGGCGGAATCATTTCGGCCTTTTATCTGGGGGCTGTCGGATTTGCCGCAGCCGGTATCAGCCGGAACGTCATCCTGGGATATCTGGTATCCTTTCTCTGCTATGTGTCTAATTTTGGAGGGGCGGGGAAAGGGTTTTGGGCCAGCTTTTATCTGTTCTCCATGGCCGGAGGAAGCTTTCAGGAGAAGTACTGGCTGCTCGGTACAGGGCTTATTCTTGTCTTTCTTACCTTTCTGATAAAGAGGTGATTGTGAAGCAGTAAGTTGCAGAATATTCAGACAATATTTCTCCTCAAATCCTATTTCGCCAGGCATTCCATCAAGCCCAGTAAATAAGAAGTCAGTCGAGCAAAGGCTCTCCAGCCTTCTATGGTCTTGATTTCATGGCGAATAAGGCTTTTCGAAGAAAATATTGTCTGAATATTCTGCAAATTTACAAGTTTCGCAGTTACCTGTTTCTGGTAAAGAGAAGGAGGGATAGAGCCGATAAGGATCGTGCGGAAAAAGATCAGGGCTGTAGCCCGGTTCTGCGTGCCAGCTCGTCAAACCATTTTCCGGCGGGAGGGATCTTTGCCTCCATATCCTTAAGGGAGCTTATGCGCGAAAATTCTTCCAGCTTCGCTCTCTCAGGGGCCGGGATGTGCCGGGAAATGTGGGTGAGATAATAATCCGCATAAGCAGGGGTATAGAGGATCCGCAGCAGAACGATGAGGGGCTCTAAAATATATTCGTTGTAATGGGCATATGCCTCCAGGTAAAGCCCGCGGCGGATATATTTTACCACACGGCAGTGCTGGGTTCTGCGATAGCAGGCTTCCCGGAACCGGGCGGCGTTTGCATCCGCAAATCCGGAAAGATCCATGGGCTGCCAGTGGATGACGTTGTCCTTGTCAAAGAGGACTTTTGCGGCCTCCACGGGGTCGTTTTCATAATAACCGTATTCTTCTTGCGGACGGCTGTGAAGCTGCCAGCAGAAATCGATCATCAGGAATTCGCCGGTTCCCTTAAGATGATAGATCCTCTGGCGAATTTTGGGATGGGGATGGTCGAAGACGTAGAAAAAATCGATATCGGCAAGCCCGGAGAGGGCGTTTTCCACGGCAGAGATGGCCTGGGCCTCCATTTCATCATCAACGTCCACCCAGTAATCAATATCGCTGTATTCGTCCGCCATCCCCGCAGCGTCCGCCCCCTCCAGCCAGAAGGCGTGGATATAGGGAAGGGGCTCTAGGGCGCCGCAGAGCCTGGCGGTGATGGTGTTTTTGTCTAACATGATTTTTCTCCTTTTGTTCTGTGTGCGGTGATAATGGTATAACTGTGCGCATTTACGGTTATCCTGCAGTTACCTGAAAGGATATACCAGTTTTTTCCGGTTCTTGAAATCTTTGCGTTCCTGTCCGAAATTCGGTCCCGGCACCATTGGACCACATCATCTGTCTCTATCTGCAGATTTCTTTTTATACGTTCGGCACCCATCTGTGTGGTGTGGAGCCTGTCAATCGATTCAAGCAAGCCGCCCTCTTGCTCTTTTGGCATACTCTTTGGCGGTTTCCCGGTGTTATCATTTAATCTTGCATATACATAGGTATCTTTCCAGATGGCTTTTTCGTTTTCATCTCTCCGGAAATACACATTTTTTCTGAAATGAGCTTCACGCCAAAAACCTAAGGCTTCCAGTAATTTCCAGGAACTTTCATTGTCTGGGTCGCACTGTGCATAGATTCTGTGAACGCCGTTTGAAAATGCCAGCCCGATCAGGGCTCTGCAGCTCTCGGCGGCATAACCATGTCCCCAATAATTCCGATTAAATACATATCCGATTTCCAGTGCTTCAAAGTCACGTTTTCCCAAATATACATTCCCGATCATTTTGTGGGAATGTTTCAGTTCAACGGCAATCATTTCGCCTGTGCCAATGCGCCACGCAAGATTTTCCCTTGTTTCATCAAAGGTCAGCGGTTTATACGGTTCGTATTTCACGACTTCTTCATCGGAGAGATATTCGAATAAGTCCTGCAAATCTTCCTTCTCATATCTTCTTAAAACCAGCCGTTCTGTCTCTGTTATGATGATTTTGTCCTCCATGACATTCCTTCCCTGTTAAAAATTATCTATAAAGTATTTTAACACATACCTTCCGTTTTGGAAACGCCATGTATGAATGACCGAAAGACCGGGAAGACTCATCCAAAAGGCTGTGTGAAAGGCAGCCTTCAGGAGGTGCTTTATGGAAAAAAGAACGGAGAGGTTGACGGAGATTCTGATAAGGTGTAAAATAAAACAACAATGTTTCGGGGAACCGGATGGGAGGATATTTGCGATGAGGATTGGAGCGGCCGATTTTCAGCCCTATATTTATAACACGAATTATGTGAGCGGAAACAGCCTTGGAAGGGTGTCCGCCGTAGGAGACCCGCTTACATCCAAAACGGATTATTCGGAGCTTCTGGATGAGAGCCTGAACGAGAATCCGCTTCGCAAGGGTGAGACGTCCAATTTCATGGATATCCTTCAGATGCAGCTTTATACAGGGAGAATGAACGCCTCAAGGGTGCTTAAGCCTGCCGGGGAGGCGGTTGGTATCCAGATGCCGGTTGAAAATGAGGATAAGAAGAAGGAAGAGGATTTTTCCCTGGAACTTCAGCGCCGGACAGACGAAATGCAGAATCGGAATTTATACCGGATGCAGAAGGCCGCACAGGCCTATGGTTTTAACATGACCGCATGATAAGGCTGAGATCGCAGGCCGCATGCCTGTGACCGGGAAAAGAGCCGGATGCAAAGGAGAAGAAGTTGAGGCGCAGGCCGGAATATGACAGAAAGCTGATCGGACGGAATCTGAGACGTCTTCGGGAGGCAAAGGGCCTTTCGGTGGACGAAGTGAGAAATTACCTTTGTCTGGGATCGGTACAGGCAATTTATAAATATGAAGAGGGAAAAAGCTACCCGCCGGCGGATAATATGCTTGCGCTCATGGAACTGTATGAGGCGGAGCTTAGAGATGTTATCCGGGATGATCCCTTCCGTATACGGGCGTATATGGAGGGTGAGGAAGACGGATGCGATTTTTGCATGGCGCCGGATTTGACTGCGGGAATTGTGGAAGCGGCATTATTCCATGTGGACAGGATGCGGAGAGGGGACAGGCTGGAGAGGTACCATAAATTATACAGGAACGACAAGAGCATGGCTGCCGGGTAATACCGGCAGCTTTTTAACTATGCCGTCAATGACAGGCAGCGAGAGGAATGTTATTCTTATAGTAAACGACAAAATAATTGCCGTTTACTATAGCCCCTCCGGGGGATGCGCACGATTTTTGCAAGGTAAATCTGCGTTTGCACGCAGCAAAAATCGGCGCAGCCAATGACAAAAGGAAAAAGCTTTTGTCGTTGACTATAAAATGGCAGTTAAGAAAGTTTGCCATAAGGACAGAGCCGGAGGGGGCGTCATTATGCTGTTTTTGATCGATTACGAAAACGTGGGCAATGCGGGAATGAAAGGCTGCGACTGCCTGAATGAACAGGATCACGTCATAGTCTTTTTCAGCGAGGCCAAAAAACATATGGAGCGGAGAATCCTTGAGAATATCACGGCTTCCGGGTGCAGATTCGATATCTGTAAGCTTTGCAGGACGGGTAAAAATGCTCTGGATTTTTACATCGCTTCAAAACTCGGTGAGTTGATCGGGGAGGGCTATGAGGGAACGGCCGTCGTGGTGAGCAATGACAACGGATTCGCGGCTGTGAGGGATTATTGGGACAAGGGTTCGGCTCACAGGAGAAAGGTCGTGTTGTCGTCCTGTGTTGAGGATGGCATAATCAGCGGGAACGAAAACAACGAACGGACAAAGGAACTCAGGAGGCGGCGGGAAAAACTGGAGATCGGAAGCTACTATTCGGCGTACACCGAAAAGCGGAGGATAAAGTCGGTTTTGCAAAACCTGTTCGAAGGCACGCAGTACGAAAGCCGGGTGGATGAAATTCAAAATATGATTGAGGGAAAAGACAAAAGCGCCAGGATCATTTATCTCAGCAGCCTCCATCTGTTCGGGAGAAAGGGCGGGCTGGAAATTTATAATAAGGTGAAAGCGGCAAAATCCTGTTGTCAGTGCGGCAAAGTATGATAAAATAAAAAAAAGAAACGACGGCCTGTGAGAAAGAGGCAGGCGGCAGGAAAGGAAGGACAGGATATGGGGCTTTACGAGTTAAAAAATGATGCGGTGGCAATTGCTGTTGACAGCCATGGGGCGGAGCTGAAATCCCTGAAAAAGCTAAGCACGGGAACGGAGTACATGTGGTGTGCGGATGCGAAATACTGGGCAAGGACATCCCCGGTTCTCTTCCCCTTTGTGGGAGGTTTAAGGAACAACGAGTACAGGGCCAAGGGGAAAACCTACTCCATGACCAAGCATGGTTTTGCCAGGGATATGGATTTTGAACTGCTTTCGCAGAGCGAAAAGGAGCTCTGGTTTGTCTTAAAATCCAGTGAGGAGACACTGAAAACCTATCCCTATGAATTTGTGTTAAAGCTCGGTTACAGAATCGAGGACTGTAAGGTAGAGGTGCTCTGGCAGGTGGAAAATCCGGGGGACGAGGAGCTTTTCTTTTCCATAGGGGGCCATCCGGCTTTTAACTGTCCCATTGAGGAAGGGGCGGAGCGCAGGGAGTGTTTTGTGGAATTCGGCGGCTGCGAGGAGATTGCCAGCAGCAGAATCGGTGAGAGCGGCCTGGTGACAGGCTGTATGGATGTGTTCGCCCTTACGGACGGAAAGCTCGCCCTTACGGAAAATCTTTTTGATCACGACGCTTTAGTGGTGGAAAAGAACCAGACGGATACGGTTGCGCTGTGCAGACGGGATGGATCCCGGTATCTTACGGTTACCATGGAGGCCCCTTTGTTTGGCGTGTGGTCTCCTGTGGGAAAAGACGTTCCCTTTGTGTGTATCGAGCCCTGGCATGGAAGATGCGACAGGGAAGGCTTTGAGGGAACGCTGAAAGAGCGGGAATGGGGAAACCGGATAGCGCCGGGCCATGTCTGGAAGGCTTCCTATGTGATCGAGGTATGAGGACAAAAATCAGGGGCGGATCCGGAGGCGGGATATGAGGATTGCAGTCTGTGACGACGAACAGGCGCAGTGTGCGCTCCTTTCCGGCTATTTAAAGGAATGGGCAAAGGAAAGGCGGATTGCGTCTGAAATCTCCTGTTTTTACAGTGCGGAGAGCTTTCTCTTTTCCTGGGAGGAGGAGACCTTCGATCTTCTCCTTCTGGATATTGAGATGGGTTCCCTGAGCGGGATGGAGCTTGCAAAAAAGATCCGATTGCAGGACGAGGATATCCCCGTTTTGTTTATTACCGGCTATGACAGGTATATGGCACAGGGATACGAGGTATCGGCGCTCCACTATCTGTTAAAGCCGGTCCGCCGGGAAAAGCTCTGTGAGGTTCTTGATGGGCTGATGCGGAAGAAAAAGCCGGAGGAAAAGCTGGTCTTTCCCACGGCAGAGGGACGCCTTCTGCTTGCGGCAAGCCAGATCTGGTATGTGGAGGCCATGGGCCACGACTGTGTTCTGCGCACGGAAAAGGACAGGGGAGAGATCCGCATGTCCATGGGAGAGGCGCTGGGGATTCTGGGCGGCAGGAGGGAGTTCGTACAGTGCCACCGCTCCTATCTCATCAATCTGCAGCATATCAGTGCCATCGTAAAAGGCGAGATCGTGCTGGACGACGGGGAGCGGATCCCGGTGAGCCGCAGAATGTACAGGGAGGTAAACGAGGCGTTTATCCGCCTCTACAGATGAAGGCGTTTATCCTCTAAAGAAGCGGGAATTCAAAGGCGGAAAAACCCCGTTACGCCGAAAGGAGCGGAAGATGGCGTTTGTCGTGGCAGGTATCATTGTTATAGCGGTTGTGGTTAACGTTTTGCTGTGGCTTTTTCTGATGCCCCGGTATGTGAAACGCAGGATTTCCGGCTTTCAGAATGAGCTGGTGGACCGGCATTATGACGAGGTGGAGGTTATGTACCGGAAAATGCGGGGCTGGCGGCACGATTATCACAATCACATTCAGGTGCTGAAGGCCTATTTGAGCCTTACCCAGTACAGGGAAGCTTTGGACTATCTGGACGGGCTGGAGAAGGATCTGTCCGCAGTGGATACGGTGCTTAAAACCGGAAACGTGATGGTGGACGCTATTTTAAACAGCAAGCTTTCCCTGATATGCGAGCGGAAGATTGCGGTGGACGCCACGGCCCTTGTGCCGGGCGATGCCCCGGTTTCCGGTATTGACCTGTCCGTGCTGATCGGAAATCTCCTGGACAACGCCATGGAGGCCTGCATGGAGCTTCCGCAGGAAAAGGACCGTTTTATCCGGATCTATATCGATCGTATCAAGAAGCAGCTGTATATTTCCGTGACGAATTCCATGAAAGGAAAAGCGAAAAGGCTGGGCGCTCGGTTTCTCTCCCGCAAGGGGGGAAACCATGGATTCGGACTTTACCGGATCGACAGCATTGTGGCCAAATATGGCGGTTATGTAAACCGCCAGACGGAAGAGGGGGTATTTGCCACGGAGATCACGCTGCCTCTCGTGGAATAAGCGTAGTGCCATTCGTGCAAAATGGGATACCATTTGTGCACGAATTTTTTTTCAAGGTAAATCTGTGATAGGATGAGAACAGCTTAGGGAAGGGACAGTACGGTATGAAAAACAGGGAAGAACAAAACTGCGTAAAATACAAAATGGCCGGCAACGTGTTCTACAATATGCGATCCTCCAAAAGATGGGACAAAAAGCTTTTTTATTTTCAGATTCTGCAGATCTTTCCAGACGTGGCAGCCGCCTGGCTTGGCGTGTATCTTCCCGCACAGCTGGTAAGAGGCCTGGAACAGAGGTGGGATTTGATACCGCTGCTTCTCTGCGTGGTTTTCCTGGCAGTTTGTATATGGGTTTTTGAGATGCTGCGGGAGGGGATGCAGGAGTACCTGTACCGGAATTCCCTGTCTTTTCACCTGTATTATGAAAAGCTCTGCTTTGCCAAAATCATGGATATGGATTATGAGATGCTGGAGGAGCCGGAAAAGCGCAGGCTGATGGAGAATACATGGAATGTGATCCGCAATGAATTCGGGATCCGCAACTCCTTCCTCACCGTGCCAATGCTCCTTGGCGGCGTTCTTGGAACCGGTCTGTATGGAACGGCGATCGGAAGGGAAAGCCTCCTGTTGCTTCTGGTAGTGATCCTGAATCTGCTTGCAAGCTTTCTGCTGCTTGCCCTTGTGCGGAAAAAGCATGAGAAATACCATGCAAATCTGAATTCCTTTACGGCAAAGGCATCCTATATCAGCAGACAGACCATGGAGAGGACGGCGGGAAAGGAGATCCGTCTCTACCAGATGGCGGACTGGTTTGTGAAAAAGTATGAGGAATGCCTGAAAGGAATGGATGAGATTTACGGGCATATTCATAACTGGTATTTTGCCAGAGGATCCGCCGAGGCGCTTCTGACCCTTTTCTCGGAGGGCTTTGCCTACGCCTATCTGCTCTTCCGTCTGGCACAGGGAAGAGTCACGGTTCCGGATTTTGTGTTTTATATGGGACTGCTTGCCGGATTCGGCTCTTATTTTGAGCAGATGGTCCTTGCGGTCCTGTCGCTGAATTCTCTGGACGCCTCCATCAGCTATATCCGAAGCTTCCTGGAGCTTCCCGAAAGCGTCTGGAGCAGGGAGGGGATCGGCGAGGAAAAGCTTGCGGCCATCAAAAGGGAGGGCGTTCTGGTGGAGGCAAGAGGAATAAGCTACACCTATCCGGGCGCACAGGAGCCGGTGCTCTCCCGGATTGATCTCACCATCAGGCCCGGCGAGAGGCTGGCACTGATCGGATTAAACGGTGCTGGAAAGACCACGCTTGTTAAGCTTCTCTGTGGATTTTACCAGCCCTCGGAGGGGGAAATACGGATCAATAACATTCCGGCTAAGGCGTTTGCGAGACAAGAGTACTATAGCCTTGTGTCGGTGCTGTTTCAGGACTCCCATATGCTCCCGCTGACTCTGGACCAAAATCTGACAGGGCAGGCGAAAGAGGGCGTGGATCGGGAAAAGCTTAAGCGGGCTCTTGAAATTTCTGGTTTTTCTGAAAAATATGAGAGCCTTCCGCACAGGGGGGATACGCTCCTTGTCCGGGAGGCCAACAGAGAAGCCCTGGACTTCTCGGGCGGAGAGAGGCAGAAAATGCTCTTTGCAAGAGCTCTGTACAAACAGACGCCCCTCCTGATCCTGGATGAGCCGACGGCCGCCCTTGATCCGATAGCGGAGAACGAGATGTATCTGAAATACGGCGAGGCCGTAAAGGGAAGAACCTGCGTTTATATTTCCCACCGTTTATCCAGCACAAGGTTCTGCGACCGAATCTGTCTGATAGGCGATGGAAAGATTGTGGAACAGGGAACCCATGAGAGCCTGATGGAGAAGAAGGGAAGATATGCCGAAATCTACGAGGTCCAGAGCCGGTATTACAGGGAAGGGGAAAGAGGGGAAGAGACGGGAGGCGCTTTATGAACAGAGAGGATATCAGATATATAGGACTGCTGTTTCGGGAGATTGCGGGCAGGGAGAGGAAGATTGCCGTTTGCACCTTCCTGCTTGCCATACTGGAAGCGGCAAATCCCTATATCATGATTCTGTGCACCGGAGTTTTGGTGGACGGCGTATACCGGAAAGAGAGCATGGAGTCTCTGCTTTTCTACACGGCCTGCGCCCTCGGCCTGAAGCTTTTGTTCCGGGTGGCCTGCTCCCGGATGGGGGAATGGTTCAACCAGAAGCTGGACTATACCAGACAGTTGGACGAGGAGCAGCTGAACAGGCAGAGTCTTTCTATGGACTATGAATATCTGGAGGATACCCATGTGCAGGAGCTGCGGACAAGGGCGCTTGCAAGATCCTACTATGGGATCCGGGGCTGGCTTCTTTTGCAGGTCAGAGAATTTCTGAAGGGAATTTTTTCCATGCTTACGGCCCTGGTCATTGTTTTTCCCATGCTTGCGGGGGGAGCGCAGATGGGAGGAGGCGGCATGTTTTCTCTCCTTGCCTCCCTTCTTTTGCTGCTGGTGATCGGCGTCCTGGTGTGGGGAAACTACCGGGCGGGAATTTATTACACCAGAAAATCCGTGGAGATTTTGGACGGGCTGGATGGGATTCACAACAAAAGCGCCTATTACCTGGATCTGCTCTCCGGCGTGGAGAGCCAGAAGGATCTGCGGATTCATGCACAGCAGAGGATGATACGGCAGGATGTGGACGCTTTGTTTGAGGCGTCAAGGAAAGGGGAGTGGCGGATCGGACAGATGTATATCAGGCGTCAGCTGATCGGAGTGACCTTTCCCGGACTCAGCGGTCTTTGCATCTATCTCTTTGCCGGCATCAAGGCTTTCCTGGGGCAGATCTCCATCGGGAACGTGGTGTCCTACACGGCAAGCATCATCCAGCTGGCCCGGTCCGCCTCCCGCTTTGCAGGCTGTGTGGGGAGAATGAAATCCGTGGCCGACTATTCCAGGGATTATATGCAGTACAGGAATCTGGAAAAACGAAAACGGCAGGGCACCATACCGGTGGAAAAGCGCAGGGACGGCCGTTTCCAGATCGATTTTGAACATGTCTCTTTCCGTTATCCGGGGACAGAGGAATATGTGATCAGCGATCTCACTCTTTCCTTTGAGATCGGGGAAAAGATGGCAATCGTGGGATCGAACGGGTCCGGCAAAACCACGTTTATCAAGCTTTTGTGCAGGCTGTACGACGTGACGGAGGGCTGCATCAAACTGAACGGGATCGATATCCGCAAATATGACTATCAGGAGTACTGTGCGCTTTTTGCCGTGGTCTTTCAGGACTTTTGTATTTTTGCTTTTCCCCTGGGAGAAAACATTGCGGCAGCAGGCGTTGTGGAAGAGGCGGCGGCAGAGGACGCCCTTGTGAGGGCGGGCCTTGGAGAGCGCCTTGCAAAACTGCCGCAGGGGCTTGCAACCTATGTGGGAAGACAGTTCAGTGACGGAGGCGTTTCCTTTTCCGGCGGCGAAAAGCAGAAAATGGCTATCGCAAGAGCCATCTATAAGGACGCTCCCTTTGTCATTATGGACGAGCCCACGGCCGCCCTGGACCCGCTGGCGGAGTGCGACGTCTATGCGGGTTTTGACCGGATGGTGGGGAAAAAGACGGCTCTCTACATTTCCCACCGCCTTGCCTCCTGTCGGTTTTGCGAGGATATTCTGGTGTTTGACAAAGGCCGGGTGGTGCAGAGGGGAAGCCATGAGGAGCTTGCGGCGCAGCAGGGGCTTTACCGCAGGCTCTGGAACGCCCAGGCGCAGTATTATCAGCAGCCATGAAAAATAAGAAGACCCCGCCGGAATTCCTCCGGGAGGTCTTCTTATTTATATGAAACTGAGGGATAGGTGAACGCTGTTTTATTCCACGTCCTGCAGAGCGGCGAAATTTTCCTCGCCGGTGCGGACCTTCACGACCTTCTCGACGCCGTATACGAAGATCTTGCCGTCGCCGATGTGGCCGGTGTAGAGCGCCTTCTTGGCCGCTTCGATCACAGTTTCCACAGGGATCTTGCTCACAACGACCTCGACTTTTACCTTGGGCAGAAGAGTGGCGTCCACTTCCACGCCGCGGTACATTTCCCCGGCGCCCTTCTGAACGCCGCAGCCCATAACCTGGGTCACGGTCATTCCGGTAACACCGAGATCGTTCATTGCCTTTTTCAGCTGATCATAGCGGGAGAGCTTTGCGATAATCGCAACCTTGTAGATGCCGGATGTGCAGGCAGGGGCGGCTGCAACGCTGACGGAAGCTTCCTTCTGGAAGTCGGAAGCGGCCTCGTAATTCTCCACGCCGAGATCCGTGTTCTCGTTGACATCCATGGTCATAGTATTGGAGATATCCATAATGCTGAAACCGGCGTAGGCCGAGGGAAGTCCGTGTTCACAGGAATCCAGGCCCACGATCTCCTCCTCCTGTGTGACCCGCAGACCGAAAATGGCCTTGATGACAAGAAAGGCAATGGTAATCGTGATGGCCGTCCATGCGGCAACGCTGAAAAATCCAAGCAGCTGCAGACCAAGCTGTTTGAAGCCGCCGCCATAAAAAAGACCTGCGATGCTATCATTTCCCGGAGCCGAGGTGGTGGCGAAGAGCCCTACCGCAAGGGTGCCCCAGATACCGTTTAAGCAGTGCACGGCCACGGCGCCAACGGGATCGTCGATGCACAGCTTATAATCCAGGAACCAGACGCCGAATACCACGAGAAGACCTGCCACGGCGCCGATTATGACAGAACCGGTGACGTCCGTCACGTCGCAGGGGGCCGTGATCGCTACAAGACCTGCAAGGGAAGCGTTCAGGCACATGGAAACATCCGGTTTGCCGTACTTAATCCAGGTAAAGATCATGCATACCACGGTTGCCACGGCAGGGGCAATGGTGGTCGTCACGAACACGGAGCCGAGCTGTTCCACGCTCGTGCAGGCCGCTCCGTTAAAGCCGTACCAGCCAAGCCAGAGAATAAATACGCCGAGGCATCCAAGGGGAAGGTTGTGTCCGGGGAAAGCGTTTACCTTTGTGATCTTACCGTCTTTATCCTTTGCAAACTTGCCGATCCGGGGTCCCAAAATCTTTGCCCCGATCAGGGCGGAGATTCCGCCTACCATATGTATGGCGCAGGAACCTGCAAAATCGTGGAACCCGGCCTGGGCAAGCCAGCCGCCGCCCCAGATCCAGTGCGCCTCGATGGGATAGATCAGGGCCGAAATCACTGCGGAATAGACGCAGTAGGATAAGAATTTGGTTCTCTCGGCCATTGCGCCGGAGACGATGGTGGCCGTTGTGGCGCAGAACACGAGATTGAATACAAAATTGGACCAGTCAAAGCTTTCGTAGCTGGTGAAAATGTCAAAGCCGGGCTTTCCTATGAGGCCGACCATGTCCTCGCCAAACAAAAGCCCAAAGCCGATCAGAATGAAAACCACGGTGCCGATACAAAAATCCATCAGGTTCTTCATCAGGATATTGCCGGAGTTCTTTGCCCTGGTAAAACCGGTTTCCACCATGGCAAAGCCTGCCTGCATCCAGAAAACCAGCGCGGCGCCGATCAAAAACCAGACGCCGAATACCTCGCCGTTTACCATGCTTAAAATTTCTTCAGTCATAATTTTTCCTCCTCACATTAAAAAGCGGAGCCGAAAGTCCTGTCACCGGTAAACAAGCCCCTTTGCTCCGCAATTTTAATAATTTGCACAGGGACAGGTGTTTCCTTCCCGAGTGCATTGATAAAGGCGCTGCGGATAAACCACAGCGCCTTCGCTTTACGTGTTGTATGATAGCACGGTAAAAAATTACTGTCAACAATTTTTTAAAAAAACTTTTTTATCTCCCAAACCGGGGGTATAATAATACCGTATGCAGATATGGATGATTTGAGACAGGTAAAACCGGAAAGGAGAATGGGTACAGGATGAGGGACATTCCGAAGCCGCAGCAGATTTACAGACATTTTAAAGGGGGCATCTACCAGATAGTCTCTCTGGCAGAGCACACGGAGAGCGGGGAAGAGCTGGTGGTTTACCAGGCTATGTATGGGGATTTCAGGGTATATGCAAGGCCCCTTGCCCTGTTCATGGGAAAGGTTGACCGGGAAAAATATCCGAAGGCTCTCCAGGAATACCGGTTCGAAGCAGTGGAAGCGCAGCCGGGGCAGACAGAAGAGCGGGCGCAGCGGACAGAAACCGTCCCCCAAAAGCGGGATGCCGCTCCGGAAAAGCAGGGTGACTTTCTCAAGGCCGGTCCGGAAAGGCAGGACGGCGCCCCTTCGAAGGAGGAACCTGACATAGATCCGCTGGTGATCCGGTTTCTGGATTCGGACAGTTATTCGGAAAAGCTGGATCTTCTGGCCGCACTCCATGACCGCGTCACGGACTCCATGATCAACACCATGGCCATTTCTATTGACGTGGAGGTGGACGAGGGCGAGATCGAGGAGAGATACGAGGAGCTGAGAAAGTGCCTTCTTCTGTATGACAGATTTGAATGCACCCGGCTGAGGTGAGAGACTTATGAGATACGAACGAATCGTTAAAGGACGCTTTGAGAGCAGGCCCAACCGCTTTATCGCTTATGTGGACATGGAGGGAAGGAGCGAGAAGGTTCACGTGAAGAACACCGGGCGATGCCGGGAGCTGCTGGTGGATCAGGCGGAGGTTTACTTGAGCGAGAGCGATAACAAAAAGAGAAACACCCGGTACGACCTTGTAGCGGTCAGGAAGGGGGAGCGGCTGATTAATATGGATTCCCAGGCTCCCAACCGGGCGGTGGGGGAATGGCTCCTGAAAGAGGAGCTGTTCCCCGGCACGGTCCGGATCCGGCCCGAGACGGTTTACGGGAAATCCCGCTTTGACTTTTACATAGAGACCGGAGGGGAGAGGATATTTCTGGAGGTGAAGGGGGTCACGCTGGAGGAGGATGACGTGGCCCTCTTTCCGGATGCGCCGTCGGAGCGCGCCGTAAAGCATGTACAGGAGCTGGCCGGGGCGGTGCGGGAGGGATACCGGGGGGTGATCCTGCTGGTAATCCAGATGAAGGGCATCCGGTATTTTGCGCCGAACCGACGGACGCATCCGGAATTTGCCGATGCCCTTCTGGCGGCAAGGGAGCAGGGAGTGGAAATACTGGCCTATGACTGCCGGGTTTTTGAGGACGGTATGGAGATCGATTCGCCTGTTCCTGTAAGGCTGTCCTCTCTGGAACAGCTTGCGCAGCCCCTTCTTGCCTGGTATGACAGGGGACGGCGGATTCTTCCCTGGAGGGAGGATCCCACGCCCTACCATGTGTGGGTGTCGGAGATCATGCTGCAGCAGACGCGGGTGGAGGCCGTAAAGCCCTACTATGACCGCTTTATGGAAAAGCTCCCCGATATCCGGGCGCTTGCCGGGGCAAAAGAGGAGGAGCTCCTAAAGCTCTGGGAGGGCCTTGGCTATTACAACCGGGTGCGGAATCTGAACCGGGCGGCGGTTCAGATCATGGAACAATATGGAGGAATCATGCCGGATACCTGCGAGGAGCTGATGAAGCTGCCGGGAATCGGAAGCTACACGGCGGGAGCCGTGGCCTCCATCGCCTACGGCAGGCCGGTTCCGGCTGTGGACGGAAACGTGCTGCGGGTGTTCACAAGGCTTGTGTGTGATGAGAGAGACATCACTCGGCAGAAGGTGCGAAAGCAGATGGAGAGCGAGCTTGCCCGACAGATGCCGTTGGAACGAGCGGGAGATTTTAACCAGGCGCTTATGGAGCTGGGAGCCATGGTGTGTATCCCAAACGGCGCACCAAAATGCGGGGAATGTCCATGGGAGCGCTTCTGCCTTGCAAGACTTCGGGGAATACAGATGCAGTTCCCGGTCAAATCCGGGAAAAAGCCAAGAAGCATAGAGGAGAAGACTGTGCTGATCCTGCGGGATGAGAACCGGGCCGCCCTGCAAAAACGTCCCGGGAAGGGGCTGCTTGCGGGCATGTATGAGTTCCCCTGTCTGGAGGGACACCTTACCGGGGATCAGGTGCTTGCCCGCTTAAAGGAGATGGGCCTTTCCGTGCTGCAGATAAAGCCTCTGGAGGAGAGCCGTCATATTTTTTCCCACAAGGAATGGCATATGATCGGGTATGCGGTCAGGGTGGACGAGCTTGTAAAGCGGCCGGCCGCAGATTCTCTTGTGTTTGTGGAGAGAGAGGACGCCAGGGACCGGTATCCGATTCCCTCGGCCTATAAGGCGTATCTGCGGTACTTTAATGAAAATTTTTAGAAAAGTTTAAGTTTCCTGCCCGTATAATTTACCGTATTTCTATGCTATACTGTGAGGGAAATAGAACGAGAGCAAGAAAAGGAAACGGAGTTTGAAGTTTTTATGAAGCTATTATCATTTGTAGTGCCCTGCTATAACTCGGCGGCTTATATGGAAAAATGTGTGGATTCCCTTCTGCCCGGCGGGGAGGACGTGGAGATTTTGATTGTGGACGACGGTTCCGTGGATGAGACGGCGGAGATTGCCGACCGCTATGCGAGCTGTTACCCCGGGATTGTCCGGGCGATACACAAGGCAAACGGCGGCCATGGATCGGCGGTGAACGCAGGGATTGAAAATGCATCGGGCCTCTATTTTAAGGTGGTGGACAGCGACGACTGGGTGAAGCAGGAAGCCTATATGCAGATACTGGAAACCCTTCGGGAGCTCACGGGCGGCGAGAGAAGGCTGGATCTGCTGATCAGCAACTTCGTCTATGAGAAGGTGGGAGAGAACCGACATAAGGTAATGCGCTACCGCCATATTCTGCCCCAGAACGAACTGTTTACCTGGAGCGATATCCACCATTTTTACAAGGGGCATTATATTCTGATGCATTCGGTGATCTTCCGGACAAAGCTCCTTCGGGAGTGCGGGCTCAGACTTCCCGAAAAAACCTTTTATGTGGACAACCTCTATGTGTTTGAGCCGCTTCCCTTTGTGAAGAACATGTATTATCTGGACGTGAACTTTTACCGGTATTTTATCGGACGGGAGGATCAGTCCGTAAACGAGGAGGTCATGATCGGGCGGATCGACCAGCAGATACTGGTAAACAAGCTCATGATCGACTATATGGTGGACAACAAAAGCATGATCGCACCAAACAAAAAGCTGGGGCAGTATATGCTGAGCTACCTGGATATCATCACCACCGTGTCCTCCATCCTGCTCATCCGTTCCGGCACGGACGAAAATCTCCAGAAGAAAAAAGAGCTTTGGGGATATCTCAAGAAAAAGGACTGGATCCTGTATCGGAAGCTGCGTTTCGGCCTGCTTGGACAGAGCATGAACCTGCCCGGAAAGGGAGGAAGGCTGATCTCCGTGGAGGGGTATAAGATCTGCCGCAGGCTTTTTAACTTTAACTGACGGGATCAGCGGGGATTGTCAGAATTCGGAGTACGAAAAAACCAGCCTGGAAGACGGCTTTCGCCGTTTCAGGCTGGTTTGCTTTTTCTTATGGTGCAGTGAGGATCCGGCATGGCGCTTACGCCTGATGAACCCGCCGTCTCTTGGCATTTTGACGGCGCATCTGCCATGCGGTGACAATGTCGAGGCCGTACACCAGAATATACATCACGGCTCCCATGATAAAGGCGGTGAGCACGTCGAACACGGAGTGCTGTTTGATAAATACCGTGGAGAGAATAATAGAGACGCACAGGATCAGCGAACCCATATGGACGAGCCTGTTTTTACACAGTCCGGGATTTTTCAGCACGGCAAAGTGGGCGCCCAGGGAATTATATACGTGGATGCTGGGCCAGAGGTTGGTCGGGGTGTCCATCCGGTAGAGATGGGCGACCATGGCTGCAAAAATATTGTCTCTTGGCATGATATTGGGGCGCAGATGGTGTCCGTTGGGCCAGAGAGTGGAAACCAGCAGAAATACCGTCATTCCCGTGAACAGGAAGGTGCAGGTTCGGATATAGCCCTGTTTGTCCTTAAAAAAGAGATAGAGAACAACGATGGAAACATAGGCAAACCACAGAAAATAGGGGATGACGAAAATCTCGCAGAAGGGAATGGCATCATCCACCCTCATATGGATCAGGTTTTCGGGCCTTTTTACCGTTTTTTCCAGATAGGCGAACCAGCAGCAGTAAACAACGGCATAAGCCAGAAGCGGTATCGCATGCTTATACCTTTGATAAAACGTTTTCATAATACTCCTCCTCATAAAACATAAAGCATCAATTTTTAAAGCAGCATCTGCAGCTTTTCTTTTTCACAGGTAAGCGTAATGGCGTCTGCCTTTTGGGCGACCTCGCCGTCCGTGTGCACCCACAAGGGCAGGGAGGTTACGAGACGAAGCTTCCCTGCCCGGTACCGGTCAATCCCGTTAAAGCGGTAGTGGCTTCCGGTAAAGGCGGTGGGCAGGGCAAAGAGCACCAGCAGCTTTGAGATATCTCCAACGGCGCAGATATCCAGAAGCCCGTCGCAAAAGTCGGCGCCCGGGCAGAACTTAAAGCCTCCGCCTTCGTACTGATGAACCATTCCCGCAACAAACAGAAATTTGTCAATGTGAACCGGATCGTTTCCGTCCAGATAAAGGTCACAGGATACTTTCCTTGCGGCAATCAGCTGCTTTAAGGCGATAACAAGGTACGTTAATTTGCCAAGTCCCAGCTTATTTAATATATTCTTAAACCGGGAGGATAATGCTTCCTCGCAGACGGCGGCGTCAAAACCGATGCCGGAGCTGACGGAAAAATAGCGCACGGAAAGCAGATCCTTTCCATGTTTTCTCGAGGTCTCTTTTGAGACGCTTTCATAGCGGACACATCCGAGATCCATCTTAGTAGCCTGCCCGCAGGAGAGAATCTGCCTGAGAATCTGTACGGGTTCCCTGGTAAGATACAGGTCTCTTGCAAGGTCGTTGCTGGATCCGGTAGGAATATAGCCAAGCTGCACCCGGTCAAAATCCGCTATCCCCTGGAGAACCTCATTCAAAGTGCCGTCTCCCCCAAGCACAATAAGCCTGCAGAAAGTCCCTTTCGGAGAGTCCCGTAAAGGAACGGTCAGATCCTGTACAATTCTGACCACATGCCCGGGGCCCTCTGAGAGATAAGCCCGGTAGGGAATGTTCTCCCTGCGCAGTACCGGTTCGAGCAAAGCCCAAATCTTAGCCCCGCGTCCCGAACGGGAGGCCGGGTTTACTACCACATAGTACATAAAAAATCCACCTCAGTAAAAGCTTTCCCTATTCTATCAGCATTTTTTTAAATAGTAAAGCGATTTCCCCATATTTAAAATTTCTTAAGAGAAAGGTTTCCATTCCTTAAGGTTCCGTGTTATACTGTCTCAGGAAAAGAAAAACAGTCTCAAAGGCACAGGAGGAAAAGAGGTCAGGTATGTATCCATTGGAAGAGATAAGAAATGCGGATCCCGAGATCGCCCAGGCGATTGTGGAGGAGCAGGAGAGGCAGAACAGCCATATTGAGCTGATCGCCTCGGAGAACTGGGTGAGTAAGGCTGTTATGGCGGCTATGGGAAGCCCGCTCACCAACAAATATGCGGAAGGATATCCAGGAAAGCGCTATTACGGCGGCTGTCAGTGCGTGGACGTGGTGGAGAATCTGGCGATTGAGAGGGCGAAGGAGCTGTTTGGTTGTGATTACGCCAATGTGCAGCCACATTCCGGCGCACAGGCAAACTTTGCCGTGCAGTTTGCCATCTGCAACCCGGGAGACACCATTATGGGAATGAATCTGGATCACGGCGGACATCTGACGCACGGAAGCCCGGTGAATGTTTCCGGAAAATATTTTAAGATCGTTCCCTACGGAGTCAATGACGAGGGATTTATCGATTACGACAGCTTAAGGCAGACCGCCCTGGAATGCAGGCCGAGGATGATCATTGCGGGAGCTTCCGCCTATGCGAGAACCATAGATTTCAAAAAGTTCCGCGAGATAGCGGACGAGGCGGGAGCCGTGCTCATGGTGGATATGGCGCATATTGCGGGGCTTGTGGCGGCAGGCCTTCATCCAAGCCCCATCCCCTATGCGGACGTGGTCACCACCACCACCCACAAGACCTTAAGGGGCCCCAGGGGCGGTCTGATCCTGGCAAACCAGGAGGCGGCTGACAAATACAATTTCAACAAAGCGATCTTCCCCGGAACCCAGGGCGGACCTCTGATGCACGTGATCGCCGCAAAGGCGGTGTGCTTTAAGGAGGCCCTGTCCCAGGAATTTAAGACCTATCAGCAGGGGATCATCGACAATGCCCAGGCTCTGTGCAAAGGACTTAAGGAGCGGGGAATCAAGATCGTTTCAAACGGAACGGACAACCATCTGATGCTGGTGGACCTCACCACCTATGATCTGACCGGAAAGGCCGTGGAGAAGCTGCTGGATGAGGCTCACATCACGGCCAATAAGAATACGATTCCCAACGATCCCAAGTCGCCCTTTGTGACAAGCGGAATCCGCCTCGGAACCCCGGCCGTGACCTCCCGCGGAATGAACACTCAGGATATGGACAGGATTGCGGAGGCCATCGCCCTGGTGATTAAGGGAGGTCAGGAGAAGATTGCGGAAGCGAGAGCGATTGTGAAGGAGCTGACGGACAGGTATCCGCTGGTGTGAGAAAAGTGAGAATGTCATCCATGGAAACCAAAGCGGAAGAAGCAGACAACGCAGGTTCGCATCCATATGGTCAGAGGCCGCCTTTCGGGCGGCCTCTTCTGGAGTTGAAGAGCCAGGACAATTGTTTGGAATAGATTTTTGCAACTATTTACACTTTTCTATTGCAAGTCATAAATTTCGATTGCCGTATAGGTATGGCTGTAATGGTAGCCGAGCTTTTCGGCCAGTGCCACAGAACCCGGGTTCTGGGCGTCCCAGCTGGGATATAAATTCCTTTTCAGGCATTCCAGAATCAGTCTGGCCGCACAGACACTGGCAAGGGATTTGCGGCGGTAATCTTCCCTGGTATCAATCTCGATTTCAATTCCGCCCAGGTATCTGGAATAAGAGGAGGCGCCGGAGACAACCACACGATCCTTACAGACCACTGCGCCGATTCCCAGCTTTTGGTAGGTTTCATAGTCCGGAAACTGCGACACCAGGTCAGCGCTCCAGGACTGCGATCTGCACATATGATAGAGATATTCGTCTATCATGGAGAGCTCGTAACCCTCGGGCAGGAGAGAGACGATTCGCTTTAGTTTCTCCCGGTCAAAAATGTCCGGTTCCTTTTTTATGGCATAGCGGGAAGTGATTTTTGCCTTTTCCCCGTAAATTTCCAGGATCCTGTCTTCCCAGGCCCTGTCCTGCGGAACCAGGATCCTGAAATTTCCCTTACACCAGCCCGGCTTAAAGGATGCCAATTCTGTGTCCGGCTTTCCGGCAAAAAAGGTAAAATCTCCGATAACGGCCATTACCGCTGTGGGATGATCCGGATCGTCAGCATAGATCTTTCCCATTACGCCCTGCAGGCAGGACCAGATCAGTGTTTCCTCCCAGCCTTCAAACAGAGGGGAAGCCTTGCCTGCGTCTTTCATTTCGTGTACCATTGGATATTCCTCCTGTTGACTTTTGGCTTATGAATCCGCCATGTTTTGCCTTTTATTATATCATGCCCCGTGTTTTTGGAAAACGGCAAAGTTATTGCGTCTGTGCGGCGGTTTCTCTCTGACAGAGAAGCATTTCATAAGTGAAATACTTTACACATTTCCTTTGGTTTATGTTATACTATATCAACGATGCCAGGGTCAAAAGGTCGTGAATGATATGCTTGCATATCTATGCATGACTCTGGGATCCCTAAAACATGAAAAGAACAGCAAAGGGAGAGGAAATCTATGATTTTTAAGTATTATTGGTAGTTAATGAGTTTAACGAAATCCTGCTGTTAAAGCAGAATTACATAACGGAGACGAAATGGACTGTGGTGTCCGGCTATGTGACGGATGGAGAGACGATTGAGGAAGCGCTTGTGCGTGAAGTAAAGGAGGAAACAGGGCAGGATGTGGTGAGCTGCAAATATGTATCCAGCTATTACTTTGCACCAAAGCAGCTGATTATGATTGGCTTTATCGCTTATGTCAAGAAAATGCGGTTCAGAAGCTCTGTTGAGGTGGATGAGATCAAATGGTACGGATTAGATGAGGTAGATGATGTCATTGCCCGTGAAAATAATTGCTCCGGCATGCATTTTGACCGGTGCAGGAGACTGATTGAGGCGGGCGGCAACGATAACGCCTGCCCGTTTAAGGGCAGTGTGCGGTGAGAAAGAAAAGGAATAAGAAGGGATGAACGATTATGCAGGAGATCAGATGCCCGAACTGCGGGGAAGTCTTTGCGGTGGATGAATCCGGCTATGCGCAGATTGTCCGGCAGGTCAGGGATAAGGAATTTGAAAAGGAGATCAGGCGGCGGGAAACGGATCTGACGGAAAGGAAGGACAGCGAGCTTAAGCTTGCGAGGATGGAACAGAAGCAGGAATTTGACAGAACGCTGTCTGCAAAGGACGCACAGCTGTTTGAGAAAGAGAAAGCGATTGAACAGCTCAGGGCCCGGCTTTCCGGAAACGAGACCGAGAAGAAGCTTGCCGTCTCCCAGGCGGTACAGGAGAAGGAAAAGGAGCTTTCGGGCAAGACGGCGGAGATTGCGGAGCTGAAAAGCAGGCTGGCAAACAAGGAGGCCGAGAGCGAGCTGAGAGAGCGGTCTTTGCAGAAGCAGTATGAGGATCAGCTGCGGCAGAAGGACGAGCTGATCGGATATTACAAGGATTTTAAGGCAAGGCAGTCCACCAAGATGGTTGGCGAGAGCCTGGAGCAGCACTGCCTGAATCAGTTTAATTCGCTGCGGATGACGGCTTTCCCGGCGGCCTACTTTGAGAAGGACAATGATTCCCGGACAGGGAGCAAGGGAGACTTTATTTTCCGGGAGGCTGCGGACGGCACGGAATTTATCTCCATTATGTTTGAGATGAAGAATGAGATGGACGAGACGGCGACCAAGCACAAAAACGAGGATTTTTTCCGGGAGCTTGACAAGGACAGGCGGGAAAAGAAATGCGAGTATGCGGTTCTGGTGTCCCTGCTTGAGATTGATAATGAATACTATAACAATGGTATCGTGGATGTTTCTTATAAATATGAAAAAATGTATGTGATCCGGCCTCAGTTTTTTATTCCCATCATTACCCTGCTTCGCAATGCGGCCCTTGGTTCCCTCGCATACCGCAGGGAGCTGGAGGCGGTGAGGCACCAGCAGCTTGATATCCTGCAGTTTGAGGAGAATATGAATGCCTTTAAGGAGGGGTTCGCGCGCAACTACAGGCTTGCCAGTGATAAATTTAAGAAGGCCGTGGACGAGATCGACAAGACGATATCCAGCCTGCAGAAGATGAAGGATTACCTTCTTTCCTCGGAGAATAATCTTCGCCTTGCCAATAACAAGGCCGAGGATCTGAGCATAAAAAAACTGACGAAGGGTGCGCCTGCGGTAAAGGAAATGTTCAATGAACGAAAGTGCGCGGGTGCGGAGAAAGGAGAAGATATTTATGCGCGAGACAGTCAGAATTGAAGTGACACAGCCAAACTGGACCGTTTGTACAGGCGTTGCCTTTTCGCAGGTGGACGCCTGGTTCGGCCATACCAGGAGAGATCTGAAGATGGATATTATCTATCCGGAGAATACACAGAAGGCTTACCCGTGTATCGTGTGGATTTGCGGAGGGGCGTGGCTGACCATGGATCGGTCGGCCCATCTGGCTTATCTGGCAGGGCTTGCCAGGGACGGTTTCGTGGTGGCCAGCGTGGAATACCGGACCAGTAACGAGGCGGTTTTCCCTGCGCAGCTGATTGATGTGAAGTCTGCGATCCGCTATCTGCGGGCGCACAGCGGCCGTTATCACATTGATCCGGAGCGTTTTGCGGTGATGGGCGAGTCGGCCGGGGGACACCTTACGGCGATGGCGGCCCTGGCGAGCGATCCGGCCTTTGACGCGGGAGATTACCTGGAATACTCCAGCAAGGTACAGGCGGCGTGCCCCTGGTATCCGCCTGCGGACGTGACCACCTTTCCCTATGATGACCCGCTGAATGCGGCGGCCAGTCCGGAATCTCTGATGCTGGGAAAGAACGTGATGCTGAACAAAGAGGAAGCCATGAAAGCCTGTCCGGTTTCCTATGTGAAGGGGGATGCGCCTGCGTTTCTGATTCTGCACGGGACGCAGGATCACACCGTGCCCTTTGCCCAGGGAGAAGCCCTGCACGACAGCCTGGAGGCGGCTGGCTGCGATGTGAAGCTGGTTGCCATTGATGGAGCGGATCATGCGGACAGGCAGTTTTTCCAGGAGGAAACCTGGCAGCGCATCAGCGCCTTCTTCCATGAGAAGCTGAACCGGTAAGACAGCGGAACGATAAGGATAACGGGCATGACGGCGTCGGCTTTTGTCGAAAGCCATTGCCCGGATTCTTTTGATGCCGCAAGCAATGAGTCAAGCCGCTGCCTAAAGTCAACACTTGGTATATTTCTGGAAATTGTATGAAAATTTGTCTAAAAATAACAGCAAAACAGAAAAAATGTCGAATAAGAAAGAAAAATGAAAAAATTTAGAAAAAAATTAAAAAATGTGTTGACAAATAAACAAAGCTTGTATATACTAAAGTTACAAAAACAAATTCACATAGATGAAACAAAAAACTAGTCGAGTGAGGAAAGAGAGGTATAGTCCATTGGCAACATAACAATAACTGTTTCAGAGAAATTAAGAAAGTCAAGATAAGAAATGAAGACAGATGAAACAGTTAAAAACAAAAATTCAGTTTAAAGTACAAAAGAATCAGGTACTAAAGAAGCGAATCTCGATTCGTACAAGATCATAAGAAAAAGTAACGAAGCACACAAGAGGAAGGAACAGAAGCCGTTACAGTACATTAGTACAAAGGAAAAATGAGAAAAGTACGAAAGAGAAAAATGAAAACTGAATAAGGAAAATGGTAGAAAGAGAGGTAGCAAACCATTGGATAGCATAGTTTAGAAGCGGGTATTGATCAGAGAGAATCGATACCCGCTTCTAAGGTGCGTCAGAATGAGAACGGTTTCCCCCTGCCTTTGCCGGGGAAATCCATAAAAAGAATACATTTTCTGTAGAAATTCTCCGACAAATAAGGTATGATGATTGAGTATGGAGGGAATTGCTATGGCAGAGGTGAGAAGAGAAGAATTTGATGAGGAGATGGAAAGGCGGGAATACCGCCGCAGGAGACGGATCCGAAATCAGATTATAGCATATATATTTGCGGTGCTTATGCTTGCGGCGCTGATTGGCGGCATCGCTTTTGGTATACACAAGCTGATTACACTGATAAATGACAAAAAGCAGGAGCAGGAGCTCCAGAGACAGATGGAGGAGATGCAGAATAACCAGGAGGATCCGGGTGTGGTGGAAGCGCCGCAGACTCCGGAGGAGGAGCCTGTCGTCGAGGAGGAAAAGAGCCATCTCGACGAGATTGTTGATGCCTGCATTGCGGAAATGCCGCTGGAGGACAAAGTGACGGGGCTCTTTATCATCACGCCGGAGGTGCTTACGGATACGGGAGTGGTGGTGCGCGCAGGGGACACCACAAAGGAAAAGCTCAGAGAATGCGCGATCGGCGGACTGATTTATTCGGAGCAGAATATGAAATCAGCGGATCAGTTAAAGGAAATGATTTCCAATACCAAGGGGTGGAGCAAATATCCCCTGTTTATCGCAGTTGAGGAGGAGGGCGGAAGCGTCAGCCGTGTGGCAAAGAGCGGCCTTGCGGAGAATGTGGGAAGCATGGCAAAGGTGGGCGAGGCCGGGGATTCGGTTCAGGCGAGAGAAAAAAGCAATGCCATTGCGGCGTATCTTGCGGACTATGGATTTAATCTGGATTTCGCACCGGTTGCGGACGTGCTGCTTGAGGGGAACACGACCTTGGCAGATCGGTCCTTTGGCAGTATTGCGGAGAATGTCAGCGTCATGGTTTCGGCCAGTGTGGAGGGACTGCAGGAGAATGGCGTAAGCGCCTGCCTGAAGCATTTCCCCGGGCTTGGAAGCACTCTTGAGGATACCGGTGCGGGAATGGCGGTATGCGATAAGACGCTGGAGGATTTTCAGACTACGGACTTTTTGGCGTTTCAGTCGGGGATCAATGTGGGAGCGGATTTTGTGATGGTAAGCCACCTTTCTCTTCCCAACATAACCGGAGACAATACGCCTGCTTCCCTGTCGGACAAGATGATCACTGAGATCCTGCGGGGGCAGATGGGCTTTAACAGCGTCGTGATCACGGACGCCATGAATATGGGAGCGATCACGGAATACTATACGGCGGACGAGGCCGCAGTGAAGGCGCTTCTGGCAGGTGCAGACATGATTCTGATTCCCGAGGATTTCCAGCTGGCGCGCAGCGGCGTTCTGGAGGCCGTGAATAACGGAACCCTTTCGGAGGAGAGGATTGATGAATCCCTGCGCAGAATCTACCGTATCAAGTACAAGGATAAGGCAGAGGAGCTTTCTGACGATATGATGGAAGATATGCCGGTGGATGAGTCGGGAGACACACCGGAGGATCCTTCAGGGGAAGCGGCGGGAGATCCATCCGGAGAGACGCCTACGGATCCGTCCGGAGAGGCGCCGGAAAATAATGGATAAAAAATTTATTTTTTCCTGTTGACAAAGCGAGTGAACTGTAGTATAGTATATCTTGTCCGTGAGATACGGAAATGCACGAGTGGCTCAGTTGGTGGAGCACGACCTTGCCAAGGTCGGGGCCGCGGGTTCGAGTCCCGTCTCGTGCTCTGAGGATTCGAAGAAATTCGAATCCTTTTTTCTTTGTGCGCAGGAGTGTGCAGATAACTGCAGCCGTCACAATATGCGACCTGTGCGACGGACAGAGGGAAAACGCAGTTGTCTGATTGTAAAATTTTGCTCTTTCAGATTCGGGTAAGTTGTGGTATACTAAATTGATGATGCCGGGGGTAAGAGCACGAAGTGCGAAACAATCCCCCCAGGCAGCGTTAATTGATGTATGAGAAATAATTACAGCGGTTCGAATGGAGATTTATCATGGAAGTTCTTATGAAAATACTGACAAGTGTTTTGGGGGTATTGGCAGTGCTTGCCTGCCTTGCGACAATAGGAGCTGTCGGCTATTCTCTGGGCAGGGGAGAGAGTGCGAAGAACGAGGAGAGTCAGGTGCAGGAGGAAGTAAAGGCGCCTGAGGAAACACCGGTTCCGACAGCCACGCCGGAGAATACGGACGGGGAGAATGCCAGAGAGCCTGAGGCGATCAACCATGTACATAATTATGTAGAAAGCGTTGACAGAAAAGCTGCCTGCTATCAGACGGGAAGGAAAAAATTTACCTGCCAGTGCGGAGACTTCTATTATGAGGATATTCCTTCCACCGGCCATGTCCCGGATCTGTGGGAGGTTACAAGGGACGCAACCTCCAGCCAGGAGGGGCAGAGAGTGCGGAAGTGTATCTACTGTGATGAGATTGTGGCGATGGAGACGATCCCGAAGGTGGAGGAGAGCCAGAGCCATGTACATCAGTATTCCGCCAGCGTGGAGAGAGAGCCAAGCTGTATCCTTGCGGGCCTGCGGAAATATACCTGCAGCGTCTGCGGCAGTTTTTATACGGAGCAGATCTCAGCCATGGGGCATATAGCAACGGACTGGACGGAGGTGGAAAAGCCGACGACCACCATGCTGGGACGGGAACAGCGTACCTGCACGGTCTGCGGGGTGGTTCTTGATTCGAGGCCGATTCCGGTTCTCGTGCCGACCCCGAGCGCAACACCCACACCCACGGCTACCCCTACGCCCAGCCAGACTCCTGCGGCTACGAGAGCACCGGGGTCCACGGCGGCGCCGACACAGGCTCCAACGCCGTCGCCCACACCGACCCCGAGCGCAACGCCAACACCGACGCCTACCCCTACGCCTCATGTGCACCAGTATACTTCTTATGTGATACAGGAACCAAACTGCGACCAGAAAGGAATGCGTTCCTTTGTGTGCAGCTGCGGCAGTACTTACGGGGAGGAAATACCCAAGGATCCCAACAGACACACCTTCCAGGCAACCGTGGTGCCGCCTACGGCTGACAGTCAGGGATATACGATTTACCGCTGTATCCGGTGTAACCACAGCTACAACGATAATTATACGCCGGCGACAAATTGAGATTCCGATACAAAGCTTTTGGGCTGTCCCCTGATGCCTGCGGATTGTATCGCACTGTGCGTTTTCACAATCCTGAAAACATGAATAATCCCTGCTGCCTTTGCATATAAAATCATAGGCAGGAGGGATTTATTATGTATATGGCAAAAAGCGCATCTGAAACAGAAAAACTGCTTGAGACAAGCATCAGCCAGGGACTGTCCAGTGCCGAGGCGGAAAAAAGAAAACAAAAGTATGGGGAAAACAGGCTGAAAAACCAGAAGCAGAAGAGCGTGGCAGGGCTGTTTTTTGAGCAGTTGAATGATCCGCTGATCTATATACTGCTGGTTGCGATTGCCGTGTCGCTTTTTCTGGGGGAAGCGGGGGATGCGGGTATCATCGCGGCGGTTATTCTTCTGAACGCAGTGGTTGGCGTGATTCAGGAAGGAAAGGCGAGAGCGGCGATCGAGGCGCTGCAAAAGCTGTCAAGTCCGAGAGCCCTGGTGAGGCGGGATGGGAAGGAGAGAGAGATCGCAAGTGCACAGCTGGTAGTGGGGGATATTGTTTTTTTGGAGGCGGGAAGACAAGTCCCTGCGGATTTAAGGCTGGTACAGGCTGTGAACCTCAAAATAGAGGAGTCAGCTCTGACAGGGGAGTCCGTGCCTTCTGAAAAGAGCAGCGAGATCCTGCAGGGAACCGGGCATGGGCTGGGAGATCGGCATAATATGGCGTTCATGACCACTACCGTAACCTATGGAAGGGGTATGGGGATTGTAACGGCCACTGGAATGGAGACGGAGATCGGAAAGATTGCCGGGCTTATCGAGGAGGGAGGGAACGAACTGACCCCTCTGCAGAAAAGGCTGGCGGATCTGGGGAAGGTTCTCAGCATTGCGGCCGTGGGGATCTGCGTGTTTCTGTTTTTGGTTGCCGTGGTGCAGAAAAGAGATATCGGAGATATGCTGCTGACCGCAATTTCCCTCGCTGTTGCGGCGGTGCCGGAGGGGCTTCCGGCCATAGTGACCATCGTGCTGGCTCTCAGCGTATCCAGGATGGTAAAGGTAAATACCATTGTGCGCAGGCTCCCCTGTGTGGAGACGCTTGGTGCGGTGAGCGTGGTCTGTTCGGACAAGACCGGAACACTGACTAAGAACCGAATGACGGTAAAGCAGTGTTATGCGGACGGCAGATTTCTCGGCTGGGAAGAGCTTACGGCGGACGGACACGGCCTTTTTCTGGAGGCGTGCGCACTGTGTAATGACGCCGTTGCGGGGGATTCGAGGCTGGGAGACCCCACGGAGCTTGCGCTGCTGGATCTGGCAGGGGCTTTTGGAATAGAGAAGGAAAAGCTCCAGCAGAGGATACCGAGAGTGGAGGAGAAGGCGTTTGACTCCCAGCGAAAGCGCATGACCACGGTACATATGAGAGACGGGAAAAGGATCGCCTACGTAAAGGGTGCGGCGGACGAGATGATTGACCGATGCGGCAATGTGTGGATGTATGGAAAGGAGACTCCTTTTGGCGTAAGAGCCAGAAAGGCGGCGAAGGAAGCGGTGGAGGATATGGCTTTCGGAGCCCTGCGGGTGCTTGCCGTCGCAATGAAGACCAAAGGTGACCTGACGGACGAGAAGAATATGACGTTCCTTGGCCTTGTGGGAATGATGGATCCGCCAAGGGAGGAGGCGGCCTGCGCCGTAGCCAGCTTTGAGAGGGCCCATGTGGACACGGTAATGATCACCGGCGATCACGTGGATACGGCATTTGCCATTGCGAGGGAGCTTGGAATTACCAGGGACAGGGAGCGGTGTCTCACGGGAGCGCAGATCGACGGGATGAGCCGGGAGGAATTCGAGGAGAAGGCGGAACGGATGCGGGTGTATGCCAGAGTCTCGCCGGAGCATAAGGTACGGATTGTGGAGGCGCTGAAGAAAAAGGGAAAGGTGGTCGCCATGACCGGGGACGGGATCAATGACGCACCTTCCCTGAAGGCGGCGGACGTGGGAATCGCCATGGGAAAAGAGGGGACGGATGTGGCGAGAAATGCGGCAGATCTGGTGCTTACGGATGACAATTTTGCTACCATTGAGAAGGCTATGCGGGAAGGAAGGGGGATTTATGAGAATATAAGAAAGACCATACTCTTTCTTCTCTCTTCTAATTTCGGGGAGATTATCACCATGCTTGCCGCTGTGCTGGCAGGTCTTCCTGCGCCTCTTAAGGCCAGCCATATTCTGTGGGTGAATCTGATTACGGATTCCCTTCCGGCGCTTGCTCTGGGAGTGGACAGGAACGATGCGGATGCGCTGATGAGACAGCCGCCGAGAAAGAGCAAGGACAGCATGTTTTCCCATGGTGGCCTTTCCTGTACTCTGTGTTATGGAATTGTGATCGGTGCGATCAGCCTGCTGGCCTTTCTGACAGTGCCCTATCAGGAGCTCGCCGCATCCGGCTTTCCGGTAACCTTTGGGAATATCGGTAAGATCCTGCGGATGCAGTCGGTGCTGAACAAGGCGCAGACCCATGCCTTCACGGTGCTTGGCATGAGTCAGCTGGTACATGCCGTGGGGATGCGGGATGTAAACAAGTCGGTATTTCGGATGAAACATCTGGAAAATATTTACATGCTGATCGCATGGGCGGCCGGAGTGTTTTTACAGGTGCTTGTGACTGAAATTCCTTATTTTGTCAATCTCTTTGGAACCAGCCGGCTTTCGCTTTCGGAGTGGGGGATCCTGGCCCTTTTGTCCTGTATGCCGCTGGCGGTGCATGAACTTCTTATCCTGTCGGACATCCTGACGGGCGGCTCGGACAATGACATTTTAAAAAATGCGGGAGAGGGCCAGAAGGAAAAACAGGGCGGTGGAAACCCAGGAGAAATTGCATGAAAACCTTTGTACGAGAAGGTTCCCGGCAAAAAGTCCCGCAAGCATGGCGAAAAAGTGGATGGAGGAGGATAGCAGCACGACGGCGGCAGTGGGGAGCGGCGGCATCTGCGAACCAAGACCTGCCGTGATGCTGTCAACGGAGAGGACAAGAGAGAGAAGGGCCGCCTCTGCCCAGGAGAGATGCTGGACATCTCCTCTGTTTATCTTTTCGGAAAAGGAAGCGGTGGTCATGCCCGAATTTCGGTGGAATCTTTCGGGCAGGGCGTCATACAATTTGTATAAGGACAAAAAAAGCAAGATAAGAAAAGAAGAAATCCTGGTAAAGCCGGCGGGAAGAAGGTCTGTTATTTTTTCGCCTGCAAGCAGGGAAAGAGTGAAGGTAAGGCCGGAAACCAAGGAGAGAATGAGAATGGAAGTTACGGGAACCCGAACCCTTCCCGCACTGTAGGAAAGCCCTGCGGTGAAGGTGTCCGTTGAGAGGGCGATGCAAAGCAGCACAAAGGGGAGAAACGAAATTGTCATAGGATGCCTTCTTGAATCATTTGCTATATTATATTCAAATATGATATACTGTGACATATAAGGATAAAATCAGACACAAAGACAAGGAGGTAGGGGTATGAAGCTTATTTTTGTAGGTGCGGCTCACGAGGTTACAGGGAGCTGCCATTATCTGAATGCGTGCGGAAAACATATACTCGTGGATTATGGTATGGAACAGGGGGTAAATGTGTTTGAAAACTGTGCCCTTCCTGTTGCAGAATCGCTGATTGACTATGTGCTTCTTACCCATGCCCATATTGACCATTCAGGCATGCTTCCCCAACTTGCGGCCAGAGGTTTTCAGGGGCAGGTGCTGGCAACGGAGGCAACGGCGGATCTGTGCAGTATCATGCTTCGCGATTGTGCCCACATTCAGCTGCAGGAGGCGGAATGGAAGGCCAGAAAGGCGAAAAGAAGCTCTGAGGTGGCTCCTCATGAGCCGATCTATACCATGGAGGATGCGGAAAACATAATCCGGAGAATCATGCCCTGTGCGTACGGCGTCTGGATCGATCTGTGCGAGGGCATCAAAATCCGTTTTACGGACGTGGGACATCTCCTCGGCTCTTCCAGCATCGAGGTATGGGCAACTGAGGAAGGACAGCTGAAAAAGCTCGTGTTTTCCGGCGACATCGGAAATAAGAACCAGCTCCTTATCAAGGATCCGGCCATGACGAGGGAAGCGGATTACGTGGTAATGGAATCCACCTACGGGAACCGGCTGCATCCCACGGATCATCTGGACTATGTGACGGAGTTGACGGCAATTTTGCAGAAAACCTTTGACCGGGGCGGCAATGTGGTGATCCCCTCCTTTGCGGTGGGCAGAACCCAGGAGCTCCTCTATTATATCAGAAAGATCAAGGAGGCCGATCTGGTAAAGGGACACGGCAATTTCCCCGTTTACGTGGACAGCCCGCTTGCGGTGGAGGCCACGGGGATCTTCTACAAGAATGAGGCGACCTGCTTTGGCAAGGAGGCGCTGGAGCTGGTGCAGCAGGGAATCAATCCTCTTTCTTTCCCGGGGCTTCACTTAACGCTTACCAGCGAGGAGTCAAAGGAGATTAACTTTGACATGACGCCCAAGGTGATCATTTCGGCATCCGGCATGTGCGAGGCGGGAAGAATACGCCATCATCTTAAGCATAATCTCTGGCGGCCGGAATGTACGGTTTTGTTTGTGGGTTATCAGGCCATAGGCACACTTGGAAGGGCGCTTGTGGAAGGGGTCTCCGAGGTGAAGCTCTTTGGGGAATCCATAGAGGTTCGGGCCGAGATCAAGGGGCTGGCGGGTATGAGCGGACATGCGGATAAAAACGGACTGCTTGAATGGGTGGAAGCTTTTGAGGAAAAACCCAGAAAGGTGTTTGTGGTGCATGGCGATGATGATTCCTGTAAGGCCTTTGTGGAATGTCTCGTGGCGGAACATGGAATCAAGGCATATGCTCCTTACAGCGGAACGGAATTCAATCTTCTCACCGGCAAGTTTGAGTATGAAGCGGAGCCCATTCCCTTTAAGAAGAAAATTAAATCTGTTTCCGATGTATTTGCAAGACTTCTTGCAGCGGGACAGAGGCTTCTTGCAGTTATTCATAAGAACGAGGGCAGGGCAAACAAAGAGCTTGCCAAATTTGCGGATCAGATCAATTCCCTGTGTGACAAATGGTCTTCCTAGTCCGCAGGCTTGAGAAATACGGAGGGAAACATGAGTAAGGCAGACCAGATTTTTATAGATATGTGCAGGGATATTCTGGAAAACGGCACCAGTACCGAGGGCGAGAAGGTAAGGCCCCGCTGGGAGGACGGAACGCCCGCTTACACCATAAAGAAGTTTGGGGTGGTGAACCGCTACGATCTTTCGCAGGAATTTCCGGCGATTACGCTGCGCAGAACCGCAATAAAGAGCGCAACCGACGAGATGCTTTGGATTTGGCAGAAAAAGTCCAATAATATTCATGATCTGCACAGCCATATCTGGGATGAGTGGGCGGACGAGGACGGTTCCATCGGCAAGGCCTACGGCTATCAGATGGGGGTGAAGCACTCCTATAAGGAAGGAATGATGGATCAGGTGGACCGGGTGATTTATGATCTGAAAAACAACCCGTTCAGCCGCAGGATCCTGACCAATCTCTACGTGCATCAGGATCTGCACGAGATGAACCTCTATCCCTGCGCATACAGCGTGACCTTTAACGTGACCCAGAAAAAGGGGGAGGATGCGCTCACTTTAAATGCCGTTTTAAACCAGCGTTCCCAGGATGTCCTGGCTGCCAATAACTGGAACGTGGTGCAGTATGCGGTGCTTGTGCATATGCTGGCCCAGGTCTGCGGCATGAAGCCGGGGGAGCTTGTACATGTGATTGCGGACGCCCATATATACGACAGGCATGTCCCTATCATCCGGGAGCTGATTGAGCGAAAGCCATTTGAGGCCCCGTCTTTCTGGCTGAATCCCGAGGTAAAGGATTTTTACCGGTTTACGAGGCAGGACGTGCGTCTTGACAATTACATTACAGGGGAACAGATTAAGGACATTCCCGTCGCAATATAGCGGTTGAGGGAAAGATGGGAAAACAACAGACAGAAAGGGACGCAGAACATGAATTTAATCGTTGCGGTAGACGAAAACTGGGGCATCGGCAACAGGGGCGAGCTTTTGGTACGTATCCCGGCTGACCACAAATTTTTCAGACAGGAGACCACGGGGAAGGTGGTGGTGCTTGGGAGAAAGACTCTGGAAACGTTTCCCCAGGGAATGCCTCTTAAAAACAGGACGAATATCATTCTTTCCTCCCGCCCGGATTACCGGGTGAAGGACGCCATGGTGGTACACGACATGGAGGAGCTTGAGGCGGAGCTTTCCAAATATCCGGAGGATGCGGTTTATGTCATTGGAGGCGAGAGCGTTTACCGCCAGATGCTTTCCCGGTGTACGGTGGCGCATGTGACGAAGATTGACCGCTCCTATGAGGCGGACTCCTTTTTCCCGAATCTGGACGAGCTTGCGGAATGGGAACTCACAGGGGAGAGCGAAGAGCAGGTTTACTTTGATATCACCTATCATTTCCTGAGATACGAGAGAAGAAAATAAATAAAAAAGAAACGCCGTCAAAGCGAAGGATGCTTTGGCGGCGTAAATGTTTGGAAGGCAGTTTTTCTGGTAAGCCCGGTCAGAGGATGCGTCTTAGGATGCGTGTCCGGAGATGCGGCTCATCTCGAGAAGCTTCTGGCGCATTTCATTTTCGATACGCTGCAGCTCTTGTTCGGCGCCCTTCCTCTTGATGCGGCCGTCCTCCTGAATTTTCATGACTTCATCGAGGGTGCTGATCAGAGTCTGGTTGGTGGCCGTCAGGGTCTCGATGTCCACGATGCCGCGCTCGCTTTCCCTGGCTGTCTCGATGGTGGCGGTTTTCAGGGTCTCCGCATTTTTCTTAAGGAGGGCATTCGTCATATCCGTCACATCCTTCTGGGCCTTAGCCGCTTCGCTGGAGTGGTTTAATCCGATTGCGATGACCATCTGGCTCTTCCACAGAGGGATGGTATTTACCAGCGTGGACTGGATCTTGTCCGACATGGTGATGTCGTTGTTCTGGATCAGGCGGATCTGGGGCGCCATCTGCATGGAGATGGTTCTGGTCAGCTCCAGGTCGTAGATCTTTTTCTCAAAGCGCTCGCACATGGCGGCGAAATCCTTGGCGGCCTGGGTGTCCTCCGGAAGTCCGCTCTGCTCTGCCTTTGCAAGGAGGGAGGGAAGCTGCGTGGTCCTGGAATATTCAAGACGCTGTTTGCCGGCAAGGATGTACATGGACAGCTCCTTAAAGTAATTCAGGTTCAGCTCATACATTTTGTCCAGCATGGCGGCGTCTTTGAGAAGCGTGACCTGGTGGCCCTCCATGACCTTGCAGATTTTGTTGATGTTTGTCTCCGCCTTGTCATATTTTGCTTTCATATTCTCCAGCTTGTTGCCGGTTTTTTTGAATAGTCCAAAAAAACCTTTTTCTTCTTCCTCCTCAAAGTCCCGAAGCTCGGCAACCACGTCTGTCAGCATCTGGCCGATTTCGCCCATATCCTTGGTACGCACGTTGTTTAAGGCGCTCTCCGAAAAATCCGCTATTTTCTTCTGGCAGCCTGCGCCGTACTGGAGAACCATCTGGGTATTGGTGATATCGATCTGCGCCGCAAAATCATTCACTATTTTTTGCTCCTCAGGAGTAAGTTGAGCCTCCGGGATCTTTTCTTCCTCTTTCTTTGCGGCTTTTGCCTCCTGCATAAGGGAGGGAGCTTCCTTGGCCTGTACCCCGAAAGGTTCCAGGGTGAGGACAGGGGCCTCCTTTATCATGGAATCAAAATCATTATTCATTGTTTTCCTCCTGCAATTATGTTATATGTTTTTAGTAAGTCCTTCCCGTGCAAGCATGGTTTGAAGGACCTGTGCGTCCGTGGTGATATCCAGTACGGTATCCTGGAAAAGATTGGAGAGGAGCTCGGAGAATGCCTGGTTGATGATATCCATGGTGCGCTCAATCTCCGCCTTGGCCGCTACGATTTCCGGGCCGGGCACGCTGACCTTGTCGAAATCCGCATAGGCTTCCACGAGCTTTAATGTGGTGGGCAGGTAATAGTCCATCATTTTGTGCATCCGGTGCATCTGCTCGGGATGTTCCCTCACGCTGTCAAAAATGTCCTTCAGCAGGTTTTCCAGGCGGTACAGCTTTTCGGAGACCACTTCTCCCGGAATCTGGTCATTGAACTGATGCAGCTTGCGGGTACATTCCATTCCCTCGGCGATCATGGTGTTAAGCTCGGCCTCCTGCTCATTGCCAAGGGTCTCTTCCTGTCCGGCGCCTGCCTCTCCAGGGCCTTCGTTTTGTTTTTTGAGGGTTTCCGCCTTCTGCGCTTTCTCCCTTTCCCGGATGAGACGGCTCTGTTCCGCCTCCAGGTACTGCCTGTGGACGGAATCATTGAGCATAAAACAGGTTTTTTTGTCATCCAGGTGACCTTCCGGAAACATTCCCAGATGCAGCATTCTTCGGATATCCTTTGCCACGAACCGGATACTCCTTCCCGTGTCTCTGGCAAGCGCCTCTATCTGTCCGTACATCTGTCCGCCGCACAGCTGGATGTAGCGTTTTGCCCGCTTGAGGCGATCCCTCTGGCCGATCCCGAACCGGATCATTCCAAAGAAGGCGGCGATAAAAAGAAGATTGATGATCCATCCGGCCGCTGTGGTCTCGCCAATCAGTGCGACGGGAATCCTTATAAGGGCGATCAGGGACGACAGCCCGAGACCGATCCCTCCGAATACCTGGTAGAGGACGTTGGAGACTCTTCCCACATGCCGGAAGTTGACCGGAATGAGCCCTGTCTCTGTCTGCCCCGTATTGGGTTCTGATTTCGTATGTTTATAGGAAAGCTGTTTTGCCTTAAACTGCGCTCTGGCAGCCTGTTGCTGCTTCCTTCTTTTTTGCTGCGCCTCCCGTTGCCGCTGTCTTATGAGTTTGCGCTGCTGTTCCTGTTTTTCCTTTGCCAATCTGGCCTTTTCCTGCATCCCGGCCTTGTTTCGGTCTTCCTCCTGCTTTTTTTCCAACTGGCCGGAAAAGCTTTCGGCGATATGCTTTCCGGCGTCGTTTAGCGTATCGGTAACTGTCTGGGACACAAGCTCGTTCAGGTCGGTAAAATCTCCCGTCTGTAAAGCGCCAGAAAGAGCGTTCTTGATCTGCTCCCCCACGCTGTTCCAGTTTTGACTGTCACTCATTATAGTAAACCTCATCTTATATTTTAAATGCGAACAGTAACATTATAGCAAATCACAGGGATAATAGCTAGTACAGGCTATTGACTTTTTATATAAATGGGGTAATAATTAGAAAGAAATTTGAAGCCAAAGCAAAGGAAATTTGAGAGGGAGTGTGTGATTTATGGAAAAAAAGAATATCGACTGGGCTAATCTTGGATTCGGTTACATTAAGACAGACTACAGATTTGTATCCAATTTCAAAAATGGTGCCTGGGATGAAGGCGTCGTCACGGAAGATGATAAGATCGTCATCAGCGAATGCGCAGGCGTTTTGCAGTATGCGCAGACGATTTTTGAAGGCCTTAAGGCATACACCACCGCTGACGGACGCATTGTTACGTTCCGCCCTGACCTGAATGGGGAGAGAATGGAAAACAGTGCGGTGCGTCTCGAGATGCCTGTTTTTCCGAAAGAAAGATTTGTGGAGGCGGTTCTTAAGACCGTCAAGGCAAATGAAGCTTTCGTACCTCCCTATGGAAGCGGTGCGACCTTGTATGTGCGTCCTTATATGTTTGGAAGTGATCCGGTTATCGGCGTAAAACCGGCGAATGAATATCAATTTCGTGTATTTACTACACCGGTAGGCCCCTATTTTAAGGGAGGTGTAAAGCCCCTGACTCTGCGAGTGAGTGATTTTGACCGTGCGGCGCCAAATGGAACGGGGCATATTAAGGCAGGGCTCAATTATGCCATGAGCCTTCATGCCATCGTGGATGCCCATAATCAGGGATATGACGAGAATATGTATCTTGATGCGGGCACCAGAACCAAAGTGGAAGAGACCGGCGGAGCAAACTTCCTGTTTGTCACCAGGGACGGCAAGGTGGTAACCCCCAAGTCAGGCAGTATTCTCCCTTCAATTACAAGACGTTCCCTTGTGCACGTTGCACAGGAATATCTGGGACTGGAAGCGGAAGAGAGAGAAGTTACCCTTGAGGAAGTAAAGGATTTTGCGGAGTGCGGTTTGTGCGGCACGGCGGCGGTAATCTCTCCGGTGGGTAAGATCGTTGATCACGGAAAGGAGATCTGCTTTGACAGCGGGATGAACGAGATGGGGCCTGTTACCAAGAAGCTGTATGACACTCTGACCGGAATCCAGATGGGAACCATTCAGGGACCGGAAGGATGGGTTGTGGAGGTAAAATAAATAGGCGTGATTTAGATCTGGCTGATAGAAAGATAATCGTTGCATTCCTTGCTAAAAGGGTGCAGCGATTTTTCTGCTTAGATACCGCAAGAAATGTCTTGATCGGGATAAGAATTCCAGTGATTATTTTATTAGACAAACTTATATTATACATAATAAATATTTATTTTACTTATGATATCTTCCGGGGTATACTGAGTAGGTAAAAGCAGTTTTGATGCAGAGAAATTTTCAGGAGGAATGAGATCATGGTAAAAGCAGTAGTGGGAGCTAACTGGGGCGATGAGGGAAAAGGAAAAATCACGGATATGCTGGCGCGGCAGGCGGACATTGTCATTCGTTTTCAGGGAGGCGCAAACGCAGGACATACGATCGTAAACGATTATGGAAAGTTCGCACTCCATACACTGCCATCCGGTGTATTTTACGGCCATACCACAAGCATTATAGGCAATGGCGTTGCGCTGAATATTCCCTTATTGTTTGAGGAGTTAAAATCCATCACGGACAGGAATGTGCCTACCCCCAGGATTCTTGTCTCGGACAGGGCGCAGATGGTGATGCCTTATCACATCTTGCTTGACCAGTACGAGGAGGAAAGGCTTGGAGGAAAATCTTTTGGTTCTACCAAATCAGGCATTGCGCCTTTTTATTCAGATAAGTATGCAAAGATCGGTTTCCAGGTAAGCGAACTGTTTGACGAAAAGCTGCTTTGGGAAAAGGTGGAGAGAGTCTGTGAGCAGAAAAATGTAATTCTGGAGCATCTCTATCACAAGCCGCTGATCGCCCCCGGGGAGTTGTTCAAAACACTTCACGAATACAGGGAAATGGTGGAGCCTTATGTCTGCGACGTATCCCTGTATCTGGAGAGGGCGATGAAGGAGAACAAGACCATTCTTCTGGAGGGACAGCTGGGAACGCTCAAGGACACAGACCATGGTATCTATCCAATGGTCACCTCGTCCTCCACGCTGGCAGCCTACGGCGCCATTGGGGCAGGAATCCCTCCCTATGAGATCCGTCAGATCATTACCGTGTGCAAAGCATATTCCTCTGCGGTGGGAGCGGGCGCCTTTGTCTCCGAAATTTTTGGCAAGGAGGCGGATGAGCTCAGACGCCGGGGAGGCGACGGCGGAGAGTTCGGCGCTACCACGGGGCGTCCCAGACGTATGGGGTGGTTTGACTGTGTGGCCTCCAGGTACGGCTGCCGCCTGCAGGGAACTACGGATGTGGCTTTTACCGTGCTGGATGTTCTGGGTTATCTGGATGAGATTTTCGTGTGTACAGGCTATGAAATTGACGGAGAGGTGACAACGGACTTCCCGGTGACGCACAGGCTGGAGAAGGCGAAGCCTGTACTCACCGCCCTTCCGGGCTGGAAGCAGGAGATCCGGGGCATCCGCAGATATGAGGATCTTCCGGAAAACTGCAGGAGATATGTGGAGTTTATCGAGGAACAGATCGGATTCCCGATTACTATGGTATCTAACGGCCCTGGAAGGGATGATATTATTTACCGAGAGAGTCCTCTCAAAAGGCAGGTTTAAGGAGGCGGGAACCAAAAGAGGCATCATTTCGTAAATGGGGGAAGTCATGACGGTTAATTATTCGAAAGAGCTTGACAAGATTCTGGAAAATCCAAATAACCGGGGAAAACACCTGTTCTTGCACAGCTGCTGCGCACCCTGCAGCAGCTATGTGCTGGAATACTTAAGGAGTTTTTTCCGGATCACGGTGTTTTACTATAATCCCAATATCACACAGGAGGAAGAATACAGGAGGCGGGTATCGGAGCAGATCAGGCTGATCGGGGAGATGAACCGGGAGCCTTCCGGGGAGGCTTTTCCGATAGAAATCGTGGAGGGAGTCTATGAGAGGGAGCGTTTTTTGGCGTGTGTGAAGGGGCTGGAGGAATGCAGGGAGGGCGGACAGAGATGCCAGGTCTGTTTTGAACTGCGGCTTCGGGAAACTGCGCGTTTGGCAAAAGAGGCAGAGGCGGATTATTTTACTACCACGCTGACCATCAGCCCCCTGAAAAATGCGGCTAAAATCAACGAAATCGGGCAGCGGCTAGGGAAGGAGTTTGGAATCTTCTTTCTGCCATCGGATTTCAAGAAAAAGGACGGATACAAGAGATCCGTCGAGCTGTCCGCCAAATACGGTCTTTACCGGCAGGATTACTGCGGCTGTGTGTATTCTAAAGAGCAGAGGTACACACAGGGAAGGGAAAGAGCGGAATTGTGCCAGAGAAATCTTGCAGAAAAACAAATATAATGGTAGGATAGAATTCACTGGTACGGAAACGGCACAAAACAGGCGGAAGGAGAAAAGGAATGGAAAAGTTTCTTGATTTGATTTCAGAAGAAATGCAACAGGCTTTTGAGGCGGCAGGATACGACAGAGAGCTTGGCAAAGTGACGCTCTCCAATCGTCCGGACCTCTGTGAATATCAGTGCAACGGCGCCATGGCCGGAGCAAAGCGTTACAGGAAAGCGCCCGTCAAAATAGCGGAAGAGGTGGCGGAAAAATGCGGGGAGAGCCGTGTCTTTTCCAGCGTGACGGCTGTTGCCCCGGGCTTTTTGAATCTGAAAGTGAAGGAGGACGTGCTGGCGGAGTATCTGAACCGGATGCGTCAGAGCCCTAAATTCGGCCTTGAGATGCCCCAAAACCCCAAAAAGATTATCATAGATTACGGCGGGCCCAATGTGGCGAAGCCTCTGCATGTGGGACATCTGCGCTCCGCAATCATAGGGGAGAGCATCAAGCGGATTGCAAGATATGCGGGCCACGACGTCATCGGCGATATCCATCTGGGAGACTGGGGGCTGCAGATGGGTCTGGTCATTACGGAGCTGCAGGAGAGGAGGCCGGAGCTTGTCTATTTTGACGACTCCTATGAGGGGGAGTACCCGAAGGAGCCGCCCTTTACCATCACGGAGCTGGAAGAGATCTATCCCACGGCAAGCGGCAAGTCCAAGGAAGATCCCGCCTATAAGGAAAGGGCGCTTTACGCCACCCTTAAGATGCAGAACGGCGTAAAGGGGTATCGAGCCCTGTGGCGTCATATTATGGATGTGTCCCTTCCGGATCTGAAAAAAAATTACGACAATCTGCAGGTAGAGTTTGATCTCTGGAAGGGGGAATCCGACGTGCACGACATGATTCCCGCCATGGTGGAGGACATGAAGGCAAAGGGATACGCGCATCTGAGCGATGGCGCTCTTGTGGTGGACGTGAAGGAGGAGACGGACGTAAAAGAGATCCCGCCCTGTATGATTTTGAAATCGGACGGGGCTTCCCTTTACAATACCTCGGATCTTGCGACAATTCTCGAGCGGATGCGCAGCTATCATCCCGATAAATTGATCTATCTGACCGATAAGCGCCAGGAGCTCTATTTTGAGCAGGTGTTCCGCTGTGCCAGGAAGACCGGGCTGGTGGAGCCAAAGACGCAGCTGATTCATATCGGCTTTGGAACCGTGAACGGCAAGGACGGCAAACCCTTTAAGACAAGGGAGGGAGGCGTCATGCGCCTGGAAACCCTGATTGCGGAGATCAATGAGGAGATGTACCGCAAGATCACGGACAACCGGGAGATTTCCAGCAGGGAGGCGCAGGAAACCGCAAAGACGGTGGCCCTGTCCGCTATCAAATACGGCGATCTGTCAAACCAGGCATCCAAGGATTATATCTTTGATATCGATAAGTTTACTTCCTTCGAGGGAGATACCGGGCCATATATCCTGTACACCATTGTTCGGATTAAGTCTATTCTCAGCAAATATGCGGAGCAGGGAGGAGTTATCGACAAGTCGCTGGCTTTGCGGGAGGCCGGAAGTGAATCGGAGAAGGGGCTGATGCTAGAGATAGCGAAGTTTAATGCCATGATGGAGGCGGCCTGCGAAGAATCGGCGCCTCATAAAGTATGCGCTTACATTTATGATCTGGCAAATGCGTTCAACCGTTTTTATCATGAGACAAAGATTCTCACGGAGAAGGACGGGGAGAAAAAGGCGGGATGGATTGCTCTTCTTGTGCTCACAAGGGACGTGCTTGAGACCTGCATTGATGTTCTGGGGTTCTCGGCTCCGGAGCGGATGTAAAGGCGGTAGATACGCAGGGTGTTCCGGGGTTCCGGCACACCCTTGTTTTTTCTGTGCCTGGTGGGTGCGCATTCTGCATGTGGCAGAGAAAGGAAGGGAACATGCGGCACGAGTACAAGCACCAGATTAATTACGAGGATTATCTGGTCATAAGAAGCAGGCTGCGGATGCTGGCAAGGCCTGACAGCCATGCCGGAGTGGATGGAAAATATCTGATACACAGCCTCTATTTTGACAATTTCTCCGACAGGGCGCTCCGGGAAAAGATCGACGGGGTGGACCGGAGGGAAAAATTTCGGATCCGTTATTACAATGAAAATACGGATTATATCAGGCTGGAGAAGAAAAGCAAGCTGCGGGGGCTGTGTGAGAAACAGTCGGCGCCGCTGACAAGGGAGGAGGTCATGCGAATCTGCAGGGGGGATTATGCTTTTCTTTCCTCGTCCCAAACGCCTCTTTTGCAGGAACTGTATGCGAAAATGCGTTTCCAGCTCCTGAGGCCGAGAGTGATCGTGGATTACGAGAGGGAGGCTTATGTATACGGGCCGGGAAATGTGAGGGTTACCTTTGACAGTCATATAAGGACAGGGCTGTACCATAACAGTCTTTTTGCTGAACCATTTCCCACGGTTCCCGCACAGGAAAACCTGATTCTGGAGGTGAAGTATGACGCCTTTCTTCCGGAAATTATGGAAAGGGCGGTGAGAGTTCCGGGAAGGCAGTCCTGCGCTTTCAGCAAATATGCGGTCTGCAGAATGTACGGTTAATCGAAAGGAGGAGGAAAATGACATTCAGAGATGTATTCAAATCATCTTTTTTGGAGGAGGCAGCAGACTTTGCCGTCCTGGATTTTATTATTGCCATGGGCATTGCCTTTGCTTTGGGACTTTTCATTTTGTGGGTATACAAAAAGACATATAACGGTGTGATGTATTCCTCCGGCTTTGGGCTGTCCCTGGTGGCTATGGCTATGATTACTACCCTGGTAATTCTGGCGGTGACATCTAACGTGGTTTTGTCTCTGGGCATGGTGGGAGCGCTGTCCATCGTCCGCTTCCGGACAGCCATCAAGGAACCGATGGATATCGCCTTTTTGTTTTGGGCCATCGCCGTGGGCATTGTGCTGGGTGCGGGAATGATTCCCCTTGCGGTGTTCGGGTCTGTGTTTGTGGGAATGGTGCTGTGGGTATTTGTAAACAGGAAGACCACTGACCAGCCCTATATTATGATCCTGAACTGTACAGATGGAGAGGCGGAAGGGCAGGCTCTCGAGCAGGTAAGGAAATATGTGAAAAAGCAGGTGTTAAAGTCAAAAACTGTGTCCAAAAATGGAATTGAGATGACCCTTGAGGTACGCCTTAAGGGGGATGATTCGGAATTTGTCAATCAGATTGCGGCGCTGCCGGGGGTGGAAAGCGCCGTGCTTGTGAGTTATAATGGAGATTATATGGCATGAGAGATTGTGGCAGAAACGGATATGAAGGTGATATTTTGTACGCCCACCGCCACGCCGCCAGCCTGGCTTACGAACAGGTATCCGGAAGTGCTCAACTGCAATATGGACGGAGTGCCTTATCGTCACGGGGCAAGGCGGCATTATAATTATAACTCTCCCGTCTACCTGAACTTTTGTAAAAAAATTGTGGAAAAGTCGGCTGCCCATTACGGGCCGCATCCCAGCATTATAGGCTGGCAGATCGATAACGAGTTAAACTGTGAGATGGATGAGTTTTATTCCTGCGAGCAACGAGCCAAGTGGCTGCTTGCAGACATTTGGCGACTGCCGCAAGGGTCAAATACCCCGCTGCAGAGCAGCGGGGTATTTGATTCTGAGAGCGACACGGTTGCTTTCCGGAATTTTCTGAAGGAAAAGTATGGTTCCATTGATGCGTTGAATGACGCCTGGGGCACGGTTTTCTGGAATCAGACTTATACTTGTTTTGGGGAGATTTACGTGCCGAGAAAGACCCTGAGCAATTCCACAAACCCGCATCAGGTGCTGGAACACCATTATCCCCATGCGGTGATCCTGACAAAGGAGAGGATGGAGGAGATTCTTTGCGGGAAAAGGGAAGAGGGCGGCGTGACATTGGAGAAATATGGAGTCAAAGTGTACAAAATATAGAAAGTTTCGTTTGCCAGAAAGGAATTTTGTATTTTGAAAGTTCAGAAAATATTGTCCGGATTTTGCGTGCTTATATTCGCTTTTTTCATGTTCTTGACAGTCGCCTGCTTTGCCGGGAAACCGGAAAAACAGCCGGACGATTCCGGGGTTCGGGTGACTTTTTTTGATGTGGGAAAAGGGGACGCCATTCTGGTGGAAACGGCAAGCCATGCGGTGCTGATCGATTCCGGCTATGACGATACAAAGGAAATCATCCTGGATTATATGGAAAAGCAGGAAATTTCGAGCCTGGATTATCTGGTGATCACCCATTTTGACAAAGATCATGTGGGAGGGGCCGACTGGATTTTGCGCAGGGTGGAAACACGGTCCGTTCTCCAGCCCGATTATGAGTCTGACAGCGCTCAGTACAGAGAATATGTGGAGGCTGCGCGCGAGAGAGAGGTGCCTGTGATTTCGGTCACGAACACCATGGAGCTGTCTTTGGACGGAGTGGATTTTCTGGTCTATCCGCCTCAGAAGAAGAGCTACGAGGAGGAGGACAACGATTTTTCCCTGGTGATCCGTATGGCCTGCGGTAAGAAGAGCTTTTTGTTCGCCGCAGACTGTGAGAGGGAGAGGCTGTGGGAGCTGCTAGAGCAGGAGGAATTTCCTCTTTCCCATGACGTGCTGAAGGTGCCGCACCATGGAAGGAAGGAGAAAAATTCACTGGAGTTTCTGGAAGCTGTCCGTCCGGACGTGGCGGTCATTACAAGCTCTAAAGAAAAACCGGCAGATGATGAGATCTGCCGAATGCTGGAGAGGCTGGGAACGGAGGTCTATTTTACGGAGAATGGAACCGTTACCTGTCTGTGTGACGGGAAAGGGCTCCGGGTGGTTCAGGGGTGACCGGTTCTTTCAGGCTCTTTAGCAGGTCATAGGTCACATACAGAAAGGCGGTCAATGGAAGCGTATGATCAGGGAGCTTGCAAAGACTACAAGCATACCGATTTGAAACAGGTATTTGTCAATTATTGTGTGCAACAGATCTTCCAGGTTATATTTCATAACAGATTCCTCCGGTCAAGAGTTATTTCTAACTATTTTAATAAATTCCTTCCGAAATGTAAAGGGTATTTGAAAATAGGAGATGCACGTGCAACAAACAGAGTGTATAATAGAGACCAAATGAAACGATATAGAAGGAGGGTCAGTTTATGACAATTTATGTGAATGCGGCGGCGCCAAGGGACGGAAACGGTACCAGGGAAATGCCTTTTAAGCATATTGGTGCGGCGGCTGAGGTGGCAAAGGCTGGGGATCAGGTGGTGGTAGCGCCAGGTATTTACCGGGAATATGTGGATCCGCAAAACCCGGGCAGTGAGGACCGGCGCATCGTTTACCGGAGCGAGGTACCGCTGGGAGCGGTGATCACAGGAGCCGAGGAGATCAAATCCTGGGAGAAGTATCGGGATAACGTTTGGGTGTGCCGTGTGGACAACGGTGTGTTCGGCGATTACAATCCCTACACCACATTTGTTGGAGGAGACTGGTATTTCGCACCGGTGGTGAGACATACCGGGGCCGTTTATCTCAACGACCGACAGCTCTACGAGACGGAAACTTTGGAGGAGTGCATTAATGGGGAAGTATATCCGTATTCCTGGGAACCGGAATATTCCACCTACAAATGGTATACAGAACAGGATGGGAGCGAGACTGTCATTTACGGAAATTTCCAGGGAATGGATCCCAACAAGGAGAATGTAGAGATCAATGTGCGCCGCAACTGCTTTATGCCATCGAAAACAGGAGTCGGATATATAACCTTCTCTGGATTCCGGGTCAGTAAAGCGGCAACCACCTGGGCGCCTCCTGCGGCTTACCAGGATGGAATGATCGGCCCTCACTGGTCGAAAGGGTGGATTATAGAGGATTGTGAGATCAGCAACAGCAAGTGTTGCGGTATCTCGCTGGGGAAATATTATGATCCCGAAAATGACCATTATTTTACCCGCAATCATGTGAAGAGCCCCACCCAGATGGAACGAGACGCCGTATGCCGAGGACAGTATCATGGCTGGCTGAAGGAAAAGGTGGGAAGCCATATTGTCCGCAGGTGCCATATCCATCACTGCGAGCAGGCCGGTATTGTGGGACGCATGGGCTGTGTGTTCAGCATTATCGAGGACAATCACATCCACCATATCAACAATATGCAGCAGTTGGGAGGTGCGGAGATCTCGGGAATCAAATTCCATGCGGCAATTGACGTGATCTTCCGCCGCAATCACATCCATCATTCCACCATGGGAATCTGGTGTGACTGGCAGGCCCAGGGAACCCGGATTACGCAGAATCTCCTGCATGACAACCATGCGCCGAATGAGAGTATCCCTATGGCGCCGGGAGCCATGATGAGTCAGGATATCTTTGTGGAGGTGGGACACGGCCCGACGCTGATTGACAATAACATCATGCTCTCCAAGGCGGCCGTACGCATTGCCACCCAGGGGATTGCCTGCGTGCACAATCTGATCCTGGGCTCCTTTACGGCAGTTGGAGGAGGGACGGACATGAATGTGAAGGGGGTAAACCAACCCCGGTACACGCCTTACCATATTCCTCACCGCACCGAAGTGGCAGGATTTATGTCAATTCTTCACGGGGACGACCGCTTTTATAACAATATCTTCATTCAGAATTGGCCTGCAAAGGAGGCAAAAGACAACCAGGTGGTGGGAACGGAAGTGTTTGACGAATATCCCACCTACGATGAGTGGATCAAATGGTTTGAGATGGACAAGCCTGCGGATATGGGCAAGCTTGAGCAATACCATTTTTCACACCTTCCTGTCTGGGTTAAGGGAAACGCCTATTTTAACGGTGCGAGATCCTGCAAAAACGAGGAGAACCGGCTTGTGGATGGGGAAAACGAAGTGTTCGTAAGGCTTGTGGAATCAAAGGACGGATACCGGCTGGAGACGAATGTCTATGATTTCCTGAACGGTTTCAAAGACGGCATCATTAACAGCGATATTTTGGGATGCGCTTTTGAACCGGAGGAGCGGTACGAAAATCCGGATGGAACCGCAATCACGTTTGATAGGGATTATCTGGGTGAGCACAGAGGCGTAAGCACCATTCCGGGGCCCTTTGCGTCAAGGGAGGCGTCTGAAAAACAAATCTGGTAATACAAGGAGGAATGAAATTGCCTGATAATATTATTTTTTATTTTACCGACCAGCAGCGCTGGGATACCTGCGGCTGTTTCGGACAACCCCTGGACATTACGCCCAACCTGGATCAGCTTGCCAGGGAGGGGGTGAAGTTTGACAACGCATTTACCCCGCAGCCCGTGTGCGGCCCCTGCCGCGCCCTGTTTCAGACGGGTAAGTATCCCACGGAAACGGGGTGCTTCCGCAACAATATTATGCTGCCATCAGATGTCAAGACCCTGGCCGACTATCTCGGGGAGGCGGGATATGAAACCGCCTATGTCGGCAAATGGCATCTGGCCAGCGACGGGGAGATGGATCAGCCTCCGGCAATCGATCACACGATCAGCGCCATTCCGAGAGAGCTGCGCGGGGGCTACACCGGATTCTGGCGGGCCGCAGACGTGCTGGAGTTTACCTCCCACGGCTATGACGGCTATGTTTTTGACGAAAATAACCGGCGTATTGACTTTAAGGGCTACCGGGCGGACTGTATTAATGATATGGCTCTGGAATTTCTGGACGGCTATGACGGGAAAAAACCCTTCTTTATGACCGTTTCCCAGATTGAGCCGCATCATCAGAACGACCGCGGGCACTACGAAGGGCCGGAGGGCTCTAAGGAGAGGTTTGAACGCTTTGTCCTGCCGCAGGATCTGAAAGCCCTGGGCGGCAATGCCGCCCGGGAATATCCGGACTACCTGGGGCAGTGCGCCAGCCTGGATGAGAATCTGGGAAGGCTGGTGGCAAAGCTGAAGGAAAAGGGACTGTATGAGAATACGGTGATTATCTTCGCTTCGGATCACGGTTCCCACTTTATGACCCGCAACCGTGACGCCCATCTGTGCGGCGGGGATGATTACAAGCGTTCCTGTCATGACGCATGTCTCCATGTGCCTCTGGTGATTGCGGGAGGTCCGTACCGGGGCGGCGTGGCGGTGGACGAGCTGGTGAGCACAGCAAGCCTGCCAAAGACGATTCTGGCTTTGGCGGGAGTGGACGTGGGCGATGCGATGATCGGGGAAAACCTTCTCGACGTGGTGGAGAAAAAAGACGATGGCAGACCCAATGAGATCTTTGCACAGATTTCCGAGAGCCGGGTGGGCCGCTGCATCCGCACGCAGCGTTACACCTATTCAGTCTATGCCCCCGGCATTGACGGCGGCGCCGCCGCTGCTGCGGACCGGTATGCGGACGATTTCCTCTACGATATGGAGAGAGATCCTTATCAGCTGAACAATGTGGTGGCGGATCCCGCTTATGCCGGGGTGAAGGCGCATCTGCGGGAGCGTCTCCTGGACTGGATTCGAAAAACGGAGGAAGCGCAGCCCGTTATCACGGACTGACACTTCCCGATTCAGGGAGAGGAGGGCTTTATGCCGTCTTTGAGTATCCTGCTGAAACCGGCGTCATGCGCCTGTAACCTACACTGTGATTACTGTTTTTATGCGGACGAGGCGAAAAGCCGCACCATTTCGGACTATGGCATGATGTCCCGGGCAGTGAGCCATGCTTTGATCGACAGGGCGGCAGGGGCGGCGCAGGGTATGGTGGCCTTCCTGTTTCAGGGCGGCGAGCCAACCCTGGCCGGGCTGGACTTCTACCGGGACTTTGTCTCTTACGCACAGGCGACAATTCCCTGCGGCCTTACGGTTCAGTATGCACTCCAGACCAACGGGATCTTGCTGGATGAAGCGTGGTGCCGCTTTTTTAAGGAAAATGATTTCCTGGTAGGGCTCTCCCTGGACGGCAGCCGAAAATGTCATGACCGTTTCCGGAGGGACAGGGCCGGGGAGGGTACTTACGAGCAGGTTCTTGGAGCGGCCCGGCTTTTGGACGGGGCCGGGGTCAGCTATAATGTCCTGACTGTGGTGACCGGGTATCTTGCCGGGCATGTAAGGAGCGTTTTCTCCAACCTGTGCGGGAATGGATTTTGTTTCCAGCAGTATATCCCCTGTCTGGATCCTCTGGAAGGGAAACGGGGGCAGCAGGAGTATTCCCTCTCCCCGAAACAGTATGAGGAGTTTTTGAAGACTCTTTTTGACCTGTGGTATCAGGAACTGGCAAATGGGAGGTACTGGTCGGTCCGCTATTTTGACAATCTGGTATGGATGCTGGACGGACATGCTCCAGAGCAATGTTCCATGCGGGGATGCTGCGGGCTGCAGTACCTTGTGGAGGCGGACGGAAGTGTGTACCCCTGCGACTTCTATGGGCTGGACGAGTACCGGCTGGGTAATGTTCTTTGTCATTCCTGGCAGGAGCTGGATCAGGCCAGGCGAAGCCTTCGGTTTATAGAAAATTCGCAGGTCGTCCCGCAGGAATGTCAGATTTGCCGGTGGTATCCGCTGTGCCGCAATGGCTGCCGCCGGGAGCGTCTGGCACAGGGGGCGGCGCCGGGAAAGAATTACTACTGTCAGGCCTATGCAGGTTTTTTTGCCTATGCCCTGCCCCGTCTGTATCAGGTTCGCCGTATGCTGAGGACTTAGAACGAACAAAATGCTTAAAGAAACCAGGATGGGGAGAAGCTGTGATGAGAAAAATGATCTGTAACGAAATTCCCTGGTATGATCAGAAAGATTCAAAAGTGCCTCCCTGACAGCGGTAACCCTAAATTTGTATAAACACCGTCATGGGTTATAATGCCTAAGGTTTTCATCTGCGCCTCTCCCAACAGGATATTTCTTTCGGAAAATTCCTTTTGCGCTGCCTCAAAGGACAAGTCCTGTTCCAGAGACCGCATTTCTTCAAAATAGCCGCCGTCTGTTTCCTTTATCATACGCCGGATGGCTGTGTTGGTAGCCGGGACAGGGGAATAACCCTGACGGACAAACATGCCTTCCGGGCACAGCCCTTTTTTGGATATAATATGGGCGCCGTGTTCCTTGCTGCCGTCAATGGCAACAATCTGTTTTCCGTTCTCATTCATAGTCTCATAAATCCAAACTTAGGAGAAATCCAAACTTTTTGCAAAAAAGATTACAAATCCGGCTTTTTACTGCAAAAAAGTTTGGATTTTATTTTGATGATTTCAGTGTTTCAGTCCGCAGAAATCGGCCGATGAGCCACTGCTGTCTTTCCATTTTTTTGTGACATTCTTTTCCTTTTCACCTTCCAGTGTAGCCAGTGCTTTCCGTTTATCATCCGTTGTTATATACAGATACCGCATGGTTGTATCCAGGCTTGCATGACCAAGGAGAAAGCTGATCTGTATGATGTTCATGCCATCCTCCAGCCAGGGGATGATCCTGTCGCATTCATGGAAAAACCGTTCCAGTTCTTCATAGCTGAACGCATGGGGGATTCGTCGTTTTTTATTCTGTTTCAGCGCTGGCGGCGCGAGGACATCCGTTTGCCCGCATTTGCGGAGATACCCGATGAAAAGGCGGATGACCAGCGTCCGGGTGTAACAGGAATTCACATTTTCTGTTTTCCGCCTGGCACACCATATATCCACCATTTCCTGCCGGAGAGCCTCACCGGGGTAATGTTCGGCGCAGTAACGGTCAAAAAGCCTTATGTTCATGCCGAACACCGTCTCGTTCCACGCGCCGGATATCTTCCGGCTGTTTACAAAAAATTCCACGCTGGCTGAAAACCCTGAATGGTAAACGTTCATAATGGGATCACCTCCCCGCTTACGGGAAACGGCTCAATGCTGAGCGCGTATTCCCGGAGATGCTGTATGTCGGCGGAAAGATAGCAGTCAAGGGATTTGGGGGCAGTATGGCCTTGTCATGCACAGGAAAACATAGGGTTCCCCTGATGAAGGGCGTTCCATAGTAACATAGTCATATATGGCGTTGCCGACTGCCACGGACATTGGAAGCGTCAGCCCGTTTGCGGTCTTCTGCTGGACAATGCATATCTCTTCCTTTTCCCAGTCAAGATCCGAAAGCTTCATGCAGCAAATGTCGCACCCCCTGATCCCTGTAAAGAACAGCAGCATCCCAATAGCCCTGTTCCTCATGCAGAGTCCGGAACCGGGGTCGTCAAGAGCATTGCGGACCGCATCGACTTCTTCAGGCTTAAGGTACTGGATGTTTTTTCTGCGCTGGCGGATGACAGGGATGTATGCAAGGATACGTCTGGCAGGTTCTGTATAGGTTCCCAGATCCGATTTGAATACCGAAGCCACCGTATCCCTGTATCCGCCACTTAAAGGACTGCGCCCGTCTTCACGGATAAAATAAGAAATGACATCTTTTTCGTCTATGTCATTTAAAGATTCCCTGCCACGGTTCTGCATCGCCAAAAGAAAACTGGATGCGCTGAAAGAGGTTTTATAGATGGTGGATTCCTTTAACCCCCGCTTTTTTCCAGAATCCCTGTAAATGTCTATCAGTTCACGAAAGACAGGGTTGAGCTGCCAGTAAGAACCACGTCCCGCAGATGTTTCTGCATATACGTTTTGGGGTGCCGGTTCTTGGGCCAGGCCAGCATCGGTATTGTTTGTTTTTTCCAATTTCATGTGTTGATCACCTCCTGAATCCT
>Ga0137308_100479_pt1 | contig 52925 bp, 53 predicted proteins | sample Inofrocosms_June_FD_97181 | JGI IMG/M metagenome (GOLD analysis project Ga0137308, IMG submission 97181) | Mouse cecal microbial communities from Vienna, Austria - N-Acetylneuraminic and N-Acetylglucosamine D2O microcosms_June | ecosystem: Host-associated > Mammals > Digestive system > Large...
GCATAGAGGTATCCCTGTGGAGAAACGGAGGTGAGCAGCATGTGGAAAGACTACTCGAAAAGCTATATTAAAAATAACCGTGCATCCAGTATATCAATTATGGCGGCTGCTCTTGTTGCCACCATGTTTTTGTCGCTGTTATGCAGCATAGCTTACAATTTTTGGGCATATGATGTGGAACAAATCATATTGGAGGAGGGCGACTGGCAGGGGCGCATTGTTTGTGAAGCATTAGGTTCCGATGATTTATCTATGGTATGTCAATTTGCGAATGTAGAAAAAGCAGTCGTCAACGAGGAATTATCCCAAAAAGGAAAAATAGTGGCGGATGTTTATTTTAAGAATGCCAGAACGATTTATCGCGATATGCCGTTAATTTCAGCACAGCTTGGGCTAAATGAAGATTCCATCCAATATAACTCATTGCTCCTGTCCCGCTATTTTATACACGACCCAGAGGATGAGGCGCCGCCAATGCTTTTGACACTGTATGTGGTGATACTGATTATTATGGCAGTGTCGTTAATCTTAATTATCCGAGGCTCTTTTGAATTATCCATGAATGCCAGAATCCATCAATTTGGTATATTTTCGAGTATTGGGGCTACACCAAGGCAAATTAGAACCTGTCTGTTGCAGGAAGCGATGGTTTTAAGCATACTGCCAATGCTAATTGGAAGTATGTCTGGGATTTTAATAAGCTATGGGATTATAAAAGCAGTCAATTTTTTTGCTTCGGATGTATCTGGACGCCACGAAGCTGTTTTTCAGTATCATCCGTCCATATTTGCGCTTACGGTTCTCATTTCGTTCTTAACCGTAATTTTTTCTGCGTGGATTCCTGCAAGAAAACTGAGCAGGATGACGCCTCTGGAAGCAATCAGAAATACAAGCGGTTTATTGTTAAAGAAAAAGAAACATTCTCGGTTTTTATCTTGCATTTTTGGCATGAAAGGGGAACTTGCAGGAAACGCATTAAAAGCTCAAAAGAAACATTTACGGATATCCACATTGTCATTATTGCTGTCTTTTCTGGGTTTTTCTATCATGCTCTGCTTTACTACCCTTGCAGATATCAGTACCAGATATACTTATTTTGAACGATATCAGGATGTGTGGGATATCATGATAACTTTAAAGGACACGGAATTAACAGATTTTGGCTTAACAGATGAATTGCGGGATATTACGGGGATACAAGATGCCACGGTATATCAAAAGGCCAAAGCTTTGACGTTTCTGCCAGAGGGATTACAGAGCGATGAACTGTCATCACTTGGCGGGCTTGAATCAGTTGCGGGAACACCGAATGAAAATGGGCAGTTTCAAGTATCTGCTCCGATTGTTGTTTTGGATGACACAAGCTTTTTAAACTTCTGTTCACAGATTGGGATTACGCCAAGTCTTGATGGCGCAATCGTATTAAATCAGATTTGGGATAGCAGAAACAGCAATTTCCGCTATAAAGAATATGTTCCATTTGTAAGGGAGGATAACCAGAATACAATACTTTATAAAAATGACAAAACCGTAAAAATCCCTGTTTTATCTTATACACAGAAATCCCCCACGTTGAGGGAAGAATATGATAATTATGCCCTTGTACATTTTATCCCGCTTACCATGTGGAATAAAACTTTGGGAGAGGTATGTGAAGCTGAATCCGACAGTTATATCCGTATTCTTTCAAACGGAACTGCAAATCTTACGGCCTTAAACGCTCTGGAACAGGAAGTCGTGCGGCTTGTATCGGAGCAGTATGAAATTGAAAGTGAAAACCGAGTACAGGAAAGATTGTCTAATGACAGTTTAATCCAAGGCATGGTAATGATTTTGGGAGCTTTTTGTGTATTGCTTGCCATTATTGGAATTGCGAATGTCTTTTCAAATACGTTAGGGTTTCTCCGTCAAAGGAAACGGGAATTTGCCCAATATATGTCCATTGGCTTGACACCGCAGGAAATGAGGAAAATGTTCTGTATTGAAGCGTTTGTGATAGCAGGGAAACCGCTTTTGATTACATTGCCGCTTACCGTATTGTTTGTGCAATTTGCCGTAACAGCAAGCTATTTAGACCCGATGGTATTCTGGGCAGAAGCCCCGATTCTGCCTATTTTGATATTTGCGGCTGCGATTGTATCGTTTGTTGCGCTTGCTTATTATATTGGAGGAAAGCGTCTTTTGCAGTGTGACTTAAATGAAACATTGCGGAACGATGCGTTGATTTAGCAGATAAAGAGTAAACGGTAGATAGTCCCCCATCCCGTCTACGCATGGATGGCATGGATATATGCATTGAACCCCTCTGAACAGACCTTTGAGGAATTAAAACCATATATACAAGAATCCTATGAGTATAATATCTGCCAACTGATTGGTAACCAGATAGTCATTCATATTAATAACTCAAACTTCGCACATAGATTTTGCCTATGCACCTTGAAAATTCAATACCTGGCAGTTATTCAGTTGTCAAAAGTCTGCTGTTATGCTGCTTGAAGCTGCGCTTTCAGCAAAGCAGGTAATGTATTCATAAATGTATTAACCAGTTCGTCGATTTTATCGTTGGACAGCTCTGTATTGTTGTTAAGTATGGTTCGGAACATTTGAAGCAGCATTCGAAATGCCTGTCAATTATACCAAACCAGACGGTTTCATGCTATTTTATTGCCAGTTTTTATTGAATTTTCAAGGTGCATAGGCACTTATTAAAGTGCGAAGTTTGAGATCATAATCAATATGGGTCAAAACAAGCGCTTCCACTTTTTCGCCACGCTCCGCAATATTTTCAATAACTTCTGCATATTCTTTCCCACTGCTTTTTGTACCGCCATCTACAATAATATTGGCATATTTTTCACCTTTTCCATACCTAAGCCAGATAAAGTTCCCTTCATCTGCCGGAAGCAAATAAATTTTCACCATTTTACTCTCCCACTCTCCGAAATCATTTCATTATTTCTATTTATTTAGTATGCTTTGTTTATTTAAATCTATCAAGAAAAATTATATTTACTGCAAAAATCAATCCTATTAAGTACTATTTATTAAATGCGTTTTCTGACAACAAAACTCTTTTTGCGAATTTCTAACTCCACCTTGTATTCTCATATGAAACACTAAAAAATGCCTGAGTTCAAAATTCTCAGACACCTTTTCATAAAAATATATTCATGGCGTTACTTCACTAAAATCCCCCCATCTGATACGCCCGTTCAATTACATAAGACGGCTCGAAATATGCACTACAATTATAGTTATCTATGACATTGCATATTTCGTGGTTGTAAACCCTGAAAATCCCTTCTACATAATCCTCACCCTGCAATGCCGTATCCCGGATCAATCTTTGATAGACTTTACCCATTTATCTTCAACATCCAACGGATTTTCCGCATGAAGCACGTTCGCAACACTAATCAAATGATACATTGCATCTTTCCCAATGGTATTCACCACATATTGATTTTTCTGATGTAATTTCCTTGCAATCCGCTCAATCATATGGCATATAAAAAGCAAATTCCCATATTTGGTCATCGGCCATCGGGCCTTCCACAATATCATATTGATGCTCTATGCCTCTTCTGCAATCAATAACAAACTGCAGCCAATCTTCCGTCATGTGCTCAAAACTGCGCATCTTCAAATTTATCATCCTGTATATAAAGATAGCTGTTTACAATAGATTCCCACCGCTTCGTTAATGCCCACCGTTTTGCCTGCTTTTCCAATTTTGTACAGTAAAAACCATATCCAGAATCTTTATAGTGTCCATGAATCATAATTCGAGGTTTTTCTACTATCACATTATTCCCCTGGTAAATCCTATTTTTATTCATAAACTTCATCCCCCTGCTTTTCAGAATATGTCCATTTTGACATATTGTCAAGTAACCGGCTATTTTTTTACTTCCGCATATGTAACAGTTCAGCCTTCGGCTTCCTGTTACTGGCATCAAGCCATGCAAAACCACTTCGTGGTAGCTTGATGCCCCTCAACCGCAATGCTATTTCACGTACTTTGCAGCAAGTGCAAAGTCCTGGGCTGAACTGTTACCCGCATATTTCCCCTTGATTCCTTCCGCGAATGCTGCTACATCTTTTCGGAGTTCTTCCGGCTCCAAAAGCTCCGCGCCATCCCCAAAAGAGGCAATCCATCTCACAACGGTGTCCTTATCCGTAAACCCAAAAGAAAAAAGCAGCGTTCCATCCGGCTGAACAGCAAAGCTTTCCGGACCATATTCTTCGATGAGCCTCCATTTATATTCCGGCTGGATTTTCGCTTTCACCTGATACAGATGCGGAAACACCCGTTCAGATGAAAGATCCGGAAGCGGAACTGCCCGCTTTTCAAAGGCTTCGCCTACTTGCAGCTCTGTCATCCGCACTAGCTTAAAGAGCCGGAAATCTTCTCTGCATCCGCACCATCCCCACAGATACCAGCTCGACCACTGGAAAATCAAATGATACGGTTCGACAATCCGCCGCGACTCCCCCCTTGGCGCAAAATAAGCAAAGGAAACTTTATGTCCTGAAAGGATTGCGTCATGCAGCAATTCAATTTTGGGAGATAACGAATCTCTGTACCAGGAAGAAAGATCGATGAAAATGTGCATGTCCCCTGCAAGCAAGTTAGAAGCTCCTGCCGACAGCTTCTCCATCAACTGTGCATAGCGGTTGGTTCCGCTCACACTGTCCAGACTGCGGAGCCCCGCTAAAATAGCCTGCATATCCGATGTACTGAGTAAGGTACGGTCTATTTTATACCCTTCCATAATCGAAACACCGCCGTTTTTCCCCGGTTCTGTCACCAGCGGAATTCCTGCCATGCAAAGCGCTTCAATATCCCGGTTAATCGTACGGCGGGAAACTTCAAACTTCTTTGCAAGATAAGGGGCCGTCACCTTCTCCTTCTGCAGCAGAATCGACAGGATTCCAATCATTCGGTCAAGCTTCATAAGAAATCCCTCCTCACCATTTATAGAATTAGTATACCATAAAACGGCGACAGATACATGTCATGTTTCAAAGTCCATTTTAAAAATCTTTGTAAATATTTCTGGCGCCGACAGCAGTCAGTAGTGATGCTACACCTGAAAACAGGACAACCACATATTCAAATTCTTTACAGATTTCAAACAGAATGCCATAGAGTGCATTGCCTAACGGCTGCGCACACATGGCAATGGTAAGGATGACGGCAATCACCTTCCCAATGACACTTTGCGGAGTTTCCGCCTGAATAAAAGACATCATCTGTACGGTAAAAATTGTTGAAAATGCCATAATAAGAAAACAGCATATCGTAATCACAAGATAGTTTATCATTCCGGATGAGCATAAAATCAGCGCAGCGCCCATAGGAAATACGCAAACAGAGCTGGCTATGATCAAATTGCCGGATTTCTGAATCGATAATTTGTTTGCAAAAATGCCTGCGCAAATGCCCCCTGCCAATCCGCCTGCCGCCAACGCACCATTCGCAAAACCATAAAGCCTGTTTGCTTCTGCCGCCCCTAAATTTAACACCTCTGTTATAAGGTATGGCAGCGCTACAAGAATCATTGCAGACAAAAATAGATTGATTCTGCAGATTACCAGAAGCGATTTTCCAATCACAGGCTTATCTTTCCAAATAAACCGGATACTTTCTTTAAAATCAGCTTTCACCACTCTCCATATGCTTCCGTCTGAATCCCGTTTATGAAATGGTATTTTAATAAAAATCTCCATAACTGCAGATACCACAAAACATACCGTGCATACCCATAATACCGTTTTCAACCCGTATGCACTATACAAAACCCCTCCAAGAACCGGTCCCATGAAGGAGGCAAAAGAACTTATCGTGTTGATAACAGAATTTGCCGCCATGAAATGTTCCTGGTTTACCAGCGCAGGTATGCTCGCCTGCACAGACGGCTGATATGCCCCTGCAATCCCATATAGGAGCATCAACGTAACCGTCAAAAGGATAATAAGGTTTGCGCTATTCATAAACAGCAAAAATAACAGGATAACTGCGGCTGTAAAGAAATCCAATACTACCATAACATTTCTCTTATTTACCCTGTCCGCCACAATACCGCCTACCGGCGACAGCAGGATGGCCGGAAGAAAAGCGCACGCCGTAACGGTTCCGTAAAGCGCCGATGAACCTGTCAGATTTAATAAATACAGCGGCAGCGCAAACCTTAATGCCGCGTTCCCAAACAATGAGATAATCTGTCCAATAACAACCATCATAAAATTTTTTGAAAATAATTTTTTATTCATTCTTTACTCCTTTTTTAATACCGCATGTTGGTATGTATTTCTTTAAAAATTTTCTGCCCATTTTGCAGGGCAGAATTTCACCTGTTCTTCTGATATATAGCTGTCAGCTCCCGCAGCCTTTCCAGCATTTCATGATCCACAATATCTAATCCAAATCCTTGCAGCATCTGGCTAAACACCATAAACTTACGATAAGACTCTTCCTCAGAGTCACCAAATATCATAGGATTCATCCAAACATTTGCCGCAAGGATAATCAATTCCGCCAATTGTTCCGGGTAATCGGTCTTAATAGAACCGTCTGAAATACCCTGTTTGATAATCGGCAAAATATAATTTGGCGCTACTTCTTCTATCGTATCCTGCAAAAGACTGACAAGAAGCTTCGGATTATTGCCAAAATTAGGAGCTACTGTAAATATGTCATCCTGCACTGGTCTGTCAATGGATGCTTTAAAAATAGTTTTCAACTTTTCTTTTCCGCTAAGTCCGGAGCAGTCACGGATAGCTGCAAGCATTCGGTTTGACTCTTCCGTCATTCTACTCGTAACAGCAACTAAAATATCTTCTTTTGACTTAAAGTGATGATAAATCGCGCCTTTGCTAAGCCCGCCTAAGCCATGAATGATATCCTGAATGGAAGTATTCTCATATCCTTTCTCCATAAACAGGCGAAAGGCAACATCTAATATTAAATTGACAGTTTCTTCCGGATGCTTATTTCTCGCCACTATTTTCCCTCCCAAATATACGATTCGTATGCATTGATATTATCATACCGATGGTATGTTTGTCAATACGGCAGACAATGGTTCGCTCCCTCCGCAATAACCTGTCTATCCGGCTTTCACTGGATGCCGGATTACTGTTTTCAGATTCTCCGGTCTGCATTTGCGCGCATCGCTCAGATAAATCTCATGATGATAGCGGGAATTTCCTATATCCGAAAGATATCCCTGTTCTTTTGTAAACGCATCCATAGCTTCTATTGTTGATGGTTCATCGTCATACGGACCCATATGCATACACTGCACACACAAGCCCTCATCATAAGACAGAAATTCCACTTTCGCGAAATCGACTTTCTTCTTTACAGCTGCTTCCGTCGCTGCCCAATGAAGTTCCTCCTCTGTCACAAACTCTGGCAGGCGAATCATAGAAATCCACTGAAAATCCTCTTTGCACGAATAATCAATTCCTTTCGCGTTCTCCTGCCACCAAAGCCCCTCTAAGGGCGGCACGACAAAATCAAAATACCCTTCGATTCGATGGTCTCCCTTTTTGCTCATTTTTATGGTAAAAGCAATTCCGTAAAGCAGACTGATAGACTGTTTATATGCGCCGCCTTCCTCGTTCGGATTTCCTTTTCCACGGACAGCAATAAAATTCATAGGCGGAACCGTTACCAGCACGGGCTTACTTTTCGGCAAATAGAATTCTTTATATTCTTTTTTATAATCAAACGCCATGTCTTTACTCCTTCTTTCGCTTTTTCGGCCTGGGCCCCGGAAGCTCCGCATATGTTGCCGCCACTAGCTTCGTCAGCATCTCCCTGTTCTCTACATCTTCAACGAGAAAATAATTTTTCGCCCCTTTGTACGGCGGCGCTTCCGGCAGATGAGGGCAAAGCTTCTGGCCTGTCTCTGTAATCTTGATATAAAACTGATCGTCACAGATTACCGCAAAAATTTTGCCATTGCAATAAAGCCCATATTCACCAAACATTTTCTTATATGTAATGGTTCCGGCTTCCCTTAGCTGATCTGCCATAAATTCTACAAATTCAATCTTTGACGCCATAAATTACTTATTCCTCCAGCGTTTACATTGTTCAATCCGTTCCCCGTTATCTCCCTGTTTTTCATCATAAGCAAAACCATTCAGCAGATCACAGGGAAATTCCTTACATTGCCCGCAATGCTCATGCTGTTTTGCTTCACAACAATCTTTCACCGGGCAGCTGTCGCCCCAAAATGGCTTTTCAATATGTACACAGCCTGCACAATTCATTTGTTCACGATACCCGCATGCACTGGAGCCCGCATCTCGATTCAACTGCGCTTTTCTCCTCTTTCAGTCCTACATAAATATGGATTTCCGCATTTTCCATACAATCATCCTGGTATTCCTCAAAATCACATTGAAAGGCCCTGGGCAAGTTCATTTTCCAGATTTCCTGCCACGCCGCTCCAACTGCCTGCACCATATCTCCGTGAATAACGAATTTCGCATACTTTCCGGCGGGAATCCGGCAAACCGCATAGTTTTCTCCCTCTGGCTCCGCTGATGTTTCACAGGCAGCCATCGCCGTGTAATCCGCTTTTTCGTCTCCCTCATACTCTGTATAAATCCCCAACGCCTTTGCATTTGCCTTGCCGGGTACGGAAGCGTAAACGCCTTCATTATAAAAGCAGTTCCACAGCCCGCCAATCACAGCTCCCATATCGGGAGAAGCATTATTCGTCCTTGCCGACACGCCTACAGCAATTTTTTCTTCCAGTGTTACAATTTCGTATTCCATAACTAAAACCATCCTTTCTTTTTTTGATGATTCTATTCTACCAAAACAACCGTGACATCTGTATGTCATGATTCCAAATATTTTTCCCATATTCCTCCCAGATATGCTCGTCTCTATTCCCCAAACCAAGACGATATAGGATACCATAATCCAGAATACGCGTGACAAATGTTCGGCAAACCTACACTTATATCATAACCTTTCTGCACCAAATATTCTTTTTTTCATAAAATGATATGGAAAACTACTCTATTTAATAGAAAGGATTTCTTATGCAAGAATGTAGGAATGACAACTGCCCGGATTCCTGTATGGAAAACTATTGTGAAAATGCACCGCTCGCAATGGGATATGTTCCAAGGCAGAAAAACTTTCATAAAACCTTTGAACTGAGCAAAGCGCTGCAGGTCGGAACCATATTTCCCGAACTGTGTAAACCATTCTGTGGAAGGAGGGGCTGCTAATGAACCGCTGTATGTATCATTCAAACTGCCAGAACCAAATGGCAAACTCTCAGAACCGCCCAATGTGCCGCCCACCGCAGAACAATTCAGGCTGCGGCGCACAGCAACCGCAACCGATGCCTTGCAGACGCGAACCAGAACCTTCAAGACCTGCACCCTGCAGACGCGAATCGGAGCCTCCGAAACCCGCCCCTTGCAAATGCGAGTCAGAACCTCCAAGGCGGCCTTCCTGCTGTGAAGAAAACCATCCACGCCCTTCCCGTTCACAGCTTTTGCAGCATATCAATGAAGTAAGTTTCGCAGTCAACGATGTCACCCTCTATCTAGACTCCCATCCCTGCGACAACAAGGCAATGGAATTCTACAAAGAAAATGTCAAAAAACGCAACAAAGCACTTCGCGAATATGCAAAACATTATGGTCCGCTGACAATTGATACGGCTGATGATGCCCAAAGCAATTCCTGGGAATGGATATCACAGCCCTGGCCTTGGGAAGGAGGGAATTGCTAAACTATGTGGAATTATGAAAAAAGACTTCAATATCCGGTAAACATCACAACACCCAATGCAAAACTGGCACAATTTATTATGAGTCAGTATGGTGGACTGTATTGCAAAAACATATAACTATATGGCACACTAGACCATGAAAAACTCATAAATCCTATTAGTCCATTACTAACCTAAAATTATATTCTGCAATAAAATAAATACAAGTATTTAGCACCCAGATAAATCCTATGGCGCTATCTTTGCTGACAAAATTTTGCACTTTCAAAATCTCAGTTAAATCCAGCCTTTCAAAATATTCTTTATATTTATTCTCCGGAATCTGATATTGTTCGTACTGAATTCTATTAGCTTTAGAAATATTGTGATATATAACCTGCTTAAATATATCTCTCATATACTCCCAATACGTTTGATTCGTATGTACATATCCTTGCTTTGTAACCCAATCTATCAACTGATATTTTACTGTCGGTAAAGTATGGCCTGCAACCACTCCTTGTAAAGCATTATCAATCACATTTTCCATACTACTTACTGAAGAGATTTCTAAAATTTCATTACAACACTTTTTCCTTTTTTCTACATCACTTACCTCAAAATGTTTTTCAAGCAAATCATTTATTCTATGTGGAAAATCAATCTTTGAACCTAGTATCGTTTCTTGTTCCACTAATGCTTTATATTCCTTCCCTGGTTGCAATGATACTGGAATCTTCCGTTCAACAAAATCATCATCCGGTAATTGACACAAATGCCGATATGACTCTATCATGGGATAATTAATATACAACTTTCCCATGTCAGTAGCATCAACAAAACACCTTTGCATTTCTAAAATCTTTTCTTCCGAGAAATTTGTATCATGTCTCTCATAATCAAATACCAAAACTATATTTGTGAAATCTTTTTTATACCGAAGTTTATCCGGGCATCGTTTCTTACTAATAACAAAGGGCAAATCAATATCTTCATTTTCCTTTGTCCACTCCTCCCCATACTCTTTTACAATATCATCATATAACTGATAGATATTTGTTCCATAAATCCAAATTTCGTCCATATTGATATTGATTTCAGGAAAGCATTTAAAAATCAGCCAAAATAACTTATTTTTTTCATGATACCCTTCTACGATTAGTAGGTTTTGGCCTCGTTTCCTTATCTCGCCTTGATAATTATTCATATCTATCAAACTCCCCACTAATATACATCTTTTCAAGATTGTGGCCTTCTCGCAGTTCTCTTTCTGTTGCATTACAAAGTGCAGTCAACGTACCCACTCTTGATAAAATAAACAAACAATCTGGCCGCATCAATCGATTGGTCATCAAATTAGTATTATGAGACGTCATAATAATCTGGCATTTAGGGTACCTTCTCTTAAAAAATTTTATCACTTTCTCCGCCATTTCATAATGATAAAATGCATCAAATTCATCTAAATATATAAAAGATGGATCCCAGCTTTTAGGAATCAATCGCCTATATAAATCAACTAACGCTAAAGTTCCACTAGATGCTGTTTCATAAAATGGTACTAATTTCTCATGCCAGAAATATAGTTCTCTCTGACCATCTGGTAATTTTTTTAATATTAATTTACACTCTATACCCACTTCATTAAGAAAATCTTCCAAATCTTTTAGTCTATTTGAATCCTCTAGCAACTCATAAAAACTACCATTCATTCTTCTTGGCATTTTTAACATTCCATTTCCGGCTGTAACCATAAGCATTCTTCTAGCATAATTCGCTAACTTAATCAGAATAGAATCATTGCCCAATGCAACATTACTTATCAACCACCTTAAAAATGGTAACTTAGGCTCTTGAATCTCCTCCTCATCACCAACATCCATTGACTGCAAATATCTATCTATACTAGCAGTTTCTGCATTTATATATTCAAGGTTCTTAAAATCAAACCTATCATTTTCAAAATCACAACTAAAAATAGTCTTTCCATCAATAATCAATTCCTCATCCCTAAGTTCCTGGTTAGAAAATCGAGCATAACGATATACTAATTCATTACTTTCAAATCTAAACTCATATGAAAAATCCGCTGCTTTGTCTATTGAATCCGCATTAAGAAATATTCCTGTATCAATGTAATGACGCCCACCAAACATTGTTATATATATATCAATTAATGCTTTTCCCAAATTTGTTTTTCCTGTTGCATTCCTACCATAAATCAACATTTTGCTGATAATCCCATCAGTGATACAATCTGTACTAAACTGATACCCTGCAGTATTTTCAAAATCTATAGATATTTCATTTTTAAAATTTTTGTAATTCTTCAATGTAAATTTCTTTAACATTTTCCTGCCATCCTTTCATATAGATTATTTGCACACAAATCTATGATTACAGTATAACCATTTTTACAACCTTCCACAATAGATTTCCGTAATTTTTTTACGGCAAGTTCATATTATTCTTTTTATTGCATTCCACACCACTACTAACTCTATCAGCTCCCATATGTGCCGGTTTTCAAACAAATACATCTGCACTTGATTATAACTGCAAAAACATTTGTTTTTTTACACGAAATATAGCCATATCAAATCTTTCTTTCGTATAAAAAGGACATCCATATGAATAAAAAAATGAAATGTCCTTTGGCATATACGCTGTTCAATTTTATATACAAAGCAGTTTGCCTTTGTTACATAAACGGTAGATAAGCGCTTACCGTATTACTCTAGCAGCCTGCCATTATCATTCCAATCTCCATACATAATTCCTTGCCTGGTATTTTCAATCAATTTTTTTAATCTACTCCGAAATAATTCTGGCTGTTTCTTCTTAATTTGAATCGTATCTATTCTTACTCGTTGATATAAGTATGAAGTCAGATAAGGATAAAATTCAAAAATATGTTCAATTTTACTTACCGAAAGAAATCCTCTCTACCAAATACATTGTGTAAATTGCAGTTATTGAAAAAGCAGTATTCAAAATACAGATTATTCTTTCGGAATGTAAAAAGCATTAAGGGTATCATTACACAGATTGATTATTTGAGATGTCCACAGAGATAGCGAGCATCGGATTATTGTAGCCAGAATCCCCTTTATATCTTTTCGTATGAATTAATGATAGAAGTGTGTCGAATAATATGTTATAATTTTTTTGTTGCTCACCAATACCCGCAACGGGGAGGAGGTGCTTGCATGGAATTTTTTATCTCTTTTTTAGTTACCGTTTTGGGAGGTGTAGCCTGCCACTACATCATCAAATGGTTAGACGGTGACGACAAAAGCAACAACTAGCCTGGTGGGTGCTTTGCCACTATAAAAGAAAAGAAGAATCCTCAGATGGTACTGCCATACCAATCTGGGGATTCGTTTCTTTTGCCCACATGGACTTTTTATCTCTTTTTTGCCTATTGGCATTATAGCATATGCAAAAATCTTTTTCAATATGTTTGTCACAAAAAATTATCCTTATCTGGTATCAATCAATAGTGGAAATTTATTAAAGTTTTCCCAAACTACGGAATCACTTTTTAACGCTTTCAAAATATCTTTATCAATCACAAATCCATTTGATGACATATCGGGTAATGCCTCTCTGCCCGCATCTGTCATTCTTCCTGTACGTTCCATTCTTCTGCAGCGTTCTTTGTTCAACTCTGACCATAAGCTGCCTTTTCTTCGAGGAGTTAATTTCTGTACCGTTATTCCATTATCCATCTTTTTTGTAGTGCTGTCTATCCAGCCAAAACACATAGCTTCCTCAACTGCATCTATATACCAGAAAGTACCATTATTAACTGGCCTTCCACGTTTAACTGCCACCCAGCATTCTTTTTCCTTATCATTATTATCTATCAGCCACTCGCGCAATTCATCACGATTTTTAGCTGTGAGTAAATTATTCAATTCCATGCCAGTTCTCCAAGTCCATATTTATCTAATGCTTTCTCAGTAAAATTATGCTTCTTCCATTTTTACTGTTTAAGATTTTCCATACCGCTCAAGCACAATCTCCCTAAATTTTTCTCCTGCATAGAGATACTCTGTTTTCCCTTCTATTTTCATGGTAAATAACCACTTAAAATTCACAGCATGATTGATTTCCACAGTATGCAGAATACCTTCTCTGATAAACTCATAAAATCGGTATCCATTATCAGCAAATCTGCTTTGTGTTGTGTTAAGAGTAGCAATAGCACTTTTATCCGTAAGCTTCGCAAAGCAAGTGACAGGGTTTCCCTCGAACATCTTTTTCAGTGCTTTTGCCATCCTTTCATCTTCTTTATAAAGTTCAAACAGGTAGTGAGCCATCATATCCCCGACATTTTCTAAATCAGCAACTTTAACATCAATCAAAAATAAAGTGAACTTGCTTGCAAAATTAACAACTTGAATGCATTTTCTTTTATCAAAGTAAAACAGCTTTGCACCCCACTCCAAAAGCTTATCTCCGCTTTCGTTCTCAATCACCGTCTGAACAATCATATTAAGAGGCGGTGTTAATTCTGCTGGAAGTTTTAATTTATATCGTTCAAAGGTTTGTTTTGTAGCATAAATAATCATAATCCGCGGCCCCCATCATTTCGCTTCACTCTACTTGCGCTGTTTTAACAAATTGCACTTAATTAGATAATTTATTATACCGTATTTCTATGTTCTTTTCAATGCATTCCAAAATTTGAGTTTCCCCAGATATCAGAATAACACAATGAAAAAAGGGTTCTGCTATGACGAAGAAAAGACTGTTTTCTATGCAAACAAGGGAACTGTCTGGAATTCCAGAAACTGGTCTACAAAAAATCCACACAGAATTATTATCGATTGTATAGTAGGTCCAGCAGGAATGTAAAGAATGTATCCACCACCCCTCCTGTGCAACGGATCCTGGGAGTGTAAGGATCAACGCCAGTGCTTATTATCCTTCTTTCTATCGGAACGGTCAAAAAGTTGGAGGAAGTAATTCTTTAAGGGTAATGCGTCTACGCCAGATATGGTCAGAAGGCACATTCGCCGTATTAAAACGTGAGCATAAATTAAATAGGATAGCCTTCAGAAAGTAGCGGAAGAATGCCTCTTATCTGCAACGGCATTAAATCTGAAAAGGCTAGTAAAGGCAGGTTATACATTTGATGTATAATCTACTCTTTATAACACACAGGGGGAGGCTTTTGCTTAACTTATTGACATTGATTGAGCAACCCCCTCTTATAATTCAGGAATTACATTTTACTCGACTCCCTCAAAAATTTCTCCTAATGTCATCTTGATATGTGGAAATCCCCTGAGACATATTTCCGTCTCTGCATTATAATCCTCATCCTCCCTGTCATTCTGAAGCATATAATTTTGTTCCAGTATATACTTCCCATCTTGCAAAAAATAAATTTCCAAAGACCCCTGCGGTGAAACAATCCAATATTCTTCCACTCCTGCCTTTTCGTAGATGTCTTTCTTTTTCGTCCTATCTTTCTTTGCTGTTGAATGGCTTAATGTTTCAGCAATGAATTTTGGAATACCACTATAGGCTCCGCCCTTTAAATATTTTCGGTCGCATATAATCATAATGTCTGGACAGACATAATCATCATTTTCATCAGGATGATATTTAAAATCCAAGTTTTCAATAGACACAAGGCATATACTATTTTTTAATCCTTGCTTAATCATAGCATAAATATTACCATTAACAATACAATGTCTATATTCTGGGGATGGTGACATATCATATATCACTCCGTCGATTTTTTCATCTTTTCTTCGCTCAAATTCAGCTAATCCCATATCAAGTACCTCCTTCTTATTTCCCACTATATCATATTTTACCGAATTTATGAAGAATCATTTTTCCACCTGGGATGGCTTCAAAAATGAAGTCCCCTCTCAGGCTATAGGCAAAACCGATGCCAGGAATAATCCCCAGGTGTATTACAGCCTCCTTCATAAATTTAACCTTTTCCACGTCCCCCGCCGCACATCCACGAAAATAAAAGGTAAACCAGAACCGCACCCGCTATCGGAAACAGCCCCCTCATCCTCTCTGCCATGCTCCCCAGGTACGGGACATGGAAAACTACCCTGCCCACAAGGTTCTCACGAGTGGTGGTGATTCCATCCGTTACTTCATTGGCATCCCCTTTCGTTTCAATGCCTTTTTCTGTGACAGCATATGCCCGGTGCATCACCCTACCCTCTCCTGCCTGGAAGATGATAATATCTCCTTTTTCTATGGAACTATAACCACAGTGCATATCTGCTACTGCAAGGGAGCCTACTGGTATCCTTGGCTCCATGGAGCCGCTCTGGACAACAAGCGCTTCAAACCCGGCAAGCCGCCCGGCCCCCAGCAAGAGGGACGGGGCAGCTGCCAACAGCCAGGATATCGCTAAAACTACTGTTTTTACTACTTTTAGTGTTTTCATCTTCCCCCTTTACCGTTCCACTGGGATACGGTTCACTTTGAGGTCTGTATGACGGTAATCGTCCCATGCCTGTTTGTCATTTGCGAATGTCACAACCGGGTTACGGTCAGGCTCGCCTGTAGTATCTATGGTAACGCTTGCTTTCTGGTAATCCTGCCCCGGTTCCATAGAACCGCTTACTGAAGTGCCCCAATCAGAACATCCGGTGACGCTGGTTGCGCTGGTATAAGGGGCGGCGTCCCGTTCAGAAACTTTATATTCCCCAACAGGCACGTCCCTAAACACATACGTCCCTTCCAACATGCCTTTGGTGTCTGCCGTCGTATCTTCTGTGAATGTCACTGCCCCTGCATAACTGTGTTCTGTACCATCCTCTTCCGCCCCTACAAGGTCAAAAAAGAATGAAGGGTTTCCATGCGCCCAGACAACGTCGGAGGCTTTTATCAGCTTCTTTACCGTTACGGTGCATGTCTCCAGAAGTTCATCGTACATGGTAACTTCATGCACCCGTTTGTCTGGCGTAATTGTGAAAGTGACGGGGTCTGCCAGCTTATACCCCTTGGGGGCTTTATCCTCACGCAGGGTATATGCGCCGCCTGGCAGCCCATAAATCCTAACGCTGCCATACTGGCTGGAGGTGAGCTGCCTCACCACTTTCCCATTTGCATCCAGGATGGATAACTTTGCGCCGCCAACAGGCGCGCCTGTTTTCCTGTCCAGCTTATACACGGCGAGTTCCGGAGGGTTCATCTTCACGACTGCCTTACGGGACGTTACCGTACGGCTGCCTGTACCGTACCCTGGTACGGCGTATGCGTATTCCAGGTCTGCAATGTTGTCCCAGTAATAATAATAGCTAAAGAATGTGGGCTTTTTTGCCAGGCCCTCAAGGACACTGGGAGGCGCTGCCCACACTTCGTACTCTATGCGGAATGTATTCCCCCTTGCGCACTCTGGGGAAATGGAGACATCTATTGTTTTTTTACCGCCAAAAGAAGAATCCAATGGCGATACCGTGATGCCAGAAGTTATCCGGTCCCAGCTGTCCCCTGACTGTTTATACACTGTTACATCTGTGACGCCCAGCCATTCCCAAAAAGTGTCGCTTACCACCGCACGGGTATAATTTACATCATTGAAGGACACGTCAACATAATAATAGTAACGGTCACCGCCGTAATTGCTCAAAAATATCCCAGGATAGCTGTTATTCCCAGGATTGTACCACTGAAGTTCCTGATAGGGGTCTTTTTCTTCGCTTACAGATTTTTCTATTGACACTATAGGCGGCATCGGCATATAAACATCAGCTTCATTCGACTTAATGGCTGCATAATTAAAACGGGTGCCGCCGTCCAGGCTGTATTTAACATTCATTCCCGCCACATTTGGCCAGGCATAATAGGAACCTTCAATATCCGGTTTCGTTGGCAGTGACTGGAAGCTTGAAATATCCTTAACCTTCACTGCATGTTCAATGCAGTAGGTCTCCCCGGCTGCCAGGTCGTCCTGTATGGCAACAAGGCCGGTACTGTAAATACGTATGCCATCAGATACAGCAGCCCATCTATCCCCGGATTTCCTGTAAACTTTCGTCCCTGTGCGCGTAAGCCAGGAGGGGAAACTGTCACCTATCTGCACATCATCTTTGTAAATACTGTCATCAAAAGATGCAACGATCCGGTAGTAATAAGAATCCCCGCAATAGTTTGGAAGATAAACTGCGCCCATGTCCCCAAGGCCATTATTGATATCAGGATCCAGGCTTGCGTATTTTTTTAAGGTAATGTCTGCCCGCCCCGGTACATAAGCGTATACATTATTGGAATTAACCGGAGTCCCATCCTTAACAAACCCTGCAATAAGGCAGCTATAGCTGATTGCTGCACTGTTCCCCCATGACCGCTTTCCATCGTACTGTTTATACATTTGATCCAGGTATACATCCATAACATCCTCTGGGGCCACTTTTACTTCGTATTCTATACAGAAGGTATTCCCTTTTGCAGTACTGCCGGGTATAGATACTTCTATAGCCTTCTCAGAGCCATAGGTGGCATCTGCACCCGACACTGTAACACCGGAAGCCACCCTGTTCCAGCTATCACCTGACTTTTTGTATACCTTGGTGCTTATGATACCAAGCCATTCATGGAATACATCAGATACTACTGCATTTATGTAATCAGATGAGTCAAATTTTGCAACAATACGGTAATAAAAAGTGTCCCCGCCGTAATGGGGAAGATTAAGGGCATTCCCACCAAGCCCATTGTTTGGGTCTGCATCTGTACCAATATACTTTTCCAGCGTTACCTCCGGCTCCACTGGCAGACGGACACGCACCGTGTTGGAAGTAACTGGCGTACCCGTTACGCTATCTCCTGCCGTAGGGTACTTATAAGAAAGCGTCGCAGAATTATCCCAGTAGTAGTATTGGCCGCTTTGTGCGGGCTTTTTACTTGCCTTGCGCATATTTCTGGAGTTCAAGGGTATCACCTTATACTCTATACAATAAGTGTTCCCTTTTGCAGCGGATCCAGTAAAGGAAACTTCCATTGTCTTGCTGCTGTCAGAAGTATTTTTTTCCGGGAGTGTTACCCCTGACGTCACAGGAGTCCAGCTGTCCCCGGACTTCTTGTATACCTTTATATCATGGATTGCTTCCCAGGATGGGAATACGTCAGACACAGCCGCGCTTGTATAAACTGCATTGCTGAATGAGGCGACCAGCCTATAATAATAAACATTTCCCGCAAACTTTTGGAGGTCTGCACCGCTGCTGGAGCCCAGCCCATCCCCTATATCAGAACTCAGTCCGACATATTTCTTCAGTGACACTGCTGGCGGTTTCGGCATATAAGTGTATACTGTGTTAGAGGATACCGGGCTGCCGGCCGCTACGGAACCCTGAAACCCATAAGTATAAGAGACTCCCGCTGTGTTCGTACACCAGTAATGCGCGGCAGTGGACGGTACCCCTGATGCCAGCTTCTGGAATTCCGGAATTGGCGCAGCCTTTACCCTGTACTCTATACAGTAGGTATTCCCCTTTACAGAACCAACATTGGCTGGGAGGGTTACTGTCTTCTGCCTTCCATAGGAAGCATCCGCTTTTGCAGCCGCGTTCGGGAACCCTGAAGAGTCCTCGGCCCAGCCAGACCCAGACTGTTTGTATACCTTTATCCCGGTGACGCCGAGCCATTCCGGGAAGGTATCCGATACCTCCAGGCTCCGAAAATCCCCCGTGTTGCACCCGACAACAACTCTGTAGTAATACGTATCCCCGCAGTAATTCGGCAAAAACGCTTCCTTCGTGGATCCAAGCCCATTGTTTGGGTCCGCGTTAAGCCCTACATATTTCTGCAGGGTTACGGCTGGCGGCAGTACGGGGACTTCCGGCTGCGCGCCTAAATCCGTGGCAAGCGCGTTGTGCCCATCCTGGCTGTATTTCCCCTGCGCCTGCACAAAAGTGACGGACATGCCATTATGGAACCCCAGCCCCAGCCATGTCCGCGTGTCCGTGTCCCCGGTTAAATCGGCGCTGGCCGTTGAATGTGCGTAATAGCGGGGCGCTGCGGCCGTGCCCACATTTGCAACGCGGATTTCCCCCGCGCCGCTGTAGTATGTCTCATAGTATGGTCCGGAACCTGCCCATGAAATCCCCTGGAACTGGTCGAGGTCTTTGACCAGCGTAAACCCTTTTATGGCGGTACTGGTTACCGTGTCTGTGCCCGGCTCCAGCACTTCTATCCGGACGTCAGCATAATTCAGCTGCCGTGTATAAATCCCCGGCCGGATGGGATCCCAAAGGAAATAAGCCTCTGTCCCGTGCTCTTTGCGTTTCTGCTCACCGTCGGTGGACTTGAATGCTTTCTGGAATCCTGCCAGCGTCAGCCGGAGGTCATAGTATTTTATGGTACATGTTGTCCTGTCCAGGACGCCAACGGCATTCCTGTAAACCGCATACGCCTTATTGGGGCTGTTCTGATACTGTGCCTCGCTGCAGAAAAACTTGTAAGCAGGGAGCTTCCCGCTGAACGGCCCTATGCCTGTAGTCTGCGCTGCCGTCAGTGCAGAACCGGAACCCCACTGGCCGTTTTTCAGGCTCAGAGCTCCATAAGTGGCGGTGGAAACAGGCCTTACGTGGATATAGGCATTGTAGGCCCAGTCAAAAATCTTTTTGGGATCTACCTGTCCGGACTTCGCCTCCACACAGTATGCCGGGCAATGGCTGTTCAGGTGGCTGCAGTACCCCCTGTCGTCATCCTCCTGCCCGGCGGCCCTTGGAGCTGCCTTCAGCGCGGCGGAAAACATCCCTGTGCCGTCTGATTCCTGCCGCGGTGGGAATCCCCTTTCCGGTTCAGCCCCTTTTTCTGGCCCGGCTGTCCCCGGCTGCTTCCCGGCTTCCGTTCCTCCCTCTGGCTCTTCCTCTGTTTCCTTCTCTGTTATTTCTGTCCCATTTTCTGTTCCTTCCCCTGTTTCTTCTGCAGCTGTTCCGGGTCCTTTTCCTGTCTCTTCCGCTTCTGTTTCCCTGACGGCATCTGCCTTTCCCGCTTCTGTCCCAGCAGTTTCCATCTCTGCCGTTTCTGTTTCAGCCCCGGCTGCTTCTATACATGGTTTTTCCTGTATTTCCCCTGTTTCTTCTGCCTCCCTTTCCGTGCCGGCTTCCTGCTGGATACTGCCGGCAGCGGCAGTCCCCTGCCCGGCCATGCCGGAAACCGATGCACCCAGGCACCCGGCAGCAAGCGTGGCCGCTAATGCAAACGCCAGAAATCTCTTCCTCATGTCCCCGCCCTCCTTTTTTTCTTCATGACAAGCGCCGTTATCAATCCCATAACCATGCAGGCAAAATACTTTACAGCAGGCATATAGCCAGTGTCGCCCGTTTTGGGTGCATAAACACGCAGCCCGCCCTCATTCTTATAGCCAGAGCCGTCCGTCTCCCCGGCGTCATTTTTACTGCTGCTGCCCCTATTGCCTTTACCGCTGCTGTCACCCTTATCATTTTTATTGTTTTTATTAGTTTCATTTCCCCCGGCATCCGTATTACCCCTACTTTCTGCAGGGTCTTCTGTCCCGCCTTCTGCTTCCGCCCGGAACGTCCAGTCCGTTTTTGCGGCAGTCAACGCTAAAGAGTTATCAACATCGCCGGGGACTTCCAGCTTAAAGGCAAGGGTGCTCCCGCCCCCTGCTTCATAAAGCCCAAGCAGCCTCTCATCCTGCCCGGCAAGCCCTGACGCCGGCCCTGTATAGATGATATCCCCATCATTGGAAACCGTGATATTTACCTCTTCCAGGAGCTTCAGGCTGTTTTCGTCCTGTGCCGGCCTTCCCATCGCCAGGTAAACCCTCTGCTGCCTGTCTGTTGTATTCTGGATAATAAGTTTTCCTTCTTTCGTATCCCCTGGCATAAATTCCCCAAAGACACGAAAAAGATTGTCTGCGTCCGTTACCATCTCCTCTGCGTCGCCTTTAAAGAAAATCCTTACATTCGGCGACTCCTGTGATACCTCGTCTTTTGAGCCGTTTCGCGTTTTCCATGATTCCAGGATCTTCCCGGAGCCATCCCACGGATCGGCGCTCTTGAAATCAGGCGTGAAATTGGCTGCCTGTATTGCGTCTGCGGAAATAATGACGTCAATTTCCTGCCCGCACATATCCCCGGCAGAAAACTCCGGGAAGCGTATCCCGTCAAACAACCTTACGCACTCGCTGTTCCCCAGCGCTTTTGTATAGTACCAGTATCCCCCTGCTTCCACCCAGCCTTCCCCGATGCCCCGGATACAGCCATCTGTCACTGGGAATGTTTCAGAAACCTTGTCCCGTCCAGGCAGATCCCATTTGACACTGCACCGGACATAACATGGCTCGGCAAGGCATCTGATTTCCGGGATCTTGGAAACTGTCTGCCCCGGGACGATTACCTGGTTGTTCTGGTAGCTTTCTTCCCTTCCGTCCACGTCCTGGTATTCTTCCAGGGAAATGTTCACGACACCCGTGGAAATTTTATTCTGCATGGTAATACTGTTACCAGGACCTGCCCAGGCATACATCCCCGCCAGCAGGACGGGGACGGCAATGCCTATAGCTGCCTTTTTCCTATCCATCATTTCCCATCCCCCTATCTGTTTTTCGTATGGAAATCCCAGGCTTCCCTGTAGTCCGCAAATACATGGTTTCCATGCTGCACGGAAACTGCTTCCTCGTATACTGCTATGTCCAAAGCATCCACTTTTTCCGTGTAGACTGCATTGCTGGAGGCAGCCGCAGGGACGCTCACCCCGGTAAATAATTCGCTGCTAGACTCACCTGGGGCCAGTTTTTCCTTATAATAATAGTAGTCCCCTTCTTTTACCCAGTTTACTGTGTCCACACCGGACAGTGCTGCGCCAAAGTCATTGTTGGAAAATGCAACGGAAACCCTGGCATAGCACTCATTTTTCCCGCTGTTATATACCCATACGCGTTTTTGGATCATTTTTTCCACGCTACTTCCGGCATCCAGTGTCTGCCCGTCCGGGAAGTCCTCCCGTATCTCTGCCGTTACGTTCCCGGGAATAAACCGGTTCCTGGATGTTTCCGCCCTGTCTGAAAGGAACGCGTATGTGCCCCCTGTTGCCGCCATACAGAGCACTGCCACGGCACAGGCAGCGCCCAATGCTTTTCTGTTCATTTAATGCCCTCCGTTCCCTAAAGGCGGCGGTTTCCCGCCGCCCGGCCTTCTATTCTGTCCCTGCCACAGTATCGGCGCTGCTTTCCTGCCCACTGTTCTGGCGTAAGTATTTGCCATATGCATTTCTGGCTGCTGCCGGCCCTTCTTCCCCATCCCCGGTCCCCTGGGACTGGATGGCATAGAACCGGACGTCAACAGACAGTTCCTGCCCGTCAAGCTGCCCCTCCACCACATTTGCAAACGTAATCCTGTCAAATAATGGGCTGGTTGTACCTTCCGGCTCCAGTACCGAATTGTAGCAAAAAGTGTACACCATATTTCCATCAAGTTCTTCTTTTTCAATCTGCGTCCATGCACTATTCTGTTCAGAGATACCAACCCCGTCACTCAGTGTCTGCGTAACTGCAGATTCTGCATCAAACTCAAACAGCTCGATATGCGCCGGATCCCCTCCGTTCTGCCGCACGCCACGGCTGTCAGTATAGACGGCGTCTGCCATAGGCACCCCTACTTCAATGTACACATAGGCGGGGTTCTGTCCTGTATTTTTAATCTGCGGGTCTTTTGCCCAGGACTGCGCGGGGACGATATCCTCTGCAATGCCTCCGGGGTTCCCGTCACCATCCGGATCCCAGTGCGGCTCCAGCCCTTCAATCTCTACCCGGCCCACTGTGAAGCTGTTGGTTGCTTCTTTGTGGTCGGTCAGGTACGCTATGGTCCCGCCAATGGATATGCCCACTACAAGGGCCGATGCCGCAAGCATCCCTGCCGCCCGTTTATTGATTTTTCTTTTTTCCATATCTGCCCCCTGTTAAAAAGTGCCGTACGATGTGCTGTTTGTGCCCCAGTAATAAAGCCTGGCGGATTTGCTTATCTTTCCGCCTGTTTTTACTTTTTGCTGTTCCTTTTTTGCTTTCATTTTTACAAATCCCCTTTCTGTGTTTCCGTGCCGGATTCCGGCACGCCGCATTTTTTGCAGAAAAAAACGCCCCGGCTATGCCGGAACGGTTTCCTGCTTCTCATTTTGTTCCAAATATATCATAACGTGCCCTACAGCACGGCGTCCAGGTCGTTTTACGTCGCACCTGCCTGCCTTTCCACACCTATATTTTAGGACCTTCCAAATGCCGCTTACATCCTTTTTCCTGCTGTGCTTCCAGCCTGTCCAGATACTCTTCATTCTTCTCCAGGTATTCTTCCAGGCTCCCGCTCTCCCCTTCCCTGATTGGGTTTATGCGGACTTCAAGTCCCTTCAGGCTTGGGCTTTCCCTGTTCAGGATCCCAAAAAGCTGCTCCTCACTCATATCCCCTTCATACAAAAGGACAACTTCCAGGAAAGACGAATCCCGGTACAGGCTTTCCCGCGTCCGGTTACCATATACCCGCGCTGAAACAGCCTGGATGTCCAGCCCTTCCTGCATAATCATTGTGCGTGCTTTTAAAAGCATGTTCAATTCGATAAGGTCCCTGCTCATCCCATTCAGTTTCTTATCCGGCGTCCGGTCCCCGCTGGATGCCTCTGGCAGGCTTTCTCTTTCCTGCTCCTCTCCTGTTTTATCCAGCTGGAAGCTTTCTTTTTCCTGTTCGCCTTCTGTTCTGTCCGTTGGCAGTGTTTCCACCAGAACTTCCCCGACATCCCTGGATTCTTCCCTGCTGTCCATATTCAGGAGGGCATTCAGTTCTGAAAGCCTTTCCGTCATCCGGGTAAGCTCTGCTTCTTTCGGGAAAGGCTTCCCAACTTCTCTTTTCGCGCTTTCCAGCTGGTTTTTTACATTTTCCAGCTCCCTTTCTGTCTCCTGCAGTTCCTTTGGCAGTTTCTCCAGGAGGTTTTTCATGCGTTCGATATTGCCCTGGGCGTCTGTCCCTACCCTCATCTCTGAAACAGACTTCCGCCGCAACGCCAGATGGAACTCCCCGGAAAGCTCCCGGAAACCTATTTGTATGCGGAATCCCTGGTACTCCCCCATATCCACAGGCCCTTCTGCCTTTTCCATCCCCTGGCAGGCCTTCAGCAGGGCTACCCCGGCTTCCTTTTTATCCGTATACACCCTGCCCCCGACTTCCATCCTGAACCCTTCACGGGCTGCATCCCTGGTTTTCCGCCAGTATTCCACATCCATCCGGTAAGCCTTTGCCTGTGCTTCCAGCCTGGCAATTTCCTTCGGATAAAGCTTTGCAATGTTATCCTCCAGGCGGTACTGGCTGCTCATGTGGTTCGCTTTCAGGATTTTCAGTTTCGATACCTCCACATCCAGGGACATTTTTTCCTTTACTGCCGGGTTCCCGGACGCGAGGGCTTTCACCTCCGCGTAAGACAGGACTGCCTCATCCACGTCCTCACAGCTCCTCACCGGGGATTTGCTGGTCATGATCTGGCTGATGAATTTCTGCTTATTCTCGATCAGCTGCCACATATAGCTGTCAAATGTTGCTTCTGTTACATACCGGTAAATATACACCTTTTCATTCTGGTTGCCCTGCCGGATAATGCGCCCTTCCCTCTGCTCAAGATCGGCCGGTTTCCAGCCCACGTCCAGGTGGTGCATTGCAATAAGCCTGTCCTGGATATTGGTCCCTGCCCCCATCTTTGCAGTAGACCCCAAAAGAAACCGCACCTGCCCATTCCTGGCTTTACGGAACAACGCTGCTTTCTTCACTTCCGTATCTGCTTCATGGATGAAAGCAATCTCTTTCCCCGGAACTCCTTTGGCTTCCAGCTTTTTTCTAACATCTGCATAAACATTTTGAAAAACATCAGGTTCCCCATCCTGTCCGGCTGTCCCTGCATTGGACGTTCCAGGGGTAGACATGTCGCAGAAAATAATCTGTACGGATTTCTGCCCCGCCGTATCCTTCCAGATTTCATAAGCTTTTTGTACACAGGCAGCCGCCTTGCCCCCTGGGTTATCCGGAAGCAGTGGATTGATCAGGCGCTGGTCCAGCGCCAGCTTTCTTCCATCATTGGTGATTCGGAGCATATTGTCCGCAGAAGGGTCGACATTCCCGGCCCGTACTTTTTCTGCCCTCTCCCCAAGGCTCTCCACAATCCGCTTCTGGTGTTCTGAGGGCTTCAGCACCACATTCTCGTACACTGCTTCCGGCACTGGAAGGTTAAGCTGGTCTGCGGTCTTAATGTCAGCGGTTTCCTTGAATATATTCATCAGCTCCGGGATGTTATAAAAACGCGCAAACCGTGATTTTGTACGGTACCCAGTTCCCTCCGGTGCCAGTTCAATGCTGGTCACGACCTCCCCGAACGTGGATGCCCAGGAATCAAAGTCCCCCAGCCCTATCTCCTGGAGCTTCCCATACTGCAGGTAACGTTGCATGACATACAGCTCCGTCATGCTATTGCTGATAGGGGTCCCGGTTGCAAATGTGATACCCCTGCCCCCGGTAATTTTATCCATATATTGGCATTTATTGAACATGTCAGCAGACTTCTGTGCCTCATTCTGGGAAATCCCTGCCACGTTCCTCATTTTCGTATACAAAAATGCATTTTTGTAATGATGCGCCTCGTCAACGTAAAGATGGTCAATGCCCAGTTCCTCAAACGTCACCACATTGTCCTTCTTTTCCCTGGCATTCAGCTTTGCCAGGCGGTCCTCCAGCCCTTTCCTGGTCCTTTCCAGCTGTCTGATAGTATACCTGTCCCTGCCGCTTTTCAGCCTTTCTGCCTGCAGCCCATCCAATATCTCCCGGATCTGCCCTTTCAGGATATCCTTCTGGTATTCATCCGACAGCGGGATGCGCTCAAACTGGGAATGGCCGATGATAACTGCATCATAATTCCCCATAGCGATCCGGGCACAGAATTTCTTACGGTTTGCGGGTTCGAAGTCCTTTTTCTTTGCCACAAGGATATCTGCCCCGGGATAAAGCCGCAGGAATTCCGTCCCCCACTGCTCTGTCAGATGGTTCGGGACCACGAAAAGGTTTTTCCGGGACAGTCCCAGGCGCCTGCTTTCCATTGCGGCTGCAATCATTTCGTAAGTTTTTCCACTCCCGACCACGTGGGCAAGCAGCACATTCTCCCCGTAAAGCTGGTGGGCAACTGCATTTTTCTGGTGCGGGCGCAGTTCAATCTCCGGGTTCATCCCCGGAAATGTCAGGTGGCTGCCGTCATATTCGCGTGGGCGTATGGAATTAAAGCGCCGGTTATAGATCCCGCACAGCTTTTCACGCCGCTCCTGGTCCCGGAATACCCACGCTTTGAATGCTTCCTTGATGGCATCCTGCTTCTGGCAGGCCAGCATCGTCTCCTTTTTGTTTAGGACGCGCCGTTCCTTCCCGTCCTCCAATATGACGTCATAAATCCGCATGTCCTTAAGGTTCAGGGTATCCTCCAGTATCCGGTAGGCATTTGCCCTTTCCGTCCCATAGGTGGCCGTCGCAAGGATATTATTGTAGCTGTCTGCGTTCTTCCCGCTGATGTTCCACTGCCCTGTTTCTTTCGAATACCGGATATCTATTTGTCCGCCTATCAGGTAACGCGGCGTATGGAGCAGCTCCTGCATGAAATCCCGGTATATTCCCGGCTCTATCCATGTGGCCCCAAGCCGCACTTCTATTTCTGAGGCGTCCAGTTCCTTGGGCTGCACCCCTTCCAGTGAACGGACATTAATTTCAAAACGCCTGTCATTCCCGGCGGCTTCCCTGGCTTCCATGAGCTTCCTGCGGACATTCCCGGACAGGTATTCATCCCCATTCTCCCATTTTCCGGTTGAAGGGTTCAGGAAAATCACGCCGTGCAGTTCCTCCGCGGTTTCTTTTTCTGTCTTTCCCGCAAGCCGGGCCATATAGGCCAGGTCAACCCCCGCCTTTTCATTCATGGAAAGCGCCAATGCTTCTACTGCCGTATCCACACTTGTCACAGGGACTGCTTTCTTGATCGTCCGCCTGGTAAAGATATCCGCTTTCCGCACGAAACATCCATCATCATCCAGGATTTCCAGGGAACACAGCAGGCAGTAGGAATCATCTTTCGAAAACGCACGCCTGTTCCCGGCGTTGCCAATCACGCCAAATTTTTCGGTATAGGCATCGTAGGACTGGTTCAGCCTCCCCTGCGCTTTCCTGATTTCCGCGTCGGTTGCATCCCCATACATCTGCATGGAAATCAGTTCCCGCACACAGTCCCTGATTTGGATCATTCCCTTTACACGCTCTTCTGCTGTTGGCGTGAGACTGGCCGGATACATCATGGAATCCTCCCGATAGTATACGACGCCCTCTACAACTGCATAGCTGTAATTCCGCACAGCAGGATCCGCAGGTATTCTCCCATCCACGCTTTCCTGCCCCGTCTCCCTGTTTTCTATCGGACGGATAGTTCCACGAACTTCCTGCAGGGCTGCAGCCAGCAGTTCCCGCAGCTCTGTCCCTTCCACTGGCTGGCAGGTAGCTTCTGTCCCAAATGGTCCTGATACTTCTTTCATCTCACCAAGCACCATTTCCAGATGGCGTATAAAATAACGGTTCATCCGGATTCCCTGCCCGTTTTCTTCCGTATCCAGCCATTCCGGCTCCTCCCGGTACGGGGCTTCCCTTTTCTGAAGGAAAAGGATATCTGTGGTAACTTCCGCCCCTGCATTCTCTTTAAAAGCGGTATTGGGAAGGCGCACTGCGCCCAGGAGTTCCGCCCGTTCTGCCAGGTACTTCCTTGCAGCGCTGTCCCTCTTATCCATGGTTCCCTTCGATGTGATGAATGCTGCAATCCCCCCGGGCTTCAGCTGGTCAACGGCTTTTGCAAGGAAATAATCATGGATTAGGAAACCATGTTTTTCATAACGGCGGTCAGGGACACGGTAACTCCCAAATGGCACATTCCCAATGGCTACGTCAAAAAAGCCATCCGGGAAGGATGTTTCTTCATAGCCTTTTACCTGGATGTCGGCATCCGGATACAGGAGCTTTGCAATCCTGCCGCTGATACTGTCAATTTCTACCCCGTGCAGCCTGGAGCCTTGCATTGTTTCCGGGAGCATTCCAAAGAAATTCCCGGTCGCCATAGCCGGTTCCAGTATCTCCCCTTCCCGTAAGCCCATCCTTTCCAGCGCCTGGTAAATGCCCCTGATGATAACAGGCTGCGTATAATAGGCAGACAGGACAGACGCACGGGCAGATTCATATTCCCCCTCCCCCAGAAGTTCCTTTAACTGCCGGTATTCCTGCTCCCAGCCCTTTTTGTTTTCATCAAATGCTGCTGACAGCCCTCCCCATCCGACATAGCGTGATAAAACCTCCTGCTCTTTTGGGGCTGCCCTCCGGTTCTCCCTTTCTACCTTCTGCAGCATTTCAATTGCCAGTACGTTCATCCTGAATTTTTCTTTCAGGGTTCCTGCCCCCAGGCCGTCATCCGTGATATGGAAATTCCCGTATTCTGGCTCCTGTTCAGGCTCAATCGTTTTTTCTTCTTCCCAAAAAGCACCTGAAACATCGGGTGGCTGCCCTGCAGTGTCGTGGGATACCTCCTTTTCTTCTTCCGTATGTACAAACCATTCGCCCTCAAGGGACATTATCTCAGCAAGCAGCCTTTCATCCTCTGGCGTCAGCCTGGTATGCTGCTCCAAAAACGGGATGAGCACATCACGCCCGAAACGAAGGTTTTCCATTTTCTCTTGGTAGTAATCTTCTCCCTGCCGTTTCCACTCCGGGATAAACGGGCAGTCCGGTGAAAGGGAGTACTCATAGAAATTCCTGATATGGGCGATTAAATCCCCCTCGCCATCCCCAATGTCAAACCGTCCCTCATAGTGGAAGTCCTCACCGCCTACAACGGCAGAAATTTCAAAATCAGTTTTTTTATACCAGCCAACGCCCTTGCTCTCATCCAGCCTTTCACGGTGTTGTTTTTCATCCAGAATGCCGAGCAGCTTATTCCCAAGTGCAAAACTCAAATCCGTAAACTGTCCATTAAGCCCCTCATCATAAAAGGCTGGATGCTCGGAAAATTCAATGGTGAACGTGATGCTGTCGGGCTTTTCCCCGGCAAGTGTTTCTGTTTGCTGCCGTTCGGCCACGATCACCTTCAGATGGTCGTTCGCAGGGTTTTTCTTGAGCTTTTCCTCGAAATCATCCCGGCTGAACTCTTTGTTGAATAAAGGGAACTTTGCATTCCGTAAAGACACAGCATTTTCGTCAAAGGCTAAGACCTCATACTTGTCCGCCCCGATGTATACAACATCGCCCTCGTGATAGATGTAGCGGGGCGGGTACAGTTCCGTAAGCTCCTGCAAAAAATAGTAGGCATTACTGCGGCTGTAAGCATCGCATGTCTTGCCCTGCACCAGTTTAAGGAAATCAAGGAGCTGCTGCACGTTGGCAGGCTCGGAGAGAAGCTGCTTCATCTGCCCCTCGGTCACGTCAGCAAGGTCGCCACGCCCCACATTTTCAAGCAGGGATTTTTCGTAGCCGTCTAAATCCCGGATAAAATCAGACAGCCGCAGAGAGAGGGTATCCCTTTTGCCGGCAGGCGGCAGCTCCCTCTTTTCTTCAATAAAACGCTGTCTCTTTCGCTTTTCCCGGATGTCGATTTCATACTGTCGCTCTCTCTCCAAATACTCCGCGTAGCCCGCTTTTTCTTCTTCGTCTAAATAATCGCCACTTTGGATCAGCTCATACAGGCGCTTTTCTGCCTGTGCCCACTTCAGCACAAAACCTGGTTCTAAAGAAAGCTCGTTTTTATAAATAGAAACCCCGTTTGCATCGCGCATTACATCGCCGCAGCTTCCATCTGGAAAATAATGTGTACCTCCGCTTATTCCATACTCCTTTTTTAAGAAGCTGATATTCTGCCCGCTTCCCTCATGTTTCTGGAACTGTTGGTAGATACGGTATTTCCCATCCCGGTGGCCGCCTCCTTTTGTAAGGACGGAATCAATATCTTCCTGTGAAAGAAAAGAAGCAGGAGACCCTTTGTCTTCTGCCCCTTCCATCGCCTTTTCTAGCTGTACACCAGCTCCTCCAGCACGATTTCTTCCGCTGACTGCCGGATGCTGTTCATCATCCCGACCCATTTCATCTGATCCTTTGCTTTCAGCTTCTCCGTCACTCCCTCTGCTGCTGCCATTTTGCTCATAAGCTGTTCCATCATCTCCTCGGCCTGCTCGTCCACTTCTATCAGATGGTCGTTCAGGGTTTCCTCCAGGAGCATGCCTATGTATGCGGGATTCCGGTGCTCCATCAGGAACTTCCTCCTCATTCTCCCATATTTCCCGATGTCCTTCCTCGGCGGCTCCAGCTCCAGCTTCGGCAGAAGATAGCCGTCCACTTCCTCGTATTCCAGCCCGATCTCCTCGGCTGCTGTCTTTGTTTCCATTCTGTCCACCCTTCCTTCCTGCGGCTTTGTCGCTTTCTCGAATTAACGTGCTAAATCCTTCTCCAGTATACACTTTTTCATCCGTTTTTTCAATCCCTTTCGGGGGATTTTCTTCCCGGATTTTTGGAAGGATTTTCCCGATTTCAATAAGTACGCCCCGGCAGGCTGAATTTACGGCATTTCCCAGGTATGACAGCGCTTCTGGGCTCCCATATTCCCTGATAGATTCGAAAATGCTTTTCTCCAGGAAATCCAAAGGCTGCAACCCGCTCCTTTTCAGGAGAATATATGCGCAGCTTGCCGACATAAGTTCTTTCAGGCGATGCTTGGCAGCCCCTCCTCCCGTGCCGGATTCCGGCACGGTATGGGATATCCCCTCATAACATACCTCCAGGTGTTCTTCAGTAAATTTTTCGGCCATTGCCCCGAGTATTTCCCCCATGCCTTCCCCGGATTTTTCCGGCAGGTAACGCAATGCCAAATATCTGCCAAGACCCTCCTGATACTCTTCTTTCAGCTCCCACAGATATGGCATCCTCCCCTGGCCTTGTATCCCGTAAGTATCTGAAATATCAAAAACATAGCGGAGTGTCTCCCGGCTGCCCCGGCGGTCCAGGAGGGCAATCCCCTTTGTCCCCCGCTTCACCCTGCGGTTCATTGGGCTGTTCCATATCCTGATTTCCGCACAGGCTGTGGCATCCGGCTTCTGGGCATGGATAAGGAGCTGGTCAGCAAAGCTGTATTTATATACACGGCAGGCCGTGTCAAGGAAACCCATCCATCCGGCTGCGCTTCCTGTTACCTTTTCACGCTCCCTTTTTGCAAGCTCTTTCACCCTCTGTATTTTTGCCCCGCCGCTCATTGTCATTGCCTCCCCCCTTCATCCGTGCCGGATTCCGGCACATTTTCCTTATACTGCCTGTATGCTTTCCCCATCTGCCCTTCCGGGATGAAAAGAAGCTCTTTAATGCACTCCTCTGGCAGCCCGTCATCTACCGCAAAGGAAATGATTTCCTGACCGACAGGGGAAAGCCTGCCAAAATAGGCGTCCAGGCATTCCGCAAGGGTGGCATGTTTCTCCCATCCCTCTTTCTCCCCTTCCTGCCCATCCTGCCCCGTTCCGCCGTCCTGCCCCATCCCTTTCATGACCAGGAGGTTGGCTTCCAGGTATTCCTTCTGCCTTTTTTCTTTCTCTACCGCTTCCTGGAGGAGTTTTTCAATTTCCTCCATACTTTTTTCCTGTGTGCCAAAATTAAAATACAAAAGCTCTTTCTCATCTATGTCATAGACCCGGATATGCTTATTGTCCTTCGCCGTCTCCCTGAGCCTCCCGGCTTCTTCCTCATCCGGGAAGGACAGTACCTGTTCCCTTGGCATCGTGTAATAACGCAGGCGTTTTGCATCATAGAACACTTCTACCGGATGTTCGTACGCTCCAAGCCCCAGGGCTTCCGCATAGCGTTTTTTCATCTTCCCGTCCGCATCATACTTCTCCTCCGGCACGTCAAAAGGGATGGATTTCTGGTCATAAACAGGGGCGCGGCCTTCGAGGAAAATGATGCACTCCGTCCTGGGCATCCGTTTGACTTCCGCAGGCGTCATCAGCTCCCGCCCTCCCCTGTTGAAATTCATCCCGGAATTCCCATTCCTTCCCCGGTGCAGGGTATCATTGCGGGTATCAATTGTCGCCTTCCCCAGCGCCTCGGAAATATATTTATGCGTCCCTTCTGCCAAAGGCCCACTCCCCAGATATACTACCGTTGCCACATTGTCCATGATCGTTTCCCATTTGTCGTTCTGGTAAAGGGTCTTTATCTGGGCGATGGACTGGAGGATGGGGATCATGGAGATGTTCCGGCTCCTGACCACCCCCAGCAGTACATCCGGTTCCTGCGGCTTTGCCCCCGCATAAAACTCGTCCATCCAGACCTCCACGCGGCAGGGCAGGGGCGCATGCAGCTCATCATCCGACAGGCGTATCAGGATATCGAACATTTGTGTATAAAACATGGAAATCAGGAAATTGTACGCATTATTATTGTCTGGGATGATGAGGAAGAGAATTGTCTTTTTCGCAGGATTCCCTCCCACGCCTGTCCCCAGCTCACGGATATTGATGTCATTGCCTTCAAAAATCCGTCTGATTTCAGCCGTTTCACACAGGGATAGCATGGCATTCACCATGATCACGATGGAACGTACCGTGTCGGGGGCGCCCTCTTTCAGCTTCCGGTAGTCCCTCACCGGCGGGTAATCTTCCCCATAAACAGCTGCTTTTTCGTCCATCAGCACCTGGAGCCTCGTCGTTTCCTTGTCCACGTGCTGGTTTTCCATATTAATAAGGCGCAGGAGCCTGTTCATGCTCCCTGCCCTGCCTGCCTCCCTGGCATCAAGCCACTCATAATAAAACAGCGCCTGGAGGTACAGCCTGACGCCGTCGTCCCAGAACGGGTCCGCGGCGCTTATGTTCTGCGGGGGCCTTACGGAATCCTGGAGCGCTTTCACCAGCCGGGCAAGGTCATCCTCTGTCTCTATGTAGACGAAAGGGTTGTACTGGTCCGACTTTGCCGGGTTTTTCAGGTTTAAGGAACGTATCTGGTAGCCCGCTTTTATAAATGCCTTCCCCAGTTTTCTCTGTGTATCCCCCTTGACGTCCAGGACAACATACGTGGAAGCCATCTGCAGGATATTCGGGTGCATGAGCCCCGTTGTTTTAAACGACCCGGAGGACCCGATGACAAGCATGTTGTTGTTTGACAGCCCGGATTCCAGGCTGACCTTCAGGTTTTTCGAAAGAATACGGTTATTTCTCTCTTCTTTATCTTCCAGTTCCTCCGTGATCTTCCCTGCATCCCCCCAGTCCTCAGACCCATGTTCAATCGCATACTGGAAATTTCTGTAATAAACCAGGTAGTAGGATACGAAAGCAAACCATGCACAGACGCCAGCCCCGATACAGGCAGGCGTCCTGGCATTTGTCCAGTTCCGGAATGGGTGCGACAGGATAAAAGCCAGGCTTTCCCCTAAATCCATGATCCCCACGCCTTCCAGCTTGAACAGGCCGGACAGGTAATATCCTGCCGCGCACAGGAGGATAAAGAACATTGCAAACATCCCCTTTGGGGTTTTCTGTTTCTGGTAACGTGATGTTGCCGCCATAAAAATCCCCTCCTATATCTTCACAACTTTTTCCGCCACTTCGGCCGCTTTTTCCACCGGCCCCGAGGCTTTCTGTACGGTTTCTTTCAGGCCCTTCTGCAGCTCTTCCGGAATTTCTGATGTAAGGTTCCCTACCTTCGAGAATCCCCTTTCCACCCTGCCATACAGTGCAAGGACATCCCCCGGTTCCCTCCTCTGGGGCTTTCCGTCACATGCCAGCACCCGCGCCTCTTCATTTTTTGGCAGGAACGCCACATACGTCGCCCCTCCGTCTGACTCAAATACCATATCTTTATGCAAAGCCAGTATTTCCTGGTTTTCCCCCCATGTGCCGGGGAGCCGTGACAGGAACATCCCGTATTTTTCTGCCTCGCAGCGCAGGGCTTCCGTCATCTGGAGGCTGTCCACCAGCGACTCCTTATTGATGGTAACCATCACATATCCGGGGTCTTTTTTCAGGTTCTCAAATTCCGGGGAATGTTCATTTTTTATGCTTTTGCCGGAAATTTCCAGCGTCTGCCCGTCCTTTGCAAACTCCGCGTCCGCTTCCTTATATTTCCGGTCAGTGCCCGCAATATAATCCTCCACGTCAACTTCGGAAGTCTCCAGATAAGTCTCCGGGCTGATCTGCCGGCAGTCCCCCGGAATGTTCCCTTCCTTCAGCTGTTTTTCCCTCCACATCTGGAACCAGCTGTTCATTTTCTCCTGATCCTTATTTGCTACCGCCACCTGCGTATTCCCATCGCCTACAGCCAGATCCGGGAGGATGGAATAATTGATTCCCATCACTTCAAAATCATGCTGCATTTCCTTCACGGATTCGCCTTCGAAGGGCATATTGACGATGCTGTAATTGTCTTCCGTAAACGCTTTCAGGTCCTCCAGGGAAAGCGATCCCCCTGTAAGGGTGTCATTCAGATGGTTCATGTACCATGCCTTGAAATTTTCTATGCCGTCTTTCCCGACTGCCACCTGCAGGGTATTCGCTCTGCCGTTCAGCTTTGGGAGCACAAAATGTGTGATTCCCAGCTTCTCAAGCTGCGCAAGCTCCGGGATTTCCTTTTTCAATCCTTCAATTTCTTTACGGAGGCTCCTTGCGGCAGCCCTGTTTTCTGTCTTTTCAAGCTTCATTTCCATCTCCTGGAGCTGTACGATCCTTTCTGAATGCCATCCCGGGACGGGGATGTTATAGATCTGGTATTTCCCTTCCGTTTTTTTCAGGAAATCCTGGTACTGCCCCAGCGTTTTATTGGGCACGAACGCTTTCTCTGCCATCCTCGCCAGGAACACGAGAAGCCTCATCTGCATCTGCGCGGAAAAAACCAGGAGCGAGACGGCCCCTTTGTTCCCTTTCTTTATGTTCATCAGTACCCGGTCCACTTCCCTGTCATTGTCCATCCTACGCTCCTTCCCGTGTGCCGGAATCCGGCACGCCCCATTCTTTCTTTTTCAGATAATAATCCTTCAGTTTTTTCATCAGCGCTGCCGGCAGTTCCTTCCCTGAAAAAAGCTTTATCATTTCCCATGGGATCCCCTCTTCCCTGCAGGAGAGCAGGAAATCAAGCTGGTCTGCCTGGTATCCCGCAGAAAGAAGGCTGCTTATGTGTTCCTGCTCATCTTCCAGCCTTTTCCGGATGCGGCGCCCGGAAAAGAACCCCCTCTCCTTTTGGGGCGCAAGGATAATCCCGCGCACCTGTGCCCCATCTTCCTCCATGCGGGAGATTTTTTCTTTCTGTCCCTCCAGGGCTTCTGCAAGCCCTTTGACCTCGTTCTCCAGCTTCTCCATCTGCACCCTGCCCGGCCCGTTCCCGGCAGCCCCTTTAAACGGGCTGGCAGCCGTTTTTGCCCGCCTGGGCTTTGGCTTCTCTTCCGGCGGCTTTTCTTCCTGTAAATCCACGGCATCATCCCTGCCCCCTGTCCGGGCGTTTTCGGTTGCAATCCTGGATACGTCCGTCTGCATCCGGGTGACCTGTATCTCCAGCCGCTGTATATATTCCTTCAGGGATTTCAGTTCCCTGTCCTGCTCTTCCGTGGGCATCACGGGCTTCCTCTTCCCCTGCTTCCACAGGGCTTCCAAAGCCCCTGCCTTCTCAGCCTCCCCCATCCCGGTGTCTTCCAGGATTCCCCCGATTTTTACGCCGGGGACGTCCGCAAGCATGCAGGCATACAGCTGTTCAATCTGTTGGAACTGGCTGATGAAGCGCAGGTACTTTTCATACTTCGGCCGGTAATACCCGGAATACTTCATAATCTCCCACAGGGTATTTGCCGCCTGCCTGTCCGTAAGGGTTTCTTTCTTTCCCTGCACGGGTTCCGCCTGTTTTTTCTGCCTTTCTTCCATGTCCCTCTTCCTTCCTCAGATGGTGATGCTCTGTTTTTCCTCTATGTTTTCTTCCTGTTTCCTCCCGGGGCTGCTGTGCCTGGGGGGATGCTTCCCCAGCATGGCCAGGCACCTGTCTATCTGTGCCTGGCACAGGGTTATCTGCTTCCCCAGCTTCCCTGCCTGCCTGTGCAGGCGTAAAATTTCATATCCAATATCCATGCTCCCCTCCTGATGCCGCCCCTGGCAGCTCTATATACTGGGCCCCCTTAGTTCTTCCTGCCTGTCCATGCCCTGTGCCTCTTTCTGCGGGTCTTGTACTGTTTCCCTGGCCATCCCATACTCCGCTTTCAGCTCATCCATCGTATACAGGACCAGGTCCGGCCCATCCGCAGCCATGTCCACATAGCCCTTGTCATACAGGGCTGCTTCGCCGTTCATGCCTGCGTCGCGCCCAATTGCCTCATAGTCCAGGTACTCCTCCATGCCATGCTTCCCCAGCATTTCCTGCAGCTCCTGCATCTGGCTCCCTACTTTCATATAGCCATACGCTTCTTCCGGGGACAGCTCCCCTGCATTTTCTATCCCTTCAAACCAATATGGGTAATAAGGGATTTTGTCTGCCTGTGCCATGGCATTTATCAGTTCCGGGAGCTCTGTCAGGTTTTTTGCGGATGCATAAGCCCCAACGGCCTCCAGCCTCTGCCCGTCCAGCCCCTGGAGCATGGCCCCTGTAAGGTTTAGTTCTTCCGGGGTGCTGTATTCCGATACAATATCGACCAGAAAACCGTATTCCGCCGGGATTTCGTAACTAGCAGCCAACTGTTCCTCCCCTCCGATTCCCGAGCAGATATCTTTAAGCCTTTCCGGTTCCATGGGGAAATCCACCCAGCGCCCCCTGTTCCTGCCTGCTTCATAATCGCTGATGTTTTCTATATATGCGCTGAACGCATTCCCTGTACCATACTGCCATGTTCCTGCCATACCATTCACTCCTTATATTTTTTATAAGGGCAGGGCTTCACATCCGCCCTGCCCTCCGGTATCCCTGTCACATCCTTGGTGCTGCATGCCCTTCTTCTGGTCCTGCCTCCCCTGCCTGGGGGGCCTGCTTCTCCCGGAGTTCCAGGTACTCCTGCTTCCCAAGAATTTTTTTCTGCTGGCTGTCGTAATACTGTACCTTATCTGAAAGGAACTCCCACGGTTCTACTATCGTGCGGTTAATATCATATACCGCCTCTGAAAGCTCCCGGTAGTCTATCTGGCCATCATCCGGCACCGCCAGTATCTCATGGACGGAAGAAGGCAGGAGGAAAAAGTTTCCCCCAAGCTTTGCGGCAACCCTGGCCATGGTCTCTTTATCGAAAATGCAGGCTGCACCGTAGGTCTGTTCCCTGTTGGTCAGCACATACATGGGTTTCCCCACGGATATTTGTGGAGACGGGATGGGGTGCGTGCCCTCCAACAGGTTCGCAGGTTCCTCCATCTCCGGTATCCTGTATCCAATGAGCTCTTCCATGCTGTACATCACCGTCTGCTGGTACTCCATGTGGTTTGCAAGGGCGGTTTCATGCAACTCATCCAGGGATACCCCCCACATCTCAAGCATTGGGTTGCTGATTTCCACACTCTGCACGATGTCATCCGTCTCAGCAACCCGGATACGATAAATGGCTGAAATGTCGCCCGTTTCCATGTGCGGGACTCCCTTCAGGTATTCCCTGCTCCTTTCCGTGTCACAGGTCTGGATATAGATTGCGTCACAGACTGACTCGAAGGACAAGTCCTCCTCGCGGAGTTCCGGGACGTCAACGTTCCCGCGCAGGCCTGCGTCCTGTGCTGCAATAGCCTCCAGGATTTCCGCCAGAGGGCGGCCTTCCAGGTACTCCCTGTGGTATTCATCCAGGTAAATACACGGGATGATATTTTCCCCCGGCTTCCGTACCGTCAGCCCTGTCATCTTCCTTCCGCCGGCCTTATGAACTTCCGCAATGGAAACCAGCGTGTCCGGGCCATACACGCTGCTGTCAAGGGCTTCCTCAAGGTGCAGCAGGATGTAGGCGGCAAATTCCCGTTTATCCATCATGTTTCCTCAGCCTCCACTTCTGTATCCTCCGTGCCCTCTTCCAGCCCCCTTGCATATGCCTGGAACCTTTGGAACCTGTCCCCCATCTTTTCTTCTTCAATATAAATCATGTGCTTCCCCTTTCTGCGTGCCGGAATCCGGCACGCTCTTCCTTTCCCGGCAGGGGCCAAAACCCCCGCCCTTTCCTTTCTTCCAACATCAATAATCTGCATAAGATCCCGTCTTATGCCCGCACCGCCTGCAGACGAGGGTGGTCCCCCAGCCGTATGCTTTTTTCTCCGAAGCAGTGGCTTTGCGCGCGCGGTAGTCATGCCCCAGTTTACCGGTTGGCGACTTCCAGGCGGTTTTCCCGCAGCGCGCGCAGTATTTCCTGATGTACCCGGACGCTGTGCATGTGGCCGCCTTTTTGCCTGTCACATAAAAGTGCCCAAGCTTTTTAACAGAAGCGCTTTTATGCTTCCCACATTTCGTGCACACATGCCTGACATAGCCGTCCCGTGTGCAGGAAGCTTTTGATACGCTGTGGACTGCCCATTTGTGGGTATGCGCCGCCGCATCTGCGGATATCCCTGCCTGCGTGCCTGACGCTGCTATCATGCAGGCCATGAGCGCCAGGATGATTTTCTTTGCTCTCTTCATTTCGTTTCCTCCTATTCCAGTTTTGTCCTTTTGCTTTATATTCCCTTCTTATCCCTGCGCCACGCCGGATGGTTCCGCCCGTATCCTGGCGCCTGTCCCTTTCATCCGCCTGCCCCCTTTCCTGTACGAAAAAACCGCCCCGGCTCTTGCCGGAACGGTTTTCCCTCTCATATGGTAACAGGAACCGGATTCCCCATAACCCTGGCTGTCCGGTTCCTGTTCCAATTATAGTATAGCATTTTAAATTTTTAACGTATAGGTCGTTTTAGGTCGGCTTCCTGGGGCGTTCCCACCCCCGGCGTCTGCACTGGCAGAACTGCCTGCCGCTCCGTCTCCAGGATGCTGCCAATAAGCTTAAGCTCTCTGCGCAGCCCTTTCAATGCCGCCGTCTTTGCCTGGATGCCCCGCCCAGTATCTATTACCCTTTCTGGGAGGGATGTTTCCAGTTCTTCCTTCTCATCAGCAAACTGTTCCCACAGACTGTCAGAGATATCAGTCCTCGCGAGCTGGCCTTCCAGGAACTGGATACGCCTGCATTTCTCCTTTGTCTCCCAGTCCATGCCGCCGTCAATCCGGTACAGCCCCCTCCTCTCTTCCCTGATGAAGTTTTCCTGCCGCTCCAGGAATTCCCGCCGTTCCTCAAGCTGCCTTATGGAAGTGATTCCGTGCTGTTTCAGGTAACGGCACTGTGCCGCCAGGGCATCCAGCCTCTTCATGTCCTCCCGCACCTTCCAGGCAGGCACTGCATAAGGGTTTGGCAGCCTGTAGTAATTCGCAGCCTGGAAAATGCGCGCCTGGCTTTTTGAGCGGAAGGACGCCATAGGCTTCAGGAATTCCCCCGCAGTCCCGCGCATCTTCTCCATAGCCTCCTCATAGCTGCGCATATATGCCCGGCTGCTGATGCGCTCCCGGATGGCCTCCACCGTATAGGCTTCCCCCAGGCTCGTATTCCGCATGGCCCTCGCCTGCTTCCCATCCCTGCCTGGGCGCACGGCCTTGTCCGGAGGGAGGAGCATGGAGAAATACTCCTCTTCCTTCCCCCCGGCCCTGCTGGTCCCATGCCGCCTGACTGCATACCCCAGCTTCCCCAGCTCATGGAAGAAACCGTCCATGCTGCCGGCATGCTCAATGGCAAAGTCGATATCTGCCTTCGCGATCATCCGGTTGGTCACCGGCGCTTTCCATCCCGCATAGGACTCCCCGATCCGTTCCCCTTTGTCGTATTCCAGCGGTTTCAGCCCATGCCGCAGGCATACCCGGTCTGTCACGGGCTGGATATGTTTTTCCCAGTCCCCTTTCTGGTAACGGTATTTATATCCGGAAACCCGGCTGACGGAATTGAAGATGATATGCCCATGTACATGCTCTGTATCATCATGTATGGCAAATACATAATCGTATCCGTCCCCCAGGTATTCCCTGCAGAAATCCTGGACTGCCCCATACGCCGTCTGCTCATCCGTCTCCCCCTTTGCAAAGGAAATGACGAAATGGTAGCCCTGGCGCCCTTCCGGCTTCCCGAACTCCTGCTTCGTCTGCAGGAATGTTACCAGGGCTTCCATCGGGTCCGTGCTGCTGTTCCCCCCGGCCAGCAGCCCGTCCTTCGTCTTTTCTGGGTTGAGGATGTAGTGCAGCGCGTTCTTCAGGTGCGCATGCCTGGACGGGCTGCTTTCTTTTAAGTGCATCAGCTTTGTGATTCCCAAATTCTCCCACACTCCTTTATTGTCTCCACAAACAGCCGCTCCACTTCCGCCAGGGATTCCTGGAGCCTCCGCGCATCCGACGGCATCCCATAGCCTGCGTTGATCTTTTTCGTTACCTGGTTAATATTAACTCCTATCTTCCGTATTTCATAGGCAAGCCGCTTTTGTATCTTGAGCAGCTCGGAATTTTTATAGTTTGTTTCAGAAAGAAGGTGGGCACGGAAATACCCGCTGTAATTCGTTCCCCTGTTCCCTTTCCGGAATGAGGCGCTGCCATCTTCTTCTGCGCGTTTCCGCAGGTGCTCCAGCTCCTCCGGAGTCAGGCGCACTTTCAGGTTCACGGTGCGCCTGCTTTCCCCTTTCCCTGGGGTCACTGCCCGCCGTCCCCCTGGCCTGCCATCTCCAGGAGCACTTTTAATTCTTCCAGCGCTTCCGGCGTGATCTGCCCGTAGGTGCCGCGCACCATCCGGGCGATCTGTTGGTCCTGCTCCATCTTAATCTGTTCCCTCGCTTCCTCAATCTTCCGTTTCAGCTCCCGGATTTTTTCGTTATAGCTCTGGTTCATTTCTTTCTGGCGTATAGTAATCCTTTCGATCTCTTCCTGCCATTTCCTGATCCTCTCTTCCATCTCCTGTCCTCCTTAATTCTCCCGGCCTCCATCATTCCTTTTCCTGCGTTTCGGGACAGCCTGCCATCATTCCATGTCCTCCCCTATCCCGCTGAAAAGGCTCCCGCCTGCCTCCGCCATCCGGCGCGCCTCTTCCTGGTATTTTTTATGGTGTCTTTGCAGCGTCCTTACGGATACCTCCATCTCTTCTGCGATTTCCTTCACAGTCCGCCCGAAATCAATCTGCCTGTATACATACTCCATATCTATCATCTTCATCCCGCGTCTCCCCTTGCCGCTCAGGTATTCCCTGCCGGCATATCTGTATTCCGTCATCTCCCGTCACAGCCGTCCGTTCCCGGCCGCTCCTCCTTCCGGCATTCCCTGAGCCTCCGGTACAGGGTGCCCTTTGACACTCCCAGCTCGTCTGCCACCTCCCGGACCGGGCGTCCCTTTCCCTCCACCTGTCTCCAGGCATAGCCCATGTCGATAGGCTTCCGGTTCCCCGCCAGGTTCCGCCGGCCGGCATACATGTACTCCTTTCCTTCTCCCATAAGCTCCTCCTTTCGGCTGCGCGGCAGCATGTAACCCTCTTTTCCACGCCAGCCATTTATGTCTTATTTGCACGTCATTTGTGCGCCATTTGGGCGGCATTCCGCGTCTTTTACGGGACTTTTGCAGGACTTTACAGGACATCCTGCGGCTTTTTCATGGCATTTCCCAGCCATTTCAGGCCATTATCCGGGCATAAAGCGGCATCTTCATGACACTTTGCGTCTCTTCCGAGACTTTTCCGAGACTTTTCCGAGACTTTTTCGGGACTTTTCCGGGACTTTTCCGGGACACCTGCAGATTCCCGGAAACCGTGTATTTGCAAGATACGCACTTTGTCCCACATTTTCACGGCGTGAAAATGACAAAGCACATCTTGTTAGGGGGCGGCCCCTAAGACCCCGTTTATATACTGCCGGCTTCGCCAGGGACATCTCGCAAGTGACGCTGCGAAAAAAGCCACGCACCTTTTTGTGCATGGCTTTTAAATATTTAATTCCGTTTTTATATTTTGCCAAGGCTGTCCGGTTGCCATCCCGCTTTAATCAATGCCATACAGCATCCCGTAATCATACACGGGGTTCTTCGGATCTGATAACCCTCCAATATCTATAGGTCCATCCTTTTTTACATCTGGGTATTCGCTTTCACTAAAACTGCTGTACACATCCCAATTCAGGAGAAGATTATCCTGGAACGCAATAAAATGAATTTTTAAATCCTGCATCTTTTTATAATCCCCAGGCCAGAACGGGCTGTCCGGTTCCCCAAACAAATAGTGGTTCCCCTGGATTGCCCCGCAGTGTGCACAATGGTTTGCCAGACATTTCCCGGAGGTCTTTGAATACCCATCCTTCACATGGTAATATCTCTTCATGAATTTCATCAGCCGTAGCGGGACACTTTCCTCATCCGGTGCCCAGGCCAGGGCAACAGTTCTCGGAAAAGACTCTTTCATGTTGTCGTCTATATAAAACTCTCCATCATCGGCTTCAATTTCTGCAAACGTGGTTAATGCCAGCGCCACCACCGGTGTCTCCCTTCCACATTTCCAGCATTTCTTCTTACTCTCCATCAGGTAAATCCCTCTCCTCACCATCACAACGCTGCTTCTATCATCCATGAGCCAGCGGCTGAAAGGGGCATAGGGCTTCAATTTATCGTATGCTGGGACATACCATTTTTTTATCCTGGCATCCCATTTCGCTCCAAGCCCCTTTGCTTCTTCTTTTTCTTCATACGGCACATTAAGGTATGTTCTGCCCATTAACAAATCCCTCCTGTTTTTTTTCTTTAGTATAAGCGATTTGTCAAACTTTGTCGAGCCTTACAATTTTGGCCCTTTCATCCCCGGTTCCCTTTCCTGCTGTTCCCCGCTCCTGCTGATCTGCCTCATAATCTCAGAATGGTTAAGTACGAAGCTCTTGGTTGGATCCTCCTGCATCTCACACCAAAAACTCTTTGTATGAAACCCTCCGTCTTCAACACTCACGTTGTATCCCCGCTTTGCCATCTCTTCTATGAACTGCCCTTCGTCTGACGCCGCCCTTACCGCCTCAGCCCTGGCGCTGTGGAATTCCGACTTCAGCCTCTCCTGCCTCCCAGCATATGTCTCATGCCTTATTATATCCATATTCAAACCTCCTCATATCGATTCCTACACGGTAAACACTATCTGCAAGATTCCCGGAATGTAAAATTGCGGGAATCTTAAAACAGCATAAACCCTACAATCGCAACCACAATAGCTAACAAAAAAATCCCTGCTCCTACTACAGAAAAAATCCTGCCCAATTGTTCCTCTTTTTCCTCCGAACAGTAATATTGCTCTATGTTGTCAGGATTTACATATAAGCATACCTGCTGCCCCTGTTTGAGCCTTGGGTAGTCACGGCCTGTCTGGTCGCGCTTTCTCACCTTTTCCCCATTTACGGTATATTCATAAATATAATGATAGGAATACCGGACTTCGCCGCATACGTATTCCTTCTCCTTCTTTACTTCTGCGACTTCTGCAGTAACCTTCCGTGTGCAACATGCCATTCTTTTTTTCACGCCTGCGCAGACAGCTCTCCCCCCGGCGATAAATCCCACGCCAATAACGGCAGCTACCATCCCAAGCAGGCGCAGCACCCATATACCATCCATATTCTATTCCTCCCGGTTTTTTTCGTCCTGGCGGCGCAGCCCTGCAAGCCACCGCAGCGCGGCCCCCTGTGCCGGGGCAGCCCTGCCCTCGGCGCGTTCGTTTTCACAGCAGCAGTACACGGCGTCCAGGATGCTGCATATGCTGCCAATCTTTTCCTCGTCCTCCGGCGTGATCTCCCCTGCTTCCGCACTGCGGCAGATATCCTCCACCGCCTGCCTCTTCACGTCAATCTCCCGTGCGTGGGCAAAGATATTGTCCCGGCTCGTCCGCAGCATGTCCAGCTGGAACCGCCGGAATTCCCTCCCCACGCGTTCACTGATGTTCCCCATTACTCCACCATGGTTTCCTTCCCGGGTCCCTGCACTGCCCCTTCCGGTGCATGTGCCTCCCCCTGTGCCTCTATCACTGCGGCATCCTCTTCCCGGCTGATGTCGGTCACCGCCCCGCGGCTGTCCCACACCCGCCCTTCAACCTCCTGCCTTGTATACCGGCACCTGGAAGCTGTGACGGTACAGGCATAGGGATCCCACCGGAGGGTGACCAGCGTCCGTTTCTTATTGTCCAGCTCTACGTAAAATTCCGTGCAGCGTATGCTGTCATCCGGAACAGCCACGTCCAGGATACGCCCTTCCCCTGCCCGCAGCTTTTTCTTTTCCACATATGCCGACAGGTATTTGTCCAAAAGCCAGGTACGGGAGGCCATGACCTGCTTTGCGAACTCATCCGCATTCGTGACCGTTACCGCATACTTCTCCTGTTCTGCCGCTGGCTGCCATGCCGCTTCCGTTGTTTTCCCTGTACCCTGTCCCGTTTCCCCGGCAGGGTGTTCTATGTCCGGCGTATCCCTTCCCGGCGTCTCTTCCTCTTCCTGCATGGCCGCGCCGGTATCTTCCTGCGCCTGCCCGTCAGGCACGCCTTCCTCCGGGCGGCGGCTTATCTCCCGGTATCCTTCTGTCCCCCGGCCTCCTTTTTCCCCGGTATGCGCTTTATATATAAGTATGCCGGCAAGCGCCAGAAACACTGCCACCAGCAGGAACACCCTGGCAGCTATGCCGCTTTTCCTCCCGTTCCTCATTTCCTTCCCCCTTTCTTTCCATGCGTGCCGGAATCCGGCACGGGCCTTCCCGCCCGTATGCGCTTCCGCCGGCAGCTCTTTTTCTGCTCCCTCTCCATAAAGGCGCGCTTCCTTTGGTGTCCCCGCGGCAGTTCATCCGCAGCGTACGCCAGCGTCCTGCTCCTGTAAAAATAAATGATTTCTTTCAGGTAGCCTATGGGGGTAAGCCCCTGGATGGACACGAACCCTGCCCCCAGGATGGGGACCGCACAGAACACCCCTGCATAGATCCCCACCTCCGGCGGCAGCCCCGCATATTTATCCAGCAGGAAGGTCGTAACCCCTGCCACGGCGGCCCCTGCCGCCAGGCTTACGGTCTCCTTCACGCTCATCCCGCGGAACAGCTCGTCTTTGTAATCCGTATCAAAATCCCTGTTAATTTTTATATGCATTGCATCCTCCTCTTTTATTCCTGCCCTGTCTCTGTCCCGGGCGGCCCTTCCTGCCCGCCCGGCGTGCCCCTGTAGGAGCCGAAATTGTCGAGCACCTTCTGTGCGTAGGCGATACGGTTCTCCAGGTGGGCATTTGCCTTATGGCAAATCTCAAAGTTCGCGCAGAATGCCGTTGTGGCAAATTCCAGATCCCTGCACGCCTTGAACTCGGCATGGGAGATGTGGTACTCCTCCCCATACTCCGCGCCGATACTGGTCCAGAGCCAGATATTGCCGGACATTTCCTTCATCATGTATTCCAGCTGTACCGCCAGCCCGGTCTCCGGCCACGGTTCCCCGCGTTCCTGCGCATATGCCAGGAACCCGGACTTCCTCCCTTCGGACGTCCACTGGCAGATGCCGATCCCCGGCCCCTGCCCGCCGTTTTCCGTGCTGTTGATGACCAGGTCCCCTGAGGCGTCCACCCCGCCTTCCCCCGCAAGGTTGCCGCATATGGCCGCCGACGCTTCCGGCGTGTAGCCCGCATCCACAAACGCCCGGTACGCCTTCTCCGCGTTGGAGCCCCCGGACAGGCTGCCTACCGTTGCCGGGTAGTCAGGCGCGCAGAAGCCCGTGATGTCCGGGGACGAAATGGGCCAGCAGTATCTTGCCACCCGCGATTTTGTATGGTCGCGGTTCCCCTCCACGTTCCCCTCTATGGTCGTCACCACGGAGGCGGCGGCGTCCCAGAACTCCACGATGCCCACATGGCTCCTCCCCGGCCCCTCGAAAAGGATGAGGTCGCCCGCTTTCGGGATGTAGCCTGCCTTCCCATGATACTCCCCTTTCGCGTCATACCATGCGTGCAGCTCTGCCACGGATGCAGTCCTTGGGACGACGCCGGACTCTATGTAGCCGCACTGGTCCGCGCACCAGGTGACGAACATCGCGCACCAGTTCCCGTTTAAGCCGTACCACTCCTTATATTTTGTGCCGCCGATATTCTCACCGGAAACTTCCAGCTCCTGCCGGGCGGTGTCCACCATGGCCATGTTCCTGATCTGGACAGTGCCTGCAAGCAGCGGCACCAGGACCACGACTACCAATACTACCAGCGCCACGACAATGACCGCCGGGAACACGCTTGCCAGGATGCCCACTAACGTCATCATCACGCCCATAAGGGCCGCCATGACTTTTACCGCCGCATACATGCCAATGGATACGGCCATCCCGACGGCCATGCCCCCGAAGGTGTCAGCCTTCTTCGCCTCCTCCATCCGGAAGGCGGCTGCGTCTGTCCACTCCTGGAACGCCCTGTCCTTCGCTGCCTGTGCCGACCGGAATGCCTGCCGGAACTTACCGGAAGCCCTTTTTGCCGCTATGGCCCCTATGGCCGCCCCTCCTGCGGCTGCTGCCCCAAAGCCGGGCGCTGCCCGGGCAGCCTTCCCGGGCATGGATGCCGCCCCGGGTGCTTTTCCTGCCAGGGCCGCTTTCTTTGCCCCGGCAGGCACTGCCTTCCCCCCTGTCCCGGGGGGTTGGGGGGCTGCTTCCACCGCCCTGCGCCACCCGGGCGGCATGCCTGCGCCTCCCCCTTTACTGGCTGGCGCGCCTGCCGGGCTGTTCCCGGCCCCTGCCTTCCTTCCCGGCCCGGCTCCCCCGGGCCTGTTGCCGGCCTTTTCCCCTGTGCGCCTCCCCTGTTCAAGGAAGCGGCGCTTCTTCCTTTGGGTAAGCCTGTCCCATGCGCGCCGTTCCATGTGGCTCAGGTATCCCCTGGTTTCTTCCTCCCCTTCTTCTTTATCCTGCGCATCCCGGACAGCGTCCCGGGCCGCCCCTCCTGCCACCCGGGCGCGCATCCCGGCTTTCCGGAAACGGACGCCGGACTTTTGAAGCCTGGGGCTGGATTTTTTCAGCCCCGTATCTTTCTGTTTCTGTATCTTCATGCCCCGCCGCCTTCCTCCTGCTCATGGAAGTTCGTGGAAAATTCCCTGTACAGCGGGTTCCCCCTGTCCATGGATGCGTCAAAGAGCAGGACCTTCTTCCCCCAGACCATGACGCCCCGCCCCGGGGTGTCCTCATCAAGGGAACGGGACTCCGCCTCGGACAGCTCCTGGATCTGCCGCAGGCTTGCCGCGTCCACGCCGCCCTGGTCCATGAAGCACTTATAGGCGCAGTTTGAGAACATGTCCCGCAGGTCCGGCAGCTCCAGCGCCCTGGACAGGTTCTGGACCGCCATCGTGACGATGCCCCCGAACTTCCGGTAGGTTTCCACTGCCCGCAAAAGCTGGGCGGCTGAGCTGGCGCTGCTGCAGAGCACCTGTGTCTCATCCACCACAAGCCGGGTGGCCACGCGCCCCCCCTGGTTGTGCTCGATACGCCCGGCCAGGAAATGCATGACTGTGAGCATCACCGGCTCCCAGACGGATTCCGGCACATTCCTGAGCCCGAACCCTACCAGCCTTTTGCTGATGTCCAGGTTTGACGGGTGGGCGAACATGTCATAGGCGCCCGTGGTATATTCCTCAAGGGAATTGAGGATCTGCCCTGCCACGCGCCTGCCTTCCGCGTCCTGCCCTTCTTCCGCCCATGCCCCAATGGCGTCCCGGATGTCCATGAGCGTTGGCTGCCGTTTCAGGCGGCGCATGCCGAAGGCTTCCCCATACACTTTCCTGGCCGCCCTGCCGACCACTGCTGCGTGTTCCTGCGTCACGGTGATGTTCTTCATCACCGCCGTGCAGAAGGACACCGCATACTCCGTCTTGGATGCGACAAACTGTTCCCTTGCCGCCGTATCCCCGTGGAGCACATCTTCCGGGATTTCATAAGGGTTCAGGTATATCCCGCATTTCGGCGTGAAGTCGAAGAACTGCCCGCCGCATCCACGGATGAGCGACTCGAACTCGTTCTGCGGGTCCAGGACGACAATGTCATCATCCGTGAGGAGCAGCCCCTGGGCAATCTCCGTCATTTTAATCAGGAAGGATTTCCCGCCCCCGCTGTGGGACACGATCATCCCGTGGGGGTTGGCGAGCAGCTTCCTGTCCCCCCGGATCAGGTGCTTCGTGACCCGGTTCAGCCCATAGCACATCCCGCCCCTGTCCGTAAGGTCATGCGCATAATACGGGTTGAATGCCACCGCTGACGAGGTGAGGAAGAACCGCATATGGTCCACCTGCCTCCCCCCGGTGGGCAGCGCCGTGTTCAGCGCTTTAAGCTGCCGGTAATTGTACGTATCCAGCGTGAACCCGCTGGACGCCGCAATGCTGCGGACAGAACTGGTGCGTTTTGCAAGCTCCTCCGGGGTGTCTGCCGCCACGGCCACCAGAAGCCCGATGTACAGCCCCAGCTCATCATTTTCGTCCACCTGGTACAGGTAGTCCTCCAGCTCGTCTTTCTTCCTCCCTTTCTGGTAGGACATGCCCGCACCGTACTGCCCCTGCCGCCGCATCCGGTCCGTCTCCTGGGCAATGGCTTTCTCGTTGTTCATGTGCGCGTTTTTCAGCTTGTCCGTCAGCAGTTTTTTGTCCACCGGCTCCGCATCCACGGTAACATACATGGGGTACGGCACGTTCGTCAGTGCGTGCAGCGTGTTCCCTTCATCCAGCGACGCGGCGTAGCTGTGTCCGAACAGGACGCAGACATGCATGCCGCCCAGCTCCAGGCTGCCTTTATGCTGCCGTATGGAGGCCGGGAGGATATGGTTCTTCCACCCGTCCGCATCCCCGCCAAGCTCCCCGCCATAGGGTATGCGCACCTCCCCCATCTGGTAAAACCTCTGCAGGGCGAGGAGCCGCTCCCTCCCGGACATCCGGTAAAGGCGGCTCCCAAGCGCCCCGAAAAGCATCTGCAGGGTGGTGTCCAGGGTATGGAAATAAAGCCCCGCCTCTTCGTGCGATCTTGCCCGGCAGGTGACCGTGAGGTACATCACCCTGCCGATGTCCTTTGTCCCGTCCTGCACCTTCTCATTGATCCATTCCCCGATGCCTTCGCCCATCTGCGGGTATTCTTCCCCGTGGGCCGGGGAGAATGCCTCCGCCATGAACTCCTCCATGTCCACCTGCTCATTGGCTATGGTGACCTTCCACTGGCTCCCCAGGGCTTTCATCCACTTCATGAGCTGCAAAAGCATCGTTTCCTTCTTCCCCTCATCCTGGCTGATATAGTTCACGTCCTCGAAAATATAGCCCCTGTCATACATTGCCATCCCCGCGTCCCCCACCTGGAATACGCCATCCTCCCAGGCGCGGCAGATGTTCAGGGTATCCTTTACATTCCTCGGCACGCCCATAGCCAGGGCGGCCGCCTGCTTCTTTTTTGAAAATGCGCTTCCCGCATTAATAAAAGCCATTCTTTCCATCCTTTCCCCGCACGGTGTGCGGATTTCCCATACTTTGTCCTTACAGCCCGAACACGCGCCGCATAAAGGAGTCCGCCCCCTTGACGGAAGCCGCCATGAGAACCATAGTGACCATGTTCTGCATGCACTTGCCCGCGCCGTCAAACCAGCCGGCCACGCCGTCCATGTCGCCCCAGTCAATGCCCCGGCACAGCCGGGTGCCCACGCCCAGGAAGATCACGATGACAACAACCTCAAAGCATTTCCCCAGGAAAGCGCGTATGAACGAGGCAGCTGTCCGCTCCACGCCCTGGCCGCCTGCCAGGAAAGGCAGCGCCAGCGGGGCGCACGCCGTCAACACATAGAGCTGCAGGAACCTCCCGTACACCGACAGAAAAATCATCCCGCCGCACACGAGGCAGACCATGAAATAGATGATGCCGAACAGGCACCCGAAGAGGGTCGTGCCCGCATCAATGTCCCCCACGGCTGCGGAAAAGTCTTTCACCCCGCCGGCTGCGTCCGCCAGCCCGGCCGCGGCCCGGAACAGCCCCTGCATGATGCCCAGCCCGCCCTGCATGAGCACGTTGGCAAGCAGCGCCTTGATGGCAAGCTCTATCAGGATCTCCCATGTGAAGTTCTGTTTGATATTGGACGCCTGCCTGAAAAAGCCCACCAGGAACGTAATGTTCAAAAACAGCACGCCCACGGACAGGGTGACAGGGTAGAGCGTCCCGGACACATACCCCCAGGCGCCGCCTGAGAACGTCTCCGGCGTCAGCCCCAGCACGCCCGTCACCATGCCCATCATCCAGCCCCATACGGAATCCCCAAGGCTGAAAAACACTGCATTTGTAAGGAACAGCAGCAGCGCTTCGCTCATATGCCCGCCCCCTTTCTTCCGCCCGCGGTCATGAGATGCTTACGACGGCGGTCAGGATCTGGGGGCCCAGCGTCATGACAATCCCCCCGCCTATCCGTTTGAACGCCTGGGACTGCATCATGCCGTCCTGGGACTGCATGGCATTCCCCCACTCAAAGATTCCCCAGAGGGCGATAATCAGCCCCACGGATGACACAAAAGCAGCCACAATGTTCTGCAGGTTCTTAAGCCCTGCCGTCACCGCCTGCGCCCCTGTCGCTGCCTGCGCCTGGATGGGGATGCATACGGCAAAGAGCAGGCACACGATGGCTGCCTTTGCCACCTGTCCCCGCTTTTTCCGTGCCTTATCCCCCCATACATTCCTTCCCGCCTCTTTTCCTGCGGCGGTTTCTTTCTTTCTGAATCCTAACATCTTTTTCCTTCCTCCTTCTATTTGATGAATTTTGAGGCTGCGAATGCTGCCAGCCCGCCGATTACTAAAATGGTTGCGAAAAATGCCAGCCCGGCATAGGCGGCATATTCTGCGGGCATCCATGCCCTTACGACAAACGCCGCTACTACTGCCAGGACGAAGCCTATGATAGTGGCGATGTTCCTTAACAAATTTCTTCTTTCCATACGGTTCCTCCTTGGGGTTCTGCCCCTGTATGTGCCGGATTTCGGCACGCTTCTGTGTTTTGGGTACAAAAAAAGACCCGTCTTTCGAAAGGTCTTGTAAAAAGGGAAACACGCCACGCGCATTTCCCTCTCTCCGCTTTTATTAAGTTGTCAAATAGCTGATTTCACTGTTTTACAGCTATTCAAATGCATTCCTGCTTTTTATTTTCTTTGCCAATTCTATCATACCACCCAGGCAGCACGCCGTCCAGGTCTGTTTAGGTCGTTTTACACCGCGGTTATTTTTCCTGCGTGCCGGATTTCGGCACACCTTCCTTATGCTGCCATGTTCAATGCCGGGAGAAGGATACAGAACAATCCTCTGCTTCTGCCGGATTCTTTTTCTCTCCCCGGTATGTTCCCGCCCCGTCCGCTGGCCGTGACAGCCCGCCGCCCCATGGGTTCCCGCTGCTCACGGCCTGCCGTCTGTAAACAGGCGGCACCGCTGGTATGGCAATACATCATCAAGGAGAATGCACTTTGATATGCCCAGCTTTTCTTCTATCAGCGTGTTCTTCTGATGTGCTGTAGAATGTATTCTTTCCTGCCCGTCTTATGTGAGGCTCACGGAACCATCCGGTTGCTCCAGGGTGAATTCAATCTCGAATAAAACCTGCTCTCCGTCCGCAGGAAGCGGCTGCTCTGTGGCTCTGTCCATAAACACCCCCTTTCCTTTTGATCAATATGGAATCAAATGCCGCGCAATAGAAAAACCCCAATGTACAAAACATCAGGGTTTTCGTTTTGTGTGCCACTATGGCACTTTCAAATATTCTTTTTTCTACTGCATGACTGAACCAGATGCTTATCTTCCCAAGTCAACTGGATACCCATACTCCTCAGCCAGCTTTTCCATCAGTGCAAGAAATTCCAGTTCTGGAAGAATGACACGCCCGCGGCTGTCTACGATTTTCCTGTAATCGGATTCCCGGAGCTGATAGCAATTCCCTTCATAGTCTACATCAAATAATCCGTTATTCCCAGGAAGTGCGGATAATGCGAGCCCATATACATGTTTATAACCTTCATCATTTTCTCGTCTGCTTAGCTCTTCTCTAATCCCTTCCTCCTCAGTTAAAAGAGTAGGATTTTCAACAATAGCAATCATGTCTTTTTTCAAGCCATCACTGTTGTCACTTGCATTGATTGTTTCTATCAAAAA
>Ga0137308_100610_pt1 | contig 52918 bp, 48 predicted proteins | sample Inofrocosms_June_FD_97181 | JGI IMG/M metagenome (GOLD analysis project Ga0137308, IMG submission 97181) | Mouse cecal microbial communities from Vienna, Austria - N-Acetylneuraminic and N-Acetylglucosamine D2O microcosms_June | ecosystem: Host-associated > Mammals > Digestive system > Large...
TTGTATGTCTGTGATTGTTTCAAGGAATAAATCTTCCTTTGTCGGGTAGAGCGTATAAAAAGTACCGATAGAGATAACTGCCTTGTCGCATAGATTCTTAATGCTTGTCTTTTTGTACCCTTGCGCTATCCAACATTCCTCGCATAGTTCTTCCAGCTTTTTGCGGATTGCTTTTTTATCAGCTTCCGAAAGGACTGGTTTTGACGGCATAATTCTATTTCTCCCTTCTTACGAACTTTAATTACGAATATTCTCTGTAAATATTCGTAATTAAATTATTACATTTGTAACACATATTGTCAAGGTAAAAAAGTTTTGTTTATTGTGCAATAGTTGAAATCATATTTTTTCACTCGTGGTTCTTTCGTTGGCAGGCTGCTGGCCGGGATAAACACGCCTTTTTCCATTCCCCAGCACGGATAGCGGCTTTCTTCGCCTCGATTTCAGCCTTTTTCTTTGCCTTGATTTTATCCTCGTACCGTTTTTGTGTCCCGTTGGCCTTGCGCCGGAGATATGCCTGGTGCAGCTTGTCCCTGCGTTATTGACGATAGTGGAAGAATCCCAGCCATAAGGGTCTCTAAACGTCTTGGACTGATTCACGCCCTCCCCGTAATGGGACAGGTGCAGGGAAGGTATCTCAATCTTTTCCTTTGACAGCCGGTTCGCAATCTGGTAGGGGTTGAATACGGACTTAATCTTGCGGCTGGTATCTCTGGCGTAAGGTTTTCGTCATAGCGTCTGCCTCCTTATATGAAATATGCTCTAAATGAGTTCTTCACTAACCATGAGAAAATCTCGTGATTGAGAAGTCATTTAGAGCATATTTCACCAAATACTAACTTTTATTTTGATTATAAAATATTTTCCTTCTATCCGTAATGTATATATATTACCGCATTTTCATTGGTTACTCGATTCCAAAAAGGGAGTTGCTATTATTGATCTGACTAAATATAATAGAGTTGTGCAGAATGACGTATCCCTTATGTACAAAGAATCGAAGGATATATTTGAGATGGCAAAAGCCGGACTGCCCGCTCCTGAATATTTGCAGCTTTCACCGGAGCTTTCAGCAAAAGAACTTGCCTCTTTACTCCACAAAAAAGCAAAGGCGGTGAATACAAAATGCCAAACATCATTGAAATAACCGATTTTTCCGATCCCCGTCTGGATCTCTACGCCCGACTTTCCGAGAAGGAGCTGGCTCATTACTGCGAGCCAGCTCCGGGCCTGTTTCTGGCGGAGAGTCCCCGGGTGATCGAGCGTGCCCTGGATGCGGGATACGAACCCATCTCCCTTCTGGTGGAGCGCAGACAGCTCGAAGGCCAGGCCAGGGATATCATAGACCGCTGTGAAAATTCATTTTCACAGGAAATGAATTTTCCTGTTTTTACCGCTGATTTCGCAGTCCTCTCGAAGCTCACCGGCTATCCCCTGACCAGAGGGGCTCTGTGCGCCATGCGCCGCAGGAGACTCCCGGATCCGGAGACGGTTTGTGCGGGTACCCGCAGGATCGTGGTGTTGGAAAATGTCACGAATCCCACCAACGTGGGCGCCATCTTCCGCTCTGCCGCCGCCCTTTCCATGGACGGTGCGCTGTTGACCGCCTCCTGCAGCGATCCCCTGTACCGGCGCTCCATCCGGGTCAGCATGGGAACCGTCTTCCAGATCCCCTGGACCTTTCTTGACGGCTCCTTCGCCAAATGTTCGGCGCAGGGACTGCAATTTCTGCAAACCCTTGGCTTCCGGACCGCAGCCATGGCACTTTGCGGCAATTCCGTCAGTGTCGAGGATCCCCGCCTTGGCGCGGAGGAAAAGCTGGCCATCGTTCTGGGTGCGGAGGGCGACGGGCTCTGTGCCGAAACCATCGCCGCCTGCGACTACACGGTGCGGATCCCCATGGCAGAGGGCGTGGATTCCCTGAACGTGGCGGCGGCAAGCGCCGTGGCCTTCTGGCAGCTGAGAAGCCGGTGATATTAGGGGCTGTAAAAAGCAAAGAATCTGTGCTCTGTCCTTTCACAGCCCATCCCTCTCACCTTCCGTCCTCCTCAAAAATCCTCTTCACCGTCTCATACGCCAGCTTCGGCCTGCGGTACTCGTCCACGATTCCCTTATTGTTCATGGTTCTGGGGCGGCCTCCGAACCAGCTGTCGCACACCCTGCAGTCACAGAACTGCCAGATATACACGCCGCTCGTATCCTCATGGGAGAGAACCGCCCTAAGCTGCCGGTCAAGCGCCCACCTCTGATACTCCTCGGACCACTTGACCTGATCCGGGGTGCGGTAGCCGTACACCGCTCCCGCCCCGATCTCCGTGACAAGGAAGGGCTTTCCGGCTCCCTGCGTGCACTCCTGCACCCAGCGATACAGATCGGCGAGATATTCCTCCGCCGGCGTGTCATGGTACCAGAGAGGATAGATGTTGTAGGAAACCACATCCACAAGCCCAAAGCAGATATCGGTCTTAAACTGACAGCTGGCAAAGGAACGGGGACGGCTCTGATCCAGCTCTCTGATCAGGGAAAGCTGTGCCTCGTAGCAGCTCTTTCCATACTCCATGTGGCTGGCGCATTCATTCAGAATCCCCCAGATGTAAATGCTGGGATGATTGTAATGCGCCTCAATCATCTCCCGGATACAGTCCTCGCACTGCCTCTCAAAGTTAGGATTTCTCATGGCCTCCTCAGCCAGCCCTCTGGCATGGTTTTCCTCCCACACAAGGATTCCCTGTTCGTCGCACAGATCCAGAAAAAGCTCCTCATTGGGATAATGGGAGGTTCTCACGGAATTAGCCCCCAGATCCTTCATAATCAGGATATCCTGCCAGATGGCTTCCAGCGGAAGACTGCAGCCGAACTGGGGATGATCCTCGTGACGGCAAAAGCCCCTGATCCGAAGCTTACTGCCATTCAAAAGAATATCCTTGCCCCGAACTTCCACCTTGCGAAATCCGAAACGCTCCATAAGATCGTCTATCTCCTGACCGGCCTCATCCTCGAGAATTCCCGCAAGCGTATAAAGCGCCGGATTCTCCGGGCACCACTGCCTCACATCCCCGCAGATAAGCTCTGTGCGGACCACGGCCGTCTCATCCGGCGAAAGCGTTACCGGAAGAGATCCCGTTATCTTTCCATCCTCTCCCAGCACAAGCCGCAGCCTGCCCGCAAACACTTCCTGCGACAGGTTCCGGACACAGATTTCCACCTGCGCCTTCCAGCCGTCCGCCGCCTTATCCGGCGTTACATGGATCCACTTTATATAAGCATCCCCAACCTCCTCCAGCGCCACGGCCCTGGTGATCCCGCCGTAGGTCTGGTAATCGTTTGGCACGTGAAGGGCCGAATGCTCCCCGAAGCTGTTGTCCACGCAGACCGTAAGGCGGTGTACCCCCGCCGGCACATTCCTCACCACCGCTGAAAAGGGCGTGTAGGCATTGTAATGGGACGCAATCTCCTCCCCGTCCAGGTACACCTGCGCCGTGTGGCTGACTCCTTTAAATTCCAGCCGGATATTCCCGCCGGCCTCAAAGCTCCTCTCATAGCACGCTTTCCCTCTGTAGGAGCGAAGCTGCGGGTAAGTCTCCCAGCATCCGGGCACCATGGCCTTTAACCTCACCGCCTCCTCCCCATCCCCGGGCATGGTGGAAAAATCCCACAGACAGGAGGACAGCTCTGTCTGCTTCCTGATTCTGTGCGTTGCAAACATTCGCAGCATAATTCCAATTCTCCTTTCACTTTGGTCTGTTCTTCTTACTCTTTCACCGCTCCGATCATCACGCCCTTTACGAAATGCTTCTGAATAAAAGGATAGATGCACAGAATCGGCACTGTGGATACAATAATCGTGGCATATTTGATGGTCAATCCCATATCCTCGACATCTGTCTGCCCCGTCAATGCGGGCCGATTCCTCCAGAGACTGCGGAATTCCCTCAAAACCCGTGATCATGATCATCAGGTTAAAAGTGCTCACCGCCCCGGGGATAATCAGGGCCAGCCTGCTTCCGATCAGTCCCAGATCCTTGATCAGCAGATTCACCACTTCAAACAAATCAACTTTATTTTTTTCATTTCTATTCTCCTACCATAAGCTGTAATCTGTCAACCGTTTACAAAGTTTATTTGCTCCAATCTTCTCAAATCCCAGATTCATCATGTTGCCCACCCTCATGACAAACATGGTAATGATGGTGGGCAGGATCCCCTGCAGGGTCACATGAAGCATCTGCTTCCACCTTCCCGCACCGTCTATCCGTGCCGCCTCGTACAGCTCCCCGTTGATTCCGGAAACCGCCGATATGTAAATGATGGAGCCCCACCCCACGCTCTGCCAGATATCCGAGATTACATAGATAGGCTGGAAAAGAGAGGGATTCAGCATCAGATTCTGCTTGGGATAGCCAAACAGCATCATAATCTGGGTGATAAAGCCGTCCGTGGCTGTAAACTGCAGCACCATGCCGGCGATAACCACCGTGGAGATAAAGTGAGGCATATAGCTCACGGTCTGCACGATCCGCTTAAACTTCGTCCAGCGCACCTCGTTGAACAGGAGTGCAAAAATAATGGGAGCCGGAAACCCGAAGATCAGGTTCTTCAGATTGATGCTCAGGGTGTTGCGGATCAGCCGTCCAAAATAGACGCTCTTAAAAAAGTCCATAAAATGCTTAAAGTCCACCCAGGGGCTCCCCACGATCCCTTTTTTGGGCGAATAATCCCGGAATGCGATCTGTGCGCCGTACATGGGGTAATAGCAGAAAATCAGATAATAGAGCACAATGGGAATGATCATAAGATACAGGCTCTTGTGCTTCTTTATATTCTGCCAGAGTCTGGCAGTATAGCTCTCTTTTTTCATATCGATACTCCATTCCTTTGACAGGAGTGGCGGCCGCCCCTATGGGCGCCGCCACGGTCAGCGTTCTATCTTTCCAGATACCTGTCGTATTCCGCCTGCCTGATTTCAATTGCCCGGTCAATGTTCATATTCTTGATGTTTTCCACAAAGACAGGATAATTCTCAAGGGGTTCCGTGCCAAGGATGAATTTCAGCTTGAACTCGTCCACATAGGTCTGAATATCCGTCATGATGGAGTTGTACTCGGAGACCTCCTCCTCCGTCATGGACGAGGGCGGCAGATTCTTTACCCTGGAATCCGGTGTCTCCCACACCTCAAGGGAATTCTTCTGCACGTCATAGGCAAAGCCGCCCAGCATGTAATCCTTTTCCACCAGGAACGGCTTATTGTTGCAGCCCGCATGGATGGAGAGCGCCTTCTCAATGGACAGCCCGTCCGGATTGTTCAGCACAAACTCCGTAAACTGCGGCTTTCCGTCCACCATCTCATAGGTCACGCCTTCCTTCCCATAATTGGCGGACAGATTGCCCTCCTGGCCGTAGTTATAGTCCAACACTCTCGCCGCCTCTGGATTGGAGCAGGTTGCGGAGATGGCGCCGCCGATGGAATTCACCCGGTAGCTGCTCTGATCCACCGGGAAAGCCTCTCCTGCATTCAATACGGGATTGGGTGCGGGCTGGTAATTCATCTTGGGATTTTCCGCCTGCATGGTCTGGATGCGGCCCAGGGTTCCGCCCGTATAGCCCCATACCAGTCCGGCTCTTCCGCTGGCGATCTTTGCAAAGAAAGCGTCCGCATCCTGGGTGAATCCGTCCGGATCCAGTATCCCCCTGTTCATCCAGCGGTTGAACAGGGGGAGAGTGTCCTGCTGGGCATTGTGGTGATCATGTACCCTTCCAGAAAAAACTATGAGCCCGTCTCTCAAATTATCCATTACATTCAGGGAAACGGGGAAATGCCGGAACCGGAAAGCGACGAATATCGTTTCATTTTAAAGGTGCTGGACAAGAACCGCAACGAAATACACAGGCAGCAGGAGCAGATCAAGAATAATTATCTGCAGAAAATTTTTACGGAAGAAATCTCCTTTTCACAGATTCCGGAGCCCGTGGCAAAGCAGTTTTGCCTCGAGCTGCCCTCGCCTTACGTCTGTGTGGTGCTTTTCCACGTAAAAGAGGCGGAAGAATCCGGGGAAATCTCCGAACTCACCACCTTTATCATACGCAATGTCTATCAGGAGCTGCTCTGCCCTGTCTTTGCCGACAGCTATTTCAGCGTCCAAAGACACAGGATCGCCGTTCTGGTCAGCACGCCGGACGAGGAATCCGCACCCCTTTTACACCTTGAAGCAAAGACAAGGCAGCTTCTCGCCTTCCTCTCGGACTCCTTCCAGCTTTCCCTCCGTACGGGTGTCAGCGGCATTGTGAGCCGGGAGAACATTCTGGACGCTTATCTTCAGGCAGACACGGCCCTGGAATACGAAAGGCTCTTTGAGGCCGGCCCGCTTTGTCTTTACGATTCCATTCCGCTTCTGTCCAGAACAGAGCTGAAAATTGCGGATATCGCACATATGACAGGATTCGCAGACAGCAATGCCTACATACGGATCTTCAAAAAGCTAAAGGGAACCACGCCGGGGCGGTTCAAAGAGATGCAGGCCTCTACCTGATCAAATTCCGTAAAATGCAGGGATCTACCTGACGGGCAGGATTTGCCGCATTGTACTGATTGCTCCCGCAAGCAGAAGCATTGCCGCCGGCACAAGGTATTTTCTCGGGTGATGCCAGAGATCGCTCTGGGTCTTCCATCCCCGCAGCGGGCAGAACCATTCCAGCAGCACCGATCCCATGGAGCCTGCCAGGGCAAAGAAAGCAGCCATGAAAATCACAGGGCTGTCAGCGCCTCCGATCTGAATCTGCCAGCTGGCAAGAAAAATTGCGTTTGCAGTCATATTGCAGAGGAAGAGAAACAGGCAGTACGGCAGACAAAAGGCGCGCCTCTGTCCCGGCAGGAAACGGACAGCCTGTTCCAGATCCGGATCACAGGACAACAGAATGCTGACCGGCGTATTCAGGGAAAGAATGGCAAAGCCAATCGGCATGACGAAGGTTCTCTCCATCTTTCCCAAAAAAGCGGGCAGAACACAGGCGACGCCCCACATTGCCGCCGTGTTGGCCGAATAATTTTTGTGAGCCGTCAGATAACGCAGCAGATATCTCCAGACCAGACACCCTTTGCCGCTGTGTGACAGGCACCTGGGCCTGCTGCCTGCAGGGTAAAAGGAATAAGCGTCAACACCCGACAGAAGCAAAACCGATAACAGGATATTACCGCTTAGCAGGAGAACAAACGCGGCCGAATCCCAAAGAAAAAGGATTGTCCCAAGACCAGCGCCCGCCCAGAGCAGACCGGCGGCGCTCCCATACTTTTTCCGTGCGTAGATGCAGGCCGTCATAAGAACCGCATTCCCCCCGCAGAGAATGCCGCCCACAATCTCCATACCGCTCCACGTCGAAACGGCCAGTATAATTGCCAAAAGCCCCGCCGTTTTCGTGAGAAGCGTATGTGCGCCCAATGCGGACACATAGGAAAAGACAAGCTCCCTTCTCTCAAACGGCAGCATGAAAAGATTTTGCAGGCTCCCGGCATTGTCCTCTGATGAGAGCGCCTGCCACATCAAGCCTGCCGTAAAGCCGCCGACTGTCAGATACATGATAAACGGCGCTATCGCTATTTTGATACCCGCCGTGCGCACCCCCCAAAACACGATCAGATAAACAGGCAACGTTCTTTTCATGGTTTCATATTTTGCCCCAAACAGCTTTTTCCCAAAAACATTAAACTGCATTCTCATAACGCAAAACCTCCCGAATCTTTTCCGCACAGATCTCCTCAAAAGTCTGCCGGATCCGTCCGTTTTCCAGTACCAGAACCCGGTCGGCAGTGAGCGTGACGCTCTCCAGAATATGGGAGGAAAACAGGACCGTCCCGTATTCCTTATATCCGGCAATCTGCCGATACAGAAATTCCGTACTCTCGAAATCCAGCCCGTTGACCGGCTCATCCAGCAGGAGCAGCTTTGGCTTACAGGCAAACGCCGTAATCAGAAACGCTTTTTTCCTGCTGCCGGTTGACAGATCCTTTAAGAGTACATCCGTGTAATCCTCAAAATGAAAGCCACGCACCAGTGTGCTTATATCCGGCATAATCCGGCCATAGGCCGAAAGGACGTAAGCCAAATATTCCCGGAAGGTAAAATACGCAAAGGAATTGTCCTCGGCAAACACCGTATAACGGCTCATCTTAAAGTCTTTGTCCCGGAATTTCGCCGGACGGCCATGCATCCGGACAGCATCTGCGCAAAAATTTTCATGCAGACCGGAGAGAATTTTTAGAAGGGTTGTCTTTCCTGCTCCGTTCAACCCGATCAGCCCCACCGCTTCATGCTCTCTCAGCTCCAGAGAAAAACCGGACAGCACGTTTTTTTCCCTTTTATACCATGCGCCGAGGTTATCTATGCGCAAAAGCTCTCTTTCCATCTTATTTTCCCCCTTTTTCGTCTTTCCCGCTTTTCCATACGCAGTAAGCGGAATAGGCGAAAGCGCTGCTCATAATGACATAAAGCAGGCACATTTCAATCCTTCCTGACATACCGCTGAAAATGGCCGCCGCCAGCCAGATCAAAGCTAAACTACTGCGAATCATAATATGGCGCATCTTATAATCCTCCTTGACTTCCGTTTCTTTGTTCTGTCTCTATCCTAACGCAAAAAGCATGCCCGTGCCCAAATGTCCGCAATCGGCAGGTTTTTGACCGCCAAAAAGCCGCAAGGCACATCAAACGCCCTGCGGCTTAAAATCCGTCTTATTCTTGTATCTGCCCCTGAAAGGACAACGTGGCAACCGCCCGGAACAGATCCCCCGTGCAGGCTGTCTGCAGCGTGCCGTCGTATTTCTCCACGGCGGTTCTTACGCTTTTCAGTCCCCAGCCATGCAGCCCGCCCTCCCTCTTCGTCGTTTTCAGCGCCCCGTCCTCCTGTACGGGCAAAACCGCAAAGCGATTCTCCACTTTGATGACCAGCATTTGATGGATACGGCGGATGGTGAGCCGTACAAACCGCTCCTTGGGATCCGGTACCTTTCGGGATGCCTCCAGCGCATTATCCAGAAGATTCCCCAATATCGCACTTAGATCCGCACTGCGGATATTGGCGTTTCGCGGGAATTCCACCTCCGCCTGCAGCTGAATTCCATACTCCGCCGCCATTGCCGCCTTGCTGTTAATCAGGTAGTCCGCCGTCTCATCCCCTGTCCAATGCGTCTGCGCCATTTCCCGCACCGGCGCCTTAAGTTCGTCCAGATATTGAACGGCCTCTTCGTATTTTTGATGGGAAAGAAGCTGGCGCAGCGCGCCAATATGATTGTGAAAGTCATGAAACAGCTTTGCATTGACGGCGTATGCGCTGTTTAATGCGGTATAGTCCCGCTCTAACAGTTCGGCCTGCCGGGCTTTCAGCCTTGCCAGTTCCTTTTCCACCTCATACTGCCGGTTCATATTGAATACCAGTACGGCCATCATCAGCACGATCGAAAGAACCGTCCACATGGTAAACGTATCATCCGGGATCGGAAGAGTCGTCTGCTCGGACAGGGTGATCACCGCAATAAAACCCGCAAGCGCCGCCCCGCAGACAAAGCGGGAGGCATCTGTTCCCTCTGTTTTCCGCTTTGCGGACCAAGATCCGGCCGCTGCCAGAAGCAGAATCTGCAGCAGCCAGACAGCGATCTGTCCCTGCCAGGTTCCGAAGTCCAGAAACGCCGGCGATCGGAAGACAACCCCCATACCCGCCATGAAAAGGAACTGCCAGAAGGAAACCCCGATCTCATAAAAAATGCTGACAAAAAGCCCCATCCTCCTGTCCGCTTTCTGCAGTCGGCCGGCACATACCGCAATCCAGACCGCTTCCAGCGCCATCCCATAAAAATACGGCAAGTCTGAAACAGCCGCAAGGATCGTAAGGGCAGATGCGCCCGCCGCCCCTGCAAAAATGATTTTCCTTCCCGGCTTTTCCGCCCCAAGCAGCCGGGAAATGAGAAACAGGCACAAAACCACCCGCAGGACGCCTCTTGGAAGATCGGATAACAAAACAAGCGTCATATATGCGCCCCCCAATACGTGTTAATCTGTTCCTTTACCTCCTGTAGATGGGAACGGCTTATGGGCAGCGCCACACCGCCCTTTAGCACGGCCATGCCGTCCTTTACCTGCAGGATATGTATCATGTTGACGATACATCCCCGGTCAATATAAATGAATTCCTCTGCCCCCAGCTCCTCATAAACCCGCTGCAGGCTTTTGCGCACCTGCGAAACCCCGCCCGCAGTGGTGATGCTGGCGTTTTTGCCATCGCGCTCAATGTAATAAATCTCTTTATACGGAATTTTTTCAAGCCTGCTGTTTGTCCGGATCGTGTAGGCCTTGCCATCCTCCAGCATGATCAGCCTGACGGCATCCCTTACCGCTGCTGGAAGCCTCCCTGCAAGATCGTCTTTTGGCACATAGCGGAAAATCGCCAGCTCATAGGCGTCTATGGCGTATTCGATATGGGAGGTAATGAATATGATTTTCACGTTCGGCAGAACCGGTTTGATCTTTTCGGCAAGCTCCATTCCGCTTTTGCCCGGCATTTCGATATCCAGCAGGATCAGATCAAAGAAAAAATGATCCTCAAGAATATCGCAGAGCAGATTGCCGCTGTCCGTATAGAGCGCAATTTCGCCTGCGCTCCCACACTCTCTCAAACACGCTTCTGCAATTTCCCTGTGGGCCAGGACAGCCTCTTCCTCGTCGTCGCAAATTGCCAGTTGCAGCATGAAATCACCTCGCTTCTGAAAATAAGTCTTTCATCACACTACCACTTCCTTTTTCTTATTGAAATGGAAGCTGAGCATACGCCTGAACCGGGGCAGGTTTTGATGTTTGGAAACCAAAAGTCATATAATGCGATCCATAATATATATAATTGTATTACAGGTTTCTTCAAAAGAAATATCCTTTGCATAATCAAAATTTTTTTGATATTTCTTCCATAAGTCCTGCATCTGCAAATTGCTTTTGATCTCATCAATGATATCGCGGTAATTTTCCATCACCTGGCTGCTGCCTCTTTTTGCGCTTGTCCGCACCAATGCACGTTTCAAAATAGTTTTGTCGCATTCTTTTCCACGCAAAGCAAAGATAATATGTATATCATAAAAATCTCTTGGGCGGGTATTGGCAATGCTGCGTGATAATACAGTTTCTATTTTTTCTGCCAGAACTGTTTCCAGATTATAAGCCAATATACTTAATGTCCTGTCATCAAAGAGAAGTTTAAATGTATATTCTATTTCTTTCGGTGTGATAATATCCCCGGTCGTAACATCTACTGTAAGCGGCACACTGATGGGAGGATAGTTCGCTTTTAAAGAGACACGTATACCGGGATAATCATCCGTTTCACGAATATCATAAATATCTTCTAAAGTAAAGCTCACATCATCCTCTATTTCAACAGCGCATATTTCCTTAAAAACCTTTCGGATTGATTCATGGGTTAATGTAAAACCTTTTATTGTTGTATCCAGATCCATCGTTGTTCCGGTATCCAGTCCAACAATTACCTATATTAAGAATCCGCCTTTTAATATAAAATTGTTTTTATATGTTGATAGCGAAATCCTTTCCAGCAACCGCTCCAACATATAGTTCTGCATGACAAGCTGGGCAGAAATATTTTTCTCTGCTGCCTTTTTCTTAATGAATGCTTTCAGCTGCATTGGATTTCTGGTTATCATAACAACACCTCCATATAATGTAATATCTTTGGTTTTACTCTTAACTGTTCCGCATATTTCATCAACTTGTGTATATCTTTTTCTTTAGAAGCCGCATACCGTTTCATTGCTCTATTTACGATCTGAATATCACTTCCGCTGCCACGCACAATGTCACATAATGTTCTTTCAAGATTGTATATTTTGATGGGATTCCCGCAGGGCGACTTTATTTCTATGATTCCAAATGTATAATTGTCTGGCACAACACGTTTTACAATAATATTTTCCCGTTTAAGAGAAGGTGCATTATACCCTTTTGGAAAAGTCATTGTATATTTTGCCGGTGTCCTGTCGGAATATCCTAAAAGGTACAACGCTGTATCATGAGAATAGATGCCTCGTCCATACCTGCACTGCAACAGATGGATGTCATCCTCCCATATATCACTCCGTATATAAAGCCCTCGTCCATAACGATATAATTGTCCATCCTTTACAAGCTTCTGCAATACGTTTCGGTGCATTCCGGATTCTATGATCTGTTTGGTTGTAATAGTACCATCCGGCGAATTTTCCAAAAGAGTTTTTATTGTAATCTCAGTTCCCATGACAGTCACTCCTTTTTATACACATTATATTATATATAAATAATGTGTGACTGTCAATCTTCATGCTCCATAAGCACATTAAATTAGATAAAAATAATGTGTAATTGTCAAATTAATGAAATTTTTAGCTGTTTTATTCTGCTCTTTTCACGTAAAGGCATCCATGCTATACTTGGGTAAGGCAAGTACAAATTTTATTATAAACGATATTCATTTTTTATATTTTTACACAGGTATCATATGAATTTTTCAGACTACCGCCTCCACCAGAAGCTTGTTCCCCAGCATGATCTCCTTCACTCCCACTTCTTTTCTCTTATTAAAATTGAAGCTGAGCATGTAGCCCTTTTTCAAATGAAAATAATCCAGATAGGCCGAAAGCTGCTCCTGCCCGCGCTCGTTATAGGCGTTTGTGCGCCATACCTTCATTTCTACAATACTCTGTTCGCCCCGATAATCAATGACCAGATCCATTCTCTCTCTGTTTCGGGTCTGCGCCTCCACATAACAGTTCCCGACGCCGTTAATGATCGGTTTCAAAAACAGCATGAAATAACGTCTTCCCACATCCTCCAGAAAAGCCTCGTCCCTGTCCCCGTAAAGATCATCGAAGGTCTCCACAAATTTTTCCAGTATCCTTTTCATATCGAGATGACCGCCCACGATAAACCGGTTCTTCTCCTGCATTCCTGCATCATACATTCTGCTTGTGGAGAATTCCTCGGAAATGAATAAGTTGTAAAGCACTGTCTCAAAGATTCGGTTGGAAACCACGGCGCTTCCTCTGTCATTTTTGATGAATCCAAGCATAGATGCCATATCTATATACCGGTTCTGCGCAACATAGGGTATGGTCTTTCCGGTAAAAAGCAGTTCATACAGCACGGTTCTGAGCATGGGAGCGTCCGAGAGTTTTCTGGTAAGCGACTGGAACAGTGGGTTATTTTCGCCAGCCAGCAGCTTTACCGCCTCTTCCAAACCCACCCTGGTCCAGGCGCTGCTTTTGTCCGGGAAACCATCATTACCCGCTATCCTCTCGTCAATAAACTTACAGAGCCGGGAGACAAGATACGGATATCCGGAAGTATAGTCATAAAGCAACTGTGATATTTCTGAAATATTCATACCGGTCCGGTAATCCGCTTCATACTCCTTGAGCATTCCCACAATGTCTTTTTCAGAAAAATTCATCTCCACAAGAAAATCAGTTGCTATATCAAATGGCGTATTCGCCATTTGATCCCGCAGGCAGTCGCCAAATGAAAGTAAACTTTCACTTGGCTCGTTGCCGTTGCGGGTATTCCAAGGGCTATTCGTCTTGTGTTCCGCATCAGGACGGATTTTCTGTTTTATGTTGCGGACATCATAAACCCCGGCCAGGATCACGGACTGAAATGCCGGTGTCTCATCTCTGTCAAGATATGCCGCCCGAAGCTGGGCAAGAAAATCCAGAAATACCTGGTTATTTGACGCCGTATCTACCTCATCTATAATAAGGACAAGTGGGCTTTCCGACTGTGCGCACCATTCGCTAAAACATCCAAACATTTCTCCCATTCTGGCATTCTCGTAAGTATTGTCTGATAATCTGACCAGCTTTTCTTTTATCTGCTCCGACACATCATCTCTGCCCTGAATCTTTTTACTGATCTCCCTTGTAAGGGCATGTACAAAAGAACTTCCAGTCACAAACTCAGCGGACTCGATCCTCTGAAAGTCCAGACTGACAACCAGATAGTTTTCTTTCAGGAAATCATTAAGCGCACGAAGGAGCGTGGTTTTGCCATACTGTCTTGCTCTATTGACGGTAAAATACTGACCATCATCTACCATTTTCTTGATTTCTTCCAGCCTCCATCCGAGGTCAACCATATAATGTCTGAGAGGACTGCAGGCGCCGTTTACATTAAAAACCTTTGCCATAATATCACTTGCTCCTTTCCAAAGCTCCGTTCCGTTTGTTTCAATCTTGTGCGCTGCCGATAAGTACCGTTTTGCCACGGAAAGCAAATCCATATTTACGAATCCTCTCCTGCGAGATGCCCCTTCTTACAAGATCTGCCTGATACTGCTTTTCCTCGATCTGCCGAAGCGCATCCTGCACCGTATCGGATAAATCTCTTTCTCCATCATCCTGTACCTTAAATTCGATAACGATAGCATTCCTTTCGGAATCTTTCGGCTCCAGCACGACATCATATCTGCCAAACCCGCTCTCTCTGTTTGACATGATCACATACTGATCAGCCAGCTCCACCACGAGTCCCAGTACAAAACCGTGATAAAACCGTTCCGGCTCCGCCTCCGACGGATTTGTTCCCGTATCAAAATAGCTAAAAGTTTGCAAAGCAACCTTATTCATATAAGTGTTCATGGCCTTTACATCATCCGCCAGCAATGCCTGCAGAAACGCATTATGAACTCTGCGGCATTTCTCAAACCAGCTTTCTATGATATGTTCAAACATAACATGAACTTCCAGATTCGTCAGCTTCAAATCAAATACAGCCTTTCTCTGAACCGTATTAAATTCATAATGTACCGTTCTCAGATAGCCGCTTGCAAAAAACAGACTCCACACCGCATCATCCCACTGATCCAGCTGGTCAAATACAATCTGTTCGTCAAATGTTGTTCTGAAAACCTCCCCCCGCAGCAGGCCTTCCATTGTCATTTTAATTTCCGGACTTCCTTCCCGGACCAGCTTTCCCACCAGGCTGTTGCTACTGGAATTCACCCAATAAGCTCCTACCTGCCTTTTATCAAGAAAATTTATGATAGACCATGGATTATAGATATCGCTCCTCTCCCCAAAGGAAAAACCATCATACCAGTCTTTTACCTGTTGTTCCTGATCAGACAGACTATACTCACTGAGAGCCGCAAATACTTCTTCCTCCGTAAATCCAAAACAATCTGCATATTTATCCGAGGTTGCAGTTACCACCTCCAAATTGTTTAAATCTGAGAAAATGGACTCTTTGCTTATTCTCGTAATCCCTGTCATAACAGCCCGTTCCAAAAAAGGGTTCGTCTTGAAGGTATAGTTAAACAGACTTCTGATAAAACTAGCCAATTCCTTCCAATATCCGCTTACATACGCTTCCTGCATAGGTGTGTCGTACTCATCCAGAAGTATAATTACCTTCTTTCCATAATACCTGCCAAGAAAATCCGACAAAGACCTCAGAGATATCGCCGCTACAGTGTCCGACATCTCTGCGCAAACCTTCTGGTAAAACGCCTTCTCCTTTTCATTGAGCAGGTTTCCCTGCAACAGATAATCATGTTTATTATACTGCTCCTCTATGATCCGGCAGATATTCTCCCTTGCACCTTCATAAGTGGTCTCCTTAACCCCCGCAAAGCTAAGAAACAGCACCGGATAGGTTCCCTGCAATTCTCTGTATTTCTCCTGCTCCCACACAATCAGCCCCTGGAACAAATCGCCTCGACCCGCATAATCTACAGAAAAAAATTTCTCCACCATACTCATATTCAGTGTTTTTCCGAAGCGCCTTGGGCGTGTGAGCAGCGTTACCTCATCCTCCGATTCCCACCACTTCTGTATAAAGCTGGTTTTATCTATATAAAAATTGTTGCTTACCCTGATTTTCTCAAAATCCTGTTTTCCGATTCCGATCACTCTTGCCATGGCCTGGATTCCCTTTCCCTTTCACTGTTTCCGGTCCGTCCTCTTTTCACATCTTATTTATAGTATATTCATTTTGATCATGAAAATCAATGAGCCCCGTACGTAAAGTTCTTCGCTCTGAGCGGTTGCAATCCGACAGATGAAAGTTATATTGGAATTATATGGAAACTTATTGATACATAAGTACCAGATATGTTATAATTCATTGCTAGACAGAATATAAATTTCGTCACCTTTGCTTATTCCCAAAAATTCGATGAGGAGATCAGATGATGCAGGTTCCGAATTCAGAAGCGCCGTTAATCAGCGTTATCATACCGGTTTACAATGCAGAAAAATATCTGGAAAAGTGTCTGGATACGGTTCTCTCTCAGACCTATGCAAATATAGAAGTAATTCTTGTAAATGATGGTTCCAGCGATGGCAGCGGAGCCATTATCGATTCGTATGCCTGCAAGGATGAGCGGATCCGTGTGATTCATCTTCCTGAAAATAAAGGGGTGTCCTATGCCCGAAACCGGGGAATCGATATTTTAAAAGGGGGGTATACAATCTTTGTGGATGCGGACGATTATGTGGAACCGGATTTTCTGGAGAAGCTGTATGTAAATCTTAAGGAAAATCAGGCGGATATCAGCATATGTGGGGTTGACCTTGTTGGTTTTCCCGAATATGTATATTTAAGAAAGGATGATTTTCCCTGCGTGGTCTCTGGTGATCAGGCGGTTTCCTGTATGCTGAAGATGTATCCTTTTGGATGGGAAATGTGTAATAAACTATTTAATAGTATACTCGTCAAAAAATGTCCTTTTGCAGAAAAGATTTATTTTGGGGAAGATCTGCTCTTTATTTATCAAGTTTTAAAAAACACCCAGCTTGTGAATTATTTCCCTGAAAAATTGTATCATTATGTTTATCATAATGAAAGCTCTAGCCATAAGGAATTCTCTGAAAAGCATTATACCAGAATTTATGTTTATAAATTTCTTCTTAATGATATTTCTATAAACTCTCCGGAATTACGCTCTCTAATTAGCAAGGAGATCCTATGTATCAACGTAGGTTTTGCTTCATCAATAGTGGTTAGAAAAGCAATCAACGGATGGGAAAAATACCGTTATCTAAAACAATTTCAAAAAAATATTAGATGTTTTATCAATATCAAATCGCTGACCTTGGTTAAACATAAACGAATGCTTATAAAAATTTTTGTATTATATATCAATTCTCAAATTTTCTGGATAATGACTACTATATATGAAAAGTTGAAGAACTGTAAATATCAGTTCCTGCACCTAACCCAAAATTGGCATTACTTTAATTGACATCGCTTTTATGAGCGGTGCACTTTCTGATATTCCACTAGAAAACTTATTATACAGAAACATATCATTGTCTTTCAAGCAGATGTTTGTATATTGTCATCAACCTTTCTGCACTTTCCTTTATTTCATATCCGGAATGAATTACCTGCTCTTGTCCCTTTTTGCGATCATAAAGAATATTTGCTTCCATAATCTTATCAGCCCAATTTAAGGGATCTCCAATACTCAAATAAGTTATCTTGTCAGAAATGGCAGTTTCTCTTGGAATACATTCAGACGCTATACACATAAGGCCACTAGCCTGGGCTTCGATCAATACTAAACCCAATCCCTCAAATCTGGATGGCACAAGCAGAACATCAAAAGCCTGCAACCACTCATGCACATTGTCAACTCTACCCATAAATAATATATTTTTAATTTTCTCCTGCTCCGCTTTCTTTTTCAGGTTTGCTCCCATTTCTCCTTCTCCAAGCAGCACCAGCATGGCGTGGTCACATCGTTCGTTCACCTGCGGAAAAACCTTCAGCAAAAATTCCGGATTTTTCTGAAAATCCAGCCGTCCGACAAATCCCAATACCAGCTTGTCTTCCAAATGATATTGTTTGCGTATCCTTTTTCTCATATCTATATCAAATGCAAATTTATTTGTATCCACCCCATTGGGGAGTATTTCATAATCAAATTTTCCAAAATTCCATCTCCCCGCTTTTGAGGAACAAGCTATAAATTTATTACTATATTTTTTCACCAACAATCGCACCACTAATCTGTGTATATAATTTCTAAAAATTTTATTTACCATATGGGAATTATGAGAATGAACAATCCTAATACGTATTCTTCTTTTATATGCCTCTATAACATATCTGAATCTTGAAAGAGAATAATTATTTACGTGATAATGTATCCCTCTTATTTCCGGATGCATTTCAAAAAAGAAGCTGGGAGAAATATATCCCTCCGTGTTTTGTTCTTTAATATAATAAAATTGATAATATACACGCCCTCCTAATTTTACAATTTCCTCTTCAAAACCAAAACTCGAACACTTGTGATGAATTAAGAAATCAAATTGATAGCGTAATCTGTCCACATTTCGATACAAATTCATAACTACATTTTCTGTTCCATATATTCTTTCCGACAAACCGATATGTAAAATACGCACTTTATTCATTCTATCTTCCCAATTCTCTTTTCACATAATTAACTTTCTTATTCTCAATATTCCTTCGATTGCCAATAATAATCGGACACACGTTTGAAATAATGCTGTCCGCAGCCAAGCAAATAATAGCTATAACAGCAGTAACCATAACAGAGCAAAGAATACCTGTTATTTCCTCAGGCTTTGACAACAATGTTTTCGTTACAGGACAAATCTTCTGGAAGAAAACCACGGGAAATTTATGTAACACCAAAATGGTCAGACTGCTTTTTCCAATTCTTTGTAAAACATAACTATTTTCAAAAATGAACGACAGCAAAATACATGCTGACCCCAATAACAATGAAGTCAATACAAACAATATAGAGACCTTTCCATACGAAAAAATTCTGACTTCCGCAAATCCATTAATGGAGCTAATCCAACAACCAATGATGAGGAGCACAAATAACATCAACGCCAAAAAGGGGGTTGCAAACCGCTCAACTCTTTTACGAAATTCTGAATTATAAAACAGAATACCACTTTCTACAAAACCAATCATAAATACTCCCTCTTCCATCTGAAGCGGTAATCTCATATTTAAATATTTCTCAATGATAATTCCCAATCCCCACGATAAAGCTACAATTATAACCCGAAAATTCTTATTTGAGCCTCCTATATTCCTGGCGGCCAATTCTATAAAATATACACATATATTGGTTCCAAACAGACAAGGAAGAAACCACAACGGGGTATTCCATTTCATAATATCCGGCCTCGAATTTCCATACAAAACTACAAAAAAAGAATTCATGAAATCAAGCGGCTCTCCAAAAGATGGAATAATTACAACCAAAGCAGAATACAAAACTATGCTGAAACTACTCCAAAAGAGATATGGAATCCACAATGTCTTAGCTTTCCTTATGACAAAGTCTACAATCCCTCTGTTAATCGAAAAAGTAAAACCAGCAACAACAAAAAAGAACGGTACGTGAAAAGAAAAAATCCATTTTCTAAGAAATCCAGTGTTAAAAACATGACCAAGTATGATAAAAAGAATACCTATCCCTTTTGCAACATCAATCCACTCTATTCGCTTATCTATGTACATCCATCCCATCTCCCATATGCACAACATCATTAATTTCTTCTATAAAGCCATAGTAACTTAAATTTTTACCTGTACCGCTGAAAAAATTTTACACGAACAGCATTCATTGCATTTCTATTTACAGACAAAAACATGATTCCTCCTAAGACCAAAAGAATGCTGTCAATATAAATATCGGTAAAACACTCAATGATTGAAAGCAATATAGTAATCAAGAAAAGCTGCAAAAAGAGCTTAATGTCTATAACCACACCAAGTTCTCTTCTATTTTGCCTTTCTCGAATAAGCCACATTACTAAAAATCCTAAAAAGGTTGATATTGATGCGGCCTGCAACCCTATAAATTTTATGAGGACAATATTTATTAAAGCATTGACAACTGCCCCATAAATGCTCGACGAAGCTGCTTGATTCGTTTTTCGGTCTCTCAAATAGCCAACACCATAGAATGAGGCAAAACTTTGAAAAACAGTTCCCAAATATAAAAAAGAAATATACTCAGCGGCACTATGATAATTTGCATTCATGAATAGCTGAATAAACATTTTTGTCGCCGGATTTAGTACCCACAAAAGACCGAATGAAAGCATGTAAAGATGTTTAAATACTCCCGTATAAAATTGACCGGAATCTTTCGTCGTGTCTGAAACAGCTACATCCTGCCACGAAGTGGTAAAAAAACTAAGTATCACTTGTAACATTGTCGGAAATTTATACGAAATCGAATAAATTCCATTGGCTGACGCATTAAGAAAAAAACTAATTACATATCGATCAGAAGAGTTAATAATCCACCAGTTCAGTTGATTTGGCACTAGCGGAACGGAAAACTTCAACAATGTTTTTACGATTCCCAAATCCATTTTTTTTAGATACGGAATTCTCAATTCTTTTTCTAATGCAAAAATAAGAACAACAGCAGCCAGATTGGCAATTATGGCGCTTAAAAAAAGACTTTCAATTCCTTTTGCTAAATAACATATCTGAATAATATTAAAAGCAAGAAATATTATTGTATATGTTATTCCAGATAAGGCAAATAGCTTCTGATTTTTCAATCCTCTTAATAGTTTCTGAATTGTCGCCAGAACTCGTGAAGTAATAAGCGTTAATATAAAATATCCGCTATACCGAAAAGGAAAAATCAAATTAATAAGAGTAATAATCAACGAAGCTATAAAACAGTTAATTACCAAAACCTGAACCGATGAGCAAATATAAACTTCTTTCCCTTCCTCTTCCCTGATCATCCACCTATAAGCGGCATCCGAAATTTGCATGGTGACTATTGGTGTCAATAAGTTGATTGTGGTCATCATCAAATCATATTTCCCCATATCTTCTGTCGAAATATAATAAGTATATACGGGAACAATGAGAAACAATAAGACTTTCGAGCCAAAGTTTCCAATGGCATATATCAACATTCCTTTAACCAAATTTTTACTTTTACTCTTTTTTTCCTCCATATCATTGCCCTTCTAGTTCTTTGAGGCAATGTTTCAAATGATCGCAGGAATTTTGCAAACTACACTCAAATCGATAAGATGTAGTCTCAAATAAATTATCAATTAATCGCTGCACTTTATCGATAGAAATCTCTTCATCCATAGAAACCACCCATTTATCTCTCCCATCTACATTATAAAAATCCCTCACTTTTGTATCCCATGCAAATCCAATTGAAGGAATCCCATATGATGCTGCCAATATCAACGAATGCAGTCTGAAAGAAATTATATATTTACATTCCGAAACTATATTCACTAAATCAATCGGTCGTTTAGGTCTGTCTGCCAATAAACTATTTTTATGTATAGATCTTAATATATTAAACGCAAACTCATGATCACTAATTGCTCCATTTGTAAAACAAACTATTCGTTTTTCTTTATATTCCACATATTTTATTATCTTTCTTATTAAATTCATATATTGCGTTTCAGATATATTATGTCCTCTCTTCTTAATCATCTGGTAGTCAATAATCCCAATTCCCACATATTCATCTTCCTTTTTTATCTGACCATATAGATTTGCGCTGCATATTGCCGGGTCAACGGTTTGAATCACATTTCTGATTTGAAATAATTGACTAAATCTGTCCTTTCCATCACGGAGTGTAATAGAATATACACACTTTGATTTTAGCGCTTTTCCTAAAACCACAATTGAATTGGATGACAGAGAACCCAATCCGCAACAATTAAATATAACTTTTTTATTTTTTCGTTCAGCATATTTAACAATTTCACTGATCCAATATACAAAATAGTCCATAAAGAATTGCCCGCCGGCAAAAACAATTACATCGAAATCTTTATCATCTAATGATGCAAGATTCTGTTTCAGTTTAATAAGTCCCTTCTTCTGTACATAAACGGAATATAATGGGTTCTTCTTAAATAATACTTTCAAAGTACTTTCTTTTGAATATTCATCGGTATTATTTGAAGTATATATATCTCTTCCAGATATGGACAAACCGATTGGATCTATTCCTCGTACATTTCTACAAACTTCTGCAACAACATCAAATATTATGTCATCGCCAAGATTATTACTAAATCTGGCCGCAATGACTAAAACTCTTTTTTTCTTATCTGTCATCGATAATTCACTCCATAAAAAAGTGATACGGAACAGTTCCCCACATCACCCCCGCCCTTGTGAATCCTAAAAATATGAAGAATACCAATATTACCGCAAGTCCGCTTACCATTGCTATTTTTCGATTAAGGCTCTTTTGTTCCTTATTGACGGCATGTGGAAATGCAATCATTAAAAAAGGAATAAAGTACATCGCAAACCTTGCCGTAACATTAATAAGAAATGCACTAAAACGAAAAAACACAGCTAAATATGTTGCATACATCAACATACTTTCACTCCAATATATAGAAGAATCCATTCTAACTTTTTTGATTTGGATTTTAGCATTATGAAAAAACAAAATGCGTCTTATCTTTGTCTTACAACTATATGGCCTGCAAGAAACACTTCTACAATTGTACACCGAATAACAATATACAAAAACAGCAAGTGCTATTCCAAACATTCCCAGTGTATGAAATGTTACATATCCTCCGGAATCACCGGGACCAGTTGCACTATAAATTCCATACAAAAAAGACAAAGATGAAACTCTTAAAATAGCTTCAAACAGAACTCTATAAGCAGCGCCAACTCCTGCCGTCACAACTGCCAACACAAAAAATGTATTTCTCTTAAACCTTAATCTGTCACATAATATAAGCAATACGGCCACTACAGCTGATGTATGAAAAAGCGCCGCAATACCAACATAAATCAAATATTTTATATACTGCTTTCTTTTCAGTGCTTCAAATCCAATGAGAATAATTCCAACAGCCATCGCCTGCCGAACAATATTCATGCTCATCATATAAACATGATATCCTAAAAAAAAGACCGTTGAAAAAACAACATCATCAGAATTTTTATAAATAAAAAGAGCATATGGAAGAAAGCAAAATATACTTGTAAAGATCACAAAACACTGAGTATCTGTCGAAATATAGCCTATTAACTTGCAAAAAGCACAAAATCCCAATTCCCAATCCCCGCTTATTGTTACTCTTTGCAAATTTCCCCAACTTGCGTCTCTAAAAACCGGAAAATACTTATTATAGTAATTCCTTAAATCAATTCCCACCTGATCACTTCTGAACATTGCAACAAAAATTATCATACCAAAAACAATATATAAATAATGTTTCCTGCTTTGTTCATTTCTGTTTGCCTTAAAAACATAGCCCATTAATGCAAATATCATTAAAATGATATATATCGACATTTTCCTCTCCCGTTATTTAACTTAGATATAAATTAGCCAAAGCATCCATCATATCCTCTCGTTCAAACCCTGTCTTGATTCGTAAATATCTTTGATTTTGGTTCTTTGGATATTTTAATATTTCCAGCGCCCAATCAGCTGCCGGTCTATTTATATCAATCCTATGCATTTTTTCAGTTTTCACTACATCCACTGGTACTTGGCTGGAACCAAAACACTCCAATCCGGCGATTTGCGCTTCTACGAATACCATTCCTAATCCTTCAAATTTTGAAGGAAGTAAAAACACATCCATCGCAGAATACAATTTGTTCACATCATCACGTGTGCCAAGAAACATGACTTTTCCTACTACACCTTTATCTAATACGTAATTTAAAAGTCGTTGTTTGAGTTCTCCATCTCCTACCCATATCAACATCGCATTACTCTTTTTTTTGCATATCTCAGTAAATATATCAATTATAAAATACGGATTTTTTTGCTCCGCCAGACGAGCAACAACACCTACAACATATTTTCCATCTATGTTTAATTCCTGTCTGAGTTTTCTTCTAGCGGCCTCGTCAAATATGTATTTATCAGTATTCATTGCATTTTTCAAAACCGTATACGGTTTATTACCAAACAATGAATCCCCCGCAAGAGTCGAACATGCCACATACCTATTTGCAATCCAAACCGATGCCGTTTCGTACACAGCAGATCTCATTTTGGCCTTACATGATGAAGTCTCCCTCGGGTTATGTGCATGATATATTCTTATATCAATTCCGGCTTTTTTAGCCGCCCTTAAGCCTTCTAACGCATTGAGGCCGCTCAAATTTACATGAAAAATATCATATTTATTTGTAACGATTCTTTTAATATAATTGTAATTGCATTTACATGGCTTGCTTGTATCAAACGGCAAGGAATAAATATGGCTTCCATATTTTTGAACTATATCCACATATGGTGATTCGATATTACGATTCAAAAGAAAATCAATACTAAAATCGTGATGAATTGTGTATTCATAGTAATTCATAATACATGCCGCGATACCATTTCCAACACGTAAATCCCGCATTTGGATTAACACTGATTTTTTCGATTCCATGATTTTCCCTCTTGCATTAGATTACCTTTCCAATTTATGGCCCTTCAAATTTTTTAACAATATCCTTGCTTTCATTAACAGATTAAGTATTCCATAATTTCTCCGCTTTAGAAAATACACAAACACTTTTTGCATCTGCGTCAAATGATCCCCGGCAACTCTTTCCAACGCTTTATTATATGGGTAACTTTTTAATGTTATATCAAGTTCATTTCTAATTGTACGCTTTTTTCCCTTGTTTTCTGGATGAAAATAATATAGTCTCATACAGGAATATGTCCTTGTAACTACTCTGGCGTAATAAGCATCCCAGTATTCTTCAGGTAAACGATGTTTTCTGATAATCGCCTCATAGTCTTCAAATGCCACTTCATTATAATACTGTACCTTGGGATTGTACCTGTTTGTTATTGATCCTTGTAAATATCTGTAATGATACAATGGTACCTTCACGTAATAGAATTTTTCCGTTAGTTGATAACATTCCGCATTAAAAATAACATCTTGTCCTTTTCGTACTCTCGGATCAAATTCTAAACCATTATTTCTAATTAAACTGGTACGATACATTTTATTCCAAATTGTATTTGTTTCATATTCATATGGCTTTCCATTAACAACAAAAAAATTGAATGGGGCCAGCCTTAAATTATGTATCCACAAGCTATCCAGTCTGCCACTATTTATTTCTAACCGCTTCGTAACTGAGCATCCCACAAATTCTTGTACATAATCAAACAAAAAAATATCTATCTCAAAATGTTCTTTTTGAGCAACATATAATGTAGAAACATGATTATTCTCCACCCAATCGTCTGGGTCAACAAATGTGATCCACTCTGTATCCGCCATTTCTATGCCACTATTTCTCGCAACAGATACACCTGCATTACTTTGATGAATCACTACAAAACGGCTATCTTTTATTGCATATTCATCGCAGATATTACGATTATTATCCGATGACCCATCATCTACAACAATTACTCGAAATTCTTTCATATCTTGTGAGATCAGACTATCAAAACACGCCTTAAGATATTCTTCTTTAATATTATAAACAGGAATTATTATGCTCAGAAATGGATCCATTACAGCTATCTCCTAAATTTACCGTCAATTACATCCTCATAAAACCTAATATATTTTTTCCTCATAGAATCAATATTATAGACGTCAAGGATATCCCGATATGCTCTTTCCGTAAGCGAAGATGGAAAGTTGTATATAGCTTGCTTAATTTTTTCAGCATACTCTTCGGCACTGTTACAAACATATCCATTTACGCCGTCAATAATAACACTCTTGTTTCCCATTGAGTTACTGACAAAAACCAGTTTCTTAATATACATATTCTCAATCAGGCTCATTGCAATTGCCTCACCAAGTGAACAGAGAATAAACGCATCCGCTCCCTTCGCCATTGCAAGAGCTTCTTTTCTTGGTTTCCATCCCGTAATTTCAATATTTGGCGCAGTCAACTGGCTCTCCAATTCACCGCCGCCAATCCATAAAAATCTCGCTTCCGGAACCAGTTCCGCAATCCGATTAAATAATTGTGGTTGTTTTTGCAAACAAGCCCTCCCTAATGTAAATACTGTAAATCTATCACTTTTAACTGGCTCAATACCATCAAGCGAAGCAGAAAGATCTTCAATATTTACACCTGTTTCAATATAAACAGTTTTTTTTGAAAATTTTCTTGCTTCCTCATCCTCACTCTCACAACACGTGAGAGTTATGGAATTTGTTTTCCCTAGTATTTTTTCAGCTGTCTTATATAATAGTCCTTTCCTGCCTGGACCCATAAGAATATGCGCATATCCATGTGGTGTATAAACTACAGCGTTGTTTTTTCCTCCATATGCAAGCCTCCCAAGGCCTCCGGCTACAGAAGAATGCAAATGTATCACATCCGGTTGAAACTGCATCTCTATCTGTCTCAATTCCTTAATTGCCTTAATATCATTTTTTAAATTTGTCAGCCCCTTTGTACCAACATATCGCAACTCACCAATGTGAACACGAGGGTCAAGAAAATCTTTATAGTTTTTAGGTGTCTGTGGTCTAATCGAATACGCCAGATATATATCGAAAAAATCAACCATATCATTGCAAAGTTGGGAAACATAAGTAAATACACCGCCTCCAAATGCTTCACACACCATTAAAATTTTTTTCTTCATATATTCTTCCTCTCAGTCCAAACTTTCTTCTCACAGCTGATGTCATAATAACGGACTGATCCACGCCATATTGCTTGTATCAGGCGGTGATAAACAAATACAAACCAATCATTAACCGCATTCAAATAATCATAGTTTTTATACTAGTTACCGTTCTGTCACACTTTTCTCATCTGGTGCATCTCTGTCATTCGATTTATATCTGAATTGTGTACAAACTACAAATTTTGTCAATATTTTATATGATATTCTTACGCAAATCATATAAATTATATCATACATGACTTTTAATATCCATTAATTTTTTTCAACAGTTTACCTCGCACCAAAAAATATACGAAAACCTCACTCATTTTGATTTCTTTTTTCTATATGCTTTCTTTTTTGACCTATTTCATGAAGTTTTGTATTATACACAATATAAATTTCGTCAGTCTATAAAAAAGAATATTATAAATAAACTTCCGACTCAAAAAAGAACCCAAATCCTTACTCCTAAGAATTCAGGCTCTCTTTACCCTTTAAGCTCCTATAATAATATTCGATTATCCTTCCTACTCCAACCGGTAAATCGTGGTCAGCATCCCCGATCCGTTCAGTGTCATACTCACCCTCTTATTAGGCGCATCCACCACGTCAATCGCAACCAATCTCCACTCCTGTTCCTCCAAATCATAGAACAGAGCGGACACGTCTTTCAGACTTTTCAGAAGATTCGGCACATACAAAGACAGCGTTCCGCTCCCCGTAGCCTCCTCACCCGTCTCCCTGTCCTTGGCGAGGATGATATGCATTGTGGTCAGGGCATAATAGTTTTCCAGCTCTTCCATTCCGGTAACCTCTGCCAGGGATTCTCCCTGGTTGATGGCCGCCACCTGGTCAAGCACATCCTGTGAGACAAGCAGGGCCGCATCCGAATCGCTTCCCATGGTGAACACCAGACTCGCTTCCTTCTGTTCCCCTGCTGTCTGCCCGTCCCCCTCTTCTTGCTGTGAGGCTCCATCCGACTCCCCGTCTGCCTGCGCCCGTCCGTCAGCACCTGCATCCTGTGTGTCATCCGCACTTTCCGCATCCGGCACCTGCTCCTCCCCTTCGCTTTCCGCTTCTTTCTCAGTCCCGGCCTCTTCGGCGTTTGCGCTTTCCGCCCCCTGTTCCACAGGGTTCTGTTCTGCAGAGTTCTGCCCACCACCAGATTCCTCCTTTGACCTCAGAATCCCGTCTTCTCCAAAGAACAAGATAAATATGCAGCACACCATCACCACCATGGCAATTGCAAATAGTACATTCCCGATTTTTCTGCGCAACTCTGTTTCCTCCTGTCCGCTTTCCTCGGATACCATTCCGGAAAGCCGCTCCTTTTGGCCGCTCAAAAACAGTCCTTCCCATTTCCCGCCTCACAGCAGTCTCTTGATGGTCTCGTACACGCCCTTTTTCGTGTAATCCGGACAGATCCTTCCGGCCGCCGCCTTTACCTCCTCCACGGCAGTCTCCACCGCATAACTCTCCCCCGCGGCGAGCATCATGCCGATATCGTTGTTGTTATCGCCAAAGGCCATGGTCTCTTCCCTGGTGATTCCCAGATAATTCTGCAGAAATTTCAGGGCGTTTCCCTTGTCCACGGAGGCGTCCATGAAGTCCACCCACTCTTCCCCTGCCATGCAGGCCTTCACCTTGTGCTCCCAGGCCGGGATAAAGGTGCTTTCTCCCAGATCCCGGATGCTGCCCTTGCGGTAGACAGCAACCTTGATGATCTCCGCATCCTGGGCCAGCACGTCCGGCACACGGCGGAAAGAATTGTGATAGCCGTAGGTGATCAGATCAATGAAGTCCTGGTTCTGGCTCTCCACAAGGCTCCCTTGGGGCGTGGAGGTCACGGTCTCACAGCTGCCGTAATAGGGGCGCAGCATGGAAAGGATCCCCTCTATATGCTCTCTCTTCATGGGCGTGATGGAAATATCCTTTCCCTGATAACGGATGTGGGCCCCGTTCTCCACGATATAAGCGATATCGTCCGCCACCTCCCGAAAAACATTTCGCACGCTGGCATACTGTCTGCCGCTGGCGGCGCAAAAAACAATTCCCTTTTCCTTCAGCCTCCTGACGGCCTGCACCATCTCCGGATACAGATCCGGAGTGGAATCCTTTATCAGTGTGCCGTCGATGTCCGACGCAATCAATTTAATCATAAATCTCCTCCAACCCTGCCCTCCCCGGCGGATCCGGGTGCAGGAAGAACCTTTTTCAATTCCTGATAGAGCCTTCCCGTGGGAAGTCCCACCACGTTATAAAAGTCTCCCTCAATTCCTCTGATGTAAGCGGCGAATTTACCCTGGATGCCGTAGGCTCCGGCCTTGTCCAGAGGCTCCCCTGTGTTCACATAGTCCGCAATCTCCTGTACCGTCATAGGAAACAGGGAAACGCTCGTCTTCTCATAAAAGGAATGCTCCCTGACCACTGCCTGCGAAAGCCCCCGGACCGGTGTCTGCCAGATCAGCGTAACGCCCGTATAAACCTGATGGGTATTGCCCTGGAGCGCATCCAGCATTTCCTCCGCCTGCTCTTTGTTTTGCGGCTTTCCCATGATCCTGCCGTCCAGGCAGACAATGGTATCGGCGCCGATGATCAGAACGTTCCCCCTGTCTTTTCCCGGAAACGCCTCGAACACGTCCCTCGCCTTTATGCGGGACAGCTCCTGTACCATCTTGGACGGCTCTGTGCACTGCGTCTTTTCATCGGCTGCGCTTACCCTCACTTCAAAATCCATCCCGATCTGGCTAAGCAGCTCCTTTCTTCTGGGGGAGGCGCTTGCCAGAATTATTCTCCTGCCATAATTATTCATGATGTGTCTCGGGTATAAATGTCCGGTAGCTGACCGCTTTTTCCTCCGCTTTGGCCGCCTGGGCCGCCTCGCGGCTGAATTCCAGCTGGGCATTTATAAGCTCCTTTCCTCTCTTATCCACCTTTTCATAAGTGCCGCCGTCCGTGAGCACGTGCGCTTTTAGCGTATCCCGAAGCTGCATGTCGAGGATATGCATCAGCTTTTCCTGAAGCTTCGGCGTCTCCACCGGAAACAGAATTTCCACCCTTCGCTCCAGATTTCTTGGCATCCAGTCGGCGCTTGCACAGTAATACTCGGGCTTACCGTCATTCTCAAAGTAAAAGATACGGCAGTGCTCCAGGAAATTGCCCACGATGGAACGCACCGTTATGTTCCCGCCAACTCCGGGAACCCCGGTTTTCAGACAGCAGATTCCCCTCACGATCAGCTCGATCTTAACGCCCTTTGCCGCCGCCTCGTAGAGAGCCGCAATAATGTCCTTGTCGCACAGGCTGTTGACCTTGGCGATGATATGGCCGCCTCTTCCCGCCATGGCGTTCTTCTTCTCTCTCGCAATCAGATACAGGAAACGATCCTTCAGCCACAGGGGCGCAAGGGAAAGCTTATTCCAGGAGAGCGGCTCCGAATAGCCGGAGAGCATGTTAAACACGGCGGTGGCGTCCTCTCCGATGGACGGCGAGCAGGTAAAAAGCCCTACGTCCGTGTACAGCTTCGCCGTTGCGTCGTTATAATTTCCCGTTCCAAGATGCACATAGCGGCGAATCCCATCCTCCTCCCTGCGCACCACAAGGGTAATCTTGCTGTGTGTCTTAAGGCCCAGCAGACCGTAGATCACATGACAGCCCGCTTTCTCCAGCATCTTCGCCCACACGATATTGTTTTCCTCGTCAAACCGGGCTTTCAGCTCCACCAGCACGGACACCTGCTTGCCGTTCTCCGCCGCCTGGGCCAGGGCCGCAATGATCGGGGAATTGCCGCTGACCCGGTAAAGAGTCTGCTTGATTGCCAGCACGTTCTCATCCCTTGCCGCCTGCCGGATGAAGTCCACCACGGGCGCAAAGGTCTCATAGGGGTGATGCAGGAGGATATCCTCCTTCCGGATCTGTTCAAACACATCACAGTCCGGGGGGAAGGCCGGAACCGCCTGGGGTGCGGCATAACCCTTTTCCTTGAGATGGTCGAAGCCGAAAAGCCCGTACATTTTCATCAAAAAGGTCAGATCCAGGGGGCCGTCAATGCGGTAAATATCCTCATCGCCTATGGAAAGCTCCTCCTCGATAATGGTAAGGAGACGTTTGTCAATCCCCTCTTCCACCTCCAGACGGATGGCCTGTCCCCACTGCCTTTTTTTCAGCTGTTTTTCAATCTCCTTGAGAAGATCCTCGGCTTCATCCTCCTCCAGGGAAAAGTCAGCGTTTCGCATGATACGGAAAGGATAGGCGCACACAATGTCATAGCTCAGAAAGAGCTTATGGATATTCCGCTCGATCACCTCCTCCAGAAGAATCACCGCTTCCTTCTCATCTTTCCCTGCGGGTATGCGCACGATTCTGGGGAGAACGCTTGGCACCTGTACGGTGGCAAACTCCAGCTTCTTGTCCCCCTCCTTTTTCCGCACAAGGGCTCCTATATTCAGGGATTTGTTGCGGATCAGCGGAAAGGGCCTCGAGGAATCCACCGCCATGGGCGTAAGCACGGGGTACACGTTTTCCTCATAAAATTTGTCCACATAGTCCGCTTCCTTGGGGGAAAGCTTCTCATGCCTCTCCACAAACCGCAGGCCGTTCTGCAAAAGCTGGGGCAGGAGAGAACGGTTGTAGATGGCATATTGCTGTTCCACCAGCTCATGGGTCGCCGCATTTACCTCCCGGAGCTGTTCCTGGGGCGTCATTCCCGCAATGTCCGGCTTTTTGTAGCCCGCATTTACCATGTCCTTTAAGGACGCCACCCGCACCATGAAAAATTCGTCCAGATTGGACGCGGTAATACTCAAGAATTTCAGGCGCTCAAACAAGGGATTCTGCTTATCTCTGGCTTCGCTGAGCACCCTCTTGTTAAAAAGAAGCCAGCTCAGCTCCCGGTTTGTATAAAAAGCGGGATCCTGGTAATTCACTTCACACATAGCTCTCAACCTCCAATCATGCGCCTTTGCTTGATAACGGGACGCACATTATATACTTCCAGGAAAAAGGCGGCTCTTGCGTCAAACAGTCCCTTTTCCAGAGTGATATCCTCATTCGTGTCCACCGTGATGACAAGACGTCCCTCCTTCAAAGTGATTCTTACATCCTTGAATTTCTGTTTGTGGCTTCGGTCAAGGCCGTTTGCCAGCCGCAGGATCGCCGTCAGCTTTGCGATCACCAGATAGGATTCCCGGTCGAGATCGCCGTACCTGCCCATTTCCTCATAATAGTCAAAATCCAGATGGTTGTACTTCACCACGTTTGCAACCACCTCCCTCTCCCTGTGGGAAAGGCCGATAATTTCCGTTGCCATAATAATGCTGTAGGAGCACTCGCCCAGATTTACCAGACTGATGTATTTTCCGCAGTCGTGAAGAATCGTGGAGAGCTGCAGAAGGAGCCTCTCCCGCCTCCCGAGGCCGTGAATCCTTCTGGTACTGTCAAAAATCCGCAGGGCGATCTGTTCCAATGTCTCGCTTCTCTTCCTGCTCCCCCGGTAACGCTTGCTGATGTTCTGGGCACAGGCGATAATGTCCTGTTCGAAATTGTGGGGGGATGTTATGATTTTATTCTTTTCCGCATACTCGTAAGCGATCCCGTCGCACAGCGTGACCCCGGGAGCCCAGATCAGCTCCGCTCCCATGGTCTCCATAATACGCCGCAGCATCACAAAGGAGATATAGACCATGAGCATATTTTCCTCCGGCATATCGAAGCTCTTGGCAAGACCTGGAAGCCCTCTTGTCCGATAGGCTTTCTCCACCTTTTCAATCAGCTCTTTTCCGGCATATCCCTTTCTTCCCTGCCCGAAATCCTTTTTCCGCAAAAGAACGGAAATGTAATCGTCCACCACAATAATGTTTTTGATCTCCCTCTCCCGCAGATACAGCTTTTTGTACACTGCCATCTGGGTATCCACCATCTCGTCGATCAGATCCTCGTATTTTCCGACGCTGGCCTCCATGTGCTGAAGCCTCTCCCGAAGGCGAAGCACGCCAAGCTTCATATTCTGCGTGGAAACCAGGGTGTCCTTGTCAAAGAGGGAAATCTGAATGCTTCCGCCGCCGATATCCACAATAGCGGTCCCGTTCTCAATAATCTTCTGAAAACCTTCCCCCTGCAGGGCTATGGATTTATAATCCAGAAAGCGCTGCTCGGAATTGCTCAGCACTTCGATATGAATCCCGGTTCTCACCTCGATCTGATTGAGAAGGATCGCCGTGTTTTCGCTCTCTCTTATGGCGCTGGTCCCGTAAGCCGCATAAGCCGAAACCTGATAAGCCTTCATAATATCCGAAAACTCACAGAGGATCCTGCAGAGCTCCTCCACCCGGGCAGGACTGAGCTTTCCGGTGGAATAGCTCTCCGTTCCCATATCGATCCCGTGGCGTATATGGTCGATCTCCCGCATGCCCTTTGTCTTTGACACTTCAAAAATTTTCATGGCGATCTCATAAGATCCCGCATCAATGGCCGCAAACGTCTTAAATGACATGTCTTATCCCTTCCCCTCATTCCTTTTTGCCAAGCAGATAATCGATAAACTGCTGAGCCGTCCTCCCGGAAAGCCCTCCGTGGGAAAGCTCCCATTTGTTTGCCTCCAGCAAAAGCTCCTCCTGCGGCATTACCACCCCATAACGCCGCGCCAGCTCCTTCACAATATTCTGAAACTCCTTTTTGTCCGGCGATGCAAAAAAAATCGTAACCCCGAACCGGGATGCGAGAGAGAGCTTCTCCTGCACCGTATCGGATGAATGGAGGTCGTCCCTGCGATCCTCCTTGTCGCTGAACTTTTCCCTTATGATATGGCGCCGGTTGGAGGTGGCATAGATCAGCACGTTCCCTGGCTTTTTCTCAAGGCCGCCCTCGATCACCGCCTTGAGATATTTGTATTCAACCTCGAAGTCCTCAAAGCTCAGATCATCCATATAAATGATAAATTTGTAATTCCGGTTCTTGATCTGGGTGATTACGTCGTTGAGATCCTGAAACTGGTGCTTGTAAATCTCTATGACGCGAAGCCCCCTGTTATAATACTCGTTGGCGATGGCTTTGATGCTGGAGGATTTTCCCGTGCCCGCATCACCGAACAGCAGGCAGTTGTTGGCCCTGCGGCCTTCCACAAAGGCGTCCGTGTTCTCAATGAGCTTGCGCTTGGGAATCTCGTATCCCACCAGGTCGTTCAGACGGACATGGGCGATATTCTGTATGGGCACGATCTGCACGCCATGTTTGCCGTGAACCACCCGGAATGCCTTGTGCAGGCCAAAACGCCCCACGCCGTAGTCCCTGTAGAACTCCGTGAGCGTATCCTTCATCTCCTGGGGCGTGTGGTCTTTTGTAAACTTCACGGCAAGCTCGCAGATTCTCTCACGGATCCTCCGGTTATAGACCCTGCTCTCCCTGTCGCCGCTCTCATAATTCATAACAAGGGCAAGTGCGTCCGTGCCCAGATACGCCTCCAGCGGGGCAAAGTCATAATCATAAAATTCCTTGAAGATCACGATATCGTGAAGCACCGCCTGATTAATGGTACCCTCCACCTTCCCACGTATCTCGCAGGCCCTGCTGTAGCTGTTTTCGTTGTTCACCAGAAGGTTTGTCAGATAACAGTGCCACAGATTTCCGTAAAAGCCGTGACTCCCCGCCATCTCCAGAAGGCCGTGCACGCACCGGTACAGCAGCGCCTCCATCTTTTCCTTTTTTTCATCCTCCCGGTAGTGTTCCATCAGACAGGACATGTCACGGAGAATCCGCCCTTCCTTTTTGGAAAACTTTTTGTATACGATCAGTTCCTTCTCTCTCATCTTCCGCAAGCTCCTTTTAATAATTTCCGAGTATTTTCATGTTTCTGGCCTCGTCCCGAAGTCCCCGCAATGCGTTCTTCACCGCACTGTCCGAAAGATTGCCGTCAAAATCGATAAAAAACCGGTATTCCCAGTTTCTGTCCTCAATGGGCCTGCTCTCGATCTTGTTCATATTCAGATTATTGTAGATGAAATGGGAAAGCATGTGGTACAGGGATCCGCTCTCATGAGGCACTTCAAAACAGATGCTGACCTTCCCCGCATCCTTCCTGAAAATTTTCTGGTTTGTCACAATGATAAACCGGGTGGAATTGCCGCTTGCATGGTTCACACCCTTTTCAATCACGGTAAGACCGTAGAGCCTGGCCGCATACTCGCTGGCAATGGCTGCCGCAGTCGGGATCTTATCCTCCGCCACCTTCCTTGCCGCAAAGGCATTGTTCTGCATGCTGATCTGCTGCCAGGCGGGATGGGCGTTTAAGTATCTTGCAGACTGCATCAGGGACTGCGGATGGGAGTAAACCGTCCGGATATCCGCAAGCTCCGTCCCCGGCAGAGCCATGAGACAGTGTTCGATCTTAATAATCTGTTCCCCCACGATATAATTCTCAAATTCCACCAGGAGGTCATAGATCTCGCTGACAATTCCCGCCGTTGAATTTTCAATGGGCAGCACCGCAAAATCAGCGCTCCCCTCGTCAATGGCCACCATGGCGTCCCGGAAGGAATCCACATGAAAGCTGCTGATCCGCTCTCCAAAATACTGGTTCATCGCCATCTGGGAGTAGGCGCCCTCCGCTCCCTGAAACACCACTCTCGCCTTCTTTGTCTCCAGAGCGTCCACCCCAATAAAGGGAAGCTTGTTCAGTCCCCCCTGCTCTGCGATGAGCTGGTACTGGAGCTTACGGCTCATGGACATAATCTGCTCAAAAAGCTCCCCCACCCCATGGCTGTTAAAGGCGTTGTGCGTCAGGGCCTTCACCTTTCGGATCTTTTCCTCCTCCCTGGCCTTGTCAAAAACCTGCTTTCCCGTCTCGATCTTGTATTTTGCCACATTCTCACAGATCGCCATCCTCTTTTCATACAGCTCCACGATATTCTGGTCGATTGCGTCAAGCTGTCCCCTAAGCTCCAACAGATCCATATTTTCCAGTCCTTTCCCGATAAATTCTTCCTTAATTTTATACCAAACGAATAAGGTTCGCAAGCGCTAAGATTTATCCTTGCAACCCATTCTCACATTCATTATAATAAGAGAGGAAAGTCCGCACAGATCAGGTGCGGCAACCCAGGAGGTATAACATGAAATCCAAGCTAAAATATGTCTTGGCCGCTTTGGCCGTAATTCTTTTTCTCGTGTTTATGGTCATTATTCCCGCCATCAGCAACCGCGTGCCCTCAAACGATATTTCCACCACAGGAAACACAGCCGGCAATCTGAACAACAAAGGGCTCTACTGCGAGCTGGACGGACGGGTTTTCTTCTCCAACGCCTATGATAACGGCTGTATGTATTCCATGAATGCGGATGAGACGGACTTCAAAAAGATCGTGCCCAGCAAAGTCACTTCCATCAATGCCGCCGGAAATTTTGTCTACTATTTCATGGACAGCTCCTCGGGAGGCTCCGGCTTTGGCTATGTTCTTCGCACCTACGGTATTTACCGCTCCAAATTGAACGGGGAAAAAACCGTCTGTCTGCTTCGGGACGGCTGTGTCACCATGCAGCTTGCGGGCGACTATCTCTACTACCAGAGATATAATAACAAGGATTTTACCAAATTTTATAAAATTAAGACTGACAAATCCGAAAATACCCTTGTCTCCGATATGATCATCAATCCGGCTGCCTGCCACAACGGCGTCATATATTTTAACGGCTCGGAAAAGGATCACTACCTCTATGCCCTGGACACCCGGGACGATACGGTTTCCACCGTATACGAGGGAAACCTCTGGTATCCGGTTTACAAGGACGATTACATTTACTATATGGACGTCTCCTCCAACTACCGGCTCTGCCGCTACTCTCTCTTAAATAACGTGGTGGAGGTTCTCACGCCTGACCGGGTGGATACCTTTAATGTGGGCGGCTCCTACATCTACTATCAGAAAAATGATTCTGCGGCGCCTGCCCTGATGCGGATGCGTCTTGACGGAAGCGAGCCGGAGATCGTGGCGGAAGGGAATTTTGAGAACATCAATATCACTTCCCAGTATGTCTACTTCAACGAGTTTAATGCGGATACGCCCGTGTATCACACGCCTGCGGAAGGCCCCGTTTATGTGAGCGTCTTCACCGCTGCCGAACAGGCCGTAAAAAAATAGGGATAAGCTTCCAAAAAAAGAGCCATGCCGAACAGCGGCATGGCTCTTTTTTCTTTCCGTTTTGCTCTGTTTATCTGTGTCTGCGAAGCTTGAACCTCTGGACTGCCACCAGCATTTCCTCCGCCTGGCCATAGAGCTCCTCTGCGGAAGCCGCCGATTTCTCGGCCGTTGATGCGTTGGTCTGAACCACTTCGGAAATCTGTTCCATTCCAAGGGTCACCTGCTTGATGGATTGCGACTGTGATACTGCGGCATCCGCAATCCGGTCGATCATCTCCGTGGCCACCTTGGCACCCTTGACCACGCCCAGAAGGGCGTTCGTGGTTTCCTCCGACAGGGCCATACCCTGATCCACCAGATTCATGGATTCCTCGATCAGATCCGTAATATTCTTGGCAGCCTCCGAGCTCTTATTGGCAAGGCTTCTGACCTCATCCGCCACCACGGAAAAGCCTTTTCCGGCCTCTCCCGCACGGGCCGCCTCCACTGTTGCATTGAGCGCAAGAATATTGGTCTGTGAGGAAATATTCTCTATGGTCTTAATAATTCCGCCGATCTGGGCCGAGGACTTGGAAATATTCTCCATGGCCGCCGTGAGCTCCTCCATTTTCGCACTGCAGATCTGAAGCTGTGCGGAGGCATCCATGGAGCTCTCCCTTGCCTGTCCCGCATCTCTTGATGTACTCTCCACCTGTCCCGATATCTCCTGTATGCTGGCGGAGAGCTCCTGAACCGCAGACGCCTGCTTCACGGCGCCGCCTGAGAGAACCTGCGCATCTGACGCCATCCGCTTGGATTCCGTGGATACCTGCCGGGCTGTCACATTAATCTGGTTGAGTGCGTCGTTTAAGGATTCCAAAATCTGGCCCATGGCCTGCTGGATAGGCTGGAATTCTCCCCGGTAATCGTTCCCGATGGTCTGATCCATATTGCCCTCTGCCAGCGCCGAAAGCTTCCGGTTAATATCCTGTATATACTTCTTGAGTTCGCTCTTCGTCTCGTGGATCGAAGCGGCCAGCATCCCGATTTCCGAAGTATTCGCCTCCAAAGTGAAATTTGCGGAAAGATTCCCTTTCGAAATTTCCACCATCTGATCCCGTACAAGGACAACGGGGGTCAGAACTCTCACTCGGGTGATCACAATGTTAATCAGCTGGGTAATCGCAACCACGATAAAGGCAACGATCATCTCTGCCTTGATAAGCCCCGTCTTTTCCATCAGGATTTCAATCTGCCGGGCGGATCTCTCGTCCAGGGCTTCGAGAAATTCTTCCTTGAGGGCGTTGATTTTGGTGATGGCCGTGCTGTATGCCTCCCCATACACATAATCGATCGCCTCGTTTTTCTTTCCCGCCTTCACGTTGTTCATAGCCTGCTCCTCCAGAGGAACCAGCTCATTGGACAGGGCTGACATGGAATCGATCATTGCCTGTTCCTCCTCGGTAATCCCGATCCTCTGGAGTTCAGCCACGCCGATATCCCGGTTTTTCAGATTGTTGATCTCATTCCAGTAGTTGTCGTAATGCTCCTGCATCCCGGTAGCCGAAAAGGCCCGAACCTCGTTGGTCAGATAGGCGGAGCCGTTCATAAACCGGTTTGCATTGTAGGTCAGCTCAAACCTCTCCTCATGGGCCGTATCCAGCCTGCTGTTCACCGCGCTGTACTCCATCAGGGAATAAACCAGAAACAGCATGGCAAGAATAGAAATCCCGTTCAGGATGTACACCATCAGGGATTGATTGATTGCTTTTTTCATTTCGATACTTATACTCCTTTCTCTGTCCTTGTATTATGTTTCCCGAAACAAATATTTGCTTACATTCTACCTAAGAATGAAACGCATTTCAATAGAATTCCCCAAAAAGGATATAGGAAAAAGGAACCAGTTGTTGCCGTTCACTCCTTCAATTCCTCCAAAAGCTGACCGACGCTTTTGCCAAGCACCGGATGCCTGCCGTAGGGACACAGCTGCGCCAGAGGCTCCAGGACAAACCTGCGGTTGTGCATGTCGGGATGGGGGATTGTAAGGCGGGGATCGTCCGAAACAAAGCCTTCAAAGAGAAGAAGATCCAGATCCAGGGTTCTCGGCCCCCAATGGATTTTCCGCTCCCGGTGGGCCTCCCTTTCCAGGGACTGCAGCAAATCAAGAAGCTCCCAGGGCGTGTACAGCGTTTCCAGACCGATAGCGCCGTTCAAAAAATCCTCCTGTTCCACGCCTCCGTAGGGCGCCGTCGTAATGAGCTGTGAGACGCACACCTTCCTGATCCTCTGATCCGCCCTGAGCCTCTCCAGCGCCTGCCTGATATATCCCTCTCTGTCTCCCATATTGGATCCGATTCCAAGATAGGCCTTCTTCCATCCCCGGCTGATCTTTACGGACACGCTGGCAAAGGGAAGCCCTATGGGCGCCTTTGGCTTTCGTATCTCCAGATCCAGGCTCAGTATTCGGGGAAAATGTAAAAGCACCTGCTCCGCCGCCCGCTCCGCCGCCGCTTCAATAAGCCGGAAGGTATGTTCCCTCAGATAACGGTTCAGCAGGTGGGAGACTTCTCCATAATGGGTGGAGAGCGCAAGAGCGTCCTTCCATCCCGCCTCTCTCGTGTCCGTATAGAGAACCGCATTTACAAAAAAAGGCTGTCCTGAGGCGTTCTCATCTTCGTACACCCCATGCCCCGCATAGATTTCCAGATTATCGATTCTGATCTCGTCCATTCTGATTCCATCCCTTCCCTGTCCTGTCTATGCGCCAAGGAGCGCTTCCGTCATCCGCACTGTGCGCACATTTTCCCTGACGTCATGCACTCTCACAAAAGCGCAGCCCTTCTGCACCGCAAAAACGGTTGTTACCAGCGTTCCTTCCACCCGCTCCTGCACGGGAAGATTCAGAGTGAGACCGATCACGGATTTCCTGCTGGTTCCCAGAAGCAGCGGACATCCCAGCGCCCTGAGCCGCTCCAGCTTACTGATAATTTCCAGATTGTTCTCAAGCGTCTTTCCAAAACCCACGCCGGGATCCAGAATGATTTTATCGCTCTCAATCCCCGCCTTTTCGGCAATCGCCAGCGTCCCGGCAAGATCCGTGATCACATCCTCCACGAAATCGCCGTACACAGCCTCCTTTCGGTTGTGCATCAGGCAGCAGGGAAGAGCCGTCTGTGCGATTACCCGCGCCATCTGCCCGTCGTCCTTAAGGCCCCATATGTCGTTGATCATGTCGGCTCCCGCCCGGATCCCCGCAAGCGCCACCTGGCTTTTGCAGGTATCCAGGGATATGGGCACCTCAAACCGCTCTTTGACCTTTTCAATCACCGGAACCACCCGCTGGATCTCTTCCTCCGGGGAAATCCTCGTATAGCCGGGTCTTGTGGATTCTCCTCCGATGTCCAGAATGTCCATGCCCTCATCAAGCATCCGCTCCACCTGGAACAGCGCCCTGTCCATATCCTGATACCTTCCCCCGTCGGAAAAGGAATCGGGGGTTCGATTCAGAATTCCCATTACATACGTATGGTTTTTTACGTCAAATTCCCTGCTGCCTATTTTCATACTCTCTTTTTCTTTCTCCCTCGGTCTGCTTTTTATATCTGCCGTGTTTGAACAAGCTGAAAAAACATACTGCGCAGTTCCTCTTTTTCAGCAAAGCTTCCTCTCACTGCCATGGTAACGGTTTTGCTTCCCGGCTTTTTTACACCGCGCATGGCCATGCACATATGCTCGGCGGTGATCATCACCATCACGCCCTCCGGCCGCAGATGCTCCATCACCGCATCCGCAATCTCCTCCGTCATCTTCTCCTGAATCTGCGGGCGCCTGGCATAGACCTCCACGCATCTGGCCAGCTTGCTAAGCCCCACCACCTGGCCCGTGGGAATATAGGCGATATGCGCTTTCCCAAAAAAGGGCAGAAGATGATGCTCGCAGGTGGAATAGAAGGCAATGTCCTTCTCAATCACCATCTGGCTGCTGCCCGATACAAAGGTTCTGGACAGATGCTCTCCCGCATCCTCCGAAAGCCCTCCGTACAGCTCCTCGCACATACGGGCCACCCTCTCCGGGGTCTGCAGAAGGCCTTCCCGATCCGGATCCTCACCGATTCCCTCCAAAAGAAGTCTTACCGCTTCTTTGATTTTTTCCTTATCCATTCTGCGACTTCCTCACTTTCCCCACGCCTTCATGCGGCTTCCTTTTTTCCACCGCCCCGATCAGCCTGCCAAGATAGGAAAGGGAACCAAAGGCCACCACCGCTGCCGCAGCCCCTGCCCCTGCCATCAGAATGCTGATCTCCACGGCCTCCTCCACGCTGTCAAGCGCACTCACGCACTGGTACCGCTCTTTTATCTCCCCTGCCAGCTCACAGGCGGACAGGCCTCTGCTCCCCGGCGTTGAAACCGTCAGAATATGGGACGCCAGAGGGCACACGGCCTCGATCAGCGCTTTCCGGTCCTTATCCCGCAGAACTCCCATAATCAGAATAATCTTTCTCCCGTCAAGGTAATAGCGGATGGACTGGGCGAGCTTTAATGCCGCATCCGCATTGTGGGCCCCGTCCGCAATAAAGAGCGGATTCTGTGAAAGAACCTGGAATCTTCCCGGCCAGAGCGCCTCCAGAAATCCTTTCCTGACCGCCCGCTCCGGCACCGGATAGCCGCACCGGGAGAGTGCGTCCAGCGTATCCAGCGCCGTTGCCGCATTTTCCACCTGATAACATCCCGCAAGGCTGATCTCCATTCCTTTTCTTTCCTTATAAGAAAAGACCTGCTTTTTCAGCGTGCTTTTTCCTCTCTTAAGTCCGTCCGGATCCATCACGGTAAGAGAAGTATTTTGCTGTCTGCATCTTTCCCTGATTTCATCAAGCACCTCCGGCTGCTGGACGTCGCTCACCACTTTGCTTCCCGGCTTGATAATCCCCGATTTCGTCCAGGCTATTTCGCACAGGTTTTTTCCGAGCACCCCGATATGATCCGGGCTGATGGACGAAAAGACTGCCACCGCCGTGTTTTTTACCACGTTTGTGGCGTCCAGCTCTCCTCCCATTCCGGTCTCGAGAACTACAATGTCGCATTTCAACTCCTTAAAATGCCAGAAAGCCAGGGCCGTTTCGACCTCGAACAATGTGGGATGCGGTTTTCCCTCCTCCACCAGCTCCTGGCACAACTCCTTGATCCTGGTCATATACCGGCACAACTTCGCCTTGGAAAGCGCTTTCCCGTTTACCCGGATCATATCCCGGAAATCCACAAGTTCCGGCGAGGAATAGCTTCCCGTGCGAAAGCCCGCCTCCTTAAGAGCCGCTGTCAAAAGGCACAGGATGGATCCCTTGCCGTTGGTACCCGCAATGTGGATAAACGTAAGCGCATCCTGCGGCTCTTGAAGCTTTGCGCAGAGATTTCTCATATTTTCAAGTCCGGGAACCACGCCATAGGAGCGCAGATGATCGATATATTCCAATGTCTTTCCATAGGACATGGGCTCCTTCAAATTTTCTTCCATAAGTATATTTTCCTTTCCCGCGTCCATACTGCTAATATGATGAAAAATTTATGCAAAAACTTTTTAAAATGCGGTGTCGCGGGCTGGTGCATGGAAATTGTGTACACTGCACTGATTTCTCTCAAACGAAGACAGCTCTCCCTGAAAGGGGAGACATCCCTGTGGATGTTTCCCGTCTACGGGAGTGTCAGCCTTTTTGCGCCCGCCTTCCGGCTTCTTCGCTCCCTTCCTTTTCTTCTGCGGGGATGCGTTTACGCCTCTTTCATTTTTACCGGGGAATACCTGTCCGGAATCCTTCTCTCCCGCAAAAAAGTCTGTCCCTGGAACTATGGCAGGAGCCGCTGGCACATCCGCAAGCTGATACGCCTGGATTTTTTCCCTCACTGGTTCCTGGCAGGGCTTTTGTTTGAGCGTCTCCTTGCCCCGGACAAGCACAAAGCGGTATGACTTCGGTTCATACCGCCGCTGTTTACTCGTCCATATCCTCCAATGCGCCGGTTCCGATATCCAGTGTGCTGACCGTGCGCCTCTTCATCCGTGCCTCCTCCGAAGCCTCCAGGATAAAGTCCTTCACTTCCCTGGCATTTTTTATGTGCACAATCTCCAGCCTCGGATGCGTGGTGTCCCCCGTATGGCAGATCACCGTTCCAAGGCCGAACAGCCGCTCTCCCAGAGACGCAGAAAGCTCCACGTCCTGCACCTTATACATATAACAGTCGTTTTCCGTCTTTCTGAAAAAGCCGCTGTCTATGGTGATCAGATTTTCCTTGATGATGTATTTGGTAAAGGTAAAGGGAAGGCCCAGAAATACCCATCTCTTTCTCTCCGCAAACGCCGTCTCCATCACAAAACCTCCTTTGACGCTTCTTGTTGATTCCTACACAGTATACTAGATTCAATGGTATATTGCAAGACAGGAGCGACTATGATATGATAATAAAAATATCATTCGTTTCGCCTGTTTGAAAGGCAGATAGGAGAGTGTAATGACCGCAAAAGAATGTATCAAAGGCCGCAGAAGCATCCGGAAATACAGGGATACGCCCATAGATCACGCACTGATCGGCGAAATCGTGGAGACAGCCTCTTATTCTCCCAGCTGGAAGCATTCCCAGATCGCCCGCTATATCGCAGTGGAGGGTGAATTGAAGAACCAGATTGCGAAGGAATGCACCCAGATGTTTCCTCCCAACGGCGCCATCATTGAAAACGCGCCCATGCTGATTGTTCTCACCTACATAAAGGGACGCAGCGGCTTCGAGAGGGATGGTTCCTTCACCACCGCCAAGGGAGCTTCCTGGCAGATGTTCGATGCCGGTATCGCATCCCAGAGCTTCTGTCTCGCCGCACATGAGAAAGGGCTTGGAACCGTGATTATGGGCATTTTTGACGAGGCAAAGGCAGCTTCCCTTTTGGAGATTCCCGAAAACCAGGAAATCGCCGCTCTCATTCCCATTGGCTATGCCGCAGAGGAGCCCGCCGCTCCCAGAAGGAAGCCCGTGGAGGATTTGTTATCATTCAGACAATAAAAAACGTTTCACAAAAATCGAAGAGACGGCCTCTTCGATTTTTTGCGGCACAGGAAAGGAGATTTTTTATTATGCGACATCTTATGAGTCCCCTGGATTTTACTACCGGGGAATTGGACCAGCTTTTTGATCTGGCAAACGATATCGAAAACACCCCTGACAGGTATGCCCATGCCTGTGCAGGCAAAAAGCTTGCCACCTGTTTTTACGAGCCAAGTACCAGGACGCGTTTAAGCTTTGAATCCGCCATGCTGAATCTGGGAGGAAGCGTGATCGGTTTTTCCGATGCCGGCTCCTCCTCGGCCTCCAAGGGAGAAAGCGTTTCTGACACAATCCGCGTCATCTCCTGCTTTGCCGACATCTGCGCCATGCGCCATCCAAAGGAGGGCGCTCCCATGGTTGCGGCAAGCCGCTCCTCCATTCCCGTCATCAATGCGGGCGACGGCGGCCACCAGCATCCCACCCAGACCCTGACGGACCTTCTGACCATCCGATCCCTGAAAGGCCGTCTGTCCCATTTTACCATCGGCCTATGCGGCGATCTGAAATTCGGCCGCACCGTCCATTCCCTGATTAACGCCCTGGTGCGCTATGAGGGGATCCGGTTCATTTTCATCTCGCCGGAGGAGCTGAAGGTTCCGGACTATATCACGGACATGCTGAAGGAAAAGAATATTCTCTATGAGGAGGTAATCCGCCTGGAAAGCATCATGCCGGAACTGGATTTTCTCTACATGACAAGGGTGCAGCGGGAACGCTTTTTTAATGAGGAGGACTATGTGCGCCTGAAGGATTTCTATATCCTGGACAAGGCAAAGATGCAGCTTGCCAAAAAGGACATGCTGGTGCTTCATCCGCTTCCCAGAGTGAACGAGATTTCCGTGGAGGTGGACGACGACCCCAGGGCCGCCTATTTCAGGCAGGTACAGTACGGGGTCTATGTCCGGATGGCTCTGATCCTCACTCTGCTTGACATTCATGTGGATTGACGAAGCGAACCGGACTTAATTGTTTGAAGGAGGGAATTACCATGTTAAATGTAGGAAAAATCGAGGAGGGCTTTGTTCTCGACCACATCAAGGCCGGGAAAAGCCTCTCCATCTATCATCATCTGCAGCTGGACAAGCTGGACTGTACCGTTGCCATCATCAAAAATGCCAGGAGCAACAAGATGGGAAAAAAGGATATTCTGAAGGTGGAGTGCGATATCGACATGCTGGATCTGGACGTGCTCGCCTTTATCGACCACAACATCACGGTCAATGTGATCAAGGACGGAAAAATCGTCTCCAAAAAGGAGCTGGTTCTTCCAAAAGAGATCAAAAACATTATCAAATGCAGGAATCCCAGATGCATCACTTCCATTGAGCAGGAGCTTCCCCACATTTTCGTCCTCTCCGACGAGAAAAAGGAAATCTACCGCTGCAAGTACTGTGAGGAGAAATACCGGGAACGGATATAATCTGCCAGAAACGGTTCAGGGCGACGACAGAGAGCGGTTCGCTTCTCTGGCGCCTCCCCTTCTCGTTACGTGGAGCTCCCGGTCTGAGACCCGCACATCCTGTCCTTTTTGATACAGAACCCAAAATAGCCGTTTCTCGAATCAAACAGCAGCCCGTAATGGGGATAACCCAGCTCGAAATCCTTGCGCAGCTGCTCGTCCGTCAGGATATTCTCCTTCTCAATGGTTTCCACCCTGACAAGATCGCAGAACACCTCGATTCTGCGCAGGGTATGTAATGAAAGCCTCTTAATGGTATTGCCAACAATTTTATCAACCTTTGAAAATCTGGTGTACAGCGCTTCGCTTACGATATGCAGGGCAAGCTTCTCCTCAAAGACCAGATAAATCTTCATCCTCTCCCCGTCCAAAGAAACACAGCTCATCCGGTAACAGACCGCCTTTCCAAACTCCTCCCCCGCATAACGGTCACTGACAATCCACATGGCAAGCCGGAAAGCCTCCTGCGCCACCCGGATAATCGCCTTCTCCAGGCTGGCCATCTCCTCCTTATTCGGGGTATGCGTCCATTTATTCGCCACCTTTCCCGTGATCGCCCGGTCCTCCACCATAATATGGCCGTTCAGCCAGCTTACCATCAGCCCAAGGAAATGCTGGCTCGCCTCCAGGGAATAATTCGACAGCTCCAGATCCCTCTCCAGCGCCGGAAGTGTCTTGTCTCTGAAATTCTCGTGCAGCTGTCTGTGAACCTCATAGCCCTCATAACCAACGGACTGCATGTACTCCTCTTCCTCCGCAAAATGCTTTACCGCATAGCTTTTGAAGTACTTGATTCCTTCCATGCAGATCCTCTCTCTGCTCTCCGCATCCTCACTGACAGAAACCTGGAGTTTTCGCACGATTGAAAAGAGTCTTCTGTGCGCCTTGTCGACTTCCTCCACCCCAATGCTCATCCTGTCGTTCCATCTTATCTCTTCCTGCATCCGTCATTTCCTCCCGGTTCCGTACTATGTCTTTCCTGTTCGTTCACTGCCGCATACCGCATCTATCAGCTTATATCATTCCACGACTCCGTAAGGACATAACTGCCTTCAAGAACATAGAATATATCATTATTTGCTTCCATAACGGAAATATCCATTCCGTTTTCATAAAAAGTTGCCACGAGGACAGCATTCTCATTATTTACAACGATTGTATTTTCGTTAAGCGGTTTCCATTCGTTACCGCAGGAAATATATTCTCCATCTACAGTTACATTAAATGGCCCTCCCCAATCGCTTGAATAATATTCAATGCCGATGGTCACAGCACGAGTGTTGTCTGTATGCTGATACATCCCATAGATACCGTCAATGTCAATCTCCGCTATGTTGTTATAGTCAATTTCAGGCTGTCCGTCTGTCTGGGTTGTATCCGTTCCATTATCAAGCGCTTCAAGCTGTTCCTTGATATAGTCACAATTTTTTGTAATATACTCTGCTTTTAGTTCGTCGTCTGCCCCCATGATGATTAGGGATATATTAATCTGATAATCACGGGCATTATTTTTCAAGTGTATATCCGAAGAAGAGAAGCTGTTGGCATAGATTGTGTGTTCACCCACTTCTGCATAATACAATTCACCGCCACCGGATTTAACATTTCGTAAATGGGATTCAGCATATGCGAAAACACTATACTCTTTTCCATCAAGCCTGGCGCTGAGCCCTCCATCGAACGAGCCGTACTCTGCGGGAAAAAGAATATCAGGGAAGAAAATCACCTCTTCAAGAATATGATATGTGTCACCAATTGGAAGCGTTAAGATATTTAGCGGTGCCATTTCATCCCAGGGTACAACATTATCTTCCATACCGGATGTGTCTTCGGCATCAACAGCCTCTGCATTCTCATCTGTTTTCACTGGATCCACTTCCGTTTCTTTGTAGTCCATATTGTTATCGTCCCTGACTGTTTCGGCATCGCCTGTTATGCTCTCTGTGTTATTATCCTGCCCACAGGCTGTAAAGGACACCATTACAGCCGCAGCCAATATAGCGGTTAATACCTTTTTCATTTCAAATTCTCCTCCTGTATTCTGGGAAATTCCTGTCCCAATCTTATACTTCGCTGCAGCATCCTTTCCGACTCCTCTTCCATAGGGCATTCATACATCTCAGGTTCAGAATCATCAAGGTAAACATCATTCACGGCATCGCAATGAACACCTGAATATTCACTGGCACCAGAACATTCCACAGCAGGTTCTTCATAGTCCATACTGGGCACGGTTATGTAGTAGAAGTTTTTACCGTCCTTTAACGGTGTCACTATCTGGGTATAAATATTGTTTTTTCTCAGCAACTCTCCCTTATGGAGTTGCTCATGAGCAACAGAATGGCCGTCAAATTTATAATAACGATACTCACCCTTTGCAAACTCTTTTTTTCGCCTCCCGTTCCTTCAGCATCTGCTCCTTGCGCAGAGTTCCGTTGAGTGCATAAGGAAGAAGCGCAAGATAGACGTTATCTATAAAAGCCGCATCTTCTCCTGACCGGGCAGATGCTTTGGTACAGGTTTCCTGAATATTTTTCTTCAGGAAGTCGATATCCCCATAATAAAAATTTGCAGCAGACCCGCTTAATTCCAAACTCATGTGGCTATTAGACAAAAGCATGTTATGGCATGTGCCAAAGTCATGCATCAATCCTTTGGACTTTAAATAGTATTCGATTGCGGCGATATGCTCCTGATTCTGAAGATAAATATTGGGAACTTCATGCTCCTGGCTCCCTATATGCTGCAGCCACATCTGACTTGTATAAGTCCGCTGAAATTCCCTGACCTGTTTTTGCACTCCCAGACAAAAATATCCTGGGAAGTGATAATAATAGCGTCAACCTCCTGGAAGTTTCCATTCGGCACGGGAACACAGACGTTATACAGGGTTTTGTGAGGAATATTCAGTTTTTTGGACAGCACATAAGCAGTGAATTCTCCCGCAAGCCCTTTGTCCTTTAAAATATCTTTTTTTGTATGTCCTGTGGCACGATAAAATTCAGATTTTTTATTGAGCAGGCACTGGACGGCATCAAGGTCATAAACAATTAAAAGCGCCAGCATATACCAGCCCGCAAGTATAGCTGCCTGCATCAGCAAATTGTGCTTATAGGCGATGCTTATACAAAATAGCAGCCCGGTCGTAACAGGCCCAAAGATAATAGACAACGTAAACGGCATCTCGTCATCGCTTCTTCGAAAGCATCGAAGCCACCACAAAAACTACTATATCGGAATATTTCCCTTTTGTCAGCACCCCGAAATAAATTTTTTATTTTTCCACAACTGCACCAAATTCTGCGGAAGATACAGAAAATTCATGACGGACTTTTGCATATCATAACATAGAAAAATTTCTTCCAGGCCCCCCTATCATACGTGCCAGAAATTTGGTTTCTTCATCATCGAAATCAACAGTACATCCATATCCATTCCGAATCCTTCTTTGTCGCATTAGTGACAACCTCAAATTTATCTTCCAGCGGGCAATACGAAATAATGATGGACTTCTCAACGAACTTTGAATTGATAACCTTCTTTCCCTTGATAACAGCATATAGGGAAATCAAGCGCCTCTGTCCGTCTATTATCACTTCCTTCGGAGAATCATGACTATGGGCATCAACACCAATAGATTTTTTCTTGTCAAGAGCCGGACATTCCCAAAGCATTAAACATCCAATAGGATAACCTCGCATCATGGAATCGAAAAGATCACGCACTTTCGTGTCTTTCCAGATGAAAGGACGCTGAAGCTCCGGAAGCCCTAATTCTCCCGTATCAATCTTTTCAATCAGCTGATTCACTGTCAGCGTTGTATTACTGAAAATTTCTGGCATAGGATCTGTCCTCCTAATAGTTTCTTATTATGCCACATATTTATAGAGCATATATATTTGTTCGTATTTTTGCAAACGAAACATCTGTTCCTTGAAATTTTTCTGTTTTGTGGTATGATTTAACCTCCCTATAATGAATTTACACCAACAGGTGCATGACCTCATTATAAGGTTTTTATAGATAAAACGATTTCCTTTTTACCGGAAATGCGATTTCCAACAAAACGGATTCGTGATTTCCATACGCCGGACAGGTGATGGATTTCGCCCCGGATTATTCACTGGAGGATGATGTGCCTGAATTCATGGTCGAAATGGTAAATGTCAAGAGGCATACAGCCTCAACATGCTTATCATCTTCCAAACTCAAATTCATGTCTTCCTCAATAATCGGAAGTCTGAATTTAATAGACTTCAACCATTGCCCGTTGAACTGTCTGTCCTCATATATCTGTATTTCAGAAATCATTGTTTCCATAAGCTGCCGCCGTTCTATCTCATTCATCACAGCATAGAGTTTTTCAAAACAAATCAATACCTTATAGATATTATCTCCCGTCAGCTTCTCGGCTTCAACAGCCTGCTTTTTTGCCCTTGTTTCAATAAGCTGTGTTTCCACATCCTCTATTTTATCATACATTCGATAGAGCCTGTCATCAAGGTCTGCTTTCCGTTTGATATAATGTCTGCCGTCCGGATCAAGAGAATCAATTTCTTCCACCAGCTTTAGCTTGACTGCATAATACTGCCGGAGCTGTCTCTCATAATCCGCAAGTTCCTCGTCTATGGCTGCGGTATTCACTTTACTGCCAATCTTCTCATGCATCATGGCGGCAAACTTGGGATTGCTCACCAGCTTCGCAATGACTTCCGCCACCGCATCATCTAACAGTTCCTCTCTGATCTGCTTTTTATAATCACACTTATGCCCGCGCGTCATGGTACGATGCTTACAGCCATAATAATAAAAATCTTTGTATTTCGTTCCGTCCTTCTTACGCTTGATGCTCTTGTTGCCATACATACCCGCACCGCAAACTGGACATCTTACAATTCCCGAAAGAAGATGCGTTTTCGTGTCTTTGCCTCGATTCACATGTTCATATTTCTTTGCCTGTGAGATAAGTTTTACCTGTGCTGCCTGCCAGACATCTTCCTCAATAATCGCATCATGCTGTCCGTCAACCAGAATATAATTATCCTGCTCCACAAGATGATAATCGTTTCGTGTTCCATGAACTTTTTCTGTCTTTCTGCGTCCATAAGCAATTTTACCGCAATATACCGGATTTTTCAGAATAAGGCGAATCAAGTGCGCATCAAAAAGAGGATTTTTCCCGTTCTGCCTCTGTATCTTGCGAATGCCGTGATTCTCAAGATATTTTGCCACGCCGTTAGGGCCGATATCAGTTGTCACATACTGCTCAAAAATGACACGGATAGCAGCTGCTTCTTCCTCGTTAATCTGAAGTTCTCCATCCACAAGCTGATAGCCGTATGGCGCAAACCCACCATTCCATTTTCCCTCGCAGGCTTTCTGGATACGCCCCTCCATTGTCTGCACACGGATATTTTCTCTCTCAATTTCCGCAACAGCTGACAAAACAGAAATCATCAGTTTGCCTGCATCCTTAGAAGAATCAATTCCTTCTTCCACACAAATTAAATTTACCCCGAAATCCTGCATGATCTGTAATGTGGAAAGTACATCCGCCGCATTCCTGCCAAATCGTGACAACTTAAAAACAAGAACAAAAGAAACGCCATCTTTCCCCGACTTGATGTTCTCCATCATACGGTTAAATTCTAATCGTCCCTCAATGGACTTACCGGATTTTCCGGCATCCTCGTATGTACCGACAATTTCATAATCATTATAATCGGCATACGCTTTCATTCTGGCTTTCTGTGCGTCTAAGGAATAACCATCTATTTGCATGGCTGTAGATACTCTTGTGTATGTATAAACTTTGATTTTTTCTGCAGAATCCTTTTTCCCCATACCCAAAATCCTCACTTCACATTTGTGCCTACACTTTTTTTAAACGTCTCTAAATCGATACGTTTAAAATTAGGATTGTGCAACGCCCATTGCACTTTTATTCATCCGTTCCCATTTGCGGCAGTCTCGATGTATTTAAGGAACTCATAGTCTGCATCTGTCGCACAGCCAAATCATGCAACAAAATCAACCTCTCCGACTGCGGCTTACCCTGCTCAATCAGTATCGCATTGTAACTCTCCATATTTGCAAGAACCAATAATTGATTGAGTGTTGCGTAATCTCTAATATTTCCCTTTTTGTCTGTATTTCCTGTACGCCATTGCTTTGCGGTTTTACCAAACAACGCTACATTCAACAAATCAGCTTCGCTTGCATATGTATAACCAATCTGCTCCTGTGTCAAATCAGGCGGTATCAGGTTTGATTTAATAGCATCCGTATGAATATGATAATTCAATTTTGAGATTTCTCTGTTTAAATTCCAGTTCAAAGATAAGCGGCTGTTTTCATCCATCTTCAAGCGCCGATAATCTTTCATAATATATAATTGAAATTCGGGAGAAATCCATGTTGCAAAAGACATCGCAATATCACTGTGAGCATATGTACCGCCATAACGTCCGGCTTTTGAAACAATACCAATCGCGTTCATTTGTTCTATCCATTTGGTCGGCGTCATTACAAAACGATTTAATCCGGCTTCATTTTTAACCGCCTCGAATTGCACACGGTTAAAATCAGGATTATGCAATTCTTCCCAAACTGCCAAAAATTCTATTGTATTTCGATTACGCATCCAGTTCTGAATCACAAATCTTGGGTCGTCTTCATTCCGGTACTTTGCGATATCCGTCAATGAAATAAATTCATTTTCAAAATCTGTTGTATATACACCAATATCAACACCTTTAGCATGAATGGTTTCCTTTATGAGTGTTTTCCCCATCTGTGTCTCCTTTATCTTCTTTAATATAGTTTGGACATATTTATCATGTTTATTATACCTTGTGCAATCATTATTAGCAAGAAACATCTTTTAAGTCTTTTACTTTTCTTCTATCATCTTCCTCATGATTGTCTCCTGTTATATCGGGCAAATTTTCTATATCTAATTCCGATGCATATTTTTCGATCAAATTTGCCAACATATCCGCCCGTCCGTTCCATTCATCAGCCATATTTTACCTCCCTTATGAGCGCAAAAAAGGACAGCTACAAACTGTTACGTTCATAACTGCCCTCACGCTGTTTTGATGCTCAAAAAATTAAAAATTCCTTCTCAGTTTCTCCTGTCATTTCATCCATAAAGTTACATACAAGTGGCAGGTCATTACGCTGCCCACATCGGAATTACACCGTCATTATATGACTGAATTTTAATCGTTAAATTCAGAAGTATCATTATCACAGATATGCCTCATCGTCCCGCACAACTGCTGTGCATTTTGTCAGGTTTTTATCGCTACACACCTTTGCTTCTATGGATTGTTTTCCATTCCTTCACGTTCACTCCGAAATCATCGGAGCAGGCATATCATGGCGCACCTACATAGTGGCTACACATATCCTCACGTCCTGTATGTCGTTCAATATTCAGTTTTCAAAAGGGGGTTTTTTCCTTCCGTTCAACCCCAAAATAATTGTATAAGGTAAATAGGCAAAAAACCTTACTATTTGCTAAATATGTTTCAAAAAATTTCTGCCGTAATCGGGCGACAACACCCCCGTTTGTTTTGGGCAGTCTGTCCATGCA
>Ga0137308_100611_pt1 | contig 52904 bp, 38 predicted proteins | sample Inofrocosms_June_FD_97181 | JGI IMG/M metagenome (GOLD analysis project Ga0137308, IMG submission 97181) | Mouse cecal microbial communities from Vienna, Austria - N-Acetylneuraminic and N-Acetylglucosamine D2O microcosms_June | ecosystem: Host-associated > Mammals > Digestive system > Large...
GTATTGGAGGATCAAACAGAAAAAAGGCGCTAAAAAAGCTATCGTTGCCCTTGCCAGGAAACTTCTTGTTATTATTTATACAATGTTAAAACAGGGAACTCTTTTCGATGAATCCTGTTTTGAAGCCAGACGTAAAAACTGTGAACAAAAACAGCTTACCCGCTACATACGTGAATTAGAGAAGCATGGCTATCATGTAGAAGCTCAGGGCTGATCTATTTGCGTTTACAATATGTCACCATAAGCAGCCTATCTTATCTGACTGCTTTATAGCTATGCTTTCATGATTGTTGAAAACATTTGTTGTCAAGGTTCAGTTCCTGGCTACGAGTTTTATTTTCGTAGCAAGGTGCATCTGCGCCTATTCAAATGCGAAGTTTGAGTTTTTTAAAACTTCTCCCATCATAAGTTACCATGTCTGTTTCCTTGTGTGCTGCCATTGTTGGCATAACGGATGCACTTACCGCAATAACACCACTTATAACAAACATTCCAATTCTTTTTAATATTTTATTCATGACATCCTCTCTTTCATCTTATTTCTCTACCAGAATCTATGCTTTTTACCTATTTACCACTTTTCCCGCTGCCGTTACTCCAAACCTAAGCATTTTTGCGTAGGCTTTTCCTGTTTTCTTATTGACTGCCCGGCAATTCCCTACTGCATACATTCCCGATTTATAACTTGTTCTTGATGTAACTTGGTAAGTTCCAGGTGCATTATTATAGCACCTCATGCTTGTATCCTTGCAGCGGCTTGTTTTTCCATTATACTCAAATACCCCTCTTAACACCCACTGCACATATGTCGCATTATCCTTTTTTCTGTAAATCCTGAATGTACGGCTATGTTCTACAGTGCTGACTATTGGAGCTGCTTTTTTTGAAACGGAACGTGACTCGTAGTCATTTACTTCAGCTGCAACTTCATTATCTATGTCATAAACTTTAGAAGAAACTAACTTCATTGATTTAGTCTCTTTTAATATTAATGCCATACTGTTATCCTGCATCGCGTTCCTAGTTTCTGCTGACATCTCCTGCTCGCTTTTATCTGCCACATATCCCATCTGTTCTACTGCCACTTCATCTTCTTCCTGCATATATTCTTCTACTGCCACCTCATCTCCTTCCTCCATATATTCTTCTACTGCCACTTCATCTTCTGCGGCACAATCTTCGCTATATTCTCTACCTGAATATTCCCCAGCGGATATATCTGCTGCATATGCAGGCATTGCTGCTGTTCCCATCAAAGCTGCTGTTAATAAAGACAATATAATTTTTCTAAATTTCATTGTTTACCATTCCTTTCTTTTCATGATTTTTACACCTGTAAGGTAAAATATTGTTAGATATTTTACGCGCCGAAGTGCGCATAAGTTACCATGTCACCGCGGAGCAATTCATGGTATACTAATTTTCAATGGCTGATAATGTTTCCTCCCTCCCCTCCTTATAATGCGGTTCGGCACGCGACACCTCGTGCCACCTGCCATCTCGCCAGAAGACATTCTTTATGTGTACCGGCACGCGCCGCTTTGAAAAATTTGCCATCTATATGAATAATCGTATTTTTCTTTTTTAAGTTACGCTTTTTTTCAATTTAATTAAAAATTTCTATAATTGCCCTAAATATAAATCGGCTGTCAATACACATATTTTCTGTATTGACAGCCCTAATTTCATTTTCCTATAACGGATAAACCCACAGCATTCCATTACTTCATTGATATGCTGTTTTTTATTGCAACCCTGAATTTTTGTCCTACCGGCTCCATTTTCCCATTGTCCACTTGGAAAACTTCGCTTAACTGTTCACCGGTAGAATCTGAATCCCCTGTACCTTCTTCCCATTCAAAGGGCAGGGCGTACATTTGGACATCCAGCCATTCATTCCCCATAGACGGCGGCTCACCGTCATTCTGAAACGTATATACCCCATTCTGTATATTTACTAAATAGTAAAGGAAATCTTTTCCATCCATATCCGTAATTTTAAAATAATACTGCTTTTCTTCCAGAGGAAGTTCCCCACATTCAACCTGAATGCTGCCTGCCACGCTGTTTAATGACATTTCTTTGACAACAGCCTCTATATCTCCTGTCTCTATTTTCCGGTTCAGCTCCATACGCAGTGTGTTCTTCTGCAATTCTTCTTCTGATGCTGAAAATGCAAATACAAACGCCTGCCCTTCAAAATCCTCCATATGCCTGTGCAGCACAATTTCCATCTTAATATTTACTTTCCCGGTTATCTGTAAGCTGCTGCCATAATCCCATTCGACAACATAATCGCCGCCTGTTCCTTCAATATCTTCCCTGCTGTATACTTTTGTAGAATCACATTCCTTTTCTTCCCCATTGATTTCGATGCTTTCCCCTGCGCTTATGCCTGCACCGTCATCTGCCCCCTCCACATGGACAGATGCAAGAAGGCTGTTTCCCGTCCAGATGACTTCCTTCAAAGTTATTCCTGTCCCATCCTGTCTCTGGGTTGTATTGATAATATCCGTATAGGGCGTCAGGTCATCTGACAGCCCTAAAATCTCTCCCATCATCGTCGTAAACCTGCTTATGGCTGCATAGACCTGATTATGGAACACCATACAGAAACCAAGCAGCATAATGATGAAAAGACAGGCAACCTTTTTTCCCATGTGGTACATTACATATCTTCTCGTCTGTCCTTTCCAAGGCTGCAGCGCCTGATAAATATATTCTTCATCAATCTTCCCAAAAAGCTCCAAAAATTCAAATCCATCTTCTTTCATAAGCGTCCCTCTTTTTCCAATAATTTTCTTAATTTCTTCTTGTTGCGCAGCAGATTCTGCTTTACCGCCCCCTCCGATACCCGATGCCTTGCCGCAATATTCTTCAATGGTTCCATTCCCCAATACCGCTGGACAAAAATATCCCTGTCCCGTTCTGACAGCCCCGCCAGAAAGCCATTTATAATCCCTATTAATTCTTCTTCCTCAATATGTTCCTCAAAGTTATGGATTACCGCCGCATTTAAATCTTCCACTTCTTCCTTTATTTCCACAATGTGCATATCCATCCGTTTCACTGCATATTTTTTCCTCAATGTATCTATTGCAAACCCACGCGTAATCTTACCTAAAAAAGCAGCCAGCTTTGAAGGCCTCTTGGGCGGGATATGCCTCCATGCCGCAAACCATGTGTCATTCACGCATTCTTCTGAATCCTCCCGGTTTGTGAGGATTTTCCATGCAATGGAATAACAAAAAGAGTTATACTTCTCATCCACTATCCTTATTGCATTTTCATCTCTGTTCCAAAACAAATCAATTATGTAGGCATCATTCATTACTTATTCCCCTTTTATCTATTTCTTTTGTTAAAATAATCGGCCAATCTTTTAAAACCGTTCTTAATTAATATATCGTATTTTAAATACAAAAGTTACGTTTTTACACAAACATTTTTGGATTTCCTGACCGTTATATTTCAATATGTGTTGCACTGGATATGAACCGCAGTCATAAAAGCCGTATTATCACCAAGTCTGCAAAATCAGTGTTTCTTTCCACTATGCCGAAACCAGAGAAAGCAACAGCTATCCCCGGCTCCGGCAAATCATTTCCTAAATCTTTATTATCTAGCAGGCAAACCCATATCCGGGAAATCCTGTGTCGGCACAAACCCATCCGCCTGTGCCAATACGTTCTCCTGCACTTTTGCCACCGCCCTTTCATAAGCAGCCGTCAGCATATTATTTACTTTCTCACGGAACTCCCCGGTAACCGGATAGCAGATGTCCCGGTATACTTCTTTGTTATTCTCACCTATCTGGTTTGTCTTGTAAGAAGGCATGGACACAAACATCCCATTTTTCCCCATAATAAGGCTGATATTGCTGACAGCAAAACATTCGTCCAGATAAATGCGGGCAAGCCCCCGGATACTGCTGTTTTCCTTTTCAAAAGGCGTGACCGCCACCGTAAAAGGCAGCTCCATGTCCTGCCCATCCCCCACAAGGTATTTCTTCTGCCCCGTCTGCTGCAGGTTCTCCAGTGAAAGCAAAATATTTGCCTCCAGCTCCCCATGAAAACTTTTTGTGGTCGGATAGCAGATGTCTTTCTTTTTCTTATCCTGGTTCTTGTAATGCGGCATGGAAATATACAGCCGGTTATTCCTGTCCGCCAGAATCGCAATATTGCTGACCTTGAAACTGTCCCCGAATACCACTGAGGCATAGCCTTTTACGCTGCTGTTCTGTGCCTGCACTTCTCCTACGGTAATCTCATACTTCATAAAATCCTCCATTTCTGCATGGCCGGCTGTGCCGGCTTTTGCCCTGCTGTAATTTACTGGTTACTTCTGTTCGCTGCCGGCATTCTCCCTTTCATGGAAATAATCCTTAACCGGGACACATTTGCAGGCAAACCTCCTTGTGCCATGCTCTGCACAGGTGAACAGGGTAAGCACTTCCGTATCGCTTTCTGCCGTTACCCATTCCTCATAAGGGTTTACCACCCGCATTTCCTCCACTGTATAACGGTGCGTCAGCCCTGCTTTCGTTGTCAGCTTTACCTCTGCCCCCATCCTGATACTTCCGAGGCCTGTAAAAAAAGTCCCGCGCCTGCTGCCGTTATGCCCGGCAAGGACGCAGTTGCCTTTTCCACATAAAGGCTCAGTGCTTTCCATATGCCCAATCCCCTCATTTAACTGCGCTGTGCCGGTCCCCTCAAATACCGGATACCTGATGTTCAGGTCCGGTATCTCCACAATCCCGGCTGCCTCCTCCGCCAGATGTGGGGAAACCTCCTTTTTATAACTGCCGGTTTTTTCACTCTCCTCATTTCCATCCTCCTCAATCTGATTGATATACCAGCCTGCCCTCTGCTGCTCCTGCATCCGCTGAAAAAAAGGGACAGCCGCTATGGCTATCCCAACCAGGATAAATGTTATTGTTTTTTTACTTATCAACGGTTCCCCTCCCTTTCTTTCCCATACCCATGTGACGGTTCCGCCGCACGGCTGACTTCCGGTTCCTGTTCTTCCTCTTTGGACGCCTGGTTCTCCAAATCCAGCAGGTTATTTAGCTCAAACTGCCTTGCCAGCTTTGCTTTCAGTTCCGCCTCATATTGGAACGGCTTTTCATATTCCAGTTTCGCCTGCTCCATGTCAAGGCGGTATTTTTCCAGCTTTTCCTCAAGAAAGCCAACGGCTGCCTGCATCCCGTTAAAAAGGTTTTCAATCTTTGTCATGCAGCCTACCGGGGAAGTGGACATGTCCGCCCTGTATTCCATCCTCCCCCGCATCACCAGACAATCCTCCCCCATGAAATTCTTTTCCACAAGGACCAAAAAGCCTTTGTACTCTGCCACTTCCGTCTTCGTGCCTGCCTTGCATTTACTGGCGGCAGACAGGAAAGCAGTTCCGCCGTCCACCCTCTCCGTAAACGTGATTCCTCCCACTTTAATGGAAAAATCCGTTTCTGCCATCAGGCATTTGTCCCGCTCCCTGACATCTTCATGGACGCGTTTCAGTTTTTCCTCTGCCTCTGCAATCAGTTTCGGGAACTTTACCATAAAACCGTCCTGCATGGCATAGTGCTGGCTGTCATACGCTGCTTTCAGCATTTTCAGACGCTGCACGTCATTGTCTGTCTGCATTTTTTCTTTTATCATCGGATTCCCAGTAGCCACAGCCTTTATCTCCGCATAGGAGAGGACTGCCTCGTCAATATCCTCACAGGTCCTTGATATGGATTTCCCTGTCATTACCTGTGAGATAAAGCGCTGCTTGTTTTCGACCAGCGCCCAACTGTATGCGTCAAAGGTCCCTTTTGTCACATAGCGGTACACGGCAACCTCATCATTCTCATTGCCCTGTCTGAGTCCCCTGCCCTCACGCTGTTCTATGCTTGAGGGTTTCCACGGGCAGTCGCAGTGGTGCATTGCCACAAGGTGCGTCTGCACGTTGACGCCGGTGCCGCATTTGTCCGTAGAGCCAATCAGCACCTTTTTTATGCCGGAACGCATTTCACGGAACAGGACGTCCCTCTGTGCGTCTGTTTTGGAATCGTGTATGAATGCGATTTCCTCCGCCGGAATGCCCTGCTTTACCAGTTCCGTCTTGATATAATTATAAACATCAAAACTTCCTATTTCATGCCACGGTGTGTTTAACATATCCCGGCTCCATGAACGTTTCGGCGTGCCAATATCCGAAAAGATAAGCTGTGTGCCTACTTTCCCCTCACTTTCTGCCTTACGGTATTCATACAGCACATTTTCCACCACTTTATTTAACTTGCCATCCACGCTCCCCGGTGCGTCCGGGGTTAAAAGCCTTGCATCTGTGCCTAACAGCCTTGCCTCATGGGTGATTTTAAGGAAATTGTCTACTTTCGGATCGACACCGCCGTCACGGATTGCCTCCGCCCGCCGGACAAAAGTTTCCATGACCTGCCTCACATACCAGTCCGGCTCGCTCTCCACGATGATATATTTCCCGCCCCGCAGTTCCGGGGCGTCAAGGTCCAGCATGTCCCTTGTCTGGATGTCCGCTGCCTCCCGGAAAATGTTCATCAGCTCCGGCAGGTTGGTAAATTTATTAAACCTTGTCTTGAACCGGAACCCGCTGCCCTCAACAGTAAGTTCCAGAGCCGTTGTCTGCTCCCCGAAATTAGCCGCCCAGCTGTCAAAATGGTAAATCCCAAGCTGCTCTAATGTGTCTTTCTGCAGAAACTGCTGCATGACGTACATCTCACACATTGTATTGCTGACCGGCGTCCCCGTGGCAAAGACAATCCCCCTCCCATTGTTTATCTCATTGACATACTGGCATTTGAGGTACATGTCCATTGCCCTCTGGCTGCCGCTGCCGGTTATCCCCGACACGTTCATTTTTGAAAATACGGCGAGATTCTTAAACGCGTGTGCCTCGTCCACCATGATGGAGTCAATGCCGAGTTCCTCAAAGGTAATGAGGTCATCCTTCCGCTCCTCATCCGCCATTTCCCGCAGCTGCTCCTCCATCCGCGTTCTCTGTGCCTCCATCTGCTTGACGGTCCACCGCTCCCGGTTGCGCTCCTTCATTTCCGCAATGGCAAAGCTGATGTCGTCAATCTGGCGGTTTAACAGCATTTCCCTCCTTTCCTTTGATACCGGGATTTTCTCAAACTGCGAGTGCGACATGATGATGCAGTCATAGTCCCCAGTGGCAATGCGGGAGATAAACTGCTTTCTCCTGTGTTTCTCAAAATCCCTCTCGGCAGCCACCAGAATGTTTGCAGAGGGATAAAGGCGCAGGAACTCACTGGCAGTCTGCCCGATCAGCGGCTTTGGCACTACCATGACCGTTTTGTTAGAAAGCCCCAGACGTTTCTGTTCCATACACGCCGCCATCATCTCAAAACTCTTGCCTGCACCCACGCAGTGGGCAAGCAGGGTGTTCCCTCCCATCAGAATCCTTGCAATGGCATTCCTCTGGTGCGGCTTTAGCCGGATATCCGGGTTCATGCCGGGAAACTGTAAATGGCTGCCGTCATACTCCCGCAGCCTTACATTGTTAAAGGTCTCATTATAATAACCGACATATTTATTCCTCCGCTTTGGCTCTGCAAATATCCAGTCCCGGAACGCCTCTTTTAACTGGTTCTGTTTTTCCCTTGCCAGCATGGTCTCCTTCTGGTTCGTTTCATAATGGTGCTTTCCCCCACCATCTTCAATCCGATCCCGAACCGTCACGGTGCGCAGGTTCAGCGTGCTTTCAAAAATAGTATAAGCGTCCATCCTTGACGTACCGTAGGTTTTGGTTGCCGCCACTGAAGTATTGTCTAAAGGTTTATTCTCAACAAACCATTCCATCCGGAACTTATTCAGCTGCACCTGTATCCCGGAAGAACCATAGTCATGTCTCCTCGCCTGCGCCCGTTTTGGCGTGTGCAGCGTTTCATAAAGGAATTTCTCATAGTCCTCCGGCTCAATCCATGTCGTGCCAATCCTCACATCTATCTCCCCGGCATCCAAATCCCGCGGCTGCACCTGTTCTAACGCTGCCACGTTATCCCCGAACAGTTCCGGGTGTTCGCCCGCTGCTGCTTTTGCCACACGCAGCTTGTCCCGGACATTGCCGGACAGGTACTCATCCGCTGTCTCCCATCCCTGGTTTTTATCATGCGTAAGGTATTTCTGCGGATTCAGGAAGATAACGCCTTTCAGCTCCTCAATCAGTTTTTCTCTCTTTAATTCTCCTCCGTCAGCCACAGAAAGGAGAATTTCTTCCTGCATATCTTTCTGCCTTTCCCTGAGTTTTTCTGCATATCCGCTGATGTCCGGCTCATAAATCTGCAGCATATACGGAAGATTGACGCCGTTGTACTCACATATGGAAAGGTTGAGGGCCTCCACCGCTGTCTCTGCATGGTCCATTTCCCTCCTTGCCCGTATGGTCTGTTTCGTAAACATATCCGCTTTGGTGACAGCGCCATTCTCCGCATCCACCATTTCCAGTGAACATAAAAGAGGGTAATCCTCGTCGTCCCGGAAGGCCCTCGAATTACCCTGTGAAGTGATATAACCGTATTTTTTTGTAAAGCTGTCATATATGGAATTTAATTCCCCCTGTGCTGCATTCAGTTCTTTCTCACTGCACCCGTTTAACTGGATGTCTATCAGGTGTCTGGTGCATTTCCGCAGTTTATCCATTCCCCTTATGCGTCCAAACACGGTATTTCCCACTTCCTGCCGGTGCATCCGTGAATCTTTCCGGTAATACAGTGCCCCATCCACAAACGTGTAGGTGTAATTCTTTACATCCGGATCAGCCGGTATGCTCTCCTCCGGTTCCCCCTCCTGTAAGATTTCATAATCCGGCATCTGCACCAAAAGGCGGCTTACCGCCTGCTGCAATGCCCCATACAGGTCAAAATCTTCCCTGTCATTGACACATACTGTATATCCCGCATCACTGCCATACCTGCCGGTATCATACTCCATGCGGCCTAACATCATCTCCGGGTGTTCCACGAAATACGAATTGACAGGCACTCCATTTTCCGTCATGCCGAGGTGAACCCAGCCCGGCTCCGCCGATATTTTCCGTTCCCTTTTCTGGAAAAACAAAATATCACTGGTGACTTCCGTCCCTGCCTCTGCCTTGAAAGCGCTGTTCGGCAGCCTGACCGCCCCGGCAAGTTCCGCACGCTGCGCCAGATATTTACGGACACTGCTGTTTTTCTTATCCATTGTCCCTTTCGTGGTAATCACGGCAACAATGCCGCCCGGACGTACTTTGTCTATGGACTTTGCCACAAAGTAGTCGTGGATTTTGAAATTCTCTGCATTGTACTTCCTGTCGTAGACCTTAAAATCCCCGAATGGGACATTCCCCACCACAACGTCAAAAAAGTTGTCCGGGAAGTCTGTTTCCTCAAACCCTTTTATCTGTATATCTGCCCCCGGGTACAGAAGTTTTGCAATCCTGCCGCTGATGCTGTCTTTCTCCACGCCAAAAAGTCTGCTGCCCCATAGCTGCTCCGGCATGGTCCCAAAGAAATGCCCTGTCCCTACAGAGGGCTCCAGCACATTTCCTCCGGCAAAGCCAAACTGCACCAGCGCCTCTCCAACGGCAGCAGCTACCGCAGGCGGTGTGTAGAAAGCAGTCGTGACCGTTGCCCTTGCCTCCCGGTATTCCTCTGGGGTAAGGAGTTCCTTCAACTCCGCATATTCTTTCCGCCAGCTTTCGCTTTTTTCATCAAATGCCTGTGACGTGCCGCCCCACCCGGCATACCTGGCAAGGATTTCCTGCTCCTCCGGCGTGGCGTGCCCGTTTTCTGTCTCTATCTGCTTTAATGTTTTTATGGCATCCACGTTCCACTTATAGCGTGCCTTTTCCCCGCCGGTCTCCTGTTTGTGAATGTCAATGACATAATTATGGGGCTGTGGCAGCATTATATTTTCAGTTTCTGCTGCCGGAACCTGTTCTTTTTCTCTGGTGTCAGCAGACTCCGAAACTGGTTCTTTTTTCTCTTTTCCCTCCGAATCTTCATAAGCGACATGATAGTTATTTATTTTTTGCCGTTGCTCAAAACGCACGGCATCCGGCACTCCCATTTGGTCTGCCTCGTCAGGAATCGCATAGCTGTCAATCCCTGTTTCTTTATAATCAAAAAGAGAAGCCTGTCTGAAAACGGCCTCCCTTTCCGTACCAAATGAATTTAAGTCATCCTGCTCCCTGTCTAATTCTTCCTGCGTTTCTAATGAAATTGGTTTATCAGGTCGTGACGGATAATCTCCTCTGCCTCCATCATCCCCTGTTTCCGGATGCGTAACATCTCCATTGTGGATTCCGGATTCTCCGGCCTGTGGCTTTCCAGATACTTCTCCATGAGACTTTCCAACATCCGGCCTGCCTCCTCCTCCACTTCTTTCAGTTTTGGGTAGAGGTTGCCGAACCGTATCAGGCTCCGGTATCTCTGCGGGTAATTTTCCTCCAAATATTCCATCGCCATGATTCCGAACTTCCCTAACGTCCCTGTTTCCGTCTGTTCCGCTGCTTTGATGTCCGGGTACAGCATCCCGTCTGTCCCCTCGTGGTAACTGATTGCTAGTGCCATTCCTGCCTCCTTTTCCGGAAAGATTCTGCTGCAGATATGCAGCCCGCTTTCTTCCCTGTTCAATACCCATTATTTCACGGCCAATATTCCGAAGAACGGTACAGGATACGTCACTTACCAGAGTACCAAGTACGCTAATGCTGCCCTCATCTTTCACATTAACTATTGCACCTAAGTCCTGTTCTTCGCTGCTTAAGTCAAATCCGCATCTTGTCCCCACCGCATAGAAAATGCTGTTAAAAATCAATTTCTGTGCGGTAAGCTCTGGCGTTTCATTCTCTCCGCCAGTTATCTCACGTCCTGCAAGCATGGCGGCCTCGGCAAGCTGCTTACCGAAGTCCTCTTTTAGAATACCGCACACTTCTTGCTTTGTAAAGGCTTTCAGCTGCTTTAGCCAGCTTTTCCTGTCTGTTCCTAATACTTCCGCAATTTCTCCCCGTTTCCGGAGTGCCGACAGCAAATCCGGCAGGTTTTCCCCCTCCAAATCCCACGCCAGCTTTACGTTTTTCCCTCCGGTATCGCCAATGTCAAACACATAACGCATCCCCGGCTTTAATATCCTCGATGGAAAGATGGCAATTCCTTTACTGTCCCGTTTCACATGGCGGCGTACCTTTTTCCATGTATCATAATCCGCAACCAGCGTGGCAGACGGCCTCTGTGCATACACCATAAGCACATTGTCAAACTCATACCGATATATCCGCCCTGCCAGACGGCAGACTGCCTTCCAGTCCGCCTCAGTCTGCGTCACCCTGGAAACCACATCCTGATATATCTGGCGAGCCATATATTCTACTCCCATATACGCCCCCTATCTGCCCCCTGCTTTTGCCGGAAGATAAGAAACATCCTTAAAATCCTCTGCATCAAGGACTACCTCTGAATTTTTATAAAGCTCCATTGCCTTGTCAATGGCATCCCCAAGCGTTTCCGCCTCAATGTTTTCCACCCTCGACAATACCTCGCGGATTTCTATTGGAAAGCTGTCCCCTTTCTGATGGTACGGCTCACAATATTCTGACCTAAGCCCCACAAAGTCAATTTCCGACGGCGTGGCAGAAAGGTATACCCCATGCCCCCACTCAATGCCGGTCTCTGCGTTTTCCTTTGTATACTCCCCGGCATAAGGATAACGTGAATAACACTGCACGCCAACCGCCACCAGAAACTGCCCTGATGCCATATTCATCATCAGGAGGTTATTTTTGCTGTAGCGCTCCATCACTTTATAATCCGTTCCATTGAAGTTATGCAGGACTTCCCCCTGCTTAAACTCATGTTCTTCCTGTTCATAATGGAACATACAGCCCTTCATTCCACCGTTTACATCAAGGTTATATTCCTCCAATGCCCTCATGCACTCCTGGCTGCTTTCTTCCCTGTCAAACTGGAACTCCTTATCGTCATTGTAACTTCCGCAGAGAAAACACTGCAGTTCATCACTGCCGCTGCAGAACTTCGCATAAAAGCTTTTGTTTGCGGTAATATAATGCTCCGCCCAGCCTTCTCCTGGTGCTGATAACTTTGTGTCAAACAGCTCCTTTAACGTCTGTGCCGACTCCTCCCTTGATAAAGCAGGCACAAAAAGGTACTCCTCCTTATATTCTTTCAGTGTCATCAGCATATTTTTTTCGCTGCCCTTGATATTCGCTATCACAAGAACCATATCCTGTATTCTCATTTACCTCTCCTTTCCCAAAACGTCGGACCTGCTAATACGGCCTGGCATAAAATACAACTTTATTTGTTCGTAACGGATCAAGCGCAACGCCCCTGGACGGACTGGCTGCATGGACCATCTTCCCATCCCCCACATAAATCGCCACATGGGAGATATTACGAAACTCCCCATTCTCCTCATAGGAATAAAATATCAAGTCCCCCGGCTCCAGCTCCTTTTTATTGATTATCATGGCATTGACATAACAATATTTCCCCTGCTCTGCCGCTGTCGCCGGAAGGTCGATGCCGGCCTCCTTATATAATCTCTGCACAAGGGAGCTGCAGTCGTAATACCCCTCCTGGTACCGCTTGTCCTGGCTGTACTGGCAGCCTATCTTTGTCACGGCAAGTTCAGCGACCGTCTGTCCCCCTGCGCCTGCCGGAAAGCTGTCCTGCATTTCATCATCCATCATGGATTCCAGCCAGCCCTTTTGTTCCTCCGTTAATTTACCCAATGCAAGGTAATCTTCATAAGCCAGGTTGTGTACCAGCGTGCCGGACACCGTAACTTCCACGGTATTCTCGTTCCCCTCTGCCAGAAACGCCTCCACTTTCCGCCTTCCCCATGCCAAAGCCGCTGCATGGCTGTCAAAATAAATGTCAAAATCTGTGCCATCCCGGGCAAAGTTCCCTGTATCTTCCACCTTGTAAGTCTTTCCATTCATTACAATTTCTGTCCCCATCGGCACTTTGGGGCTGTGTGCATCCACCGCCAGCGTATGGCCTGCCTTTGGCACAGTGCCGGAGGCGGTATGCCCGCCTGCCCATTTCCCACAGCAGAGGGAACAGTTGCAGTAGCCCGTCGTCACCACCTGCCCCAATGACGCACCTGCCGGAATCTGCGTTTTGCTGCTGGAACTGTCACAGTAATTCATCTCGTCAAAAACTTCTTTCAGATGTTTCTTCCCCTCGTCATCCATGACATAAGCCGCCTGCCCGGTTCCGTACTTTACCATATATACCATGAGGGTATCGTTAAAATTCGATATGGGAACGCCATCCTCACTGTTCCGGTAAGTGATAACATAGCCCTGCTCCTCCAGTGAGGCAACCTGGCTGTTAAAATCCCGGTAATACTCGCTTAACACGGTCCGGGGATTGTCATACCCGGTGTCCGGCAGCGGAAAAAAGATAGCAATCGGTGAATTATAAATTGCCGCCAGTATGGCAGCCACAATAATTCCCACAACGGCAGCCACAAAAGACACGGCAAGAAGTAATGGTGTAAGTGCCGCCGCTGCCTGTTTTGCAAGCAGCAGGACAGCTGCCTTTGCCGCTGACTTTGTACAAGTTATCAAATCTTTCTGCTCCTGCCTCTCTGTCCGGAAGGCATCCAGAAATGTGTCAATCATACGTCCTTTGACAGCGCCATTGACCGAAGAACCTTTCCCAGTTTTCTTCTTTGCACTGTCTTTTTTTCCACTGTGCTTTCTCCCATTTCTGTCTTTTCCTTTACTGCCCCTTTCTCTGGCATGGTTGGAAAGCCCTGCCTCACTTCTGTCCGTGCGGACACGTTTTTTCTCCTCTTTCTTCTCATTTTTAGTTTTTTTTCTGCGGTACAGCTTTCCCGCCCCGGAAGTGATACCCATTGCCGGGGCTGCTGCTGTCGCCGCCAAATCAAGGCTTTCCTTTATCTCCTCGCCGCCTTCAACCTGTCCTGCCCCTGCCCTTGCCCCTGCTGCCGCCATAATTTTCAAACTCTGGTTACGGACTTTGACCGACCTCCCGGACTCCGTATATTTATCCCTAATGCCAATATGCGGCTTTCTTCCTTTTACGGCGGCAGAAGTGCTTTCCGCCTTTTTTCTGGTTACTGCCTTTTTACCTGTTTGCAGGTGCAGACGGGGCTTTCGCTTTGTGTGGATAACCATCAGTTTGTCATCCACTTTCCTGATTTTCAATCTTACCCAACCTCCTTTCCCCAACAGGGATATGCAGAAAGAACGCTATTTCTAGCGTCCTCTCCTGTCAAAACATCCTATTTTCTGTCTGCCATTTTCTCCAGCAAAACCTAACCATATATCATCCAGTCATTACCCGCTTTTTCCGTCTTCTGCGGCCCTGAAAAAAACTGCCCGCTTTCTGTCCTGCGGTGCTTTGGCTCATATATTTTCATTGGCGCATTATCCTCCCCAGATACATCCCTGTTGTCCGGCTGAAAGATATTTCCTGCCATTCCGATTTCCTCTGCTGCTAGTTGCAGCATATCCCATTCCAGCATAAAACCTCCTACCGGTTCTGTTTCCTGCTCTGGCATAAAGCCATCCATCGGCTCTGTTTCCGATTCCGGCATAGACAAAAAACCGGTGTTCCCATTATCCTGCAATGCCCCCTCCGCTATCTTCTCATGGAGGTTCGTGTTATACAGACGGTACAAATCCGTCTCCTTACTTATCCTGTTGTCAAAAGGAATGACAACACTGCCACACTTTAACAGTCCCGTTCCGCTTGATGAATTGCTGACAAAACGCAGCTGCGCATCCGACACGCCTATGGTCTCCGCCAGCTTTGCACTGTCCACATTGGACTGCTTTAACAGCACCACAAACTCACTGTTGGATAACAAAGTAGTGGCGATATAATTCTGTAACAAATCTGACACGTTCTGGCTGATTCCGGTACAGAGGCCGCCCTGCTTTCTGACCTTTTTCCACAACTGCTGTAAATACTTTGCACTGTACTCACTGCCAAGCAGCACATGGCATTCGTCAATATACAGCCACGTTGCCCTGCCCCGCTTTGCGTTGTCCAAAATCCTCTGCTGAATCGCCTCCATCATCACAAGCATTGCCACCGGCGCAAGCTGGCTCCCCAAATCCTGTATGCCGTACACCGTAAAACGGCTGTCCACATCCACGTTCGTGTGGTGGTTGAAGATGTTAAGGGAACCCTCCACGAATAATTCAAGGGAAAGTGCCAGCTCCTGCGCCTCCATTTCTTCCTGTGCCTTGAGAATCCGATAAAAATCTGACATGACCGGAACCCTCTGCTGTTTCCATGCCGCCATATAAAGGCTGCGGACACAGCGGTCAATGATGGAATGGTGTTTCTGGTTCAGGACGTTGCCTAACAGCTGGTCGCAGAGGGAAAGCATAAATTCCGACTTGTCAGCAATGGCCTCCCGCAGCCCTTTCTCATTGGTGTGTGCCATATCTGTCTCCAGCGGGTTGACAAAGTTTTTCGTATATGCTGACAGGTTCACAACCGCACCGCCGTAAGTCGCCGCAATGTCAAAATATTCATTCATCGGATCTATGACTATCACGTCATCATCCGTATTTAAGAACACGCTGCCCATCTCCTGCTTTGCAAAAAAGGACTTGCCGGAGCCCGGCACGCCGAAAATGAACCCATTGCCATTTATCAGCGTCTTCCGGTTCCCCACGTTGATGTTTTTGCTAATCTGGTTAATGCCGTAATAGTTGCCCCCGGCATCGTTTAATTCCTGCACATTGAAAGGCAACAATGCCGCAAGGGACTGCGTCAGCATGGTGCGCATGGTCTCCACCTGCCTTACCCCGATAGGAAGTGCAGTATTTAACGCCTCCCTCTGTTTCAGGTAGTGGGTGTCGATGATAACCGAATGGCGTTTCCCAATGGTCTCCACCGTCTCCGTCACGCTCTCCAGTTCCTCCCTGCTCTCTGCCACAAGAATAATGCTGACCGCCGCATAAAATAAACACTGGTCGTTTTCCCTCACGTCATCCATGATTTCCTCAATGTCTTTTTTCTCCATGCGCTTTGCATAGGAAATTTCCGAGGAAAAGTCATTGTTTTTGTTCCTTACCCGCTGCTGCCTGATAATGTCGCTCTCAATGCCGAGATATTTTTTCTGCAGTATCTTTGTCGTCAAATCTTTCGGCACCGGCACAACGTCAATGCTCACAATGGAATGGACAGGCAGTGACGTAATTTCATTAAGGAAACGGTCGGATAAGCTGCTGGGATATTTTTTAATGAACAGCGCCCTTACAAACTTACCCTCGTCTTCGATATGCTCCGGGAAGTATTTCAGCATCCCATTGCACAAATCATTGCGGAAATCCAAGCCAACCTTTTTTGCCCGCCGGATGTCAAAGTCAAAACCGTCCTCCCTGCCGAGGTGGTAAAAATCATGCAGCACCTTTAACCTCTCATTTCCAGAAAGCGGCTCTATCTCTGCCCCAAGTTCCCCAAAAGCCTTGTGCAGTACAGCCTCCAGCGTGGCAAACTGCGCCTTTGCCTCCTCAAAATTCTTCCTCTCAACCGTAAGCGTCAGATACCGTTCCTGCTCTATCCCCTGCCTGCCCTCACGGATTTTGCCCTCTATGATGTCATTGTAGATTTTACGGAACCGGTCAAACCCGTCCTGGCGGTATGGCAGCAGCACCATCTCCCGCAAATTGGCCATGTCCTTATTCCTGTTGTTTATGGTAACCTTAAAATTACAGTCCAGTGAGTTGAGGAATTTGCAGTACCTCTCAAAAATGCTTTCCTGCTCCCCCTCATTGGCAGTCGTGTAATTAATGTCCATAAAACGGTAACTCTTTGAATAACGGTTTTTTGCAACCTCAAAAATGCCGTTCTCAGCCACCGACAGTATCTCTATTGTCTCCTGTATGGATTTCGGCGTCTTATAAAGGGGCACATCTGCCTTTTTAAGCTCTTTGAATCCATCTGAAAAAATTCCCATGTCTGCCTCCATTCCCGTGCAATAGGGAAAGCGGCAAACTCCCTGCCGGCTCCCCATCTGCACTGTTTTCCTTTCTACTGTTTCTTCTCCGGACAGAAAGACCTGCACCTGCCCATCTCAATATCCGCAATACACTTCAGTATCGGATAGGCCTGCTGCGGCACCACCGCATTCCCAAGCGAAAACATACGGCTGCCCCACAGCGGGTAAGGTCTCGTAATGCGGCTTACACCCTCCGGCTCTTTTTCCCACATCCTATGTCCGTCCATCCAACCGGGAAGCCCATCAGCCATTCCACCCACTCTGGGTTGAGTTTGTGCTGTTTCATGGAAAGTTCCGTGACTTCCGTAAAAAGCTCCCTCTGCTCCTCCGTCTCCGGTTCGTGGAACCCGGTCCCCGTCTGCTCCATTACCTCCGGGGTACAGAATACCCGCATCTGCAGGTTGGGGTTCCAGAGCGTCCCCGTCGAGTTGAGTTTCTTTAATGTTCCCGTTTTCTTCATCCTGCCAATGAGGGCAGTGGAAACATCCATCTTCCCAATGGCCGCCACCGGCGTCGGCCAGGTGTCCGGCAATGAATACCCGTTTCCTCTCATGCCACGCGCCGACGGCGAGAGCAGGTAGTACGAAAGCCCGGACTTCATAGCCTGCTCCTTCCAAATCAGAAACCGTCTGTTCGAGCCCCATATTGAGGAACCCAGCAACATTTTCTCCAAGCACCCAAGCGGGGGAGAGCTCTTTGATGACTCTAAGCATTTCCGGCCAGAGGTAACGGTCATCCTCAAAGCCTCTGCGTCTCCCGGCAAAGGAAAACGGCTGGCAGGGGAATCCCCCTGAGATGAGTGTGACACTTCGTTCGTTTGTCCTCGCATAAAACTCCTCCTTATTCAAATCCTTGATGTCCTTAAATCTAGGCACATCTTTCCAGTGTTTTTCCAATATCCCATTCTGAAAATCAGCCCATTCGCACTGTGCAACAGTGGTAAACCCCGCCGCCTCCGCCGCAAGGTCAAGCCCGCCAATGCCGGTAAACAGGCTGACGTGTGTTAAATCCTGCATATATTTCTTTTCCCTTTCCATACAAAAAGGGCATCTCCCATACAGCGGAAAATGCCCTGATTGTTACTTATTCTTTTTACTGTCTGTACTTATACCAGACTGCCAATACTACAAATAAAACAAAAAATAATACCATTGCAAAAAACATACGGAACATCTTTTTCCGGACTGCTGCAAAGCCGCTTCCACCATTATCCCCTTTCTTTCCTGTACTGCTTTTCTTTCCTGCCTTATTCTTTGTTTCTTCCTCCAGCCGCAACTTCCGTACTGCCTGCTCCCCCTCCGTAGATACATAGGTGTAGGTGCGGTTTGCAAAGGCAAAGTGCAGCTTTAATTTCATCATTTCCATAAACGTCATCCCATGATAAGAATAAAAGCCCGTCATGGCGATTGGTGCAACCACCGGGATTGCTATATAGGCGCTGACCGTCAGCCCCACATATTGGTACAAAAGCAGCACAATCCCGCCTCCCACAGCTACAGATAAGACAGAGTACACAAGCTGTCTTGCAGTCAGTCCTAGCACCACGGACTCCTTGTAGTTGTCAATATTTTTATTAATCTCTATTACCACTGTTTTCTTCTCCTTTCCTGACGGCTTTTTACCTTGACTTCCCCGGTTCCTGCCGCACAGGCTCCTGTTCCCTCTCTGCGTCCCCAAACTCCCATTCATCTTTGGATGTGATATTGACATATTCGCCAATGATATGGAGCGCCTCATGATAACTGCCAGAAGAACAAACACGTTCTCTCAGTTCCTCTGCCTGCTCTTTCAGTCCATGCTCCCTTAACGTACTGGCAGCAACCCCTGCCAGGTTAAAGATGTTGCTGTCCTCCCCAATCAGGGCACAGTCCGGCTTTTCCACAGGCCTGTCCGCAAAGCCGCCCAGACGGTTCGGCACATAGTCGGACAGCCATGTGCCGCCAAAGTTCTCATACGTCTGTAACCGCCATATGGCGAATTTCCCCATATCCAGCTTTACATCCTCAAAAGGATATAAAATACAAGGCAGCCCATCATGTTCAAATGTCGACACTTCCTGAAATTCTGTCCCATCCAGTAAAATTCCTTCTTCCGTAAGCATCTGGTTGATTCCATCCACCCACTCTTTAAGTTCCCCGCCGCAGCCTTGCAAAATAAGCCCCTCCTTATCCTCCATGCTGCGCAAATCTTCCGATGAAATTGTATTGATTTTCAAAATTTATTCTCCTTTCCTGCAAATACCATTACTTACCTTGCTTTTCCCGGCTGTTCCTTTCCCATGCCTTTTTCCTGCACCGGTTCATAGGAATTTCCGTTCTGTTCCATTTTCTCAGCAAACTCACAGATATGGAAAATCCAGCCGGAAACTTCCGTATGGTATCCATCCACAAACCGGCAAATTTTTTCCCTCTGCTCTCCATCCGGTTCCGTTATGATTATCCTCCCTCCATCCGGTACACGGAACAGCTCCTGATAATGCGGATCGACAAAACGGATGCCCGGGCGTGCATTTGCCATATGCCTGTCCAGAAACTCTGAAACATAGCAGTAACAGAAAAAGGTATCTTTTTCCGGCCTCAGATTGCAGCGTATCAGAAAGGCGTGTTCCCCCTTGTCCACACGGAAACCGGCTACCGTCATGTCCCCTGCCCCGAAAATGCTTTCCGGGTGTTCACGCACATAGTCCCTCATGGAAGTGCGGCTCTGCAAAAGCCCATGCTCCCCTGAACGTAGGCCGCCAACCACTCCGTCCAGTTCTGTCTTAAACGCATCTGTTTTGTATTTCTCCCACCGGTCCGTCCATGCGGTGTAAAAATCTTTCCTGCTGCTGTCAAGCTCCCCATACATGAAACCGATAGTTCCCGTCTGCCCTTCAAGCTGCATACCCTGTGTAAAGGTATATTTCCTTTCTTCCTCTGTAAGCGGCCTTATTTTTAATTCGTTCATCTTATCCCCTTTCTTAAAGCCCCAATACCTTACCGGTAAGGCTCTGGGCTCCTTTCACACTTCCTACCGTAAGTGCAATCGTAAACGTCATCTCACACAGATAAATCAGGGTTTTTGCCCAATCCGAATAATCCCCCGTAAAAGATGGCAGCCCCGCATTGATAAAGGCATTGCAGACGATAATTGCCAGTGCCATTGTAACTGCCTCAAATGCCACTGACAGGAAATATTTGCTGTAAGTGACCGCCGTGTGTGCCACCATCCGGTTCCCGCTCATGGTAGCGTAAGCTATCGAACCAATCGGCACAATAACCAGCAGTTTCAGGAAACGGAAATACACCGTATAGAGCAGGAAAAAACCACAGATTATCACAATCAGCGACAGCAGCGCCGCCAGTATCAGCATAATCAGGCTTTCCCCAAACCCTAAATTTTCAATAACCTGCGCCTGCTCCTCTGCGATTTTCAGCTCCGTGGCATTGCCCGCACTGAGCAGCCCCACCAGACTGCCGATGGAAGTAAATGCGGCTTTCATAATCGTTACGTTGTTTGCCACCATATACTCCGCCAGCCCAAGCCGGATTAGCATACGCAGGATTGCCTCAAACCTCATTTCCTCCCTGATGTCAATACTCTCCGAACAGAACCCTATCACGAAGAACAGTACCACAAGGGAAGAACCGACAGCCACAAATATAGGCTCAATGCCGGCTATGACATTCCACGGCCCCCCTCCCTTAAACGCATCGGGCGACTGCCCCAACAGGTCAAAGATAAGGGAAATCTGGTTATTCCAAAACCCAAACACTGCCTCCAAAAGTGCCAGTATCTTGTCGCCCAGCTTAAAAATGTCCATTTCAAGTCACCTCGTTTCCACCTTTCCTAAAAGCCCAGGAATGTCAGCACTGAGGAAATCCCCGCCATCATTGCGCCTGCCACAATCCCTTTCAGTGCAGAGTTCATGGTGGAAGAATCCTGCTGTTGGTATGCCTGTGCAAATTCCATCACATTTTTTGCAAGGATAATGACGCCCACCGCCCCAATCACTGCAATCACTAACGTCTTTAAATTGTCAAGCGGCTTTGTAACGGCACTGGTATCGCCTCCTGCCGCAAAAACCGTTGCTGTCATCTGCGACACGGCATATGCCGCACCAGCAAAAGACGGAACCAGAACCCTTTTGCAGAAACCGCCAATGTTGTTTTGTTTCTTCTTACTTGTGTTGTTTCTCATCTTTGCTCTCTCCTTTTCATAAAAATACGGAGATAAAAATATGGACAGACTTCTTCCATCCACGGCTTTTATCTCCGTCTGATGAAACAAGTCCATCCATATCTGTTCTTATATTTCATCGGGAATCCTCCCGTTATTAAAGGAAACCGGGCTTTCCCCAGTGCGTTACTGCAGCAGTCACCCCCTTTCCAATGTCACAAAAAAAGACACCAACCAAAATGAAATGGCTGATGTCAAATTTCATAACCTATTATTTTATCTGTATCAGTTTACTTTTTTCTTTTGAATTTTTCCCAATGAAAAAATCATCTCTCCACAACAACTGTGAGCATCACTAAATCCTCGTCTCCTGTATTGATAATACTGTGTTCAGAACCCTTTTTGCACACATGGCAGTTTCCCATTGCAAGCAGCTCCTCCTCCCCATCACAGACTGCTTTCCCGATGCCTGAAATAATATAATTGATGTCATCACTTGTAGGATGCCTGTGCAACCCAATAGAACCGCCTGCATGGATTTTACATGGTATAATTTTTCCATTGCCATCCATAAACATCTTTGCAGACATTTCTCCGGTCCCGCCATTCATTCCAGGCATTTTTTTCTCCTGCTGTTTATTAAAATCTATCAGCATATTTTTCCCTCCTCTGTACTTTTCTTGAATAAATATCCCTTACCGCAATAACAATGCCAGTTTTTCGCCACAGAAAACTCCCAAGATACAGCATACCACACTTAAAGCAGCATATAAGGTTCCCTGCATATAAAGTCTATCTTCAAATAACCTATATGCCTCCAATGAAAACGTGGAAAATGTAGTAAATCCACCGCAAATTCCGGTTTTCCAGAACAGAACACTGTTTTGTGATATATCTTCCCGTGTGCTGACAATCCCAACCACAAACCCAATTAAAACCGCCCCTATTATATTTGTAACCAGTGTAAGAACCGGAAATGTGGTTTTTGAGGGAATTAAACTTATCGCGTATCTTCCCATTGCGCCAACTGCACCGCCTAATGCAACCCATAAGAAATTCATTCTTTTTCCTCTTTCTACATTCACAATCGCAAAATCCCATATTTTCTACATAAATACAGTTCATATTTTATCTGCCATTTTTCAGCTTTGACTTTATTTTAACACGCACACGAACTCATACACAACCACCAATCAAATTTATTCATATTTCCTGCGTATCTCCATCATCTTCACCACCGAAGTTTCCGGGTAGAAATAAGACAGTATCACATCCTTTGGCACACGGACAGCCATTGCCCGCTTTACTTCCTCTTTCTGCTCCACGGTAAATTTCCAGTGGAACATACGGTAAGAAATGGAATCCGCTGCTCCTGTATCCCCTGCTGCAAAGGATTCCGGTATTGCCGCATCCTCCGCTGACAAATCCGGTGTATCTTCTTCCACGTCAAAGGCATATTCCAGCTGCATATCTTCATTAAGGCTCTCCCGCTGCTCCTGCCCTTCCAAATCTGTAAACCGTTTTTCCATTTCCACCTGCCCAAGCAGCATAAATTCTTCATAAGGGATTGTGTCAATATAAACCGGCTCCCCTTTTTCTTTCAGCCCCTCATAGTAAGCAAGGGATTTCTGGTTCAGAATGGTAAATCCCGGTTCCGCACTCTCCCCCTCTGCCGCTGGCTCATGCTCATAAGGCTCCCCCTCCCCGTCTGCGGTCTGGGCAAATACCGGGTGCCCGAACGGGTTATATTTATTATCCAGTATCGGATCGAACCCACGGATAAAGATAAGGCATTTTTTATTGTCCATCTTCCTGACTTCATCGGGTGTCATAATCTCCCTGCCGAGGACGTCATAATTCCTTGAGGAACTCCCCTGCCTTCCCCTTGTCTCACCGCTTGATTTTTTGTCAATGGTCGCTTTGCCAAGCAGCTTTGAGATGTACTCATGGGTGCTCTGCTCGTTGCCGCCGAGATAAACCAGACTGTCACAATTCCCCGGTATCGTCTCCCATGTGTCTTTGAACAATGCCTTAATCTGTGCAAGGTTCTGGATGATAATCACACTGGAAATCTCCCTGCTGCGCATGGTGGATAACAGCGAGCAGTAATCATCCGGCAGAGCCACGTTGCTGAACTCATCCAGCATAAAGGTAACATGCACCGGCAGCCTGCCCTCGCAGTTAAAATCCGCCTGATAATACAGTTCCTGAAATATCTGTGTGTAGAGCATTCCAATGATATAGTTATAGGACTTATCCGAATCCGGTATCACACAGAATAATGCCGTTTTCGTCTTTCCATCCCCATTGACGCCAATCCCCAGCTCCGCAAGGTTCAGCTCGTCCCTTGAAAGCATACGCAACACCTGTTTATTCTCCAGCGTGGCAAGCCTTGAGTTGGCGCTGATAATAATGGAACGGACGGTATCGCCCGCACCGCGCATACACTTGTTGTACTGTTTGACAGCAGGATGGTTTTCTTTCAATGGGCTTGTTGCCTCCAGGAACTTCATTCTGGTGTCCAGCATGGAAGGCTTACCCTTTTCCGTGACTTCCGCCTCCTCCATGAGTTTCAGCACCGAGGCAAAATTCCGTTTTGGCGGCTTTTCCTCCAGCCACACATAATAGAAAAGCGCCTGCAAAAATAATCCCTCTGCTTTCTCCCAAAACGGATCTGAGGGACTCGCGCCTTTCGGGGTTGTATTGCTCATGATATTCGTTATCAGCTTTACCACATCCGTTTCCTCCCGGATATAGGCAAAGGGATTGTAACAGTCCGATTTTGCCATCTCCAAAAGATTGATGACCTTCACGTTGTAACCATTATTCTTCAGCATTTCACCCTCGCTGCGGAGCAGCTCCCCTTTCGGATCCGTTGCGATAAAAGAGGTATTTAACTGCATAAGGTTTGGCTTTACCTCATAGAATGTCTTTCCTGCACCGGAACCGCCGATAATAAGGACATTGTTATTAAGTTTGGTATGCCTTGTGTCAAGGCTCATGCGGACATTCTGGCTCAGTATGCGGTTCCTGCCCTCATCCTTATCCGCTAAAACACGGTTGACCTGCTTTGTATCCGCCAGTCTGGAAGTGCCGTATTCTTTCCCCGGCATGAAATTCCTCTGGCTTGTATAATACATGACGATGATAACGGCATACGCCAGCAGGGCATAGCTGGTCATGCGGAAAGTAAACTCATTATAATAATCATGCAGGGGATAGGAGCATACAATGGTAAACCGTTCCAAGAACTCATGAAACTCTATCCCATCCCTCCATGCACCCGCCACCAGATAGCCAAGAAAGGCAGAGGCAAAGGCACCAAGCACAATCATAATGATATTTGGTCTCTTTTTTGTTGTCTGCATCTTTACCTCCTCCTTGTCCTCTCCACGGTTTTTGCCGGCTGTGCTTTTGCTGCCTTATACCGCTGCCTTACTGCCGCCTCCACCCGGTCATAATGCCCGCTGTAAAGTTCCTCACCTTTGATGGTGCGGAGTACCCGGTTATCCACAGAGTAAATCTTGTATTCCTTGTTCTTATCCAGATAGGTAAGCAGCGTCTTCCCATTGTGGATTTCCATAATGTCTGCCTTGTCTATCCAGACATACCCCTCATTCTGCCCATACATCCCCGGCACCCTTGTCTTTACGGCATGCTCATTTTCCTGTGCAATCAGCTTTTTCGAGATGGTAATGTCCAACAGCGACGTGTTCTTCGAGGCGGTTATCTGCCTCATGCGGTTATTCAGTTCCTGATACCGCCTAATCCGTCTGTCAAATGCCTCCCATTCCATCATGACACGGTAATTGCCTGCATTGTCGGCTCTGTCAAGGACACCGATTTTGGCAAGCTGCCCGATTGCCCTTTCTGCCTCGTCTGCCCCCACCTGCAGGTCTGCCTTTACCGCCTCCACGCTGACCGATTTTTTCTCCACCGCATAACGGCCTACTTTCTGTATCAGCCCGTCAATGGCATTATCCGCCCGGACTGCCTCATCCGCATGGAGTTTCCGTGGGGACTTCCCGTTTTTTCCCCTTTTTTCGTTTTCCAGATACTGTAATAACTGTTCCAGCTTTTCCTCATTGCCGTTTTTTAAGTATTCATCCATGTTGAATACCCTGCCGTCCTGTAACTTCTGTGACATCATCCGTATCCTCGGCGCCGCCTCGGAATGGAACATCACTTCCGTAAGCCCGTCATTCCTGTCTGCATCCGGCATTTCTGAATACAGAATCCCATATTTCTTTGCCAGTTTCCGGAACTTCTTCAAATCCTCATCCGCAAAGGAAAGCACCTGTATGTCGCCGCCTTTTGCCAGCAGCCCTTTCAGGTTCGTCCTGCCCATTTCTTTCTCATGCTCCAGCATTGCCACAATCAAATCCAGCGCTTTCTGCATGGAGCGGACCCCGGCGCTCCCCATCTTCATGGCTATTTCTATCCCGTCATAAGTGACACGGATAATCTGTACTGCATCTGCTATCTCTGACATATTTGCCTCCTTACTGGTACGCTTTTTCCGCCACTACAATCTCAACCGCCTGTGCCATTTCCTCCGCACTGAAACCGCTGTCAATCAGGTCACCCACTTCCTGCTCTGTAAGGCCTGCCTGTATTGCCATCCTGACCTGTTCCATCTGTGCAGGGTTCAGCCCTTTTCCGGTAAGCTGCTTTATCAGCCCGGAACCCTGCCTGCCCTTTCCGAAAATCTTTTCCGCAAACGCCCGGATTCCCTCCGGCTTTCTGCGTGACGTCCTCTCCACCGGGACAAGGCGTGTCTCCCCATTCCTGCCCTTTATGGCAGCAACAAAATCATGATTTCCCATATCCCTGCTGCTTTTAGCTGCCTGTGCCATTTCTTTATCCTCTTTCCCTTTCAGGCTCTGTTCCAGCCCATCCTTTTCTTTCTGGACTTCCTCAAGGTCTGCAATCAGCTGCTCTTTTTCCTCAAGAAGTATCTGGTTCTGCCGGTAAATGCGGTCCCGCTCCTCTAAAATGGAACGCTTTTCACTGTCATAGCCTGCTTTCTCCTGTTCCAGTTCCCTGACCTGCTTTTCCAGGCTTTCTACCTTTGTGCGGAGCTTTGCATTTTCTGACGCCTGCTTATTATTGATTTCCTGCTGCTCCTCCAGCTCCTTTTCCCTCTGGCGGAGTTCTTCTGCCATAGAAACAGCCTGCTCCTGCGGAATTTCTGTTTCCGGGCTTTCTTTTCCCTGTGCCGTCCCTGTCTCACGGTTTGCCTGGTATACCAGTTTCAACGCCTGCTCCATGTCATAGGCAGTCAGCCCTTTGGAACCCACGTCTGCCAGCTGTGCCACCGCCACGCCTTTATCATAATAATTTGCCAGCAGCTGCATCTGGTAAGGGTTAAATCCTCCCTCTGCCAGCAGCTGCAGCAGTTCCCCATCACTGTTTGCCCGCATGATGGAGGAAAACTTCCTGCAGCGGTCCATCTGCCATCCTGCCTCTGCATACATGGCAACCAGCTCCTTTGGATAGCCAAGCTCCAAATCCTCTTTTGCAAGTTTGAGCACGTCATCCCTGCAGCCCCTGTCCTTAAGCTCCACAATGACGGATGCAACCTGCACGTTCTCTGGTCTCTTTGTTTCCATATCCTGCCTCTCTTTCCTGTTTTTATAGTCACACTAATATTCATTTGGAGATTCTTCTATGGAATCTTCCCTGCCGCATGGATAAGTTTTCTGATTTCTGCCATCGCCATTGCCTCCATACATATATTTTCTAATCCCATTTCTCCATACATAAAAGTCGATTGCTCCGTGCTCCGCACTCTTGCAATCGCCACCTACATTCGCAATCCGGGCTGTCGCCCTACTTGCTCATTTTGGTGGTGCGCCAAATGTATGGGAAAACCACCATGCAAGCATGGGTTTTCCCATACACCCGGCTTTACTTTTACATAAAAATAACAGCCTGCAGTAAGTCATTCCCTGCTCCGGCTGTCCCCGCTTAAATCCTGTTTTGTTTTTACCGTCTGCCTGTCCCTTGCCCATTCCAGACTGTCGGTAAATTCCTCTATCATTTCCCCTGACATTTTTAACCTCCGGCTGATTTCCCTCTGCCTCTGGTAAATGCCGCTGCCCCTGTCCTTATATCTATTGCGGAGGATTTCTGTTTCTTCCAGTGAATATCCCTGGCTCTGCAGCTGTCCCTCCAATGCCTGATACCGCAGGTGCTCCTTTGCAAAAAAATCATCCCCTGCCTGATAGCTTTCTTCCGCCGGGGCTAATTCCGCCATCTTATCTGCTACAGAAAACAACGGCTCCATCTGCTTTTTCTCCCTGTACAGCCTGCGCCTCTCTTTTTTGCACTCTGCCGCTTTTTCCTCAAGGTTCTCTCTGGCTGCAATTAACTCCGCAAGGGAATGGATTCCATTCTTTACAAGGAACAGGTATTTCTCATGGACTTCCTGCATTTTACGGATTTCCTCCCGGTATTCCCATGCCTTGCTGTAAGGCAGCCGTTCCAGATGGCGCAGGCGGCATACCCTTGCATAATAGGTTTTCTGTATGCCTGTCAGTTTTGTCCTGCGCAAAAATTCATCCTCCGGGGGGGCTATGGCATGGGATTCTTCCCCACACCCCCTTTTTGCATAGGTCTCAAAGCTTTCCTGCCGGATTCTCTCCCATATCCTGTCCTCCGTATAATTTTCTCCCATAGATTTGCACCGGCAGAACCGCTGCATCCCCTTAGGCCGGACCGCCAGATATTTATTCTGCCTGACGTCATAGCCCTTTTCCGCCATAAAGCCAAGAAACTCCTCAAAGGATTCCGCCTGCATGACGCAGGCATCCACATCCCTCCGTATCATTTCCCGCCAGATGAATTTTCCATCCCGGAACTCATTCCAGTCCTTATACCTCTGATTGCGTTTCCTGCCATATTCCTCTATCTCTATGGTCGAAAGCCCATATTCCTCACAAAGCCGGTTTGTGATGGGCTGTATCTTTTTTGCCCAGTCTCCTTTTTCATAGCGGTATTTCCTGCCGTCCAGGTAATTCACGCTGTTGAATATGATATGCCCGTGGACATGGGCGGTATTGTCATGGACGGCGAGAACCGCCTCGTACTCCTGCCCCAGATATTCCTCCACAAATCGCCGGATAATCTCAAAAGCAGTGTCCGGACTGACCTCACCCGCCTCAAAGGAAATGATGAGGTGGTAGCCCTGCCTCTTGCCCGTCTTCCCATACTTCTGTTTTGTCTCCGCCATCTGCTCATAGGCTTTCCCTGGCAGGCAGTTGACTCCCGTCACCAGCCTGCCGCCCTGCGTTTTCCCCCTGTCAAGGATGTAGGAAACCGCCTGCTCCAGATGTTTCCCCGCAAACTTCACGCCGCTGTCATTGATGGTTAAAATCTTAGTGATAGCCAAGAGCCGCCACCACGCTTTCCATCCCCTCATTCAGTTTCCGCATATAGGCAACCAGACGGATTTTATCTGACTCCCGGTACAACCCTGAATTATTGTTGTGGACAATCTCATTGATGTTGACGCCAATCCGGTTCACTTCATTAATAAGGGCTTTCAGCCCCTGCCTCACTTCTGGATAGTCGTTTGGCTCCTGCGTTATCAGCAGGCGGAAATACTCAGATTCCTTCATCCCCGCATCTTTCGCCTTATCCGCAAAAATCCCCGCATCATGGGCAGTCAGGCGGAAATGCTTTACAACTTCCTTTGCCATCTACCTTATCCTTTCCTGCTGCCCTGTTTCCTGCCTGTTTCCTTCTTCCATCCCTGCTGTTTTTTCTGTCTGCCCCGGGCTGCGCTGTCTGTATGCATCCAGTTTTTCCTGTACTCCCTCCGGCACACTTCCAAGTGCGGCAATAATCGCCTGCAATGCACATTCCACTGCAATCTGCTCATATTTCGTCTGGCTGTACAGGCCGTCCAGCACTTCTTCCTGCTGTTTCAGGACATCAAGTGCGTCGCTGAACCGGTCATAATCCTCCCGGCTGTCTGGGTTTTTCATACCCTCCTCCATCTCGTCTATCAGCTCCAGATTCCACTCACAGACATCGTGGATGGCATCATCTATGGAATAAGGCTGATATTCCGGGGATTCCTCTCCCATATCTTTTACCATCAGTTCCTGGCTGCATACAGCCAGCGCCATGTTATGCTCTTTCAGATAGTCCAGAATAATTTCTGCCTCACCCTGTTGCATGCTGACCTCTGATTCCGCCAGATAAAGCCACATCACCAGCTCACCGGGCGTGTTTACTTCCAGCACTTCCATTCCCATGCTCCCTTGCACCTCCTGTTTTCATTTCCTTACCTGTCTGTTTTTACCCGCTGCCGGTCCACTCCTGCCCTGAAAACTTTGGCCCGCTTTCACTCCCAAAGTTTTCGCCAGATACGCATTTTGTGTCACAAAATGCAAGCCGCCCGGAGGTTCGGCTTTCTGGTTAGGGACACGTCTCCCTAAAACCCTGATAATATACGGATAAACAGAAAATCTACACCATTCCTACACCATTTTCTTCATTTTCTACACCATTCCTACACCAAAAATCTGCAAAACTACACCATTCCTACACCATCAAAAAAAGGCTGTCCGAAAAGCCTACACCATTCCTACACCATTTTCTTCATTTTCTACACCATTCCTACACCAAAAATCTGCAAAACTACACCATTCCTACATCACTTTTTCCGTTTCCCGGATTTCTTCCTGTTCCTCTGATTTTTTCAGTCCCACATTCCACTGGTTAAAGTCCTTGTACGGTTCTGGAGGCAGAAAAATCTCAGCCGCATAACCCTTTTCCCTGTACTTCTGCCGCAGTGTTTCCGCCGCTTTCCTGCCCGGTCCATCATTGTCCAGGCATAATTTAATTTTTTCTACCTCCGGGTGCTGTGCAAGGAATGTTTCCAGCGGGGCATCCGCCAGCATCCCAAGCGCCACCATGCTTGCCCTGTACGCCGGGAACATCGTGATATGGCTCATCAGGTCGATTGCTGCCTCAAACACAATGACTTCCCTGCTGCCCTGGCAATGGAAATGGAAACCGTACCGTTTGTCGTTTCCCGCCACGTCACACTTAAATCCTTTCCCATCCCTGTCAAAGACGCCCCGCATACTAGCAAACTTTGGCACACCTTTCCCATCTGTTCCTACAAAGACAATGTTGTGGTAATTCTTCGCCTCATACAGAATCCCTTTCCTCACAAAAAAGTCAATGACCGGCCGTGCAATCCCGCGTTCATGCTCCAGATAACGGTACAGATAAGCGTTGCTGCCCGCAGGCTCCGGCAATATGAAAGGCTTTGGGCGTTCCTCTTTCCCTCTATCCGGGGCAATGTTCCGAATGCCCCTCTCGCTTTCCTCCCTCCGGTATCCCGCAAAATCCAGCAGCCAGAACACCGCCTCTTTCACATCCATGCCTGCAAACACCCGCAGGAAATCAATCTGGCTGCCGCCGTTCTCCCCCTTGTCATACCGCCTTGAAAACCTGCACCAGTGGCTCCTGTGATAAATGCGGATGGAATCCATCTCTTTCAGCGTATGGTACTGGCCAATCCTTTTTACGGTATATCCTAATCGTTCTGCCACCCTGCATAAGTCAACCTGTTTTGCAAGCGCCAGCTCTTCCTCTGTAAACCTCAACATCCTCATACTGCACCTATCTCTGCCCTCTGTCTTCCTGAATCAGCGGTTGCTCCGCCCCTTTCCCATCCAGCCTTTTTTCCGGTGATTCCACAGCCAGCACGATAGTCCTTGCATCTTTGTCATAACAGTAGACACTGTTTGATAAACGCTCCTCCAGTTCCACCATATCCATGTTTATGCCATGCACCAGTTCCGCAAGTTCAGACGGGTCTCCCTCCGCCATTCCTGCAGGAACAGCAATCACCTCATGGACAGACGATGGCAGGAGCAGAAGATTATCGCCTATCTGTTCAGCCAGCTGGTGCAGGTTCTCCTCAAACAGCATGGATACAGCCCCATTGATTCTGCTTTCATTAGTGATAACCCATCTGCCCTCTGCGTGGCTGCTTTCCTGCATGAACATGCTTTTCATTTCATCAGGCAGCAGTTCAAGCATAAGCTCCCGCATGGGCATAATACTGACCGGGCTGATTCTCCTGGTATTTTCAGAGGCATGCCGGAACAGTTCTTCCTCCGTCATGCCAGCCATTTCCGCAACTACATTTGTAACGGTTATGCTGCCTGACACGCCAGGCATGACCTCAACATCCCAACGGTAGATAACCGACAAATCATGGAATTCCCGGCTCGGAACCCCTGCCAGCAGCCCTCTGTTCTGCTCTGTATTCACAAGGCACATGACGACATTCTCTTTCAAATGCCTAATGTCAATATTGGGTACGCAGTTTTTTGCATTTTCCAATTCCACAGCATATCTTTCTGCCGAATCCCTGAGTGCAGCCTCCAGACTGCCACATTCCCGGTAATGCCCATATATGTCATCAATATAAATGGTTGGAGCCATCACCGTGCCTTTCCCCTTATACACCGTCAGGGCATCTCGTGTCTGGTTCACTTTCTGTACCGGCCTTATATCTACAGCCGCATCCCTATATTCGGGCGGCATATAACTTAAAAACTTCCCTTTTACAATGCTTTTGAATACTTCATAATCCATCATAACAATCATTCTCCTTGCTTAAAAAAGGAGAGAAACCGGATCGGCCCCTCTCCCAAAATCATACTGATAGTCTGCTATCTTCTTTTCTTCCTGTGTTTCCTTTCATACAGCACGCCGCCGGCAATGCACATGCCGCCCAATGCGGCAAACATCCACGGATGGTAGTTCCCGCCTGTCTGCGGCAGCCCCGGCCTGTCCGGCTTATTCTTCAATTTCAGCATATAAACCACTGTCTCCGTCACACTGTCGTCATACTGCAGCCGCACCTCATGCGGGGTACTGTCAAGGACATACCCCTCCGCAGCCTTTGTCTCCACGATATAATACGGAATGTCCTCACCAAAGCTGCCATCCTTATGATAGGTGCAGATGTCCAAAAGCCCCGTCTCTGCACAGCCTGTCTTGTCCGTCACCAGCGTGTCCAGTTTCCTCCCCTCCTTGCTGCGGAGCTCAAACATGACGCCCTCCAACGGCTTTCCCGACTGGCTACAGGTTTTGCAGACAATGATTTTTCCCTTTACCCTTTCATCGGACATGAAGACTTTCTGAATCTTCCCTGTCTCCCCCACAGTAAAATCTACTTCATTGGCAATCAGATAGCCGTACGGCGCCGCTGTCTCACGCAGGGTATACCTTCCCGCCGGGATTGCCTCTAAACGGTACGGCTTTCTATCCGTTTTCCATGAGGCGTACACATCCCCATTGGAATCAATGACCTCCAGCGTTGCCCCCGGAAGCTCTTTCCCTGTCGTAATGTCCGTTTTGGACACCTCCACAATTATCGGCGTGTCTTTCACTTCCAACTGTTTTGCCACGGCCGGTGTGGCAGCCATCTCCTGTGTGTAGGAAAAATCCACGTCATATGCCGTTTCATCCAGCAGATACCCCGCCGGGGATTCCACTTCTTTCACATAGTACAGCCCCAGCGGCAGGTCAGCCTCAAATTCTGCCTTCCCATTTTCATCCGTCACAGCCGTATCCACCAAATCATCCGCTTTTACAAGCACTTCCCCGGATACGCTCACAATCTCCTCTTTCGCATAAATGCCATAAACAGCGCCGGCTACCGGGCAGGCGGTTACGCCGTCCGTTTTCATCAGCGACAGCTCTGGCCTTACCCTCGCATTGACAAACCCTGCCTCCCCGAAAACTACTTCCGTATGCTCGTCTGCATAGGAAAGTGAAACCTCCTTTGGCTCCCCACAGATGGCAAACCCTGACGGCGGCTGTACCTCTGCCACCTGATATTTCCCAAGCGGAAGGCTGTCAAGGAAAGCCTCCCCCTTTTCATCCGTGGTAAGCGTCGCTACAACTGCCCCCTTGCCTGCCGGAATGCCGTTTACCATTTCCAATATGCGTTTCCCATCTTCATCCGTCTGGCGGTCCGGGGTATAAATATCCTCCGCTGCAATAACATGAAATACTGCGCCGGCAAGCGGCTGTTCCTCGTAATTGAAATCCACGCTCCTGTTTTTGCCTGTAACTGCACTGAGGATACGGTCAATAATGGTATCGTATGCCACGGAGACCGGCACTTCCCCTGACTTTTCAATGGAAATGCTGCCCTTGACGGGCTGGTTTTCAATAACTACCTCAATGACCGGATCGCCGTCCATATCCTCCACGACTTTCAATGCCCCATCCGTAGTGACTTCCAGAGGGAAACCCTCATCTGCAATGACATATCCCTCCGGTGCCGTAATTTCTTCCACCACATAATTCCCATAGCCCAGCTGCAGAGGCGTGGTTACGGTTCCCGTCTCATCCGTGGCAAACTCACTGATTTTCTTATCCCCCAATTTCTGCTCCACATACTCCCCGGTATCCATATTTTTAATCTTAAAGGTCACGCCGGGAATCAGCACCGTGTTCCCATTTTCCGCATCCTTTTTCACAATGCGGATATAGGCTTTGAAAGGCGCGTCATTGAACACCCTCCAATGCTGCGGCTCCCTGGAATCCTCCGTAACCGTCACAGTGAAATCCTTTGTTTTATATAAATCCCCCGGCGTCTTTGTTTCTTTTACCAGATACGTCCCATAAGGCAGCTCTTTGGAAAGCGCGCATCCCTTTTCGTCCGTCACAAGCACGTCATGGGTTTTTGCATTGTCCCACCCGTTCTTGTCAATATCCGACTGCAGTTTTACGGTAAATTCTGCGCCTTTTACATAATCCGTCTCCGTGCTTGCGCCATCAGTGGACACCTTGATAATTTCAAATGCCTGTTTCTTTGCCGTTTCAATTACGGCTGTATTGAGGGAAATATCCTGATGGATTTCCTGCGCCCCGCGGAAATTGACCGGGTAAATGGTCCCGTCAAGCAGGTACCCCTCGCTCGGCTCTATCTCGCGGATATAATAGCTGCCGAAGTACAGGTTGCCGAAGTTAAATTCCGCCTGCTCCCCTGTCTTTACCGTTGCAAGCAGCGCGCCTTTCTCCGCCGGGATGCCTGTTGACGCAAAATCCGCCCCCTGTGTGCTGGTAATGTCGTCATCCCCCGCATAGGTTACAGTCCCCCTGCCGTCCGGGTAAGTGATGGTCTCCGCCGCATACAACCCATAGGTTGCCCCTGACAGTTCTGCATCCCCCTGGGGTTCCTCCCCGGTCTCCCTGTCCTCCTTTTTTGCTGACACGTCACATCGGATTGGCGTGTTTTCCGCACGGAAATCAGAAATCTCCCCATAGTCCGGCCTCACTTCCCACACCTTTCCGTCATCCCGGTACCCATCCGGGATGACAATCTCTTTCACATAATATTTGTCCTGCTTTTTCACAAACTTTTGGGAGGCAGCCATGCCTAAGTCCTCATCATAATAGAACACCGGCACCTCCGCCTTGCCGTCCCCGCCCACGGAAACACGTTTCGTGCATCCGGCATCGGTGAACACGGCAAACCCGGCTCCTTTCACAACATTTTTCGATTCCGAATCCGTCTTTTTTACCATGACGCCCACCGTGTCAGGGTATTCCACAACCGGCATGGTCTTCCCTTTCTGGGTTACTTTCCCGTCGCTGTCATAAAGGGTAAAATACTCCAGCCCCACCGGGTAGACCGTTTCATCTTTCAAATATCCCGGAGCCGCCCTGACTTCCTTCAGGTAATAGGTGCCCTGTGTCAGCATCTCCTTCCCGGACAACGCCTGCCCCTTTGTATTTGTCCTTCCAAGTTTGCACAGCAGATCCGTACATTCCGCATCCTCATAGAGGTAATAAGCTGCCCCCGGCACCGGCCTGCCGGTATACACGTTTGTCTTATGAAGTTCAAAACTTCCCTCCTTAAATTTGGAAGTCACTTTCACGCTTGCAGTCACGGTCCCCGGCTCAAACTCCTCCAGAAAGGTAATCTTCTGCTGCGACACCACCGTCGGCGTCCATTTCCTCCCACCATGCTCCTTTGACTTTGCGGTCGCCGTCAGCTTGATGGTGCTGTCTGCCATGACAATCTTTTCCATCGCCTCCTCATTGCAGTACAGGTAAAAGTTGGAAGATGGCTGGCTCGCATCCGTCTGTGCCACACAGATGTCATACTTCTTCAAATCAGAATCGTCCTCAATCTCACTGGCGTCTGTTTTCAGCTCGCCTACGGTCAGGCCGTCCGGCTGCCCCATGATTTTATAGGAAACATTGGTAATGCTCCCCGTTTTGGTGCGGACAAACTTCTCCTTTGACCTGTACAAGCCGTCACCCATGTCCTGCCACTCCGTTTTCTTTGGGGAAATCGCATAAGCGATGGACTTTGTAGTCCCGGTTGCCTCGTCATACTCGTCCCGGTTATAATTTTCCGCATCCGACACAAGGGCTGCTATTTTATTATAGACGCCGCTGCCATCGTTGTAATAGCCCAGCTTTACTTCCCCATTCAGCACATGGATTGCCGCACCGGTAATGAAATAATCAGCCGGGGCAGAACCCTCGGAATACCTGCTGTTGTAACAGAGCCCATTCAGCATCCTGGCGCCGTTTACCATGCAGAACGTGATTTCCGGCTTGATGCTGCTGCCCGCACCGGAGGCGCCCACAGCCCCATCCGTGGTATTCTTGCTCAGCTCCAGACAGTAAACCAGATGGCTGTTGTAAGCCCCGGGTTCTGAAATATACTTAATTCCCATGCTGTGTCCGCAGTATTTTGCGTAACCGCTGCATGACACCGCCATGCTGTCCGGGGCGCCTGCTGCCATCAGCACCGGGGCAGAGGCCGTCTGGATTGTCATTGTGTCCCCCGCGCTAAACATTTCCGGTTCCCCATCTGACAGTGGAACCACTTTCCCATCCTCTGTTGGGGCAGTTTCCTCCTCATTGGGGGCAGGCTCCTCCTCCCCGCTGTCTCCGTCTTCTTTTTCCTGCTGCCTGCCGCCGGATTCCCTGCTTTCTTCCTCAGACGGCTCCACAATCTCTGCAGGCTCCACAATCTTTGCAGGCTCCACGTCTGTCCCCACTGTTTTGTCATAAAGTACAGGTTCCGGCTCCACGTCTGCCAAACTGTCACTGTCCGCTGCCGCGTCTGCATCCGCTCCGTCTGCATTGGCATAAACGGCAGTGGGGATGGCGGCTCCCACTGTCAGGACAAGAGCCATTATAAGAGCCATAACCCTTTTCCATCTCTTTTTTGTCATATACGTCCTCCATTCATATCCGGTATTCTGTTCCCTGCGGATATTCCCTGCCGGCACAGACGCCGGGCATATCCCCGGCATTTGTGCAGAAAAAAAGCACGCATATTTCAGCGTGCCTTTTCAACCCATAAAGCCGGTCCGCATACCGGGCTTTCCCTTATTCCATTGCCATCCTGCCACGGATAAAGGCAGAATTATTATTTCTTTCCATAAATCCCTCCTACTCCTCACTCCATGCCATTATCTTATCCATGACGTCCGGCATCCCGCTAATGCCTGCAGCCCCATCTTCTTCCATATCTTCTGTATCTTCTGCCTCCGGCTCCCCGTCGGGAAGATGCGCCATAACCGGCTGCCCTGCCACTGCATTCCCTAAAACGATGCGGACAACCTCATGGATTACTTCTGTCTTTATCTCCTCTTTCACCTCGGACAGCCTCTTTTCAAAATAGGCAGGCGTCATTTCTTCCGGCAGCCCATTCCCATTCCCTGCCTCCTGTGCGTCATAATACATTTTCAGCGCGTCCATGACCACCTGGTTCTTTGCCCTCCCGCCATTCAGTTTATCATCCTCAAACTTTTCCAGCAGCCGGACATGCTCTCTTTTTGTCATGGAAAAACGTATCGTGAAATTGCGGAACAGGTCCCCATAAGCCATTGCAATCCCCCCTATCCAAACCTGCGTTTCTGCAACTGTGCCAGATATGTGTTCCCAAGCAGCTCATAGCCCCTTGCGTTTGCTTTCACATCCTCAATATACTGGATGTTCTTCTGCTCCAGGCCGCCAAAACGTTTCATCACCCCGGCGCCACCGCCCACAAAAATTATCTGCGTGAGGTCCATGTTATAGCCAAGCTCCCGGAGGCTGTGATAAATCTGCCGGCAGTAGCCACGGATTTCCTTGATGATAATCTTCCGGTACTTCTCCGGCAGGTCTCCCCCGCCACTTACCATGACTTTCTGAATGTCATACTCGTCCACTTCTGCGTTCAGCTGCCTCACACACTCCTTGTTAATCTGCTGGATGCAGGTGATAATCCCATGCGGCTGGGTCACACATGCCGATTCATCCGGCAGGCCGTTGACAATTGGCATAATGTCTACTGTCCAGGAACCAATATCCACTGCAAGCTGTTTCTCCGGGAATCTGTCAATACGGTCAACCACTGCCGCATAGCATTGCGGGTAAACGCAGATATTGTCAATGGAAATATGGTACCTCTCTTTCTCAAAGGCAAACGAGACTTCCTTTTTCTTCAACAGGTAAGAAACGAAATCTTTTTTCTCGTCCCCAAACCTTGTCAGCGGCAGCCCAACCGCCAGCAGCACATGGGCTGTCTTTCTGCCCCTGATTTTTAATTCCTTTGCCACCGCTGCCAATGTCAGCATATAGTAATTTTCATCCGTTACCTTTGTGTCCTTTACCTCAAGACGCCTGCTGCCAATCTTGTAATACTTCCCGGCAAACTCCAAAACGTTCTCTGCAAATGCCGGCTCCGTGCTGATTTCCTTACAGCCTGATGTAAATACCTCATGTACCGTTTTCATCCCGGACCAGCCGTGGTCTATCCCAATCACTTCTATTTTGTTATCCATTTTGAATGTCCTCCTTTTCATGTAACCAGCTCCTTATCTGCTTTTTACCTGCATCTGTTCCCGATGCCATTCCTTAACAAGTGTTTCTATCAGTTCAATCTTCTGCCTGACCGTATAATCCTTTGGGAAATATGGATTCAATCTGTCAGAGCGAATCCTTATCTGTTCCCTCTGGTTTGGTTTTTCTTCTTCCAGCACCAGATAAATTGCATCCATGTCCAACTTCCCTGACTGGCTCATGCGTTTCAGCCGGTTTGCCTGTGACAGGGATGGCGTACACTGTTCTATATCCATCACGGCATGGAGCTCATACTGCTGCTCCTCATTCAGATAGGATAATTCCACTGCAACAGTGAATGCTATCTTACCCTCGTCAACCCAGTCTAATATCTTAGGAATGAGGTATGTCAGACGAATGTACCGTGCAATCTGGTTCCTGCTCTCTCCCACCTGCCGTGCAAGCATTTCATCTGCACGCATTTTCACAGGTTCATTCTGCAACTTCCATTCCCCTGATTCATCATAATCAGCTACAACTTTTGCAACCGATAAAGTTGGATTATCCAGCAACTTTGTCCCAACTTGGGACAAAGTTAAATCCGTCCTTTTCCCCTGCTGTTTCATTGCCTCTAATTTCATCCGGTAGGCAAACGCCTTTTCACTGGGCTTGATATGCTCCCTCTGCAGGTTGCTGTCAACCATTGCGATTACCGCCTGGTTATCATCCAATTCCACAACCATAACAGGAACTTTATCCACACCTGCCCATTTACTGGCTGCCTTTCTTCGGTGTCCCGCTATCAGCTCATATCCCTGCCCTGCCGGATTCGGTCTTGCAAGCAGCGGCACCAGAACACCCTCTTTTTCAATACTCTGCATCAGTTCAAATAATTCCGTATTCATTTCCACCTTAAACGGATGATTTTTGAAGTCTGCCAACTGATTTAAGGACAAATATTGGATTTTTCCCTCAAAAGTGTTCTTCTTACTTCCAACACCCTCGTCTTGAACGATTGAAGAATTATCCTGCTTTTTCCCTGCCATATCCATCACCACCTCTCATTTCCAATAAACTAATATAGAAACTAAAAAAGACCGCCCATCCTCAAAGCCTTGAAAATGAACGGTCTCCCATACTTTTTCTCTATTTGAATAATACAGTTTTTGATGAATTATGAACCCTACTTTGATGTGTTCCGTGATACCATATCAAGAACCACGGAGACATTTACACCATCGGAAATCGCTTTTTTATACGTCTTGCGGTCACTTTTTGAAAAGCTGAAAAACCTCTCAAAGTGCCTAAAATCAAGGATTTTCACGAATCCTTCCGATGTAGTAGACATATGCTCTCCACATGCACGCTCTGCGGAAACATGTCTACTGGCTGCACTTGTCTCAGTTCATACTCCTCCCTGCACAAATATTTCAAATCCCGCGCCAGCGTTGCCGGGTCGCAGCTCACATATACCACACGCTCCGGCTTCATTTTCAAAATTGTCTCCAGGCACTTCTCGTCACAGCCCTTCCGGGGCGGGTCTACCACAATAACGTCCGGGTGCAGCATTCCCTCTGACCGTTCTCCTGCATTCCCTTTATTTTCTTCCGGCAAAACCGTCTGACCGTTCTCCTGCATTTCTTCACAACATCCTGGCAACAATTTTTTGTCTAGCTGCTGCATTGCTTTTTCATAAAATTCCGGCAAAACTTCCTCAGCCCTTCCCACAAAAAACGTGACATTCTCAATCCCATTGCATTTCGCATTGTTTCTGGCATCCGCAATAGCGTCTTCCACAACCTCTACCCCGTATACATGCCTCGCTTTCTGCGCAAGAAACAGTGAAATGGTTCCAATTCCGCAATAAAGATCCCAGACAATTTCTGTTCCAGTTAAGCCCGCATAATTCAACGCCGTCTCATAGAGTTTCCTGGTCTGGACAGGATTGACCTGATAGAATGACAGAGGAGAAATCTGATATTTTATGCTGCCGATATAATCTGTAATATACGCCTGCCCCCACAAGCAAATTATTTCATTTCCCAAAATTACATTGGTATTCTCCTCATTCACATTGAGCGTGATACTCGTCATACCTGTAAGCGATTTTAGCCGTTCCACCAATTTTTCTACATGAGGAATCTTCCTGCCATTGACTACCAGGCAGACCATAATCTCCTTTGTGGCAAAACCATAACGCACGAGCACATGACGCACAAGGCCCTTCCCGGAAATTTCATTGTAAGCCGGAATATGATATTCCTCCATAAATGAAATCACCATATTTAATATTTTCTCATTGACTTCCACACCCAGATAACATTTGCGGTTCGGGATAATCTGATGGCTTCTCGCCGCATAAAATCCCGTGACTATCCTGCCGTCTTTATCTGTCCCAATCGGAAATTGCGCTTTATTGCGATAGAAAAAAGGCTCCTCCATACCGATAATCGGATGAAAAAGGATGCCCTGTTCATTAGATGTTATTTTGTCTCTAAGCGAAAAGCCGCCAATTCTCTCAAGATTGTCCCGAACCTTCTTCTTTTTAAATTCTAGCTGCTGCACATAATTCATCGCCTGAATCTGGCAGCCGCCGCACTGCCGATAATATTCGCATCGCGGCTCAATGCGGCAGGAAGAGGGCTCAAGCACTTCCAACAACCTTCCATATCCATAGCGTTTTTTCATTTTCATAATTTTGATTAAAACTCTGTCTCCAATAACAGCATCCTTCACAAAAAACGCTACGCCGTCTACCTTTCCAATGCCTGCGCCATCCACCGCCATATCTTCAATCACAAGCTCAAGCTCCATATTTTTCTCAAACATTTTATTCCTCACTCGTCTTACGAATATTTGACTCAAACAACCGATTGTAACCTAACCAGCCGCTATTTCCATTTCCCGCTGCTAACGCTTCTTTCATCGTCTGCATCTTAGCGTCCGTATTATCAGCAAAACTAAGAGCGACCGCCTCGGCAAGCGCCGGCTTCTTAGGGGAGCCAAATTCCAGCTCTCCGTGGTGCGCTAAAATACAGTGGCGCAGCTCATTTGCCAGTTTCACCGGAAAGCCCGGAATTGTACGGATTTTCTCACCCACCATTTCAGCGCCAATTACAATATGCCCCAAAAGTTGCCCCTCATCCGTATAATCATTTTCCGGAAATACCGACAACTCCTTCAGCTTGCCAATATCATGAAAAATTGCCGCCGTAATCAATAAATCGCGGTGAAGAATGGGATACATTTTCGTATAACACTCACAGAGCTTTGCCACAGAAAGCGTATGTTCCAGCAGCCCTCCGACAAAGCCATGGTGCACGCTTTTGGCCGCACTGTGGAATTTGAAACGACGCTCAAAGTCCTTGTCTTCCAAAAAAAATTTGGCGCACAACTGTTTGAGATAGGGATTCTTCATATCTCCAATAAGCTTTTTCAATTCCAGATACATACCGTCAATATCCTTTTCACTGACGGGCAGATAATCGGCCGGATCATATTCACCATCCCGCACCTTACGAATGCGCTTAACATTGAGCTGCAAAGCTCCCTGGAAACTGGTTACATCCCCCACAACATCAATGTAATCCAAAGCTTCAAATTCATCTATTCCCTGTGAATTTGGATCCCAAATTTTCGCATCCAGCACGCCCGTCTTATCCTGCAAAATCAAAGATTCATATGGTTTTCCCGCTTTAGTGAGCGCAGCCTGCCTGCTTTTACAAAGATAAATCTCCCCGACACGCTCGCCTTCCCGCAAGCTCTCAATATATTTCATACATTTACTCCTTTTATTGTAAAATTCCAACTGTCACCTTACATTCCAAATCCGTATAACCCTCGCCACTCTGGCGCTTTACCATAATTGTAATCTCGTCTCCCGGTTCTCTCTCATAAACGCTTTGGTAGTACTGCACCGTATTGATAATCTCTTCCCCATTGATTGCCGTGATGACATCCGCCTCCTGCAATCCGGCTGCCATAGCCGGAGAATCCAATTCCACCGACTTGATATATACGCCCTTGGGAATTCCAAATTCCTCCGCAATTGCATTCGTCACTGTGCTGATACGCAGTCCCACATAAGAAATATCCTGGTTATTTAGCAGATCTTCAATGACCTGTTTGAGTTCGGAAACGGATAGCGCTGTAATCGTATTGCGGTTGTTCTGGTTGCTGTAATCTTGCAAAATCAGTCCTATCACTTCTTTCTGCAAATTTATCAGTACACCGCTGCCATTTTCATTTCCCATAATATCCGTCGTAAAAATCGTATAATTCGTATCAATAGTGGAAACTGTATTCTGAGAAGAAGTGATTGTCCCACATAAAATGGAATTGCTGGCTCCCAGAGGGCTTCCAATGGCGATCACAGACGTTCCCTGCGTAACATTGTAAGAATTGCCAAGCTCCGCGACACTGATTTCATTCATGGTCTCGTCTGAAATCTCAGCTAAAGGAACTGCTATTACGGCAATCCCAGTATTTCCATCATATTTCTTCAGAGAAGCGGAAGCCTCCGTCTCATCAATAAATGTAATGTGAATAGATTTAGCATCCACAATAATCTTTTTCTCCGTCAGGATTAAAAGCTCTTGGTCTTTGTTGCCCACTATAATCCCGGAAGAGCTATTTTCATTTTCATAGGGCGTGTCAAACCAGTCCATGCCGCTAGTCACTCCCGTAACCGTCACCATAGATTTACTGGCCTGCTTCCCAATTTCATACAGCTTATTCTGCAATGCCTGGTAGTCCTCTGGCTCTAATTCTTCTTTTACTACAACCGGTTCTTTTTCCGGCTCTTCTTCCGGCTCCTCTTCCTTCTTAGGCGCCGGTTGAATTTCCTGAGGCAGCACATCTTTGGGAATCTTAATCGTAGATTCCTCTTCGGGATAAAACCGCTCCTCAACATGTGGCTTCAAAAGCACAAATACAAAACAAGCCACCACTCCAAACATTACTGCACACAAAAGATTAAAACCTGCTTTCAGCAACAGCCGCCGTCTATTGATGGGCTTGTCTTTTATCTTCTCCTTAATAAAAGCAAATTCCTGCTCACCCTGCTCCTGTTGTTTCATAACCGCCCTCCTGATAGATTTATCTTTAATGCGTTTATGCTCAAATACTAAATTACTGTTCCCTTCATTCACAGTATAAAAACCATCCCTTTTACCATTATACGTTTTTCCCCCTTTTGTTGCAAGATTTTTCTTTTTGAGTTATACTTTGACCTAAGGAGGGATCATTTGGCATGAGGGGGGACCCTGCGTAGCTGGGGAGAGTCCTGATGCCTACTTCCGTCTCCATAGAAGTATCGCACAGTGGGATGATGCCTTAGGTCTCTTGGAACAGCCAATAGTTTTTATTGGGCATGAGGAGGGACCTACGCAGTGGGAGGAGCACTGATGCCCACTTGCGTCTCCATAGAAGTATCGCGCAGTGGGAGGAACACTGATGCCTCATACCGAAGCCAACAAAGTATATTGGCACAAGGAGGGAAATACAATTCCTATGAATAAAAAAACATTACACACTTTAGAATATAACAAAATTATCGACCAACTCTGCGAGCAGGCCACCTGCGCTTCCGGCAGAGAGCTATGCCGACAGCTAAAGCCTTCTACCGACATAGAACAGATTCGTCTTGCCCAGCAACAGACCGGCGACGCTTTGACAAGAATTTTTCAGAAAGGCTCGCTTTCTTTTTCCGGCGCCCATAACATCGGCGCTTCTTTAAAGCGTCTGGAGATTGGCGGAGTTATGAACATAGAGGAACTTCTGAAAACCGCCTCTCTGTTGGAAACTGCCAAGCGTGCCAAAACATATTCCCGCAGCGACAGGTCAGACGAGCGTAAAGATTCACTGGATGAACTGTTTGCTGGAATTGAGCCCTTAACGCCATTGCTGGATGAAATCAGACGCTGCATTCTCTCCGAAGATGAGATTGCCGATGACGCATCTGCCAGCCTGAAAAATATCCGCAGATCCATCCGTAATGTCAACGACAAAATTCGTAGTCAGATGAATACCATGCTAAACAATGCGGACACGCGCAGCCACTTACAGGACACAGTCATTACCATGCGCGGAGGACGCTTCTGTCTGCCCGTCAAAGCAGAAGCAAAAGGGCAGGTGCCGGGCATGATTCACGACCAGTCTTCCACAGGAGCTACCTTATTTATCGAGCCGATGGCAGTCGTAAAATTGAACAACGATTTAAAAGAACTTTATCTCAAAGAACAGGATGAAATCGAAGCCATTCTTGCCACACTTAGCAGCCAGGCGGCAGAACATATTCCTGAGCTACAAAATAACTATGAAATATTGACGGAACTTGATTTTATTTTTGCCAAAGGTTCCCTGGCCAAACAGCATAATGGGACTGCCCCTCTGTTTAATAAAGAACGCCGCATCCGTATCCGCAAAGGGCGGCATCCATTGCTCGACCGTCACACCGTAGTGCCCATCGACATCCATCTGGGAGATACGTTTGACCTTTTGGTAATCACCGGTCCTAATACTGGAGGCAAGACGGTCTCTCTGAAAACGGTAGGACTGTTCACACTGATGGGGCAGGCAGGTCTGCATATACCGGCAAACGACCGCTCCGAGCTGTCCGTATTCGAGGAAGTGTTTGCAGACATCGGGGATGAGCAGAGTATTGAGCAAAGCCTCAGTACGTTCTCCTCACATATGACAAATATCGTTTCTATTTTGCAAAACGCCAATGAGCAATCACTTGTTCTATTTGACGAACTTTGCGCCGGGACAGACCCAGCGGAGGGCGCAGCTCTCGCCATCTCCATATTATCAAAGCTCCACCATCGCGGCGTGCGCACAATGGCAACTACGCATTACAGTGAATTGAAAGTGTTTGCCCTCTCTACGCCTGGCGTAGAAAATGCAAGCTGCGAATTCTCAGTAGAAACGTTAAGCCCAACTTATCGTCTTCTCATTGGTATTCCTGGCAAGAGCAATGCCTTTGCCATTTCCGGCAAACTCGGACTGCCCTCGGAAATCATTGATGACGCAAGGACACGCATGTCGGAAGAAGATGAGAATTTTGAAGACCTGATTTCTGATTTAGAGGCAAGCCGCATCACAATTGAAAAGGAACGATTGGAAGCAGAACAATACCGCCAGGAAACAGAACGCCTAAAACAAAAACTGGAAGAAAAACAAGAACGCTTAGAAAATCAGCGCGACAAAATTATTCGCCAGGCAAATGAGGAAGCTCATGCCATCCTCAGAGAAGCCAAAGAAACCGCTGATAAAACGATTAAAAACTTTCATAAATATGGGCAGGCCAATCCTAATATGAAAGAAATGGAACAAGAGCGCAGGAAACTCAGGGACAAAATGGGCAGCCTGGAAAAAAATATGGGCCTAAAACAAAAAGAACAGGCACAAAGCCACAAAATCCCCCAAAATTTACGAATTGGCGATTCCGTAAAAGTTCTCAGCATGAATCTCAAGGGCACAGTACACACCCTGCCAAACGAAAAAGGCGACTTGTATGTTCAGATGGGTATTCTTCGCTCTCTGGTAAATATCCAGGATCTAGTATTGTTAGAAGATACGCCTACGCTGGGAAATAAGAGAAAATCCACTGGAGCCGGCAAATTAAAGATGGCAAAGTCCGCCTCAATTTCCACGGAAATCAATCTTATTGGCAAGACAACAGACGAGGCCATCGCTTTACTGGATAAATACCTGGACGATGCTTACCTTGCCCATATGTCATCGGTCCGTGTTGTCCACGGCAAAGGAACCGGCGCTTTGCGCAAAGCCGTGCACAATCATTTGAAACGCTTAAAGTATGTTCAGTCCTTTCGCCTTGGTGAATTTGGGGAAGGTGATTCCGGCGTTACCATAGTAACTTTCTCATAACATATGCGTCCTAGAATAAGATGGGCAATCCCACGGGGCTGCCCTACCCCTCGCCCACGAGGGGATTGCACACTTTGACGCGCCGAGCACATTTGCGAAGCAATATTTACCTCTTGTGTGAGTGCGCATATTATTTTCTTATCTTATAGGAAGGCCACTCACGCTTTAGCGTGACCAAGGTCTTTCCTATAAGATGAAATACACCTCAAAGGAGGAATCCTATGGCTTCAAAACAGAAAATTCTCATCGTAGATGATGATGTAAATATTGCAGAACTGATATCTCTTTATCTGACAAAGGAATGTTACGATACCCGCATGGTTCACGACGGCGAAGAAGCCCTCGCGGTATATGAACAGTATGAGCCAAACCTCATTTTACTGGATCTCATGCTCCCGGGCATTGACGGTTACCAGGTTTGCCGTGAAATCCGCGCCAAATCCAATCTTCCGATTATCATGCTTTCCGCCAAAGGGGAAATCTTTGATAAAGTACTGGGGCTTGAGCTTGGAGCAGACGACTATATCATGAAACCTTTTGATTCCAAAGAACTTGTTGCCCGCGTGAAAGCAGTCCTCCGCCGCTATCAGCCCGCAAAACCTGAAACACCTTCCGCCGGTGTCAAATGTGTGGAATATCCTGACCTTACAATTAACCAAAGTAATTATTCTGTCATTTACCGGGGACGTGCGGTCGATATGCCGCCCAAGGAGCTGGAACTTTTATACTTCCTTGCCTCCTCCCCAAATCAAGTATTTACCAGAGAACAGCTGTTAGACCATATCTGGGGCTATGAATACATTGGAGACACGCGAACGGTCGACGTGCATGTCAAGCGTCTGCGCGAAAAAATCAAAGATCACGAGAAGTGGAGCATTGCCACTGTCTGGGGCATTGGCTATAAATTCGAGGTGAAATTGTGAAACGTACCTTATACTTAAAATTTTTGTTGGGATATGTATTGTTAGGAATTATGGGATTTATAACCGTTTTCACCCTTACTTCGAGTCTCACTTTAAACTACATAGAAAAAAGGACCGTTACCAGCCTATATCGGGAGTCTAATCTTTTGGCTGGTAATTACGTCTCCAATTATTACCGTGGAACAATGACGCTCACAGACGTAAAATCTCATTTCGAGGCCATTGCTGCTTATCTGGACACAGATATATGGGTGATTGACCGCAATGGAAACATCTTAATTAACAGCCGCCCCGAATCAGCCGCAGACACTGTTATTCCAAATTTTGATATTGCTTCCTTCGGCACAAATTACTATCAAAAAGGCACATTTTTTGATATGTTTTCCGAGGATACACTTTCCGTATTCTCTCCCATAACCATTAACTATAAAGTGCGTGGATATGTGCTAATTCATCGCTCTATCGCCGATTTAATCTCATACAAAGATGGATTTTTAAACATTGCCTATATCACTCTTGCCATTATCTTTTTCTGCGCGTTTATAGTGCTCGTGCTCTTTACTTTCACGGTATATTTGCCCATTCGTAAAATGACCCGCGCGGCAAAAGATTACTCTCAAGGAAACTTTGATACCCAAATAAACATCCATACCAATGACGAAATGGGTTACCTTGCCGCCTCCATCAACTATATGGCAACCGAGCTATCCACTTTAGAGGAAGACCAACGGAAATTTATTGCCAATGTTTCCCACGATTTCCGCTCGCCTCTTACTTCTATCAAAGGCTACATAGAAGCTATTATGGATGGCACGATTCCCCACGAAATGCAGGATAAATATCTGAACATTATCCTTTTTGAGACGGAACGTTTGAACAAACTAACACAGAGTATGCTGGAACTCAACAAATTCGGTATCAAAGGCTCTATAATGGATATCGCCGACTTTGATATCAACCATACCATCAAGATGGTCGTACAATCCTTTGAAGGTATCTGCAAACAGAAAAAAATTTCCTTTGAATTAATTTTAACAGGACAGACTTGCTTCGTATCCGCTGATATGAGCAAAATCCAGCAAGTACTCTATAACTTAATTGATAACGCCATCAAGTTCAGCCATTCCGACTCTTCCATCACCATTGAGACTACGGAAAAGAATGACAAAGTATTCATCTCCGTCAAAGATGCCGGCATCGGCATCCCCAAAGATAGTATCAAGAAAATCTGGGAGCGCTTTTATAAGACAGATTTATCCCGCGGAAAGGACAAGCGCGGCACCGGCCTGGGGCTTGCTATCGTTAAAGAAATTATTTCCTCCCATAATGAGAACATCAACGTTATCAGCACGGAAGGCGTAGGAACGGAATTTATTTTCACCTTGCCTATGGCACAAAAGGAAAATGAATTGTAAAAGGGCTGTCCCATTTAGTATTCTACACTTTGCAAAATCAGCCCTTTTGCCGGCAGCATTGCACCGGCATTCTCCCGAATGCCTTCCTCCAAAATCTGTTTAACTTCCAACGGTTGTCTCTCTCCGGTTCCGACCTCTGCTAATGTCCCAGCCACAATCCGTACCATATTATGCAAAAAACCATTACCACTTATGACAATATCCACTTCCTCTCCTTTGCGCACTACTTCAAGATTATAAATTGTCCGCACAGTAGATTTTTTCTTGGAAGGATTCCGACAAAATGCCATGAAATCATGGGTTCCCACCAGATAGCGGGCCGCACTTTGCATAGCATCCACATCCAGTATCTCCTCTATCGTATGCATCCACTTCCTCTCAAACACATTGGGGCTGCTACTATTAAATATCCGGTAACAGTACGTCTTCCTCACGGCGGACAACCTCGCATGAAACCTCTGCGGCGCTTCCTCCATATGCATAACTCCTATATCTTCCGGTAAATACAGATTGACATAGTCTTGAATTTGCCTGACAGGCATCTCTATGGACAAATGAACGTTTGCAACCTGTCCCATAGCATGGACTCCAGCATCTGTGCGTCCAGACCCCTGCACTACTATTTCTTCTCCCTCCAGTTTTGTAAAGATACTGTTCAACTTTCCCTGAATCGTATTATCTGTACCTTTTTGATTTTGCCAGCCCTTATAACGTGTGCCATCATATGCAATTATCATTTTATAATTCTTCTTCAATTTTCATTTCCTCCTTTCTCTAATCAGATTTATCTCTCTATGCATTTAATAGGAAAACAGCGGTAAAGCAACAAATAATGATGCTTTCCGCTGTTCTATATTCATGAGACATCGGGGATTCGAACCCCGGACAACTTGATTAAAAGTCAAGTGCTCTGCCAACTGAGCTAATATCCCATATTAAAAACTATAAGTGCCCAGTTCCGGAATCGAACCAGAGACACGAGGATTTTCAGTCCTCTGCTCTACCAACTGAGCTAACTGGGCAATCAATGAATTGCGGGGACAGGATTTGAACCTGTGACCTTCGGGTTATGAGCCCGACGAGCTTCCAGACTGCTCCACCCCGCGATAATGTAATTAGGATAATCCTAAATGGACAAAGAAGGATTGAACCGTTTTGGTTTTTCCCTACCTATCCTTAATGGATGGAGAAGGATTGAACCGTTTTGGTTTTTCCCTACCTATCCTTAATGGATGGAGAAGGATTCGAACCTTCGAAGGCGTTGCCAACAGATTTACAGTCTGCCCCCTTTGGCCACTCGGGAATCCATCCATAATACTTAAGCCGATGATCGGACTCGAACCGATAACCTGCTGATTACAAATCAGCTGCTCTGCCAATTGAGCCACATCGGCAATAAAAATGGGACCTACAGGGCTCGAACCTGTGACCCTCTGCTTGTAAGGCAGATGCTCTCCCAGCTGAGCTAAGATCCCACGCATTACTTGCAGTGAGCGTTATAAATATAAAACCGTGTAGTGACAAACTTGCTTGGCTAAACTCGGCTTTTATATCTATATCCGAGTGCTAGCGTAAGATGACAGTTCACAGAACTGGTATACACACTCACTACTACATACCCACCACAAACGACCCAGAAGGGACTCGAACCCTCGACCTCCGCCGTGACAGGGCGGCGCTCTAACCAACTGAGCCACTAGGCCACTTATGAAAGTATAACAAACTTTCTCTAATTTGTAAAGTAAAATTCCTATACCTTCAAAAATTCACACAGCTTAATCCGTTCCTTTGACTTTGGGCCTTTCTTGGTCAAGCCCTCGACCTATTAGTGGCAGTCAGCTGCATACATTGCTGCACTTCCGCCCCTGCCCTATCCACCTCGTCGTCTTCGAGGGGTCTTACTCCTTTCGGTTGGGAATTCCCATCTTGAGGGGGGCTTCACGCTTAGATGCCTTCAGCGTTTATCCCCTCCGGGCTTGGCTACCCTGCCATGGCATTGGCCTGCCAACAGGTACACCAGCGGCCCGTCCATCCCGGTCCTCTCGTACTAGGGACAGCTCCTCTCAGAACTCCTGCGCCCGCGCCGGATAGGGACCGAACTGTCTCACGACGTTCTGAACCCAGCTCGCGTACCGCTTTAATGGGCGAACAGCCCAACCCTTGGGACCTGCTGCAGCCCCAGGATGCGATGAGCCGACATCGAGGTGCCAAACCACTCCGTCGATGTGAACTCTTGGGAGTGATAAGCCTGTTATCCCCAGGGTAGCTTTTATCCGTTGAGCGATGGCAGTCCCACTTCATGCCACCGGATCACTAAGCCCCACTTTCGTGCCTGCCCCACCCGTCGGTGTCGCAGTCAGGCCCACTTCTGCCTTTGCGCTCTTAAGATGGTTCCCGTCCATCCTGAGTGGACCTTTGGGCGCCTCCGATACCCTTTCGGAGGCGACCGCCCCAGTCAAACTCCCCGCCTGGCATTGTCCCGCCGCCGGTTCACGGCGGCCGGTTAGGGACCCAGCGCTGCAGGGGTGGTATCCCAACGTCGGCTCCCCCGCGGCTTGCGCCGCGGGATCCCTGCCTCCCACCTATCCTGTACATGCAGCGCCGGGCCGCAGCGCCGGGCTGGAGTGAAGCTCCATGGGGTCTTTCCGTCCTGGCGCGGGTAGCCAGCATCTTCACTGGCACTTCAATTTCACCGGGTGCATTGCCGAGACAGCGCCCAAATCATTACGCCTTTCGTGCGGGTCGGAACTTACCCGACAAGGAATTTCGCTACCTTAGGACCGTTATAGTTACGGCCGCCGTTTACTGGGGCTTCAGCTCAGGGCCTCGCTTGCGCTAACCCCTCCCCTTAACCTTCCAGCACCGGGCAGGCGTCAGCCCATATACCTCACCTTGCGGTTTTGCATAGGCCTGTGTTTTTGCTAAACAGTTGCTTGGGCCTTTTCTCTGCGGCCTGCTCACGCAGGCGCCCCTTCTCCCGAAGTTACGGGGCCATTTTGCCGAGTTCCTTGGCAATGCTTCTCCCGCCGGCCTTGGGATCCTCTCCCCATCCACCTGTGTCGGTCTACGGTACGGGTACGTGGCGGGCTATAGCGGCTTTTCTTGGCACGCGCTCCCCATGCTTCGCTACTCTCTCTTCGCTCCGCGTCGCGGCACCGGCCCATGCGGGGGGATTTCCCTCCCCGCTGCCTGCCCCGCTTGCGCCGGGCTTTCCAGCCCCCGGCACATGGCTCGCGCATGCGTCCCCACAGTTCTGCCGCCACGCAGTACAGGAATCTCCGCCTGTTGTCCATCGGCTACGCCTCCCGGCCTCGCCTTAGGCCCCGACTCCCCCAGGGCAGATCAGCTTCACCCTGGAAACCTTGGATATCCGGCCGGGGGGATTCCCACCCCCCTCTCGCTACTCATTCCGGCATTCTCCCTTCCTGCCGCTCCACGGGCCCTCCCGGCCCCGCTTCCCTGCGGCAGCAATGCTCCCCTACCGGCGCACCTGCGTGCGCCCCGCGGCTTCGGCGGCATGTTTGAGCCCCGGGAATTTTCGGCGCGGGGCCTCTCGACCAGTGAGCTGTTACGCACTCTTTGAATGCATGGCTGCTTCTGAGCCAACGTCCTGGCTGTCTTCGAGGCCCCACATCCTTCCCCACTTAACATGCACTTCGGGGCCTTAGCCGGCGGTCTGGGCTGTTCCCCTCTCGGCTGCCCAACTTATCTCGTGCAGCCTGACTCCCATGGATCGGCTCCCCGGCATTCGGAGTTTGGTATTCTTCGGTAGGCTTTGACGCCCCCTAGGAAATCCAGTGCTCTACCTCCGGCAGCCTGCCATGGGGCTAGCCCTAAAGCTATTTCGGGGAGAACCAGCTATCTCCGGGTTCGGTTGGAATTTCTCCCCTACCCACGCCTCATCGCCACCCTTTTCAACGGATGTGCGTTCGGCCCTCCACTGCCTCTTACGGCAGCTTCAGCCTGGGCATGGGTAGATCACCCGGTTTCGGGCGTGCGCTGGCCGACTCTGGCCCTCTTAAGGCTCGGTTTCCCTCCGGCTCCGCACCTATGGGTGCTTAACCTTGCCTGCCAGCGCAGCTCGCCGGACCGTTCTACAAAAAGTACGCGGTCCCGCCTTGGCGGTCCCACAGTTTGTGGACACAGGGTTTCAGGCTCTCTTTCACTCCCCTCCCGGGGTGCTTTTCACCTTTCCTTCACAGTACTCTGCTCTATCGGTCACTAAGTAGTGTTCAGCCTTACGGGGTGGTCCCCGCGCGTTCCGCCAAGGTTCCACGTGTCTCGGCGTACTCTGGATACCGCATGCCTGCGCCCGGGCTTCGGGTACGGGGCTGTCACCCCCTCCGGCTGGCTTTCCCAAAGCCATTCCCCTGCCCTGCGCAGCGCATTCTTGCGGTCCGAACCCCGGGGTGCTGCGCACCCCGGTTTGGGCCCCTCCCATTTCGCTCGCCGCTACTCTGGGAATCGATGTTTCTTTCTCTTCCTCCGGCTACTTAGATGTTTCAGTTCGCCGGGTTCCCCTCCATGCGTTATGTGTTGGCGCATGGATACATGGGGGCTTCCCCCATGTGGGTTTCCCCATTCAGACACCTGCGGATCACCGGGCATGTGCCCCTCCCCGCAGCTTTTCGCAGCTTGTCGCGTCTTTCGTC
>Ga0137308_100612_pt1 | contig 52863 bp, 34 predicted proteins | sample Inofrocosms_June_FD_97181 | JGI IMG/M metagenome (GOLD analysis project Ga0137308, IMG submission 97181) | Mouse cecal microbial communities from Vienna, Austria - N-Acetylneuraminic and N-Acetylglucosamine D2O microcosms_June | ecosystem: Host-associated > Mammals > Digestive system > Large...
CCGCGTGCAGCCTGTCCCATTCCGCTTCCGCCCGGCATTCCTGGTGGCACTGCCTGAACCCGTCCTGCTAATCTAGACTTTCAAAATTGATTTCCGTGGTATTTTACTGCCGACAGTATAACTTATACCTTACGGATTCCTATTGTTACTTCCTCCCCGTTTACGTTCCACTCTTTTATGCTCCATTCCCCTTCCGCAGAACTTTCCACCGTTCCGGCTGTCATCCGGTCCGCCAGCACTTTTCCGGCGATCATTGCCTGATTTTTAGCGATAATACCGGCGATTTTCTCATTTTTATCCACCGCCACTTCTATGTGATCCATCACTTCGTAGTCCGCTTCCTTGCGCATCGTCTGGATCTTGCTGATCACTTCATATACAAAGCCTTCTTCGATCAATTCTTCCGTAAGGCGGGTATCCAATACTACCGTTACCGCATTGTCCGCTTCCGATATATATCCTTCTTTTTGAATCATTTCTATCAAAAGATCATCTTTGGATAGTTCCACGTCCACGCCGCCTATATCGAACTTCAATGCGCCCTTGGCGTCCAGCTCATCCATCGCCGCGTTGCCGTCCAAAGCCGCCAGTTCCTTCTGGATGCCGCCCAGCTGTTTGCCATATTTCGGCCCGACCGTCCGAAGCTGCGGTTTAAACGTATAAGTAGTAAACGCCCTTACATCGTCCGTAAAGCTGACCTCTTTCACGTTCAATTCCTCTTTGATAATATCCTGGTAAAAACTGTCCAAAGCCACAGGCGCTTTCACAAACATCATGCCGATCGGCTGGCGGTTTTTGATATTGGCGCTATTCCTGCAGGCGCGTCCCATCACAACTACCTTAAGCACTGCTTCCATATCCTCTTCCAGTTTCTTATCGATCCATGCCTCTTTTGCAACAGGAAAATCGCATAAATGAACGCTTTCCGGCGCATCTTTGTCCACGGAGCATACCAGGTTCCGGTAAATGTCCTCCGCCATGAAAGGAATCATAGGCGCCGCGCATTTGCTCACGGTAACGAGCGCGGTATATAAAGTCATATAAGCATTGATCTTATCCTGTTCCATTCCCTTTGCCCAGAAACGCTCCCTGCTCCTTCTCACATACCAGTTGCTCATCTCATCTACAAAACCGTCCAGAGCCCTTGCCGCCTCCGGAATCCTGTAATTTTCCAGATCGCCGTCCACTTCCTGTATGAGCGTATTCAGCTTGGAAAGCAGCCACTTATCCATGACGGGAAGCTTGTCATACTCCAGTTTATGCTTCGTCGCGTCAAAGCCGTCGATATTGGCATAAAGCACGAAAAATGCATACGTATTCCACAATGTCCCCATGAACTTCCGCTGTCCTTCCTGAACGGCCTTGCCATGGAAACGGTTCGGAAGCCACGGTGCGGAGTTAATGTAGAAGTACCAGCGGATCGCGTCCGCACCATAAGTGGCCAGCGCCTCAAAAGGATCTACCGCGTTCCCTTTAGACTTGCTCATCTTCTGTCCCTTCTCATCCTGAATATGCCCAAGCACAATGACATTTTCAAAACAGGAATTATTAAACAGCAGCGTGGACTCCGCCAGCAGCGAGTAAAACCATCCTCTCGTCTGGTCTACTGCCTCGGAAATAAACTGAGCCGGATACTGCTGCTCAAACAGTTCCTTATTTTCAAACGGATAATGATGCTGTGCGAACGGCATCGCCCCCGAATCAAACCAGCAGTCGATCACCTCAGGCACACGTTTCATCGTGCCGCCGCATTCCGGGCATTGGATCGTGATCTCATCGATATAGGGCCTGTGCAGCTCTACCGTGCGCGCTTCCCCGTTGCCGCTCATCTTTTCCAGCTCTTCCCTGCTGCCAATGGAATGCATCTTTCCGCACCCCGCGCATTCCCATATGTTCAGAGGCGTTCCCCAATAGCGGTTCCTGGAAATGCCCCAATCCTGGATATTCTCCAGCCAGTCCCCGAAGCGTCCTTTTCCAATCGATTCGGGAATCCAGTGGATCGTATTGTTATTGCGGATCAAGTCCTCCTTCACCGCCGTCATCTTAATGAACCAGGACTCGCGGGCATAATAGATCAGAGGCGTATCGCAGCGCCAGCAGTGGGGATAACTGTGTTCAAATTTGGGTGCGTCAAACAAAAGCCCCTTCTTTTCCAGATCCGTAAGAATCATAGGATCTGCCTTCTTGCAGAAAACACCTTCGTAATCGGTCTCTTTTGTCATTTCCCCTTTTGCATCCACCAGCTGTACAAAAGGCAGGTCGTAATTTCTTCCCACGTTGGCATCGTCTTCGCCGAATGCGGGGGCGATGTGAACAACGCCGGTACCGTCGGTCAGAGTGACATAGGTGTCACATGTTACATAATATGCCTTCTTCCGCTGTTTTTCGCACAGTTCCACCGCATAATCAAACAGCGGTTCATATTCCTTATATTCCAGGTCTTTGCCCGTATACCGTTCCAATATTTCATATGCCGGAATGCCTTTTTCTTCATCTCCCAGCTTCCCAAGCACCGTATCCAATAAGGCTTCCGCCATATAATAAACCTGGCCGTCTCCCGCTTTTACCTTCGCATAAGCCTCGTTGGGATTCACGCAGAGAGCCACGTTCGAAGGCAGCGTCCAGGGCGTAGTCGTCCATGCCAGGATATAAGCGTCCTCTTCCTTCACTTTAAAGCGGGCAACTGCCGAACGTTCCTTTACATCTTTATAGCCCTGGGCTACTTCGTGGGAAGAAAGGGGCGTCCCGCAGCGCGGGCAATAGGGTACGATCTTAAATCCTTTGTACAGCAGCCCCTTATCCCAGATCTGCTTCAAAGCCCACCATTCGGACTCAATATAATCATCATGGTAAGTTACATAAGGGTCATCCATGTCCGCCCAAAAACCTACCGTACCGGAAAAATCCTCCCACATGCCTTTATATTTCCATACGCTTTCCTTGCATTTGGAAATAAACGGATCCAGCCCGTATTCTTCTATCTGTTCCTTTCCGTCCAGCCCGAGTTCCCGCTCCACTTCCAGTTCCACCGGAAGCCCGTGGGTATCCCATCCTGCTTTTCTCGGCACCATATATCCTTTCATCGTACGGTACCTCGGAATCATATCTTTGATCACGCGGGTCAGGACGTGCCCGATATGCGGTTTGCCGTTTGCCGTCGGGGGGCCGTCATAAAAAGTATAGGTCGGCCCGCCCTTACGGTTTTCCATACTTTTTGTAAAAATATCCTCATCCTTCCAAAACTTTTCCGTCTGTTTTTCCCTCTCCACAAAATTGAGGTTGGGCGATACTTTCTGATACATGGTTTTCATCCTTTCTGCTTTTTTTGATCATTTTCTTGGAACTAATAAGTTGTGAGAATGTTTCCGCGCTTTTTGGTATAAATTGTTTTTTCATGATGCTGTAGCTTGGTTTTCTGATGAAGTAAAAAACACCCCTGTCCCGTAAAAGGACGGAGTGTCGATCCGTGTTACCACCGTTTACATTCATACGCCTATATCAACTTCTATAGGTTATATGGTTTCCTTTAACGGCGGAATGCCGTCGGCGCTTACTGCCTCGCTATATTTTTCTTCCATCATAGCAAAGGTTCTGCCCGCAACTCAGGAGTGATATTCAGCGCCCTCTACTCTCACCGGTCTTCCACCATCCCCGGCTCGCTTTGGATTTCAAAAAACACTTACTGTCTCCGTCACAGTCTTTCTCATTCTTATATATGCCGTATTATAATGCCTCTCCGATCCGGTGTCAAGATATTTACCTATTACTTCACGGCAATCGATTTTTATAAGCGCCCTGGAGGAGAAAGCAAAACGGGGGCTGGGGCGGCTGGAAAGAGGGCGGACAGGGGGCGGTTTTCTGCCGTTGCGTACAATCAGTCATTTCACTTATGAAATGGTCAACAACCAGAGTAAGCCCGCCAGGATGGCGGAGCTTAGGAAGCGTAGGCATGGATGCCGTTGCTTCCGACTCGTTCGGTTCCATTATCTTACCCATTTCATTAGTGAAATCTGATTGGAAGCTCCGGCAGAAAACTGCCCCCTGTCCGCCCTCTTTCCAGCCGCCCCTGCCCCGTTTTGCTTTCTCCTCCAGGGCGCTTATAAAAATTGACTCCTCTCATTACCGCAGAAAATCGAGTAGAGAAGATTCATCTTCCCTACTCGCCGCGCGGGGTGCGTGCAGCAAAGCTGTTAATTTCTTTACGCACCCCTGTGCATAAAAAGCCGGAGAAGCAACTTCCTCTCCGGCCTTTCTCGTCATTATTTTCCAATCTCTTTATTCCTTATATATAAACATATAATTCGCCGTAGCCTGGATGGGGATCTCTACATTTCCATTCTCCCCTGCTTTTGTCGTTCCTATACAGGCATTCTCTCCGACCGTTACATTGCCCTCTTCGTCCATTGCCACCGTTTCCGCATATACGGATACCTTCGTTCCTTTGCTGCATTCCGGCAGGTTCACCTGAAGGCTGGCTACTGCTCCGATATCTTCATGGGATTCAAACCGTACTGTAGTCGCTACGCTTTTCTTCCCTCTCCTTTCGCTGCTTACCGTTACTCTTGTGTTGCTTATTCCATGAAAACCGCCGATATCGGATGCTCCGTTTAACACGAGGGAAACACCCGGACCCAGGCCGCAGTGTACGATCTTCGCATATCCCGAATCATTGGATGCTATGCTGTCCTTCAGCGCCGCAGGGATGCTTTCCACATTCTTCAGCTGCAGCATCAAAACGCCGCTTCCGGCATCCGCTCCCGCTATCATTTCCGGTGTCAGCCCGCGCAAAACTTCCAGCACCTGCTGCCAGTCGGTCAGTATTCCGTCTGCAAGGTTGACGGTTTGAAACTGATCCGGATCCACCGTTACGGATTCTTCTTCCTTCACTTCCGCCTCTATTTCGGCTTCCGGTTCCAGTTCTTCGGATTCTGTCTTTGTTTCCATATCCGGTTTTTTGGATTCCGTTTCTGTTTCCGCATCCGGTTCTTGGGATTCGCTTCCGGTTTCCGCTTCCGGTTCCTTGGATCCTGCTTCCGTATCTGTTCCCTCCTCCGGTTCTTTTACATCCGCAGAGTTTTCATCGTCCGTTTTCCCGCCCTCTTCGCTATCGCCCGCTTCGCTTCCGGTTTCTTCTTTTTCCTTTTCTTCTTTTCCCAATGTATTGTCTTCGTTCTGAACCGGGTCTTTGAGTTCCGGCTTCGCCGGCGCCTCTGCCGCCGAAACCGGCATTCCTCCCCATATGGCACACACAAGAACCAATACACATACCGCCATGGCCTTTCCTTTTATTTTCCGCAGCATTTTCATCCCATCACCTCAGCTTTCTGTACAATCCATAATTATAATTAATTATACAACACTCCAGCCGGGTTGAATACAGTTATTTCAAATATTTTTCATTTTTTTGAATTTGTCTTATGCTGTCTGGATTGCCTCGGCCAGCACGGTTTCCGTGATTTCATCCCCTTTATTCCTGCACAGTTCTTTTTTTATTTCTCCCTTTGACAAAACCAATACACGGTCACAAAGCCGTTCCAATTCTTCCATTTCGGAAGAAATCAGCAGCACACCGTTATTCCCGTCGGCAATACTCCGTATCAGTCCGGCGATCGCCGCTTTTGCCTCCACATCGATGCCTACCGTAGGATCGTCAAGGAGCAGCATTTTCGGCCGGATCAGAAGGCTTTTGGCAAACACCGCTTTTTGCTGGTTGCCTCCCGAAAGATACTGCACTTCCTGGTCGATGCCCGTGCATTTCAGCTGCAGCTTTTCCCTCATGCTTTCCGCATTCTCCGCGCATCTTTTCTCATCAATCAGCCCTCTCTTCGCCATCCGTTTCCATATGGGCATAAGCATATTATATTGAATGGAATGAATTCCTACGATTCCGCTTTTACGCCTGTTTTCCGGCACGAAAGAAATACCTTTTGCAATGGACATCCACGGCTTTCCGGTTGGAACCTCTCCCGAGTCCAGGAAAATCTTTCCCTTGTCCGGTTTTATCAGCCCGTAAATACACTTTGCCAGCTCCGTCCTTCCGCTTCCAAGCAATCCAGCTATCCCGACGATCTCACCGGGATATACTTCAAAACTTACGTTTTTCACCTTGTCCGACCATGATACATCTTCCACCTTAAGAACCGGCTTTTCATAATTGACGGGCCGGGCCGGAGACAAATATTTCTGATTTAGTTTCTTCCCTATCATGGCCTCCACGATAGCTGCCACGTTCAGATCCGAAGTGGGCCGGTCCATCTCCACCCTGCCATTCCTCAACACTACGGCTCTGTCGCAGATCTGAATAATTTCCTGCATGTGATGGGAAATAAAAATAACCGCTATTCCCTGTTTTTTCAGCCGTTCCACAAAAGTAAACAAAAGCTGTATCTCTTTATGGGTCAGGGAAGCCGTCGGCTCATCCAATACCAGGACGGACGGCCTGTGCATCAGGGCTTTTACGATTTCAACAAGCTGCTGGTTTCCGATGGACAAATTCTCCACATATTCATCAGGATCCACATCGATCCCAAATTCTTCAAACGCCTCTTTTGCCGTCTCCAGGCACTTTTTATCATCGATCAGCCCTGCTTTTTTTATCTCTCTGTTCAAAAAAAGGTTTTCCCCCACCGTCATCGTAGGTATTAAAGAAAACTCCTGATAAACCATTGCAATGCCACAGGCAGAGGCGTCAGCGGCGCTTTTTATCGCTACTTCCTTATCGTCCACATAAATATGCCCCTGATCCAGCCGGTACACACCCGCGACGATCTTCATCAACGTAGACTTTCCCGCGCCGTTGGAGCCGAGAAGTCCCAGAACTTCTCCTTTTCTGATTCCAAAAGTGATCCCCTTCAGCACTTCGTTCTGAAAAAAAGATTTGTGTATATCCTCCAGCAAAAGCGCATAACCTTTCTCATCTACCATTCCGGCCACCCAACCTTCCTTCCATCCGTAAAGTAAATTCCTTCCACTTTCGGTCTGCCTTTTGAAATACCGCTGACAGCGGCTACATATGCCCTTGTCACAAACATCTGGGCGCGGAAGCCGAACACCACCGTATCTCCGACTTCTGCCTTCTGCCCTTTTTCCGGCTGTAAAATCCCATAATAATCGATCGCTTTGGCGTCCGGCATCTCACAGGATATCCTGTTTTGAAGAGCCGTATCCGCTTCTCTTCCCACACACGCCTTTACTTCATAAGGATCGAATACCGGATCGATATACATGCCTCCTCCATAGCAATAAGGCTTTCCTCCATAGAAATGCGATATTTCCGATACGTAAACATACCCCGGCAGTTCCGGCAGCTCTTCGTATGCATGGATAGGGGTCGTTCCGGTCAGGCCGTGTCCCGGCTCCACCTGTGTCACTCCGTCCCCGGCAAGCCTTTCAAAAATATGGCTGGAAGTCGTTCCGGGCGCGTTCACTTCCAAATCAGGATATCCGTTCTTTCTGAGCCTGTCTGCCGTCCGAATCAATGTGCCGTAATTACGGGTAGGCTCCACCCGTTTTGCCGCAGCATCATATAGCTGCGCCGGAAACGTGGATATCCCTGTAAAGCGAAGCCCTTTCATCCCCCCGATCCGCTCTGCCGTTTCCATAATGCCATCCGCGCAAAATCCCGCTTCATGTCCATGGTAAAAGGAATCCCCCTCCCCATATATTCTAGTCATGATATTCTGCGTCTCTGGCAGCTGCACCGCCTCCGACACGGCCTGCGCTTTTTCAAAGTTATATACCGTCCAATACATGGGATGCATTTTCAACGCCGCTTCCGTCTCCCATGCCGGCACCTGTACCAGATGCCCCAGATGGCCGATTTTCATTCCGGCATGATGAACCGGCCTCGCATCGTTCATATCCACACAGACCCCTGCATCTATCCCCGCCATTATCATCGCTTCTATTGCGGCCGGATTTCTCCCGATCTGTTTGGTCATGGCAAATACTTTCAGGCCGTATTTTCTGCCCTCTTCTGCCATAATCTTTGCGTTATGGGAAATCACATCCAGATCCAGAAGATAACTATTGGATGGAATCTGCCCTTTTTGATGTAGTTCCACTGCCGCTTGAATCAGTTTTGGATTTCTTTTTGCTATCTGGTTTAAAAACATACGCCTTCCCTCCTGTTCGCCGCTTTTGACCGGAAATCTTAATTTTCAACCTTCTCCCTCAGGCTTAACGACACGGCCAGAATAATGATCAGCCCTCTGGCCATCATCTGTTCCGATACGGACAGCCCCATTAAAAGCAGCCCGTTATTCAACATGCCAATGACGATAGAGCCGATGATTGTTCCGACAATCGTTCCTTTTCCTCCTGAAAAACTGGTTCCTCCGATCACTACGGCCGCGATTACCGACATATTATCATTTTCTCCCAGCGTGTACCTTGCCCCGTTCAGCCTTCCCGCATACAGGATTCCCGCAAATGCCGCCGCCATGCCGCAGATCGTCATCGCCCAGAGCTTGATCCGTTCCACTTTAATCCCGGAATACCTGGCCGCCACTTCGTTGCCGCCTACCGCAAGAACCGCCCGCCCGAAAGGGGTTTTCCTGTAGAGTATATGCCCCAGTATCATAATGACGATCGTCCATATAAACAACGTCGAAATAGGGCCGATATCTCCTGCGCCAAAGATAAAATTAAAGCTTGCGTTTGTCACGGGAACTGCCTCCAGGTTCGTTATGGTTCTCGCTATGCCGGCATATACGCTGCTCGTTCCAAGCGTAACCAAAAATGCCGGTATTCTTACCTTTGCCACGATCAGTCCGTTAAAGAAACCGCAGACAAGGCCTGCCAGCATCCCTGCCAGTACCGCCGGAAACCACCCTGTCACCCTGAGCGCCAGGGCAGTCACAAGCGCCGATATGGCCACCACCGATCCCGTTGACAGGTCAATCAGGCCGGCGGATATGGCAAAGGTCATTCCTACGGCAGCTACCGATATCATTGCCGTCTGCCTCAATATATTCATCATGTTCCCATAGGATAAAAATCCCTTATCCTTGAGAAGAACCGAAAAAACCACCAGTACAATTACAAAGCTGATATACACAATATATTTTTTATAATCGAATTTTTTTGCCATTTCCTGCGCCGCCCTTCATCGTCTGATTATTTACCTAATATCTCTAATACGCTGGAATCCGGATCCTTGTTCAACGACTGATTCCATGCTTCCACCATATTATCTCTTGTCATGGATACCGTCTCGCTGACCACATAAGCCGGAGCATCCTCGCCCAATATGCTGAGAGCCGCCAGTTTTGCCATCGTCTCTCCGATCTGGAAAGGCATATCCGCTACTTTTCCGTAAACATTGCCTCCCTGTGCCATATCCAGGTCATTGTTTCCTCCAAGATCCATCGTAACTACTTTGCAGTCTTTATAACCGCCGGCCCTCAGTTCGGAAACCACCGGCTCCGCCGCCACGTCCCAGGACACATAAATACCGTTTAAATCCGGGTTCTGTGTCATCATTGCGGAAGCAACTTCTCCTGTGGCATTTTCCGCTGAAAAGCCGGACATTGCCACGATTTCGATATCCGGATAATCATTGACGATCGTTCTGACAAATTCATTATCCCGGTTATTCGTCACAAGATAATCCACATCATAATAAATGATTCCGATCTTCCCTTTTCCTCCAATAGATTCCGCCATTAATTTAGCTGCCGCACGTCCCATTCCATACTGATCCCCGGTCACAATGCTCACATACTGTTCCCCTGCCTTATAATCATTTACTCCATTATCCGCAAATACGATCTTGGCCCCTGCATCCACCGCCGGAGAAAATGCTCTTGTGCCGGATACGGGATCTACGGGAAGAGACAATATGATATCCGGTTTTAATGCCATGGAAGTCTCGATATCCGTCGCCTGTTTGGACGGATCAAACTGAGCATCCGATGTAGCCACGATTTCGATTCCCATCTTTTCAAATTCCGCTTTGGCACCGTCCGTCATCGCATTATACCATTCGCTTGCCCCTGCCCAGATCATGGCCGCTTTCAGCCCTTTCTCCCTGATTTGCGCATATTGCTCTTCTGTCAGGCTGATCTCTGTTGTCGGCACGGCATCTTCTCCGTTCGGCCCCTTCGCATACTCCCCCGCTTCATTTCCATATCCCGGTATCACCGTCAGCCACTGGTCTCCGTTTCCTTCCGCTTCGACTGTCTCCGTATTCGTATTCGCCTCCTCCGTCACCGTCCCTGGCGTCTCTCCATTTTCCGCCGTCTGCCTTCCCAATCCGCAGCCTGCCGTTCCAATCCCTAACAATACAGCCATTAATACCCCAATTAACCTCTTCATAGTATTCCTCCATTCTTGCTCTGCCCGCCCATTGGGACACAGGCACAAATTAGTTTGCATGGAATATATCTCTTGCCAGTCGGATGCCCGCCTGGGCAGGGCTTTGATTGAGCGGAATATACTCGATATTCCCATGCCCCGTCTTTTCCCTGAATATTCCCTGGAATGTCCGCCTGTAAAAGTCCCCTTTAAAAATACTTCCCGATATCACTACATGAATTTTTTCCTGTTTTTCCGGATGTATTCTTTCATACACCGCAACGGCCAGATCCGCCGTTTCCTCCGCCGCTTCCGCAACCACCTGTCCGCACAGGCTGTTCCCCCTGTCCGCTCCATCGCAGACCAAGTGCGCGGCCGCCGTAATATCTCTCTGGCTCATAGCTGCAATATAATACGGCAGCTCTTCCGCCTTCTCAAAGTGATAGAACTCTTCCAGCGTTTGGTAAATCTCGTTATACGCCTCTTGTCCATCACAATATTTAATCCATTTTTTCAGCATCTGCTCCCCGATCCAATATCCCGATCCCAGATCGCTCAACGGCCTTCCCCATCCTCCGCAGCGATACGTTTTCCCTTCTTTATCAAAACCAACCGCGATAGAACCCGTGCCGGATATTACGCATATGCCCGGCTTGTCCGCCACAGACAAAAAGACAAATTCCGAATCGTTGCAAATATATACTTTTTTCAAATCCAGTCCCATATGCTTCACAATGGACTGGTATACCGCATAATCGCTTTCCGTATCGCATCCGGAAACCCCTATGACCATCCCCTGGATTTCCTGTAATTCGATATTCAGGGAATCGCAGATGGTATAAAAAGCATTTTTCAACCGGGAAGCCGCTTCCTTTAATCCTATGTTCTTATAGTTTGTGCTTCCGAAGCGGAAACTCTGCATTTTGCGCAAATCCATATCATAAACGCAATATTCTGTCTTTGTGCCTCCTCCGTCAACGGAAAACAAATATCTTCCTTCCGGCATTATCCCGCCTCCTTTCCTGAAAATATTTTCCGGTAAATTGTCAAATCCCGCTTTTCAGGACAAGCTGCTTCGTAGTTGACAAATTCGCCATACACAAATTAATTAATCCATTAATACCGCATTCTTCATCTTCATTGATATAAAATCCAGGAAGGCTTTCTTCCGGTATATACTTTTTTACCTCCTCCTTTATCGCGGATATGCTGTTCTCGGCCAGCCCTTTTCCCTGGAGAACCACCGCTTCCGGATTCAACGTTACAATATACCCTACTATACTGGCAGCTATATAATGGATATACTTTTCATCCGTCCGTTCTCCGCATTCTCCAGTTTCATTTTTTGAAAGAAAATATTGTATCTTGTCTTCCAGCCATCCTCCTCCCTGCGCATAATTTTTTTCTTCCGTTTCCTCAAAAGGAGCGAGATACCCAAACTCTCCGGCGAAACTGCTGAACCCTTTATGAAGGCTCCCGTTAATAATGATCCCTGACCCGATCCCTTTTCCGATATAAATATATACCATATCATGGCATGGCTCTTTCGGATGGTCATGCTTTTGCCCAAACGTGTGATAATAGCCTACGGTAGTAAGTTTTACGTCATTTTCGACAAAAACGGGAATCTGGTATTTCTCAGACACAACCTCCTCCAGTTTCAGATTCGTCCATCCCGGTATTGCAGAAATATTGGTAATACGTTTATCGCTTTTTACAACGCCCGGAACTCCAAAGCCAATCGCCCTGACCTCCGCCTCCGATATTCGTATCAGCTCATCAATCGCTTCGTATGCGGATTCCAGCGCCAGCTCTCCCGTTTCGCAGTTCACTTCCGACAGCTGTTCGTGGATTTTGCTTCCCACCGCATTTACCAGACAGGAACGGAAGGCTCCGTTCAGATAATAGAGAATAATCATATTCCCTGCCTTTTCATTCGCCACATATTGTTTTGCCTTTTTTCCCGAACTGCTTCCGGTAATCCCGTCCTGCCTGACGATTCCGTCTCTCTCCAACCCGTCCACAATTTTATTCACCGTCGGCAAACTCAAATTGGATGCCTTGGCCAACTCCGGTTTTGTAATGGGACCCTCTTCAAAAATCATATCCTTTATAATGTCCCGGTTTACTTCTTTCAATAATTTTGGCTGCCCTACTAACATATCGATATCCCTCTTTCACTATTAATTAATAAACTTTATTAATTAATTAAGATTATATATCTCTTTGTTCAATATGTCAACATATGAATTGATATTTTTCTTTTCTTTATCTATTTTTGTTAAGAAAATGAATTGATTTCTTCCTGTTTTTCCCTTATGATAGTCATTAAATAACTAATTGCCGGTATTGGCGCAACAGATTGGGAGGCGAGCATGGACAGACAAAATTTGACCTTATTGACCGATCTTTATGAACTGACGATGATGCAGGGATATTTTAAACATAAAGACCAAAATGAAACCGTTATTTTCGACGCGTTTTACCGTACAAATCCCGGCGAAGGAGGTTATTCCATAGCTGCCGGGCTCGAGCAGGTCATTCAGTATATTAAGGAATTGCATTTCTCCGATGAAGATATTCGGTATCTTGCCGGACTCGGAATCTTTGAGCAGGATTTCCTTGACTATCTGAAAGACTTTAAATTTACCGGCGATATTTACGCGATCCCCGAGGGAAGCGTTATTTTCCCAAGAGAACCCTTGATTAAGGTGATCGCTCCCATTATGCAGGCCCAGCTGATTGAAACGGCCATATTAAATATTATTAACCACCAAAGTCTGATCGCAACCAAGGCAGCCAGAGTATGTTATGCTGCCAGAGGGGACGGAATTATGGAGTTCGGCTTACGGCGCGCCCAAGGGCCAGACGCTGGCACATATGGCGCGAGAGCAGCCGTAATCGGCGGCTGCATCGGCACTTCCAATGTATTGTGCGGCAGACTTTTTGACGTTCCGGTGAAAGGAACCCATGCCCATAGCTGGATCATGAGTTTTCCCGATGAATACACCGCATTTAAAACCTATGCGGATATGTACCCTTCGGCCTGTATCCTGCTGGTGGATACTTATGATACTTTAAAATCAGGAGTTCCCAACGCCATAAAAGTATTTACGGAAATGCGCCGGGCAGGTACGCCCCTCACCTATTACGGCATTCGCCTGGACAGCGGCGACCTGGCTTATCTGTCCAAAAAAGCCCGTAAGATGCTGGATGAAGCCGGTTTTCCTGACGCCGTTATTTCCGCTTCTAATGACCTGGACGAGTTTCTTATTGACAGCCTGAAGGTGCAGGGCGCGGCAATCACCTCCTGGGGGGTAGGCACTAACCTGATCACCTCCAAAGACTGCCCATCCTTTGGCGGCGTATATAAACTGGCGGCCATCCAGGATAAAAACGGTCAGTTTATCCCCAAGATCAAACTATCCGAAAACAGCGAAAAAGTGACCAATCCGGGCAATAAAACCATTTACCGCATTTACGAGAAAGCTTCGGGAAAGATAAAAGCCGACCTGATCTGTCTGGTAGACGAAAAATTCGATGAAAACGAACCGCTGCTCCTTTTCGATCCTCTGGAACCCTGGAAAAAAACGAAGCTCCAGGGCGGCAGTTACACTATGCGGGAAATTATGGTTCCTATCTTCTTAAAAGGCGAATGCTGCTACGAATCGCCAAAAGTTATGGACATCCGTGAATATTGCCGGAAAGAACTGGATACCCTCTGGGATGAAACAAGGCGTCTTGTCAATCCCCACAAGGTATATGTAGACCTTTCAAAGAAATTGTACGATATTAAAATAGAACTGCTGGACCGTATGGGACAGGTTTAACTCAGCTTTCATGAAACGAGGTGTTTATTATGCTGAAAATTATTACGGACTCCGCCTCAGATTTACCGAAGGAGTATATCGACGCCCATCATCTTCATGTCATACCTACTCCTGTGGTCATCGATGAGACGGACTACCTGGATGGCAAAACAATCCTGACAAAAGAATTTTATAACATATTAGACGATACCAAACGGGACATCCGTACTTACCATATCAATCCGGCTATGTTTGAAGAAGCCTTTCTCCCCTATGCACAAGCCGGAGATTCCGTGATCTACATTTGCTTTTCCACTGGTATCGCCGGAACCTTTAATGCGGCCCATATCGCCAAAACAAATGTGTTGGAACAATACCCTGATTTCGACCTGACTATTATTGATTCCAAATCCGCTTCCATCGGTTTCGGCCTTCTCGTATCCAAGCTGGTGACGATGCTGGAACACGGAGCCTCCAGGGAAACCATTGTGGAAGCGGCAGATTACTTTATCTCCCATATACACCATGTATTCACGGTGCATACCCTGGCCTATCTTGTCAAAGGCGGCAGACTTTCCAAATTCAAGGGTACAATTGCCGAAACGCTGGATATGAAGCCGATTCTTATTGTAGATAAAAACGGCAGCCTGCAAATGCTGAAAACTGTCCGCGGACGGAAAAAATCTCTGAAGGCGCTTGTTGATTATGCAAAAACCAACGGCTATGAACTTTCCTCCCAAACGCTGGCCTTCTGCCACGGAGAGGATGAGGAAGCGCTTCGGTTTCTCCTAACTCTTGCCGACGAAGAATTAAAGCCAAAAGACAAGCTGATATCCACCGTAGGCTGCGCCATCGGCGCCCATACCGGAAGAGGGATCGCAGGTCTCTGCTTTCTGGATGCCTCCGAAGAAAAATACAGGGAATTTCTTTAAAAGAATAAAAAACAGGGATAGGGAATTTCCTTCATTTCAAAAATACCCCGTTCGGCCCGAAAACCGAACGAGGTATTTTTTATAAATAACGCCTAAATTTCCTTAAGTCATCGCTGCGCCGTCTACCCGCAAAGTAACGCCGGTAATATAGGACGCCTGGTCGCTGGCCAAAAACAAATAAGCATTCGCAATATCCAAAGGCTCTCCCACACGGCCCAAAGGAATTCCCGCAGATATCCGCTCCACCATTTCCTGCGGAAGGGCCGCCACCATATCGGTCTTTGTAACTCCGGGTGCCACAGCGTTTACGCGGATCTGATCCTTTGCCAGTTCCCGGGCCAGGGATTTCGTCAACCCATTTACCGCAAACTTCGTCGCAGGATAACCGCAGCCGGAAGGCTGCCCATATTCGCCTACCATGGAACTCGTATTGATAATAACTCCTCCGCCCTGAGCTTTCATAATCCGGGCCGCCGCCTGGGAACAAACGAAAACGGCCTTCAGATTAATATCGAGAATCTTAGAAAATTCTTCCAACGTATAATCATACAGACTGGTTCTGGAAGAAATACCTGCGTTATTAGCCAGAATATCTACCCCTCCAAACCGTTCTTTTACGGAAGAAAACGCCATGGCAACCGCTTCCGGATCGCAAAGATCGGGCCAAATGCCCATAACCCGATCCCCGTATTCCGTCAATTCCGCCAGCGCTTTATCCACCGTTTCTTTTCTGGAGCCGGCTACGGCAACATTCGCGCCGTTTTCCAGATATTTTTTAACAATAGCAAGGCCAATGCCTCGGGTACCGCCTGTTACGACGGCTGTTTTGTTTTTTAGCATAAGTCCATCCCTTTCTTCATTAAAATTTATATATTATTATTGTCGTTTAATTGTTTCCTGCAGTCGGGGCATAAGTAAAAAACTTTTAAATCATAATATAAAAATGCATCCCCCACACTATTCCGCAAAGATGCGGTCAAGTCTTCAAAACTGGTATCCACCAGTCTGCCGCAGCGTCTGCAGACCAGATGATCGTGCTTTTGAGTGCGGTCATACCGATCCGGGCTTCCCGCAACGGATATCTTACGGATTAATCCGGCTTTCCATAGCTTATTCACATTATTGTATATCGTTGCAAGCACTACCTTCGGATATTCTTCTTTCACTTGTTTAAAAATTTGTTCAACGGTTAAATGTTCCGTCGACGCGTTTATCACGGTATAAATTTTTTGTTCATATGTAGTCATATTATCCCCACCACAAAAATATATCGCTTTCATTTTAGAATTATTCTATCTATTTTAGAATAATTCTACTCTTATGCAATTCATTTGTCAATGCCTAAACTGAAAAGAACACGGAAATCAATTTTTATAAGCGCCCTGGCGGACCGAGCAAAACGGGTTGGGGGGCTGGCGTGGAAGCGGTTTTCTGCCGTTGCGTACAATCAGCTATTTCACTTATGAAATGGTCAATAACCAGAAGAAAATTGCCACGGAGGGCAATTTTAGGAAGCATAGGCATGGATGCCGTTGCTTCCGACTCGTCCGGTTGAACACCATATACCCATTTCATTAGTGAAATCTGATTGGAAGCTCCGGCAGAAAACCGCTCCCACACCAGCTCCCTTCCCTCCCAACCCGTTTTGCTCGGTCCGCCAGGGCGTTTATGAAAATTGATTTCCGTGTAAAAAAACAGGCAAAAAGCAATGCTTCCCGCCTGTCTTTTCCACTTCCCGCCATTTTTACTGTTCCATCTGCCTTCCTAAAAATCCCGCTGCCGATAAAACCAGTTTTTGTTCCACCTCTCCCATTTTCGCCTTTTCATCGCTTTGAGCCAAAATAACCGCACCGATCACATCCCCTTCACAAATAATCGGGCTGACTGCCTCATGAACAAATTCTTCTGTTCCTTCCGCAGAAACAGCAATAAAACCTTTTTCCCCTTTCGAAGCGATCAGCGTTTCCCTGTTATTTATTTTATCCTCCAGCTCTCTGCTCAATCCCTTCCCCACCAGGTTTTTATTGCCTCCCGACACCGCGATAAACTGATCCCGGTCTGCAATCAAAGCCGTATGTCCTGATACCTGGGCAAGACTTTCCGCATATTGCTTGGCAAAAGTACTCATTTCCCCAATCGGAGAATATTTTTTTAATATAATTTCTCCTTCCCTGTCAGTAAATATTTCCAAAGGATCACTTTCCCTGATCCTCAACGTCCTCCTGATTTCTTTTGGTATGACAATACGGCCTAAATCGTCGATTCTTCTAACAATGCCTGTCGCTTTCATTCCATTTCCTCCATTTACAAATCTTAAGTTTGGTAGTAGTATCTGTAAACGGTGGCATTTTATACCTTGAATCATTATTTTATATCTTATTCTTCCGTCACGTTTGTCATATAAGCTCTTAGGTCGTTCAAAAAATCCTGCCATGCCCCTTCATGTTCCACATAATATTTCGGGCAGTTCTTGCCGCCTTCATCATAATGCCTGAGTACATTTTCAGGCCTCAGTTCATATTTATGCAAAAGCCAGGCCGTAAGTTCGATCAATTTCTGGTATGTCTTCTCCTCAAATTTTCCGTTTTCATCCAAATAGCAGCATTCAATGGATATGGAATCATAGTTGCGTCCCTTTACCGCATAGGCAATTTCCTTCGTCGGTATGCACTGTACGATCGTTCCGTCATAACCTATAACGAAATGCGCGCTGGCGGAGCGCTCATGGCTCTCGGCCAATGACTCGAAATAGCTTCTGTTCTGTTCCGCTGTCGTTCCGGCATTCGCCGTATAATGTACAAAAATGCTCTTTACCTCGGGCAGCGCTTCCCCCGGCCTGGAATATTCGTTCACCGTCAGCAGATCCACCGCCAGCGCAGGGCGCTCCAGCTCCATAGCATAAAACTTTGCCCATTCCCGGATATCCTGATTCGTCTCCTCTTCCACATCTATCGTTGCTATCGTCTGGACATCTTCCTTTTTCGTCCATTCCCTATATACGCGAACTGCCAGGTATCCTGCTCCCAACAGCGTTCCGATCATTATCGTAACAGAAAATCCTATGGCCATGCTGCGGAACATCCTTGCCCGCCTTTTTCGCCTCTTCCTGCCTTTCCTCTCCCTTGGCTTCCGAACGCACCGCTTTTCAGCGGGCCGCTTTCGTACCTCCCGTTCCTCTTCAATCCACTCATCGGGTTCCTGTTCTTCTCCCCAGTCTTCCGCTTCCTGTTCCTCTTCCCAGTCGCCGGCCTCCTGCTCTTCTTCCCAGTCTTCCCCCCATTCTTCTTCCGTTCCCCACTCTTCTGTTTCCCATTCCTCTATTTCCGGCTTCCGTATTTTTCCTGCATTTTTTCGTACAGAATTTTCTTGCGACGCCCATGTTCCCATAGGCCACGCCTCAATTTCCCGTCTCTTCTTCCGTTCTTTTTCCGAATGGTGCGCATTCCGTTTTTTCGCCTTCCGCACTAACTGCTCATCCGACTCGATATCAATTAATTCCAGCTCTCGTAAATCCATCATTTTTCCTGTGTCAGCAATCTTCTCCGGGTCTTTCCGATCCCCTTTCACCCGCTCCCGGAGAGCATCTGTCATCTCCCCCTATATAATAGATAGCACAAAACAGGATCGAGATACACACTTTTATAAAATATTAAGATTTTTTTGTTTATTTATCTTATATCATATCCAAAAAATTCAACTGGTTATCCCCATAATTCTCTTTATAAGCATGGGTAATATCCTTCATTTTATATAGTATTCCCCTTTTTTCGCACTCTGCCCCCAACATGCGATATAACCGGGCGGCTTGGGGGGAACGGCATTCATAGGACTCCCCGTATCGTTTTCTATACTTTCCGACCAGATTTTCCCCGGGAAAAATACGATTTAACATTTCGTAATAATAATCTCTCTGATTTTGCCGCAAAGTCATTCCAAAAGCCGGATAAATAAAGCGGCAGCCGCACTCCGAAGCTTTTTCGATGATCGCCCTCACGTTTTCCTCATTATCCTCTATAAACGGCAAAACCGGCATAAGCAATATGCCGGCAAATATTCCACAATCCCGAAGTCGAGCAAGCGCTTCAAACCTTTTTGATGAAACAGCCGCCCCCGGTTCCACTTTGGCAGACAAACCATCAGCTGCCGTCGTTATTGTTATCTTGCAAATGACCGGGGAATGCTCCCGGATACTGCTCAAAATATCCACGTCCCGCGCAATCAACGGCCCCTTTGTCGCTATGGAAACACCGAATTCATAAGCGTCTATCAACTCAAGGGCATGCCGCGTCAGGCATAGTTCTTCTTCCAGAGGATTGTAAGGATCGCTCATGGCTCCTGTATTGATTACCCCTTTTTTCACCTTTCTGCGCAAATCATCCCTGATAATGCGCAAAGCGTCTTGCTTCACCCTTACTTTTTCAAAATTATCGATATGATAACATTCAGAACGGCTGTCACAGTAAATGCATCCGTGACAGCAGCCCTTATAAATATTCATATTATAATCCGTGCCGAACCACTCCGCGGATTTTGTCCGGGTCACGATCGTTTTCGCAGAAATATACTCTATCACGCCAACCTCTTATGCCCGCACCTGGAGCAATCTGTTCCTGAGATCTCCCTCAATGCGGCGAAGCTCTATTTCTGCTTCCTTGCGTTTCTCCCGCCCTTCCGTCTGTATCCGCAGCACCTCATCCAAGGTCGAAATCAGGGATTCGTTCGTCTGTTTCAAAGTGTCAATATCCACAATGCTTCTCTCGGCTTCTTTTGCCGTTTCCACCGTAGCCATTTTCAGCACTTCCGCATTTTTCCTCAACAGTTCGTTTGTCATATTTGTCACTTCCCGCTGCGCCTGTGCCGCCTGTGTGGAATGGTTAATGCCAAGGGCAAGTACCATCTGGCTTTTCCACAGAGGAATCGTATTAACGAGAGTGGACTGGATCTTCTCGGACATCAAAGTATCATTGCTCTGCACCAGGCGAATCTGGGGAGCCATCTGAATAGAAACCATTCTCGTCAATTCCAGATCATGGATCTTCTTCTCAAAACGATCGCACATAGCGACAAAATCATTGACTTCCTGCGCATCTTCCGGCAGATTGCTCTGTTTCGCCTTTTCCATCAGTCCCGGCAGTTCCTCTGTCCTTGCCCTTTCCAGTTTTTTCTTTCCGGCCAGAATATACATGGACAGCTCTTTAAAATAATTCTTGTTCAGATCGTACATCTTGTCCAGCATAGCGCTGTCCTTCCAAAGCTGCCTCTGGTGTTCCTCCAGGACATCGCATATCTTATTGATATTTACTTCCGCCTTATCGTATTTGCTCTTCATAGCCGCGATCTTATTGCCGCCCTTTTTAAAAATACCGAGAAATCCCTTTTCCTCTTCCTCGTCAAATTTTTTTAATTCATAAACTACCCCTGACAAAAGTTCGCCGATCTCCCCCAGATCCTTACTCCTTACGTTTGCCAGCGCCGTTTCCGAAAAATCGGCTATTTTTTTCTGCGCTCCCGCTCCATATTGCAAAATTACGGTAGAATTCTGCAAATCGATGGAATTAGCAAAATCATCCACCATTTTGCGTTCTTCCGGCGAAAGCGTGCTTTCATCAAAAACCGCCGCCTCTTTTTTCTCTTCTACAGCCGCTTCCTCCACCGCCGCCGGTACAGCCGGAGCCTGTGGTTCTTTGCCCATTTCTTCAAAAGGATTCAGTGTCAATACCGGTTCCGCATTTTTCATTTCTTCCATCATCTGTCTTTTCTCCCTCTCAATTCATTTTAAACTCGTCTTCCAAAAGCCCTTCCTGCGCCAGCATCATCGACAGCACGGAAATATCCGTGGAAATATCCATGGCGTCGTCTTCAAACAACTTATCAAACATCTTCTCAAATGCCTGATTGATGTCATCCAACATTCTTTCAATTTCTTTTTTTGCACTCGTAATATTTTCTCCCTGTACGGGTTGTTCGCTGAATTCATGGTATGTCTGCACCAGCTTCAATGTCGTCGGAAGATAATAATTCATAAATTTCCTGATATCCGGCAGTTTTTCCGGATTATCCTCCACATGTTCAAAAATCTTCGTGCATACTCTTTCCAAACGGTAAAGTTTGCTGGAAATCTCTTCTCCTGGTATTTCGTCATTAATCTCCCGTATCCGCCGTATGTATTCGTTGCCCTCCCCTATCGCTATCTTCAGCTGCTTTCTTATTGGATCATTCTCCAATAGTTCCTGCTCTTTTGCAAGCCTTTCCGCTTCCTTCTTTCTTTGTTCCAGCTCCCTTTGCGCATCCAAATACAACTGATAAGATTCATCCGTCAGCATAAAACATGTCTCCTGCTCGTCCAGATGCCCTTCGCGGAACCATCCCTTGCTGATCATTCTCTTTAAATCTTTTATCACAAACTTTTCTTTCTTCGAAACGGCATCCGCCAGCCCCTCAATGGAATAAAAGTCTTTCGCTCCCATAGTTTTTATATAATGTTTAAAACGTCTGACCCTGTGCCTGATCACTCCCCCGGCCACTGCGGCAACCGTGCATATGCCTGCGAAAACGCCCGCCAGGCTGGACGGAAGCAGCGCCGCCTGAAGAATGCCCCCCATCATAAATAAGGAATAGCCAAAAAGAGCCGCCGTCCATCCCGCTATCGCGCCGCAGGTTCCGAACACGCTAAGCAGCACTCCTGCCACCCTTCCTTTCGGCCGCTTTGCCACCGGAAGCTGCCGCTTTTCATAGCGGGCGGGCTGTTGTTTCTTCGGCATCTCGTACTCTTTCAAGCCGTCATATTCCCGCTGCTTCTCCTTATTCATCCTCTGGGCAAGCCCTTCTTTTTGCAGCTCTATATTCTTATTTACATATTCCGCCGCTTCTTTCGCAGACCTGCGCACATCCGCCATTTTATCCTCTACGGTATGACGGATATTCTCCTGCAAATCCTTCATTTCTTTGGAATTAATAAACTCTTCTATTTTATCGCCAATTTCCCGGCCCCATTCGGTAAAATCCATATCGCTCATTATGCCAACCGCGCCTTTCCTGAAACTGTGAACTTATACGATTGTAGTATAGCACATACATGGCGGGGATTACAATAGGGGGAGGGCATGGCCTTTTGATTTCTATGTACTCTCATGCATGCTGCTTTCATGGAACTCATTCCACGCGTTTTGCAGAAATTCTGCATTTTCTCCATACCATTCACGTATCACTTGAAAAAATTTGGGGGATGGATTCTTCTTCCCACTTCTATATAACTGTCCATCTGCCAATCGGAAAACAGCCTCAAACTCGTTATAAGATACATGGAAGTGCGGAGGATGATAGGTATATTCGTTGGATCTTATTTCTATTAAATACCCCCCTTCCAGCCTCCATGTCTTAATAAGTGGTTCCTTTTTCCACCATTCTTTTGAATATATATTATCCAGACAAAGATTCTTCTCTTTTCCATTTATAATAACAATAAACTCCAAGGTATCCCGTTTATAATTTTCATGCACAAACGATAATATTCTTCCTTCATTCGCAATGGCTTCTGTAAAACAATTCACCTTTGGAAACGTTTTACTGTATGGGAAGTCAAATCCATATTCGCATACTTCCACTTCGCTTCCCTCATCTATGCTCCAATATGGTTCCTGATTCACCAGCTTCAATAATTTTATCTTTAGTGCCGCCGTTATGCCAGAACGTTCATTTTTCCCGCCTTTAGCGTTTAATAGTTGCGCCAACGTATAATCTTCACAAACTGCCGTCTGCCACAAACTATCCTTTTTCCATATAACATTTTCATTATTGCTTTCTATTTTCTTTAATGCCGGCAACGTATATTCTCTGATCGAATTCCAAAAATCATCTGCTTTTTCGAATTGCCCTCTTAAGGAATGCTCATTAATATAATAATTCATTTGTATTTATACCCCAATTACCATTTATAACCCCAGCATTTTATCCAAATCAATTTCAAATTGGTCAAATAAATCATGAATATCCATAGAATGATTCAATCCGATTATTTTTCCGTATTCGCCAAAAATGATAGGGTTGCATTGTGTTTCATAATTATCATCCAAGGCAAAAAAGTATACTTTTACATCCTCCTGGCAAATTTTGTTTTGTGCAACACCGACACGGATGCTGTTAAAAATATGGTCGCTATGCGTCTCGACAAAAAGTTGTCTTCCCGCCTTGCTGACATGATGCAGGAACTCGCCTACCCGTGACTGAGCCTTCGGATGCAAATGGATTTCCGGATTTTCGATAAGAATAATATCATTCGGCCCGGATGCCAGACAGGTAATAAGCACACTGACCATGTAACTTATGCCAGCACCTACATTGATCGGTCTGCAATACGCAGCATCCAAATTAATATTACCCTGATTATTGTTATATTTTACCTGCAAATAATTTGTTTTTTTTAAATCATTGATCTGCAGCATTGTTCCGACAATATAATTGAGCCAATAATTTACCTGATCCAATAAACTGTTTGTCGTTCTTCCATCCTGAACCGCCATGTCCTTATCCACCGGATCAGTATCATGCTTTAACAGATAGGCCAACGCAAATTCTCCATTGGTTCCCATACCACTGCCTTCTATCATATTTTTTTTATAGATGTCCATTGCCCCTACTCTGTCGCATGACAAATAATGAAGCACAAGGGGATCGACCAGGCGAAAAGCCGTTCCGCCGCTCTCATCTAAAATAGTAATCCGACACGGTTCCAAATCTGCGGAAACTTTAATTTTATATTCGTCCCTTTCCTTGTCTCCAATAAACTCCATCTTTGACGGTTCTTTATGATCAGACTGCCAAATTTCAATTTTAATATTTCTATTGGGCATGTGATAATTTCTTGCTTCCCGGAACTCCCCTAAAGATACTAATTTCCCATTCAACCCTGTTTTTTCTTCTCTATTCTGCGCGTTTAACAAAATCGCCTGTAAGAGAGTCGATTTCCCGGATGAGTTCGTTCCCACTATTAAATTAAGCCCTGCGCAATCCAGCGTCATCTCTTGGATTGATTTCAACGCTTCTATATGAATTTTAGAAATCATTTTTTATCTCCTTTGCAATCTCATCCATCATTCGGAATCTCATATCCACCTTATATACGCTGTCTCGGCTGTCTCCAATGCAATGCAAAAACATTTCACTGGTAATTGTCTGGTAAAATAAATTTTTCATTTCTATTGTTAAACTATTATCCTCAACCAATGTCATTAAATACATACAAGTTTCAAAAATATTCATATTAATCGGATTAGAGGCATTCAATTCTTTACGAAAGCATCCATTGCCCAAAAGAATATATGCTTTCCTCAAGCTCTCCATAGCAATTTCCTTTAAAGTATAAATAACATTCCCGCATTTATTCATATATACCAACGTTTTTTCTATCAGCCCGTCTATATCGCCATCATAACGGCAATTCGTCCCCAAGTAATCGTTATACAATAAGAAAAACGCAAAAAACCTGGTCAAAAGATAAGTCCCTTTCATTCTCTTATCCTTTTTGCTGTCTATTCTTGTGGCCTTTTGAAATTCCTGAGTCAGTGTAATGCCATTCATCATATTCAAGCCTTGCCCATGGTATAAAGCGTTTCTAATTTCCTGCTTGTTTAATTGGGTTCCTCCCCTGTTTACTCTGTCAAATATATCAAATATAACTTTATCAGGAGTGGGGGGAAGAATGACATGGGAATAAATCTGATAATCTTCCAGCTGCGACTGATAAATACCATACTTCGATTCCAAATCCATATATTTTTTTCCGTTCAGAAAGGTAAGTATTTTTAAATTCTTCAATGCGAACTTATTATCCAAAAAAGCAAACAGAGCGGATAAACGCTGTTTTCCATCCACTACTACATAGGTAGAATCATCTTGTTGCTTAAAATAAAAAATAGGCAACGGCAATCCCATCAGAATACTCTCCAATAATTCCGATTGCTGCTTACTATTCCATACAAAATTTCTTTGGAAATCCACATCCAGAATTAATTTTCCGTTGTTATACTTTCTAAACAATTCAAAAACGGAAAAATCTTTTTTCGTCACCCGCACGCTTTCGAAGATCGGCCTTTCCTCATTATCCGAGTATTTCAGTTCTGTCAATTCATCCGCATTTTCTATATAAATATCATCTCTTAGCTCTTCGCCCATTTTTTTCCACTCCATAACCAAAGTTTATAGTTCAGTATAGCAAAAATCATCCAAAAAATCTACATACGTCAATAAAAATACCGCCGGAGGCTGCCCCATAAGCTGCCCTCCGGCGGTTTCCGTCCTATCTATTCATCTTTTCAGCCAACCCTCTGTTTCTTAATTCCCATTCTCCACCATTTCCTGCGCCATTTGGAGCATCTCATCGGCATTCAGGGAAACATTAAAGCCCATGAGTTCATACCGGATGCCGTCTTTCACCCAAACCACACGCGAATACTGGCTGGTCTCTATTTCAGCGCTTCCATAGCCGATCTGCAAACGGCCACTTTCCATAGCTTTCTTATCTTCTTCGGTAGGTTCATAGTCCGGCGGCACGGCCTTATACATGCTGCTGGTATATCCCATCGTAATGCCGCCCGTTTCCAAAGTCCGGTCATACTCTCCTATCTCCATAATATCCGCTTCTTCCACAGGCAGAAGTTTCTTGCAGTACACATCCATTTCCTCCCCGCCTTTGGAATAAGTAATCTCAAGGCTCTTTTTCTCCCCCAAAGTCTGTCCCGATTCATCCTGAAGCACTGTTTCTATGATATGAATGCCTTTCATATCAAATCCGTTGCTAAAACTTTCCACGCAGCCGACGGAATATCCGATCTCCGATTCCGCCTTTCCCATATCCTCAAACTTGGTATAATCCGGTATGGAAGAGCCATGCCCCATATAAGATACGACTCCGCTGCCCGCAATCGCTATCGTTCCGACCATCACACAGGCCGCTGCTACTCCCAAAACCACCTTTTTCATATTCATACGCTTCATTTTATGCCCCTCCTTTGCCGACCTGTCTGCAATCTGAAAGTCAATCCGCTGCTTCAGGCTCTCAGAGGCAACTATCCGCGTTCCGGTATTTTGTAATGCATCTTTAATGAGCGCATCCATACCGACGTCCTTCCTCCCTCCATTACAGGAAGTAAAGTCTGCGGTTTTCTTCCTGCTTTCCGCCTTCTTCATAGCTCCCTCCTCCTTTCCCATTCATCATCAGCTTTCCTCTCAGCTTTTTTCTCGCTGCAAACAGTCTTGACTTTACCGTGCCCTCCGTACATCCGAGCGTCCTCGCAATTTCCTTCGCTGTCATTTCATTATAATAATAAAGAACGACAACCGCCCGGTGTTTAAAATCCAGAGATTGCACCGCGTCGTGTACCTGTTTTTCATTTTCTGTCTTTATGATCCGGTCCAAAGAGGTCATACCGTCGGTAGCATCCGCACGTATGGCAATCTGTTCATCCGGGATTTCCCGTCCGCGTTTTTTCTGATGGCGGTATGCGGTATGGTACAAGATCTGAAAGAGCCAGGACCGAAACCCTTCTTCTTTCTTCAATTCCCCGATATGCAGAAAGCATTTGACAAAAGTTTCCTGCACCACATCCTCCGCATCAAATATCTGCCCGCTGATCAAATATGCCATTCGCAGAAGTATATTCTTATATTTTTCATACAAAGCGTCGAAGGCAGCTTTGTCCCCGCCTTTCAGCCGCTGTACCAGTTCTTTTTCATCCACGGTTTCCGACTCCTTTTTGTTCCTTCCGATACGTATCTGACTATAAGAGCCTTCTTCGGAGCAAATGGTTCATTTTATTTTTTATTATTGAAACCGTTTTTTATTTATTCAGGGCAGCACTTCCTTTTCCAGCAATTCTTCTTCCATCGCCTCCAGCAATTCTTCCGTAAAATTTAACAGCATTTCCGCATCCCGCTCCACCATGCCGCACTTTTTATAACGAAAGGTAAAGAGCGGGGTTCCCTTCGCCTGAAAAGAAAGCTTCGGATATTTTTTCAACAGTTTCGGGATATTTTCCACCTGTATTCCGGCATCTCTGTTAAAGAGAAAACGTATTTCTTCGTTCTTCCCTTTTACTTCCGGCATATACAGCTTATGCGCCTTCACGCGGATCAGCGCAATGCGCAACAGATTATCCACCGATTTCGGTATCTCGCCAAACCTGTCCAACAGTTCTTCCTTCATGTCCTCGCTTTCATTCCCGTTCTCTATTCCGGCAATACGCTTGTAAATATCCAGTTTCTGGAATTCATTGACAATATAAGAAGGCGGTATAAATGCATCCACATCCAGATCCACGGAAGTATTAAAGTCTTCCTTTGTTTGTATTCCTTTCAGATTTTTCACTGCCTCATTCAACATCTTACAGTACATATCATAGCCCACGGCCTGCATATGCCCATGCTGTTTTGCCCCGAGCAGATTGCCCGCCCCGCGTATTTCCAAGTCGCGCATGGCAATCTTAAAACCGCTGCCAAGATCGGTAAATTCCCGAATCGCTTCCAGCCGTTTCTCCGCCACTTCCCGCAGCATTTTATTCCTCCGGTACATCAGAAAGGCGTAGGCCGTACGGTTGGAACGCCCTACCCTGCCGCGCAGCTGATACAGCTGGGACAGCCCCATATTATCGGCATCGTGGATAATCATCGTATTCACATTGGAAATATCCAGCCCTGTCTCTATAATCGTGGTGGATACAAGTACATCGATACTTCCGTCGATAAAATCATACATGATCCGTTCCAACTCATGCTCTTTCATCTGTCCATGGGCAAACGCCACATTTGCCTCCGGTACAAGCCCCGCTATGCGGGATGCCACATCAGCAATATTATTCACTCTGTTATAGACATAATATACCTGCCCGTTTCTGGACAGCTCGCGCATTACCGCTTCCCTTACCATTTCCTCATTATATTCCATCACATATGTCTGAATCGGAAGCCGGTCCTCCGGCGCTTCCTCCAGTACGCTCATATCCCTTATGCCGATCAGGCTCATATGAAGCGTTCTCGGAATCGGCGTCGCCGTCAGCGTCAGCACGTCCACGTTTTCTTTCATTTTTTTAATTTTCTCTTTATGGGCCACTCCAAAACGCTGCTCCTCATCAATAATCAGCAGCCCGAGATCCTTATATATTACATCTTTCGAAAGCACCCGGTGCGTACCGATCACAATATCCACAAAGCCTTTTTTCAAATCCTCCACCGTTTTTTTCTGCTCCGTACCGGTTCGGAACCTGGAGAGCAAGTCCACCCGGACAGGAAAATCCTTCATTCTCTGTACAAAAGTATTGTAATGCTGCTGCGCCAGAATCGTAGTAGGAACCAGATACACGACCTGTTTTCCCTCCTGCACCGCCTTAAAAGCCGCCCGGATAGCGATCTCCGTCTTGCCATACCCTACATCCCCGCAGATCAGCCGATCCATAATTTTAGCGCTTTCCATGTCCGCTTTCGTATCGGCAATCGCCAGCAGCTGATCCTCCGTCTCCTCATACGGGAACAACTCCTCAAACTCCTGCTGCCATACGGTATCCTTGCTATATACAAAGCCTTCTTTCTGCTGGCGAATAGCATACAGCTCCACAAGGTCTTTGGCGATTTCCGCCACCGCTCCCTTAACCTTGCTCTTCGTCCGGTTCCACTCCTGCGTCCCCAGCTTGTTTAGTTTTGGCTTTCCCCCGTTCGCCGATGCATATTTCTGGATCACGTCCAGCCCGGTAGCAAGAATATAGAGATTTCCCCCGTCCCGGTATTCGATCTTGATATAGTCCTTAACGACCTTCTCTATTTCAACCTTTTCGATTCCTTTATATATCCCCAGCCCATGGTTTTCATGAACCACGTAATCCCCGACCTTCAGCTCCGCAAAATCCCTGATCTTCTGTCCTTCATATTTCTTCCGCTTCTTCTTTTTCTTTTCTGCGCCGAAAATATCACTTTCTGCTATCACGACAAATTTGATCAGCGGATACTCAAATCCTTTCAGCATCCTGCCGTAAAAAGTCATCACTTCTCCCGGCTGTATCTCCCGGAAAGGATCTTCGCTGTAAAAAGCGGTAAGTTCTTCCCCCCGCAGATCTTCAGCCAGCCGCTTCGCTCTCGTTCTCGAACCGGATAAAAGCAGCACTCTGTATCCGCCCTTTTTATATTTCTTCAAATCCTTCACCAGCGCTTCAAAGCTATTATTATAGGAAGTAATGCTTTTCGCGCCTATATCGAATTTCTTATCCGCTTTGAACAAAGCGCTGCGCCTGTCCATGGCTGCCAGCGTCACGACTCTTCCCTTTCCCATTTTAGCCGCCACTTCTTCCGCGCCAAACAAAATATCCGTCTGTCCCGGAAGGGCATACCCTTTTTCCAGGCGATGCATCATGCTTTCCCGGAATTCCAGTTCCACGGCTTTCGCATGCTCCTCCACTCTGGCCGGTTCATCCACAAAAATACAGCTTTTTTCCCTGTCAAATATCTCAAAAAAAGAAATTGTTTCCTGATAAAAATACCGGATATAACTTTCCAGATTCGTGAATGTCTGGAATTCCATCACCTGCTCCCTGAGTTCTTTTACCTGAACCGCCAGCCGATGGGCTTCTTCCGTTTTAAATGCCTTTCGGAACTTTTCCCCGCATTTCCCCGCTTCTTCCCCAATCCGCTCCAGGCCCTTTTGCAGCTCTTCTTCCGACAGAGCCATTTCCGTAGCCGGATAAATGCTGATCGACTGAAGCTTCTCGATCGAACGCTGGCTTAAAATATCAAAGCTTCGGATAGACTCCACTTCCTCGCCCCAAAGCTCAATGCGGTAAGGATTTTCTTCCGTCAAATCAAAAATATCCACGATTCCGCCCCGAATGCTGAATTGCCCCGGAGCCTCCACCTGGTAATTTTTTTCATATCCCATCCGCACCAGCTTCTTTGCCAGTTCCCGCTCATTAATGCCGGACTGATATCCCACCGAAACCACATACCGTTTCAAAACGTCCAAAGAAACCTGGGGAGACATCAAACCGTCAAAAGTAGTCACCACTGTCAGGGGACGCCCTTCCATAATCCTCCGCAATACTTTGATCCGCTCTTTTACCAGTTCGTTCCCGTGGATATCCGCCTGATAAAAAATAAGATCCTTCGCCGGATAAAACATGACATTTTTATCATAAAGCTTATAGTCTTCATAAATTTCCTTCGCCCGAAGGTCACTGAAAGTAACGATGATCTTATATTTAAAACCATCGCTCAGACCATATACCATATGCAGTTTCTGGGAATCCACGCAGCCCGTCAGCGCCGCCGCTGCGTTCGGCTTTTTCAAAAGCTTTGTAATCTCTTCGAATTCCCCCAGTTCACAAAGAGGTGCGGTAAATGTCCTCATCTTTAATCTCCATTTCTCTATCATTCCCCCGCCGCCAAAATGCCGCGCCCGTTCTTTTATTCCTTCGCTTTGCGATTGAACTCGTTCATTGCCGCATCCGCTCCGTCCTTTAGCATTATTTCCACCGCCTGAACTGCCTTTTGAATCGCCTCGTCCACTGATTTCCTGTCCTCTTTGCTAAAATGCCCCAGCACCCAGTCCACCAGATCATAATCTTTCGGCTTCTCTCCCACTCCTATGCGCACCCTCTGGAAATTCTCTCCGCCCAAATGCCGGATAATATTTTTCAGCCCGTTATGCCCCCCTGCGCTTCCTTTCTTTCTAATGCGCAGCTGCCCCGGAGCCAGGCTGATATCATCCGATATCACGATCAATTCCGTTTCCGGCTCTACTTTATAATAATCTATGATAGCCCGTACACTTTCACCACTCAAATTCATAAAAGTCAGGGGCTTCGCCAATATCACTTTATCTCCTCCAATGTAACCCTTACCGATCTTCGCCCTATGCTTTAACTCCGCCACATAAATATCATATTTATCCGCAATCGCGTCTATCGCATCAAATCCCACATTATGCCTCGTATTCCCATACTCTTTGGAAGGATTCCCCAATCCTACAATCACAAACATATGCGCCTCCAATTCCCGGCCTTTTCCAGCCTTTCCTTCTATATTCCGGCCGCTTCCTCCAATCACTACATTTGCCATAATACCATACTTTTCCCAGAAATACACGTAATAATTATTAATATGGAAAAAGGAAAGAATATTAGCATGGAAAAACAGGCGTTGCTGGAGTCTTTCACTCCGGCAACGCCTGTTTTTAATTTCTCTTATAGCAAATACCTTAACCCGCTATTTCCGGTTCAAGCAACGCTCTTTCGTAGCTTGTAAGTATGGTAGACTGTATCCGGTCTCTAGTATCTGAGTTAATAGGATGCGCGATATCCCTATACTCGCCGTCCGATGCTTTCTTGCTCGGCATTGCGATAAAAAGTCCTTTCTCGCCTTCTATTACTTTGATGTCGTGAACTACAAACTCGTCATCAAGCGTAATAGAAACAATTGCTTTCATCTTCCCTTCTTTCGCAATTTTCCGCACTCTTACATCCGTAATCTCCATGCCGTTCATCCTCCTTGGAACATCAAAAAGTTTAGTTACATGACAAATCTGTCATTATGCTCTATCACAATCTTAATTCCGTCATCTCCTTTATGATAGGAGTTCGCCCTGATGGTGTCTCTGCTTTCCACTATGCAGTTTTCAATATGTGTATTGTCTCCAATATAAACATCATTCAAAATAATTGAATTTTTAATATAACAGTTATTTCCTATATATGTTTTCTTAAATATTACCGATCCTTCCACCGTCCCGTTTACAATACATCCGCTGGAGATCAGGCTGTTCTTTACGCTCGCGCCCACATTATATTTTGCCGGCGGCAGGTCGTCTACTTTAGAGTAGATATCGGGATACTGATGGAAGAAATAATCCCTGATTTCCGGTTTCAGGAAATCCATATTCGTGTTGTAATAATCTTGTACCGTTGAAATATTGCTCCAGTACTCTTTCATTTTGTAGCCAAAGATGCGTTTCATGTCCTTATATCGAATCAGGATATCCTTTACAAAATCGAAACGATCTTCCTCCATTCCCTTTTCAATCATTTCAATGAGCTGGCGTCTCCTGATTACATAGATCCCGCAGGAAACCACGCTGGATTTGGCTACTATGGGTTTTTCTTCGAATTCCTCGATACGGCTTTCCTCATTCATCTTAATGACGCCGAACCTTCCGGAATCCGTCTCTGCCGGCATGTCCTTGCACACCACGGTAATATCCGCTTTCTTTTCGATATGGTATTCCAGCAGCTTATTGAAATCCATCTTATATACGCCGTCGCCGGATGCGATTACCACATAAGGCTCATGGCTGTTTTTCAAAAAATACAGGTTCTGCGCTATGGCATCCGCTGTTCCCCGATACCATGCATTGCTTTCTGCCGTCGTTTCGGGAGTACATACAAACAGCCCGCCTTGTTTACGGCCGAAATCCCACCATTTCGAAGAACTCAAATGTTCATTCAGGCTTCTGGCATTATACTGTGTCAACACCGCTACCTTTTGAATACGTGAATTGGACATATTGCTCAACGCAAAATCTATGCTCCGGTAGCTTCCGGCGATGGGCATTGCGCATACAGCGCGTTTCTGTGAAAGTTCCTTCATCCTACGATTATTGCCGCCTGCTAAAATAATACCTATTGCTCTCACTTTTCATCACCTGCCTTAATCAATGTTTTTCCGCTTGCAAGATAGCCGTTATCATAGTCTTCCGGTTTCGTAACGCCAAAGATCACAGAATTCTTGCCCACCTGTATTCCTTTTGGAATAACGCTCTTTTCTCCTATCGTTACCATGCCGCTGTTATAAATATGAGGATCCGTTTCGTTTGGCGCTTCCTCGCCTATGCCAAGTTTTACGTTATCGTTGACTACCACGTTCTCAGCAATTATCGCTTTATACAGTTCGCAGTCCTTTCCGATACTGGTCTCATTCATAATGATGGAATCCCTGACTACCGTCCCTTCGCCTATTGTAACACCGCAGCCGATTACAGAATTGTATACTTTGCCATATATGTTGGATCCTTCTCCGATAATACTCCTCTCGATCTCGCTGTTTTCCGAAATATATTGCGGAGGCAGGATCGTGCTGCTGGTATATATCTTCCAGTATTCTTCATACAGGTTGAACTCGGGAACAATATCGATCAGCTCCATATTCGCTTCCCAATAAGAGCTTAATGTTCCAACATCTTTCCAGTAACCGTTAAATTCATATGCAAATAAAGGTGCTTCTTTCTTATGGCAATACGGGATGACATGTTTACCGAAGTCTAAAGCCGGCTGTTCTGCATTGGTCACCAACGCCTCCTTCAGCGTCTTCCAATTAAAGATATATATCCCCATAGATGCCAAATTGCTTCTCGGATGCTCCGGTTTTTCCTCAAAGTCCGTAATCTTCCTATTCTCATCCGTAATCATGATGCCGAACCTCTTCGCTTCCTCCATTGGCACCGGCATAACGGCGATTGTTACTTCCGCATTATTTTCCTTATGGAAATCCAGCATCGCCTCGTAATCCATCTTGTAAATATGGTCGCCCGACAGAATCAGCACATATTCCGGGTTAAAGCTTTCGATATAATCGATATTCTGGTAGATCGCATTCGCTGTACCCGTATACCATTCGCTGTTTGCGCTCTTTTCATAGGGCGGAAGCACGGTTACCCCGCCGATATTCCTGTCCAAATCCCACGGAATACCTATACCGATATGCGTATTCAATCGAAGCGGCTGATACTGCGTCAGTACGCCCACCGTATCCACACCGGAATTAATGCAATTACTCAAAGGGAAATCAATAATTCTGTACTTCCCGCCAAAGGCTACTGCCGGCTTTGCTACTTTTGATGTAAGAACACCCAATCGGCTGCCCTGCCCACCGGCTAAAAGCATGGCAATCATCTCTTTTTTAATCATGTCATCACCTCTTAATTTCTTTGAGTAGGATAAAACACTATATAGTGTTGTTTAATTATACCATATTCTGATATGAAAGTGAATATTTTTTACAAAATACTTTTGCCTTTTCTTATTTTTTTATGTAGATTTTTTACAATTTTCTTTTTTATTCATTTTTCAATTTGTATATTTTCATGATTTTCCATACATGTTATTACATTTTCCCCCGTATGCTTGTATAATGTTTATTGGTTTGGGACTATTTACCTCTTCCAAACGTTTACATATCCGGAATATGCATATAATAATTTAAGCAAGAATAAAAAAGAATAGGAAGTGTTCATATGTACAAAATAGATTTTAATCATCCCTGCCACATATATTTCATCGGTATCGGAGGCATCAGCATGAGCGGACTGGCAGAGATTCTTCTTGAAGAAGGTTTCCAGGTATCCGGTTCCGATATCAAGCCATCCCCCCTTACCGAATCGCTGGAAAAAAATAACGCCCGCGTATTTTACGGGCAGAAAGCCTCCAACCTGTCCGGCAATGTCGATGTGGTCGTTTATACCAGCGCGATCCACGAAGATAACCCTGAATTTATCGCCATGAAAGAGCGGCAGCTTCCCTGCCTTACCAGGGCGGAGCTGTTAGGGCAGATGATGCAGAACTATAAAGTACCTGTCGCAGTCAGCGGAACCCATGGCAAAACGACGACCACTTCCATGATATCCTCCATTCTTCTGAAAGCCGGACTGGATCCTACTTTATCCATCGGCGGCATCCTGAAAGAAATAGGCGGCAATATTCGTATAGGCAAGTCCGAATATTTCGTAACGGAAGCGTGCGAATATACAAACAGCTTTCTGAGCTTTTTTCCAAAAATCGGAATTATATTAAATATAGAAGAAGACCATCTTGACTTTTTTAAAGATATTCAGGATATCCGCAATTCATTCCACCGATTTGCCGCGCTCCTGCCGGAAGACGGAACTTTAATTATCAGCGGTGACATCGAAAACTACCGCGAAATTACGGACGGACTTTCATGCCGGGTCATTACTTACGGTTCTTCACCCGACAATGATTATTATTGTTCCGATATCCATTATGACAGACTGGCGCACCCTTCCTTCCGCCTGAACCGCAAAAACGGCAAAAATGAAACTTTTTCCCTTATGGTGCCTGGCGAACACAACGTCCATAACGCCATGGCTTCCATCGTTCTTGCCGACCTGCTCGGCATAGACAGCAGCGTCATGCAAAAAGCTTTCCTGGAGTTTTCCGGCACAGACAGGCGCTATGAATTTAAGGGTGAAAAAAACGGTGTTTCCATTATAGATGATTATGCACATCATCCTACGGAAATTACCGCAACTTTAAAAGCGGCTTCCAATTACCCGCATCGATCCCTTTGGTGCGTCTTCCAGCCCCATACCTATTCGAGAACGAAGGCCTTTCTTCCTGAATTCGCCAAAGCCCTGTCACTGGCCGACCACGTGGTTCTCGCCGATATCTATCCCGCCAGGGAAACGGATGATCTCGGCATCAGTTCCAACGACCTTCGGGAAGAACTCCTGGAGTTAGGTGCCAACTGCACCTATCTTCCTTCCTTTGAAGAAATCGAAAAATTTTTATTAAAAAATTGCATAAACGGAGATCTGTTGATAACTATGGGCGCCGGAGATGTGGTAAAAATCGGCGAAAGCCTTCTTCAAAAATAACTATCCACAATATCCACAAATTCTTAGGAAAAACCCTTTCCGAAATTTGTGGATATTTTTCCGCCCCGCCCCATAATCAGAAAAACTATTTTTTCAGCTCTGCGCTTTTGACCCCTAAAATTATCCACATTTTCCACATTTTCCACCAACTGCGCCGGCTTATATGCTCTTTTCCTTTTTCGGAAAAATGACTATTTCCATTTTATATTCGTTGTGATATAATGCATCATGCTTTAAGAATGGGTACATCTGTCAATGCAGAATATCGATAGATTTAGGATAGGTGAATGTATGGGCCGTTTAAAAATTTACAAAGATAATTATACAGAAGCGACAGCAGTATCCAATATATTTATTGATGAATATATGAAAGATGCTAACGATGCTCAGCTTAAAATATATCTGTATCTCATCCGTATGATGAACGCCAATCTTCCTACAAGCATATCGGATATTGCCGATAAGTTTAACCATACGGAAAAGGACGTTCTGCGGGCATTAAAGTATTGGGAGAAGCAGCGCCTTCTTACTTTGGAATTTGACGATTCCAAAAGTCTGATCGGCATTCATCTGCTCGACCTGAATAAATCGGACAGCCCCGCTATGGATAAACCTTTTACGCCGGTAGTCACGCTTATGGCGTCTCCCGCCGTACCGGAAACCGCTGTACGGCCGCAGACGGAAGCGGACAACCCATATGCAAAGCCCGCGTATACTTTGGATCAGTTGAAAAAATTCAAATCCAGCGAAGAAACATCCCAGCTTCTTTTTATTGTGGAACAATATATCGGCAGGACTCTTTCACCCTCCGAAATAAAAACCATTTTTTTCCTTCAGGACAAGCTTGAATTTTCCATGGATCTGATCGATCATCTGGTGCAATATTGCGTGGAACGCGGCAAAAAAGATTTCCGTTACATAGAAAAAGTTGCTGTCAGCTGGGCACAGGCTGGCGTCACTACTCCGAAAGATGCTGAAAAATATGCGTACAAATACGACAAAGTCGTTTACGGCATCATGCAGGCGCTCGGTAAAACAAGCGCGCCCACAAAAAAAGAAGTGGAATATATCAACCGCTGGACCAGAGACTTTGGCTATGAAATGGACGTGATTGACGCAGCCTGCGAGCGCACCGTCCTTTGCACCGATAAGCACCGTTTCGAATATGCGGACCGTATTTTAACCAGCTGGTATCAGGCCAATGTCCATCACAAATCGGATATTGCCAGGGCCGATGAACTTTTCCGCCGAAATAAAGCGGCATCCCAGAGACCGGCCGCTTCCAATACTAATAAATTTAATCAGTTTAAGCAAAACCACTATGACTTTGATGCTCTTGAGAAAGAGCTCCTGCGTAATTAATATTACTCGCAATTAACATCACTGATAATCAACAATATTCGTGATCAGGGGAGGAACAGGCGTGCCATTAACGAATACCCAATATGAGTCCATCATCCGTACCTATGAAGAAAAGCAAAATAAAAACCGCCATACACTGGAGGAGCGGCGCGCTTATGTCTATTCCCATGTAGACGGTTTCCGGGAACTGGAGGACTCCATTGCTTCTATTTCCGTCTCCCAGGGGAGAAAACTCTTAGAGGGAGATGAATCGGCGCTTCATGAACTCAGGCTCCTTCTCAGAAACCTGTCCGAAAGCAAAACAAGCCTTCTTATGGCTTCCGGCTTCCCGGCAGACTACCTGGAGCCCATCTACGACTGTCCTGACTGTCTGGATAAGGGATACATTGACGGCAAAAAATGCCATTGTTTCCGTCAGGCGGAAATTTCTCTGCTGTACCAGCAATCTAACATCAGCCGGATTTTGGAAACGGAAAATTTTTCTACCCTTTCCTATGAGTTTTATCAGGGAAACGATTTGATCCATTTTCAAAATGCTGTCGAAGAATGTAAAAAATTTACACAAAATTTCAGTTTCGACTACCGTAATCTCTTTTTTTATGGTACAGTGGGAACAGGTAAATCGTTTCTTTCCGGATGCATTGCAAAGGAATTACTGGAAACAGGGAATTCCGTCATATATTTCAGTGCCGTCGGACTCTTTGAGGCATTATCCCATCTTTCTTTCGACTATAAAAATAAAGAAGAACTTCATGGAACTTATGAAGATCTCTATCGATGCGACCTGTTGATCATCGATGACCTTGGAACGGAGCTGACGAATAATTTTGTGACATCCCAGCTCTTTTCCTGTCTGACCGAAAGGCATATGCGGAAAAAGTCAACGATTATTTCTACCAATTTATCTCTCGAGGAACTGCGTAACCGCTATTCCGACAGGATATTTTCCCGGATCACAAGCAATTATACAATATGCAAACTCACCGGGCCGGACATCCGGATATATAAGAAATTACATAAAGCTGAATAAGCGGAGCTGGATCAGCCAAGCCGGACAAGCTTTAAACAACATCCCCGCGGGGATTCATCATTTAATTACGGAAAGCGAGGATCTTTCATGGCAAAACGTGAAGAAAAAAGGAACTTAGAAACTATCCCTGTCGGATCTTTGGGGATTATTCCTTTGGACGGATGTAAACCCTTATGTGAGAAAGTAGACTATTATCTTGTAAAATGGCGGACGGAACGCGAAAGCGAGCATAAAGACAGCCTTGCCTTCGCAGGTTATCAGCGGGATTCTTATATCCTTGGCGCAAAAGTTCCCCGATTCGGTTCCGGCGAAGCAAAAGGTATTATCTTAGAGTCCGTTCGCGGCACTGATCTCTATCTTCTTGTCGATGTGGCTAACTATAGCCTTACCTATTCTTTATGCGGTCACGAAAATCACATGTCTCCCGACGACCATTACCAAAATTTGAAACGCATTATAGCTGCCGTAGGCGGAAAAGCCAGACGTATTACGGTCATTATGCCTTTTCTATATGAAAGCAGACAGCATAAACGCACATCAAGGGAATCTCTGGACTGCGCCCTGGCTCTGCAGGAAATGGTTTCCATGGGAGTTGATAATATTATCACTTTTGACGCTCACGACCCGAGAGTTCAAAATGCAATTCCCCTTCACGGTTTCGAGACTGTGCAGCCTACCTACCAGTTTATTAAAGGGCTGCTGCAGAACGTAACAGGGCTGGAACTGGATTCGGATCATATGATGGTAATCAGCCCGGACGAAGGCGGCATGAGCCGTGCTATTTACATGGCCAATGTGATCGGCCTCGATATGGGCATGTTTTATAAAAGGCGCGATTATACAAAGGTGGTGAATGGCCGCAACCCTATCGTTGCCCATGAATTTCTCGGAACCAGCGTGGAAGGTAAAGATATGATCATTATTGATGATATGATCTCTTCCGGCGAAAGCGCCCTGGAAGTGGCTGCCGAATTAAAGCAGAGAAAGGCCCGCCGGGTATTTATCTGCTCCACCTTCGGCCTTTTCACTAACGGCCTGGCCCGCTTCGACCAGGCTTATGCCAACGGCACTATCGACAGGGTTCTTACGACTAACCTGATCTACCAGACGCCGGATCTTTTATCCCGGGAATGGTATATCGACTGCGATATGAGCAAATATATCGCATATATTATCGATACGCTGAACCACGATGCATCCATCAGCGACCTGCTCAATCCGAACGAGCGTATTCAGAGCATTGTGGCAAGATACAAGAACGGAGATTTTGAAGACTGATTTTTTCATATTCTGCAATCATTCACCCGTTATCGTTCCAATCCCTTGCGGAGCGGGACGGAAAGGAGTGTTCTTATGTCTTATATTACGGCGATTATTATCACTACTTTAATAATCATTATTGCTTATATGGGCTATCAGCTTTATGTCAGAAATATTCATTATCAGTATAAAGCGGATAAAATGTCCAATCTGGAACATAGTTATGAAGGCAAGATCCAAAATCTGGAAAGCGCCATCAGTTCCCTGAATAAAACGGCTTATACCCATACCGTAACAAAGATAGGAAACATCGACTATTTTATCAACCGTTGTTCTTCCTATTTTGAACGCTTTCCCAATTCCGTTTTTACTATGATCGGCTTCAGCATTTCCAATTTAGGGAAAATCAATCAGTTTTTTGGCCCTTCCGAGGGGGATAAAGTAATGGTTTATACGGCCGATACGCTGAAAAACAGTGTGCAGGGCAGCGCCACCTATGCCCATGTCAATTCTAACCTGTTCGGCATCCTTCTGCGGGATACTACGGAAGAGGAGATCATGGAAATTATCGGGACGATTACGGAAAACCTAAAAGACTACTCCCCCACCTTTGCGGTTACTGCCGTATTCGGCATCTATTACATCAACCGCGATCATGCCGGGGACAGCCTGATGGATATTATGAACTATACCCTGCTGGCACAAAAAGCGATCAAAGATCCTAAGACAGCCAATTATGCGTATTTTACCGATGATTTGATCCGTACTTATAACGAAAATAAAAAAATGAGCGCCGAAATGGAAGAAGCGCTGGACAACCATAAGTTTATTGTCTATCTGCAGCCCATGATCGATCTCCATTCCTATCAGATCGTATCTGCGGAAGCGCTGGTGCGTTGGGATTATCCCGGCAAGGGGATCCTCTCCCCTTATGCCTTCCTTCCACTCTTTGAAAATACTTCACTGATTCAGAAGCTGGATTATTATATGTGGGAAGAATGCTGCAAAGTCATCCGCCGTTGGATCGACAATAAAATGACGCCGCTTCCCATCTCCATGAATATTTCACCGCTCCACCTGCAAAGCACGGCTTTTATCGATAAGCTGGAACAGTTGATGCACTCCTATCTGATCTCCAAAGAGCTTCTCGTGCTGGAACTTCCCGAGAGAGGCGTTGCCAATGCCAGCAGGGAAGTGGCCGAGATCATTATGAAATTAAAAGAAAGAGGATTCTCCCTCTGCATCGATAATTTTGGAAGCGTACATTCTCCTTTAAATCTGCTGAAAGATTACCCTATAGAACGGATTAAACTGGACAGAAGCTTCCTTACAAAGAACTCTTCCTCTAACGAGGGACTTACGATTCTCCGCTACCTGATCGCCATGGCGAAGGAGCTGAACCTTACTGTCATTACCGAAGGCGTGGAATCGCTGCAACAGGCCAATTTCCTATCCGATATCGGCTGTGATATTGCCCAGGGATATTTCTTTGCAAAGCCTCTGGACGTAAGGCATTTTGACCAGTTGAATAAATCCATGCTCCGCAACCTTTACCGGCCTTCCGAATATTACCCGACTTTCGAAGACTTTGAAAAAGACGTGGATATATTGGCGCAAATGATGCAAAGAGTGGGGTAAACAGGGGGTAAACACGGAAATCAATTTCCAAAAGCGCCCTGGCAGCCGGAAGCAAAGCGGAGCCGGAAGCGCCGGGGAGTGGAGCGGGAGATTTCAGTTTTTTGCTGGAGCTTCCAATCAGATTTCACTAATGAAATGAGAAATGTTGTAGAACCGAACGAGCCGGGAGCAACGGCATCCATGCCTAACGCTCCCTGAAACCGCCATCCCTGGCGGTTTCTCTCTGGTTATTGGCCATTTCATAAGTGAAATAACTGATTGTACGCAACAGCAAAAAAACTGAAATCTCCCGCTCCACTCCCCGGCGCTTCCGGCTCCGCTTTGCTTCCGGCTGCCAGGGCGCTTTTGGAAATTGATTTCCGTGCAGGATAAAAGGTAGTGGTCTGGTGGTTTAGTGGTTTAATAGTCCAGATCTGTTTTTAGCTTGGCTATGGTAAATACGAAGAAGTCGCTGAGGGTTGGGTTCATTTCCACTTCAATGTCTCCCGGCGGATCATCTGATACCATAACGGAGGCCATGATCTTATAATTGGATAAATTCATTTTTGATCCGTCTTTCACCGTCAGTACCAAATCCCTTATAATAACGCCCCTTCCAATGCCTCCTGTTCCTTTTTCGATTTCCTTCAGGCTGTATTTGTAAGTGATATAAACAGAGTTCTTAAAGTCTCCCACCGAAGAGTTTCCCTTTTGGAGCCCTTTCTGCATATCGGAAGCAGGGGGGGATACCAGTTCCAGGGAGAGCTGGTTTCCGGTATATGGTTTGTACTCAGGTGTTCCATTTTGGTTCGTTTTTTCCAGAATATGATAAGTCACCGTATAATATTTTTCCGCTATTTGCTGGTTCATGCTCTGGTTGGTATCGCTCAGAATTCCGTTAAAGTCCAGCTTGAAGTCAAAATTTATCAAGTGGGGCATGGGCGTCTGGTTATGGTATGTATTGATGCCAAGCTCCATCAGATCCTTCGTTTCCAAAGCACATGCCAGTTCTGTCTGTCTCCTTGCAATCAAGGATTTTTCATAAATGTCCAGCACTTCTCCGCCGGCCGGATAATCCGCATCTTCAATCCGCAGCAATTCCAGATTTACCATATATCTGTTTTCCGTATAAGCCGACAGATCTGCATTCGCAAAATTAAGGACAACGCTTAATTTCTCACTGACTATGCCGCTGAAATTAATTTCTCCATTTATGTCCATATCTTTTTGGACGATCTCTTTCAGCTTATCCAACGGGAAGATAATTTTTCCATCCTTATAGAAATATACTTCTGTCCGGTTCACATATGCTCCCAGATTTTCTTCTTCCTTAATCTCCTCCTCCCATGGCTGCACGCGGCTGCCGTTCACCGTTACGTTTGTATTGTCCGGCAGCCTTACCCGGTTGCCGTTTATATCGGTAAGATAAATTCCGATCTCTAAATACTTATTGTGGTTAGCGCTGTCTATCGTAGTCGTATTACTGTTCAACGCCCTCAGCCAATACGTCCTATCCACCTCCCATTCCCCTTTTTCGTTCTTCCTCTTCGGCATGATCTCAAAGGTAGCGTCGATTTCTACTTCTCCTCCGTCCTGTATGATGCCGGCAATATCCGTTATGCCCGCTTCTCCCTTGGAAACAAAGCCGAGCGTAAGGCCTGGCTGCATCGTCACCTTTAAATGACTATGTTCTGTCAGCGTGCTTCTTTTTGCCGTATCGCCGTCCAGCTCCGGCGTTATATGATAATCCCTGACATTTCGCGTTGTCAGCTTCAGCTCCTCATCCACCAGCGCAGTATCCACTACGATCAGGAACCGCTCAACTGCTACATCCGTGTACGGCTCTTCTCTGTCCTCCGCCGGAAATCCATCGCCGTCTTTGTAAATATCCATTCCCTTCTCGCCATGGATCGGTTTATTTTTATATGACCCGGAACCCGGATCTTCCGGATCCACCTGGAACTGTTCGAACCGGATCGCCGTATCCTGCTCCTGGACGGTGTAATAATATACCTTATTGGAATCACATACATCGATCAGCGTCAGCCTGGTACCCGGCCATAATTTTGCCGGAACCGCATTGCCCATTTCATCCATATACGTAATTCCCAATACTTTATCGATGCAAATCGGTTTATCATCCTTGCTGTACTTATCCCTTGCGCTTCCATAGATGTATTCCATGTACAGCGTATATGTGCTGTCGTTCGCCAGCAGCGGATTTTTGTCCGTTCCTTCCGCCTTTGCTTTATCGGCATTATATACTTCGCCTTCTACCATCTTAAGGTAAGTATCGATTGTCAGTCTTTCCACCACAAAAGCAGGTATTTTCAACTCTATTGTTTTGCCGTCTACTCTGCCTCCATCAACTGCCGTGTAGTCTTTCTGCCGGTAGGTAATCGTAATCATAGAAAATGTGGTTCCTTTTCCGTTTTCATCTTCCTCGTCATAATTATTATAAGAAAGTTCTACCCTGTCGTGTCCATTTTCCTTGTTATGATACTTAATGCTTTCCTTTCTGCCGGCGTCTCCGTCCTGAACCGCTCCGTTTTCCACTTTCATCGGCTCTACGGATATGCCTATGATCTCGTTCATTCCCTCATCATAAACGCTGTCTGTATTCTCGGTTCCGCTGTTATGGACTCCGCCCGCTCCTGTCAATGCGGCCAATACGCCTCCCATCAGCTGATCCACCGTTCCATACTGCGTATCCAGAACAATCATGGGAAGAGTTACTTCCACTCCGTTATCCACGATCGCTACCCGGGAAAGATAGCCGTCTTTATTTTTATATGAATTTTCATAAATATCGGACACATTCCTTCCGGACTCGTTCACAATATTCAAGCGGTAGGCATCCAGCAACTCCTGCGATCCCACGGATACGCCTCCCATGACCTTCCTGTACGCTTCCAGCACCGCGTCTGCGTTCACCTGTGAAAACAGGCCGTCCGCCCCTTCCTGAGTATTCTTCCACAATTCTGCCGCCGTATTATTCGCGCTGTTATCCGGCTCAAAATAAATGACATGTATATTTCTTCGATAATCATAAGGAGAAGAGAGCAAAGTATTCTCTTCCTCCGCCGCTGCCTCCTTGCTTCCCGTATCTACTGCGGGCCTGGTTGCGGCACTATCGGCATAGCCCACCTCCGGTCTTAGGAAATAAGCATGGCCGTCCCCGTCATACGTGCCCACCAGGTTTCCATAATAGAGCGAATACTTACCGATCTCCTCTTCTTTCAGGTTCAAAGGAAGTTCGCCAAAGCCGCTTCCATTCCACAGCTTGGCATCCTGTCCCTGAATCTCTGTCATTGCGGCATCCATAGCGTTCATTTGTCCCGCTATCCCGTCGCTAAATATTTGTTTTACCGTATTACTATTTGCAACATCGCAGAAGCCGATCGCATTGTCCTCGACTACTGCCTGGTAGGAATAAATCTCCTTTGTCAAACCCAAGTAACCGAATACGCCTCCCGCGCTCTGCTTTTTTATGTCATTCCTATGGCAGCTGAAAATCTGGTTCTCCGCTATGGAAACTTCATCCAAATTGTGGCTGTCCTGCGCATCCGAAGAGTTTTCCTTCCTGCCGGCAAATCCTCCTGCCGCACTTTCCACAGACCCGACCCCAATAGCAGCGATCATATTGCCTTCAATCAAAACATCGCTAAAACAGGTTTTCTTGCTCCTGTCTGTCCCAAACGCTCCTCCCGCATAATATCCCAATATGCGGTTGTCATGTATACTGATACGGTTTCCTGTACTTCCGTCCGACCATATATTTCCGATCTGCTGCTTATCGTCCGCTATGCCGGCAATACCGCCTGTATTTTTCCCATAAATATCGCATTGTTCTACCTGCAGCAAGCCCTTTATTTTCTGGCTTCCCCTATCATTCAGCACATGGATTCTTCCATAGATGCCTCCCATGCCCGCAGAATCACCGATTCCCGACAGATTTCCGTTGCTGCCGATCTTACAGGATAAAACGCTCACATTTTCCAGCTGGGAATCCAGCTGGCCGACTGTGTTTCCTATGATACCTCCGGCCGCTCCCTGTCCGCTTCTGACCACACAGTTTTCTACCGATGCCTCGCGGACGGTAAACGCTTCTATCGCCGATGCCCGGCCGGCAATTCCTCCGGCCGCTCCTGTAGAAATGCCCGAAGCCTTGTCCGCCGCTTTATCCGCCCGGCTTCTGCTGTCCGAAACAATATTCATGCCGGAAATTTTGGCATTTTCTATTGTAATATACTTACTCGCTTCCGCTGCCGCCTCTCCGTCCCAGCATGCTCCTATCATTCCCCCGGCATTGGACAGGCGGGAAGAAATCTCATACTGCGGCTTACCGTCCAGCATATCTCCCTGCACTTTCGCATTCGTTATACTAACCCTGCTCTTAAAATAGCAATATCCGATCATACCTCCGGCATTCAGATCCCCTTGAGGCGCATTGTTCCGATCCGCCCCATTTTCCATGTTTCCATATGCGGAACGTATATTAGTATTAATGACATTGGTATCCTTTATTTCACATGTCGCCTCTCGGTGAAGTTTACCGATAATCCCCCCCGTACCGAAAGAACCATAGGTTATTTCATTCCTGTTTTTGCTCTCAATCATGCTGTCAGATACCGTAATATTGGCAACCGTTATGCACGGATCGACCTCGTTCTGCCGGAACCCATAATATTCCCCTACGATCCCCCCTGTGCTGTCACTTCCGTCCACCCAGACATATTGCACATCCGCGTCCGTTCCCACACCGTCCGTTACGCGGAAATTGATTCTTGTCCTGATATTATCATTTGGCTGATGGTGTTTTCCCACATGGCCGGCCATACCTCCGCTTCTTCCACGGGCCCATCCTTCCTGGTCGTCTCCTGCCAGCCCTGTACGGCTGCATTCGTTTTCAATATACACATAATATGGATTTCCGTCTTTCTCTTCTCCTAAAACCTTACACCCATCCAGACTCAGCGTATATCCGTCCAAATCATCTTCATGCCAGGTTGACATCGTCCCCACAATACCGCCGCAGCTTCCGCCCAGCGTATGAATCACCGTTCCTTTATCCGCTCCTCCGTCCTTCACCGACAGCACCTTGCAATTTGTAAAGGAATAATTCTTCGCCCTCGGATCCGTCCTCGTATTCGCTGGAAGGTTGATCCACGCCACAATGCCCGCAGCCTGCCCTTTACTCCATACATCAACGTTTTTGACCGTTATATTTTCAATCGTCCATGGGCGGCGCATCATCCCTACCAGGGCGGCCGCGCGGTCCGCCGCATAATTCGTACTATTATCCCCTTCCATGGAATCGCTGCTTTTAAAAATACCCGTTATGGTCAGATTTTTAATAAAATAACTATTTACCGCATCCGTATTCACCAGATCGTTAAACAAAGCTGTCGTATGAATTCCTTTTGCATAATCGTTGATCATTTCCGCCCTGACAGTAGCACCTTTTCCATCAAAGTTCGCCCTGAAATCGGAGTATACGCCGTTTCTCGGCGTCATGTTTGCGGTCACTCCGTCTGCATTGAATACCCGGTAAGTTGCGCCAAGGCCGCGGAACCCCCTTTGATATACCGACAGATCATAATCGATGCCACCGTTCAACTGATAAGTCATCACTGCACTTACCGCATTGGTCACGGCATTCAGCTTGCTCCTCCATTTCTTTCTGCCGCCATCGGAACCATAACTTTCCAACGTCCGGTAAAAGCCGCCCGCTCCTCCTTCATTACTGTTCTCCGCACTGGTTCCGTCAAAAGAGAAGTATCGGTAAATATACGGATACCAGTATACATTATCATCTTTTCCTGTGGCGGCCATGAACTCTGCAGTCGGCGCGGCAACGTTGCCCACTTCGTCATACTTCGCCTTCCGGCATGATGCATACTTATCATATCCCCCGCCATCATAATATACGGAAAAAGCATCCGAATTAATTGCCATAGACACAATTTGAAGCTGCGCGGCATTGGCAATATCGCAAGTATAATTTCCTCCGCTGGAACGGATCGGTATTTTATTCTTTTCTCCTTCCATCCCTGAGGCGGTAATCACATCATAAGTATTAGAAAAGGGCAGAATGCCATGGCCATAAATGCCCGGAAGATTCTTCTCATCATGGGCAAGCACTTTCTCATTGGCCGACGTGCCGCTTCCTTCATAAATCACAAATCCGTTTTCCACTCTTCCAATCGCCCCGGACACAAAAGGATAATTTGCTATTTCGGGAGTTCCTGCCTCCATATATTCATTGCTGCCTCTTAACAGCCCCCACCGGAACCCGTCTAAATGATCTTCCGATAAACCGCGCAGAATCAGGGAACCCTGCTGTACCGTTCCCGCATATCCCCCCACGGCGGCATTGACCCCATTGGCCGCAGCATCCACTGCCATAAGAACATCCACCGTTACATTATCAATAATATTATCGCCGCCCAGAATGCATCCCATCACAGCGCCGCCGCTGTTGCTTACGCGTACTACATTGGTCAGCAGATCGTTGTCATCCTGCGGCTCTTCCGCGCTGGAGATTCTGATATCTTTTACGACCGCTCCCTTTGCATACTGTATCAGCCCAAAATAATCACAGGTATTTCCTCTCCTCTTATGAGGCAGGATAATCGTCGGCACGCTGCCGTCAGCATCATTCTCTTTTCCCACAATAACACCGGAAAACGGATAATCCCTCGTCCCAAGCCCGACGAAACTCTGTACCACGGCCGCATCGCCGGAACTCTTCAACGCGGAAAAATCAATATCATCCATAATCATATAATATGCTTTCCGCAGTTCCTCGCGGGTCGGAAAATCAGCATCCCCATAGGTTTTCAGAGTAGCTTCTGTATGGTTTTTCGTACATATCCCATTCCCGTCCAGCGATTCCGTACTCCCCGGCGTTCTTATTTGCCATTCTTTCAAATACTCCTGATTGTTCCCGTTAATCAGATAATAGGACAATGCCAGAAGCTGCTTCGCGCTCGTAATCTGATACGGGTCTTCATAAGTTCCGCAGCCCATATCGACGGAAACATTTTTCGGATTGACCTGAATATGCTTGTTCTCCGTATGATTCGTACATACATAAGGAAGGTAATCGTTCCAGGCAATAGCCCCTTTATAATCCAGATCCGCTTCCCCATCCTTGTTCCAATATTCAACGCCATTCTTTAATTCACTGCCAATGGTAACATATGCGCCTGTGGAGCCATAATTGTTATCTCCGAAAATGCCTCCTTCAAACGGAGCTTTTGTACTATTTCCGGTGGCTGACATATCCAGGCCTTTATATGCTTCTTCCGTAAATAAATATCTGACACGTCCCTTATTTTCCTGCGTATTGTCCGTAAATTCATGTTTATCAATCAATATCGCCCACCGGAAGACGCCCTCGCTCTTATTTGCCGGATTTCGGTCCGGGTTTTTTCCTCCCACCCTGATGTTGGTAAAGTCCAGCTTCAAATTCTTTGCGGATGTATTGCCCACTCTCCCGATCAAAGCCGAAGCCGCATATTTTTGCCGGGAATTATCGTTGTATCCTTCCGTTTCCAGCCAGCTGATATTCATATCAGAATTATCCCCTATCGTTCCGATCAAAAGGCCGTATCCATGCGCCGCCCCTCCAAAGCCATTCATATAAAGATCCTTCAGGCGGATCTTACATATGGTGTTGCTGCCGCTGACGGACATTACGAATAATGCCCCGGAATCCTCATGAAGCCGGGTGATTTTTCCCTGCAGCGTAAGATAGTCTTCATTTCCCTGAACCGTTACTCCGCCTCCCGGGCTGACCAGCAGCCCGCTATGCATCATATAATTCTCTCTCCGGTTCCCTTCTCCCTCCGAACCTTTTTCCGTCAGCCATCCATTGATGTTCGTCAGCTTATCGCCATGGAAAATAATAGTGGCCGCATTTTCTGTCCGAACCGTACAATTCCCCACAGGAGTAGGATAATAACCCCTGTGATTCAAATCAATTGTTCCCCGTATGGTTACTCCTATATTTTTCGCCGGTACCGCTTCCCCCACAAAATAAGGTTTCAAATATCTGCGAAGCGAATCGTTGATATACTGGGACAAATGCCAGATCATCATTTGATCCGCATCCGCAATAACCAGATCCGCACCGTTCAGCTTCCTGCTTTCCGGCAGAAACGAAGCCTCCCCTGCCAGGGAAGTTCCGAACAGATTATAGTAATACCTCGTATTGTTAGAACCCGCGTCTTTGTTGAACAAATGACTGCTGTATGCAATGAAGTCATTCTGAAAAGCAGGGCTTATAATATTGACAATTCCCCCGTTCGTATAATTTCTCTTATCTTTATTATCCCCCATATTGCTTCCGACGACTTCGCCAAACTTGGCTGTCACGCCCGTTACGCTGACTTTCGCGTTGTTCGCCGCAAAATTAATCGAGTCTGCCCTTACCCCCATCCCCTGATCGGCGATCTGATAATCCTCCAATTCTATCAGCGCATTATGCCCGTTATGGAATAATAAACCGTTATGATTGCTTCCCCCCGAAGGATTTGCATAAAAAGAACCGTTTCTTATATAAATTTCTTTCAGCTGGATCCTGCCTGTCACCGTATGTACCAGCCCTCCATATCCCCCGCCGGTGGAATAAGAAGGTCCATTCGCCGCCGTACTGCCGTCTCCCACTACCAAATGGGCAATCGAATAGTTTCCGGCGCAGGGGGCGATCCCGAACCATTTCCATCCAAGAAGACCTCCTGTTTCTCCTGCATCGGTTATATTAATCCTCGTATCTTTTGTTATCTCGATATTCTTCATATCCAGCGTTACTCTGTCCCTGCTGCGGTCCTGCGCCGCATTCTCCACATTTATCTGAGTAATCATACCGCTGGCAAAGCGGCTGCCGGAAGTAATCTGCGCGGCAATTTCCAGCCCGTCTATCTTTATAACAGGAATTTCAGAGCTATCGGCAGCATATTTCGCAATCGCTCCTCCGACATACTGCTTTCGGTTAAGGTCGTTCGTATTTTGGATAACCTCAAAGCTCCCCCCGATCCTGCTTCCGGTTATGCTCAGCGTCACAGCTCCCCCGGCCCGGTAATTTGCAAACATGCCTCCGTACAGATAACCGGGATTCGTCCCGTTATCGGCGCTTCCTGTCAAAGAAACCCTCATATCCACGTGATCCACCGTGACATTGCCGGATGCATAAGCTGCCAGTCCTGCCGCCGCATTCTTTGCATATTTGATATTTCTTTTTACCGTAAGATTCTTAAACTCCGCACCTTCTCCTGCGCAGGGGAACAGGGAAAGGAAGGACTGGTAGGTAATGCAATCCCCCAGGTCGATCACTGCCATCCCTTCGCCGGCCAGTTTGCCGCTAAAGCGTTCTCCCTCCTCATTTCCTCTGTCATTACGGTTCAAAGCATATATGCCGGAATTCCCCAAAGCATAATCAGTCTTTTTTAACAAGTAATCCGCTCCAAGGAGGTCCGCTTTGCTTGTATTGCCAAAACAATTCCCCGCAAACCTTCCTTCCGTATTCAGTGCAATCGCCAGGCGGATCACATCCGCTTCCGAATCCAAGATCCACCCGCTGCCGGAATTCCCTACTACGCCCTGAATCTTTTTTTCTCCATAGGAAATTAAGGGAGGATTGCCGTCTTCTCCCCATGTCCCATTTCTATATACTCCGCCGTAATTGCCGATATCATCCACCCATGCTTTTCCTTCCGGCCTTTGATAACTGCAATTTTCTTCAAAGTAAACAAGCGCTTCCTTTTGCTGCCCTGCAATATGCCCCCTCAGCAGGGAGGAATCATTGATCCCGAGCGCCGCTACATCGATAGTTCCATCCATTGCCGCCATGCTGCCCGCATGAATATCGCCAAAAATACCACCTTGTATTTTGTTATTTCCTTCCGGTGAAAAAGAGGATGCAATCTTCGCATTCTTTACCTTAACAACAGCGCCCCCCGCATCGCTCCCTACTTTCCCTATGATGCCTCCGATGGAGCCCGCACCGCGTATTTCATTATTTCCCTGGCCCGTCGTTACATGATAAATTTCAATAAACTCCCCTTCCGCAGCCCCGATCATTCCTCCGGCGGCAGCTCCCGGATTTCCTGCGGCAATATTTCCCAGCACTTTCATGCAATCGAAATTATCCGCCTCCCCAGGCAGTCCTATACGGAAATTACACGCCCTTAAATAACCAACAATTCCGCCTATTTGGGACATGCCTTTTACATCGCCGTTAACATCGATATGGTGTAAGATATGCCAGTCCCCGTCCGCAGCATTTGCATTTCCTGTGCGTGATTCGGTAAAAGATCCGACCAGCCCTCCGGCATTTCCCGCATTTGCCGTTACGGAAGCATTAACCGCAACATGGTTCAGCCTTATTTTACTGTCCGCGCACTCTCCGACCAGCCCTCCGGCGCTGCCGCCTTCCACGCTGCCGGTCAAAATAAGCCTCTTATCATTCCCTTCCACTCTGCAAACCGTTCCGTTTGCTATTCTTCCAACCAATCCTCCGTTGGTTCCGCTTCCGCTTACCTGGACCGCACATTCCTCATCCGATCCGTCCGTTCCGGCCGCAAACAAAGTTCCTCCGGCTTCCATGTCCCCCACAAGCATGCCGGCATACTGGGTTCCGCTCACGCCTCCGGTCGGAAACACATCCGTTTTATATACCTCTACCGTGCCTTCCGTTCTGCCCGCCAGCCCTCCGGCACATGCTCCGCTCACATCCGTTTTTACGGAAACCCCGAGCCGACTTCCGTCGTTCTTTTCATAGCGGATCTTTATAGGATCTCCTCCGGCGGTGATTACTTCCCCAAATAATCCCCCGGCTGTCCCTCCTGGATTCGCTACCGACCCCGACAGCGATATATCCGAAACCGTCAGGGTATCTCCCTTATCGGATCTTACCACATGGGCGGCAACCGCCCCCACCGGGCTGTTTCCATCCCCTTCTATATTCGCGTTTATTTGAAATCCCGACACAACCGCTCCGGTGGCGGCATAATTCAGCAAAGGAGTCGCCGTCAAAAAGTGCAAAGACGCGCTGTCATATGACAGCGTCAAAGTTCCCTTAAATGGCGCATTTTCACTTCCAAGCCCATTAAAATCACCTTTTAATTCCGTCAGATCCCATTTTGTACCGTTGTCCGGCCCATCGGAACCATCCGCCATCTTCCGAAAATGAAACTCTATCGTATACCCATCAAAATCGAAGCCAGCCCCGTCGTTGCTCAGTTCCTGTAAAGCCATCAGATCCGCCAGATTCTTCACTGTGAATTTTTTCCCTGTATAACTCGCCAGCTGCAGCTGATTGATTGGAATTTCCGATGTTTCACCATTTTTATAAGTATAAGTCACCGCATACATGGAAACGCCCATAATCTCAGCGAACAACTCTACCGTCATATCCCACTCGTCCAGAAATTCCTTCTCCGCACCGCAGACTGCGCAGCGATACTTGCCGGCTTCTCCTTCTTCCGGCATCCATTCAAAAATATGTATCCCATAGCCATCCTCGCCTTCACAGTCCAGACGCGCCAGCCCGCAGCTTTCGCAGACAGGGATAATTTCTCCTTCCGCCCGGTTCCATAAATGGCCGTGAAGGCTGCCTCCCTCAGCTTCCAATGTCTCTTCCGTTATTTCCCTCAGGCAGAATACGCACCGGTACTTCGTTACCGTACCATCTTCTGCCAATATCTCCTCATATTCATGTTCCTTCCCTTCCAGGCAGTATAAATCTTCCCAGTTTTCCTCGTTCCCGTCCTCCGTTATTTCCTCATCCAGACTGCCATCCACAGGCGGCTCTTCTCCATCCGGCGGCAGCTGATCCAGTATATCCCCGTCTTCGGGCGGAATATCTTCAGAGGGAATATCCTGCGGCGGTTCACCGCCTGTTCCGTCTCCTTC
>Ga0137308_100613_pt1 | contig 52779 bp, 59 predicted proteins | sample Inofrocosms_June_FD_97181 | JGI IMG/M metagenome (GOLD analysis project Ga0137308, IMG submission 97181) | Mouse cecal microbial communities from Vienna, Austria - N-Acetylneuraminic and N-Acetylglucosamine D2O microcosms_June | ecosystem: Host-associated > Mammals > Digestive system > Large...
TTTTAACTGTATTTGATGTAATATTCCATTATTATATCAAATATAATGCGAGATTTTACCGCATATATATGTATTCTACCTATAATGAATTTATAAGTTTATATATGATATACTGCGGTAAAGGATGCAAAAACCTTCAAAATAAAGAGAAGTTTTTCTAGACTTCATATTCAACAGGAGCCCTAGCCGCTGGCTGGGGCTCCTGCTCTTTAACGGTTAGTTGGACGCAGTATCCGGGTCGGTATCATCGCCCCAGAGCATGTTCTTGCGCAGCTCAACGCCCACGGTCTCCATCTGGTGCTTAGCCAGCTGGGCACGCTTGGCGTTGAAGAAGGTGCGGCCGTTCTTGTTCTCGGCAATCCCAGCGCGTAAAACGCAGTTTGTGAAAAAGTATAGACGGACACATCATTTATTGTTGACATACAAACTGTTTCAAATTATAATTTATTTGTAAAATCAATCAATTCCATACCATCAGGAGCACAAGGGGAGAAGCCAATGGGCAATGAACCGCCAGCCCACGCTGGCTATCCCGCGACAACGAATCCTATACCGTTACCGTGACGGGAACAGGTGAAATATTAACTGTAACGTCAGGAGGAAACAGCATGAAAAAGAATTGGAAACTGGCTGTTGTGTTTATGGCGATTTTCATTTTTGCGGGCGCAACAATATCATATGCGTCTGTAGAAGTATCAAACGACACAAATTATACAATCAATACCCCCTATCAATATCCCCTTACGCCTGGAACAGATGCATGGGGGGCGCTGATGAATCACGCAGAAAAGGTTGATCTGTGTCAAATTCCGGAAGATATTTTGTCCCTTATGACTACAGAAGCCCTTGCAGAAACCGTGCTTTCCTATCCGCTATTGCTGGATATGTATGTTTGGGATTCAACAACCACAGGATATAAAGTGATTGCCGCAACATTTAATGGCTTGGCCGAATTAGAACGCCGTCCAGATGGATTATCTACGCTTAAAGAACTCTCCCAGCAAACCTTGCGAACAAGAGATGATCCTTTTTTTACACGGAATTTAGAAACCATTATTCGAGAGATGTCAGGTTTGCGTTAATCAGAATAGAATGCTTGTTTTAAACATAACATTACCAATTCCCCCATATTATTTTAGTTTTACAAACCTTTATCTCTTTAAATGAACAATTGCCTTTTCAAATGCAGGGGCCCCAGCCAACTGGCCGGGGCTCCCTTACATTTCTTAGTTGGACGCGGTATCCGGGTCGGTGTCGTCGCCCCAGAGCATATTCTTGCGCAGCTCGGCGCCCACGGTCTCCATCTGGTGCTTGGCCAACTGGGCCCGCTTGGCGTTGAAGAAGGTGCGGCCGTTCTTGTTCTCCGCAATCCAGTATGTAAAATGCGGCTCGAAAAAATATAGAGGAACGAATCATTTATTATTGACAAACAGATTCTTTTGAAGTATAATAAATTCATAAGATAAATAGATTCCATTTCACCGGGGGCGCGAAAGGAGAAGCCAATGGGCAGATAAGCCGGCCAGTATACCTTGGCCATCCGAAACAACGAGGACTATGCCGTTACCGTGACGGGGACAGTAAGATATTGAATTTTTTGAACGAATTAGATTCACGGAACTATATGGTTCATGTATAATGAAAGGAGAAAAATGACAAAGAAAATTGCTGTTGTAGTTAGTGATGTCACTTATCCTTTCTGCAAACTCAGTTTTTGCTATCAGTGCAGTGTATACCAGTACAGAGACAAAACTGATCGAAACTGCTGAGCATACATTCCAATCCAGACTTGATCAGGCCATGATCTCCATTGAGGAACAGTTAGAAGCTCAAGACGCACTGGATCGCGCAGATATTTATGAAGCAATCCTTACCCCTATGATTAAACATCAGACGTATGCTGAATATGGGATTAGTTCCTTGGAGGCAGATGATCGTTTCTATGCACCTAATGGAGGTACTGTATCATATTTACAGCCCAGGTACACTGGTATGGTGCCAGTACCGATAATTGTAACCTGTTTAACCCCTAGTCAATCTGCGGCAACGATCAGCGGACTATCTACTGGTGCAGAAAATCCTTTCTTTATACTATCAAGCATATTACTAACCACATTAGGTTACGTCCCTAAATTTAGCTCACTAGGGCTTGGTGCCAATGCTCTTGGGCTGGCATTGGGTGTTGTCAGTTATATGAACTATCAGCAGTTGAGAAATATTAAAGCCTGTGATAATTATGTCATGATAATTAAAACTTATAGTTTTGTAGATGGTTCTTGGGATACGGGAATCCTTGGATGGGCCACACATCCCTATATTTATATGCCTGATGGTATGACCACTGCTGATGCTGAGTTTATTCCTGGAGTTGCATGATGAAAACTTCAAAATTTCATATTTTTTGGTGGGTCACAGCTCTTACTGTGTTAATATCCATTCTCTATTTCCTGTGGGTCCTGTTGACTCATCCGGACGCGCTCTGCCTGATTGCAGGCGCCCCCTTGGAATTACAGATGGGTATTGACGCCGCACTTCTACAGACCTCGGTACAGTGCATGTGCGCTTTCATTATTGCGCTTACGGCCATTGAAGCCGTTCTCTGGAATCACCATTTTTGTGGCGATTCGAACTATAAAACAGCCTTCCGAAAATTCGTTCCGGTTATCATTGCGGCAGGTGTCTGGGTGATCTTTCTTTTTCTCTATCTGGTATGGCACAAGAGCTTCCCCCTCTACCTCCTGCCATTGTCAGCAGCAATGGCCGCTTGCCTGTTAATCCCCGTCCTGATTTTTGCCCGACAGGCGTGCGCAGGCAAAAAAGAATAATTTCGTCATGTAACAAGCCCCCAGCTCAATGAGTTGGGGGCTTGTTTTTGACCAAAGCTTAATTGGACGCGGTATCCGGGTCGGTGTCGTCCCCCCAGAGCATATTCTTGCGCAGCTCGGCGCCCACGGTCTCCATCTGGTGCTTAGCCAGCTGGGCCCGCTTGGCGTTGAAGAAGGTGTGGCCGTTCTTGTTCTCCGCAATCCAGTATGTAAAATGCGGCTCGAAAAAATATAGAGGAACGAATCATTTATTATTGACAAACAGATTCTTTTGAAGTATAATAAATTCATAAGATAAATAGATTCCATTTCACCGGGGGCGCGAAAGGAGCAAGCCAATGGACAGATAAGCCGGCCAGTTCACCCTAGCTATCCACAACAACGAATCCTACGCTGTTACCGTGACCGGGACAGTAAGGTATTGATTTCTTTAACAAAATAGATTGACAGAACTGTTGTGGTTCATTTGTCATGTATTCTTGGCCGTCTCCCGTTACTTCTCCCGGAGCTTGGATAAAATAATTTTTATCAAAAATAACTTTTTCTAGATCAAAAGGAATTTCCATGAATTTGATAAAACGAACAATATTCCTTTCCACAACTATTGGTCTCATTCTCTTTTGCTGTACTTCCTGCAAAAGCCAAGCATATGATGAATATGAAGCTTTTCTTTATCTTGGTGTGATGCACTCTGTGGATAATCAAAGCAACATCTACCGCCGCCTCGGGGATAAAATAGAGGAATTATCCAACGATTCCCAAAATCCCGAGCTTCAGCTAAAGCTTGCAGGCTTTCTGGATGGAATTTATGCCGCAAAATTCAGCAATACAGATGTAGAATTATCCCTATATCAGAGTTATTCTAATAAAGCTGACAATTTATATCCGGTTATGTCGGACAGCTTATCCAGCTACATGTTAATCCCTTCACATTATCAAGTGTTTTTTGACATGTCCGAACACCAATTAAATGAAGTTTCTCAAATCTATTCTCAACTGTCCGATTGCTTCTATCGCGGGGATGAAAATTCCTTTGCATCCCTTATTATAGAAAAAGACTTTGAATCCGAATCCTTCCGGTCCTCACTTCAGCAGGTAGATGATCTGCTCTCGGAACTAAGCGATCTTGTTCCCTTTAAAGAATAAGCAAGGAGCGTCCCAGCCGGGGCGCTCCTTTGCGTTTCGGATCAGTTGGAAGCCGTATCCGGGTCGGTGTCGTCGCCCCAGAGCATGTTCTTCCGCAGCTCGGCGCCCACGGTCTCCATCTGGTGCTTGGCCAGCTGGGCCCGCTTGGCGTTGAAGAAGGTGCGGCCATTCTTGTTCTCCGCAATCCAGCGGCCGGCGAACACGCCGTCCTGAATGTCGGTGAGGACGGCCTTCATGTTCTTCTTTGTCTCCTCATAGGGCAGGATGCGGGGGCCGGAGACATACTCGCCGAACTCGGCGGTGTCGGAGATGGAGTAGTTCATCATGGCCACGCCGCCCTTGTTGATCAGGTCGATGATGAGCTTCATCTCGTGGATGCACTCGAAGTAGGCGTTCTCGGGGGCGTAGCCCGCCTCGACGAGGGTCTCGAAGCCCAGCTTCATCAGCTCCACCACGCCGCCGCACAGCACGGCCTGCTCGCCGAACAGGTCGGTCTCGGTCTCGTCCTGGAAGGTGGTCTCCATCACGCCGCCCCGGGCGCCGCCGATGCCGGCGGCGTAGGCCAGAGCCAGCTTATAGGCGTCGCCGGTGGCGTTCTGCTCCACGGCGATGAGGCAGGGCACGCCCTTGCCGGCCACGTACTGGGACCGGACGGTGTGGCCAGGGCCCTTGGGGGCGATCATGGACACATCCACCCCGGCGGGGGGCACAATCTGCTTGAAGTGGATGTTGAAGCCGTGGGCAAACATCAGCATGTTGCCGGCGGACAGGTTGGGGGCGATGTCCTTCTTGTAGACGTCGGCCTGGACCTCGTCGTTGATGAGCATCATCACGATGTCGCCCCACTTGGCGGCCTCGGCCACGGTCATCACCTTCAGGCCGGCCTTCTCGGCGTTGGCCCAGTTTTTGGAGCCCTCCCGCAGGCCGACGCACACGTCGCAGCCGGAGTCCTTCAGGTTCATGGCGTGGGCGTGGCCCTGGGAGCCGTAGCCGATGATGGTGATTTTCTTGCCGTCCAGATAGTTGATGTCGCAGTCCTTCTCATAGTACATTTTTGCCATAGTTGTATTCCTCCTTGAGTTTGTTGTCGTCGTATATGGTGCTGCGCCCTCTTTCGATGGCGATGGTACCCGTTTTTGCAATTTCCAGAATGCCGAAGTCGGCCAGCATTCCGGTGAGAGCGGCCGTCTTCTCCTTGTCCCCGAAGATGGCCACGGTGAGGGTCTCCCGGCTCACGTCGATGATCTTGGCCCGGAAGATATTGGCCATCTGGATCACCTCGTCCCGGGCGTTGCGGTCAGCGGCGTGGACCTTGATGAGGGAAAATTCCCGCTGGATGGAGGTGCCCTCGTCCAGAATCTTCACCGCCAGCACAGGGATCAGCTTGCGGCACTGGGCGGCGATCTGGTCAATCATCAGCTCGTCGGCCAACAGCACGATGGTGATGCGGGTCACGTTGGGCCGGTCGGTCTCGCCGGAGACGATTGACTCGATGTTGTACCCCTTCCGGGAAAACAGCCGGGCCACCTGGCTTAGCACCCCCGGGATATCCTGCACCAGGATAGACAGGGTATACTCCTTTTTCTCGGTGTTAAATTCACGTTTCATCCTGTCCACCCCCTATTTCAGCAAGAAGTCGGTAATGTGGGCCCCGCCCGCCACCATGGGCCGGACCATCTCGTCCATGTCCAGCACGCAATCGATGACGCAGCCCCGGCCCGCCTCCAGCGCGGCGGCGAAGGCGGTCTCCATCTCCGCCATGGTGGTGGCCCGGAAGCCCGCCAGCCCATAGGCCTCGGCCAGCTTGACAAAGTCGGGCCCCCGGTCCAGGGTGGTCTCGGAAAAGCGCTTTTTGTAAATGAGGTTCTGCCACTGGCGCACCATGCCCAGGGTGCCGTTGTTGAACACCACAGTGATGATGGGCAGGTTATAGTGCTCCACAGTGGCCAGCTCATGGCAGTTCATGCGGAAGCAGCCGTCGCCGGTGGTGTGGACCACCACCTTGTCTGGATTGCCCACCTTGGCCCCGATGGCCGCCCCCAGGCCGAAGCCCATGGTGCCGAAGCCGCCGGAGGTGAGGAGCTGGCCGGGGTAGTCGAAGTGGAAGTGCTGAATGGACCACATCTGATGCTGGCCCACGTCGGTGGCCACGATGGTGTCCTGAGGGGCCAATTTGCGGATGGTCTCCAGCACCTGCTTGGGGGTGAGGGTCTCGCTCTCCCGGGGGACGGAGGGCTCCCGCAGGGGGAGGATGTGCTCCTTCCAGGCCGAGTGGCTGTACTGGGGCAGGCGCTCGTTGAGCAGGGCCAGCACCCGCTTGGCATTGCCGATGATGTGGTGGTCGGTGAGAACGTTCTTGTCGATCTCCGACCGGTCGATGTCGATGTGGACAATTTTTGCCTGACTGGCGAAGGTTTCGGGCTGAAGGGCCACCCGGTCGGAGAACCGGCAGCCCACGGCGATGAGCAGATCGCACTCGTTGCAGGCCACGTTGCTGGCCTGGGAGCCGTGCATGCCGATCATGCCGGTGGTGAGGGGGTGCCCCCCGGGAAAGCCGCCTCCGCCCATCACGGTGATGGCCACCGGGGCGTCCAGCTTCTCGGCGAACTCCTTAAACTCCTTGTCGGCCCGCCCCCGGACCACGCCGCCGCCGCAGATGAGCATGGGCTTTTCCGACTGGGCGATCATGTCCACCAGGGTGTTGATATCCCCGATGTTGGGCTCGGGGGCCTTCAAATCGTGGCTGGTGGACAGGGAGCGCAGACTGCCGCACTTCCGGTTTTCCGTCCAGGGGACAAACTTGTAGTCGATCTCCACATTGGGGAAGGTGACATTTTTCACAAAGTCGATGAGTACCGGCCCCGGCCGGCCGGTGGCCGCCACGGCGAAGGCCTGGCGCATCACGTCGGGGATGGTCCGGGCGTCCCGAACCAGGTAGGCCGCCTTGGTGATGGGCATAGCGATACCGGTGATGTCCACCTCCTGGAAGGCGTCCTTGCCCAGGGTCTGCTCCGTCACGTTGCAGGTGATGAAGACGATGGGAGAGGAGTCCATATAGGCGGTGGCGATGCCGGTGACCAGGTTGGTGGCCCCGGGGCCGCTGGTAGCGAAGCATACCCCCACCTTGCCGGTGGACCGGGCGTAGCCGTCGGCGGCGTGGGAGGCCCCCTGCTCGTGGGCCGTCAATACGTGGTGGATTTTGTCCTTGTAGTTATACAGCTCGTCATAGAGATTCAGGATGGTCCCGCCGGGATAGCCGAATACGGTGTCCACCTCCTGCTCCAGCAGGCACTCCATGATGGCTGCGGTCGCTCTGATTTTCATGATTTCGCCTCTTTTCGGTGATTCTTTCGTCCCCCCGCAGGGGCAAGCCTCCCTTGCCAAAGGGAGGGGGACCGCCGGGCAAAGCCCGGTGGTGGAGGGATTCCGTTTGAGCGGGACGCTTTCGGAAAACGGAATCCCCCAGTCACGGCTTCGCCGTGCCAGCCCCCTTTAGCAAGGGGGCCTTTTTGGTGCGAACCTATACGTCTTTCTTGTTGATGACACCCAGATTTTTTACCCGCTCCAGAAACCACTCCCGCTGTTCCCGCTCCTCTGGGAGGAAGAACATATCCAGCAGGCCCTGGAACAGCGCCGGTTCCTCTTGTAGGTAAACAGGGGCGGAAACTCTGCGCCCGCCGCCCTCATACCAGCCGATGATGTAAGCGACGGCCTTGGGCCGGAACAGGTCGATGGCCCAGCACTCCGGGTAGGTCAGCCGCAGGCAAAGGGCCGGCTGCTTCTCCTTTTCCCGATAGACCCGCAGCTCCCGGTATTGGGGCCGGTCCAGCAGGGACCAGCGGTAGACCCTCTCCCCGACTACGATGTCCCGGGGGCTCTTCCACCAGCGTTTCATGATCTCGCTCAAGGGCTAAATCTTTCCCCCGCCCTTTTGCAGGGCGATGACGCCGGTGCGGACCACCTCCAGGATGGAGAAGGGCCGGAGCATGGCCTCGAAGGTGTCGATGCGGTCGGGGGTGTCGGACAGCTCCAGGGTGAGGGAGTTGGGGGAGATATCGTCCACCTTGGCCCCCATAATGTCGCAGATGGTCATAATATCCTGCCGGGTCTTGTTGGTGGCGTTCACCTTGAGGAGGACCAGCTCCCGGCCGATCATCTTGTCCTCGGGGATGGTGCGCACCTTGATGACCTCGATGAGCTTGTTCAACTGCTTCTCCACCTGCTCCACCACGCTGTTGCCGCTGTCCACGATGATGGTGATGCGGGAGACGGTGGGGTCGTCTGTGACCCCCACGGCCAGGGAATCAATGTTGAAGGCCCGGCGGGAGAACAGCCCGGTGATGCGGTTGAGCACGCCGGCCTGGTTCTCCACCAGGACAGAAATGGTCTGTTTCATTCTTCTCCCTCCTTCTTTCAAAAAATTCCAGTATAAGGATTTTTGTATTCGCCCCTGCGGGGGTGAATACCGTATTGGATTTAGTCGGTGGTGGACACGTCGGGGTGGACCTGACAGATCATCAGGCAGGGACCTTTCTCAGACAGGAAGCGGTCAATGGAGGAATCCAGCTCCTCCTCCTCGCTCACTGTTACGCAGGGAATCCCGTAGGCGGCGGCGATGGTCTCAAAATCGGGGGAGCCGTCCAGCGATACGCCGAAGGGCCCGTGATAGGGGGGACGGCTCTGAATCTGGTGGACCAGCCCCAGGGTGTTGTTCCGGAACAGGACGATCTTCAGGTCCATGCCGGAGCACTTCACGGCGGCCAGCTCGTTCATGGCCATCTGGAAGGAGCCGTCGCCGCACACCACCACGGTCTGCCGGTCCGGCCGGGCCACCTTCACCCCCACCCCGGCGGGCAGGGCGTAGCCCATGGTGCCCAGGCCGCCGCTGGTGAGCAGCCGGCCGTGCTTCTGGGGCAGGTATTTACAGGTAAAAATCTGGTTCTGGCCCACATCCACGCACACTACCGCGTCGTCCTCCAGCCTGGCCCCCAGCTTCCGCATGACGGTGCCGGGGAAGACGGAGCCGGGGCGGCTGGGGAACTGGCGGCTCAGCTCCGCCTTGCGGTAGTCGGCCAGCCGGGCCCGCCACTCCGCACAGTCGGGGGCCTCTACCCCCAGGTCCAGAATCTGCCGGAGAATCACCTTTACATCCCCCACCAGGGGGACGGCGGCCTGCATATTCTTGCCGATCTCCGCCGGGTCCACGTCAATGTGGATGGTGGCCATCCGGCGCTGAATCTCATCGGGCTGGATAATGGCCCGGTCGGCCGCCCGGGTGCCCACCATGATGAGCAGGTCGGACTTGGCCAGGGCCTTGTTGGCGCAGTGGTTGCCGTGGGCCCCGATCATCCCCATGTTCAGGGGGTGGTTGGTGGGCATGATGGAAATGCCCATCATGGTCTTCACCACCGGGATGCCCGCCCCCTCCGCCAGCTCCAGCAGCTCGGCCTGGGCGTCCGCCAGCCACACGCCGCCGCCGGCGCAGATCAGGGGCTGCTTCGACTTGCCGATGGCCTCGGCCACCCGCTTGATTTGCAGGTCGTTGCCCTTCACACTGGGCTTGTAGCCCCGGATATTCACTGTCTCCGGCCAGTCGAAGGACTTTACCTGCTGCTCCTGCACGTCGATGGGAATGTCGATGAGCACCGGGCCGGGCCGGCCGGTGGAGGCGATGTGGAAGGCCTCCCGGACCACCCGGGGAATCTGGTTGGGGTCCTTCACCAGGTAGCTGTGCTTGGAGAAGGGTGCCACCGCGCCGGTGATATCCACCTCCTGGAAGATATCCCGGCCCAGCAGATGGCTGGGCACCTGGCCGGTAATGGCCACCATGGGGATGGAGTCCATATAGGCGGTGGCGATGCCGGTGATCAGGTTGGTGGCCCCCGGGCCGGAGGTCACCATACATACCCCCACCTTGCCGCTCACCCGGGCGTAGCCTGAGGCCATGTGCCCCGCGTTCTGCTCGGTCCGCACCAGTGTGTAGCCGATTTCAGGAACGTCCTTCAGGGCGTCCACTGCCGGGCAGATGGTGGCCCCGGCATAGCCGAACATATGGGTCACGCCCTCCCGCTTTAAGCTCTCGATCAGCGCCTGCGCTCCGTTCATGTAAATGTCACCTCCATAAAATGCCAAATAAAAACGGCCCCATCCTACTTTCAATAGGACGAAGCCGAATACTCCGTGGTACCACCTAAATTCATGGCTGCCGCCATGCGCTCGTTGCCCTGTAACGGAGGGAACCGTTCCAACCTACTGCGGCCTTCCGCCGGTTCAGAGGGACTGCTCACGGGTGAGGTTCGGCGGGAGGTCCTTCACAGGCGCTTACACCAGCCGCGCCCTCTCTCTGCATCCAGACAAGCCTACTATCCCGGTCATTGCTTTTTTGAAATGATTGGCTATTATCTTACTCCATCCCCCCGCGTTTGTCAATTCCCTTTTTTGGATTTTCCGGCATATTTTCCGTCCCGCCCCCAAAAACACCTTGACGAAAGGGATCCGGGGCGGTATGATTTGAGGCAGAGAAACAAGGAGGGGTTACCATGACCTATCAAGAGATTTTAGCGGCCGCCCGCACGTGCAGCGGGCCCTTCTGCAAGGCGTGCCCGGTGTGCAACGGCCGTGCCTGCAAAAACACCATGCCCGGCCCCGGCGCCAAGGGCACGGGAACCGTGGCCGCCCGGAACTACGACGCCTGGCAGGAGGTGTGCCTGAACATGGACACCGTCTGCGAAAACGGCCCGGTGGACACCCGGTTTACCCTGTTCGGCCAGACCTACGACCTGCCCGTCTTCGCCGGCCCGGTGGGGGCGGTGAAGCTCCACTACGGCGACAAGCTCACCGACCAGGGGTATAACGAGATTCTGGTGCCCGCCTGCGTGGACGCCGGTATCGCCGCCTTCACCGGCGACGGCACCGACCCCGCCGTCTTCGCCGCCGCCGCCAAGGCCATTGGTCAGAACGGCGGCAAGGGCATCCCCACCGTGAAGCCCTGGGACCGTGACACCCTCTTTGCCAAGCTGGACCAGGGCAAGGCCTCCGGGGCCCAGATGTTCGCCATGGACATCGACGCCGCCGGCCTGCCCTTCCTCAAGGGGCTCAATCCCCCCGCCGGCTCCAAGACGGTGGCCGAGCTGCGGGAGGTCATCGAGTACGCCAAGGTTCCCTTTATCATCAAGGGGATCATGACCGTCAAGGGCGCCCGGAAGGCCCTGGAGGCGGGAGCGGCGGGGATCGTGGTGTCTAACCACGGCGGTCGGGTGCAGGACGGCGTGCCCGCCACCGCTGAGGTTCTGCCTGCCATCGCTGAGGCCGTCAAGGGGCAGATGGTGGTGATGGTGGACGGCGGCATCCGCTCCGGCGTGGACGTATGCAAGGCCCTGGCCCTGGGGGCCGACGCCTGTATCCTGGCCCGGCCCTATGTCACCGCCGTCTACGGCGGGGGCGCCGAGGGCGTGAAGGTACTTACCGACAAAATCAAGGGGGAGCTGGCCGACACCATGGCCATGTGTGGGGTCCACTCCCTGGCGGAAATTTCAAGGGATATGATTTTCTAAAAGGCTCCCTCTCTGAGGGAGCTGGCTGGCCGAAGGCCAGACTGAGGGAGTTCCCCAACTCCTTCCGTCACGACTTCGCCGTGCCACCTCCCTCAAAGAGGGAGGCTTTTTTTCTTTTTCCCGCAACAATTCTCCTGTTTGAAACGTCTATTATAGTGAAAGGAGGTGGCCCCTATGTCCCAGAAATCCAACCGGCCGGTGGATTGGGAGGAGCTTGTCACACACAACGAGACCCGTCTGTACCGGGCGGCGCTGGCCATCCTGGGCGACCCCCAGGAGGCGGAGGACGCCGTGCAGGACGCATTTGTCCGGTATCTGGAAAAGGCCCCGGCGGACCTGGAAAGCTCCTCCGCCTGGCTGATGCGGGTGCTGGTAAACGGCTGCAAAAGCCGTCTGCGCCTGGCCTGGCGGCGGGTGGGACCGCTCCCTGAAATGCTGCCCACCCCCGGCCCGGAGGAACGGCAGGAGCTGGAGGAGCTGTTTGCCCTCCCGCCGGAGGACCGGGTGGCCATCCATCTGCATTACTACGAGGGGTATTCCACCGATGAGATTGCCCAAATACTGGGCTGCCGCCCGGGAACCGTGCGCTCCCGGCTGTCCCGGGCCCGGGACAGGCTGCGGAAGCTGCTGGAGCTGTAGGGCGCGACGACCCGGCGCGCCGTTCACAGCGTGGCATCATTTCGGAAGGCGGCGGGCCGAGGTCGTCCCGCCCCACTGATTTGCAACAAGGAGAATTACCATGAAACAATACAAATCCTATATGGACCGGCAGGAGATTTCCCCGGCGGTCCACGAAAACCTGCTGAATCTGGAGGCGGGGAAAAAATCCGCCCGCCCCTGGATGAAATACGGGGCTCTGGCCGCCTGCGCCGCCCTCATCATCGGGGTAGGGGCGTGGAAGCTGGCGCTCGCCCCTGCCACTACCCCGAACCCGCCCCAGAGCTCCGGCCAGTTCGCCGCCGGCTACACCTCCCTGCCCGGGGAGAAGGACGTGGTGGAGTCCGATGACCTCTTTGTGGTCAGCAGTCCCGCCGGAGGCGGCAAGCTGGCGTTCCCCATGATTCCCGACATCAACTACCAGGATATCACCGACCAGTCTCAGTTGTCCTCCGACGCGTCCCGGGCCTATCTGCCGGGCAGCTTTATGACAAACCTGAAGAAGGAGGACATCCAGACCATCTTCTGGGGGCCAGAGGGCAAGCCCCAGGCGGACCACCCCAAGACGGAGCAGGGGGACCTGCCCTGGATGCTGTTCTGGGACGGCTATACCCTCCAGGGCCGGGCCCTGTACGACGGCCAGGGCCAGCTGATGGAGCTGTGGCTCTGGGGCGAACAGGACCGGGCCAGCTTTGAGCTGGAGCTGTGCCCAGGTGCCCTGCCCTTCACCTGCTGCATCGACGCAAACCGGGGAGACATCATCAGCGAGTTTAACGGCGTCTCTGTGGCCGGCTGGAGCCAGGTCTACGACCGGGACGGCGACGGCCAGGACGACTATATCTGCGGCAGTGAGTTTATGACCAAAAACGACATCGGCGTCCGGTTTGTTAACCGGAACAGCCTGATGAGGGCGGAATATGAGCAGGACGGAAGCATGGACCTGGGCGGGGCCCAGGCCTTCAACGCCCTGTTTGTCCGTCAGGCCCTGACCGACGGCGGGCTGTACCTGGATCACCTGGCAGAAAGCGAAAACATTCCCGCCTGGCGGGAGGAGAGCTTCTCCACCCTGGCCCAGGCCCGGCAGGAGGCGGACTTTGCCCCCTACCTGCCCACGGCGGAGCCGAAGGGCTATAACGAGTTCTACGGCCGTCTCAGCTATCAGGAAGGCCACAGCAACAGCCTGTTTGTCCGCTGGAGCCGGGGGTATGACAACGTGGAGGTGTGCATCTATCGGGACGGATACTACTCCTATAATCTGGTGTCCCCCGACCAGCCGGAGACCTATGATCTGAGCCTGTATCCCATCCCCTGGTGCGACAGTGTTCCTGAGAAGTACCGGGATACGGTAGACCGCCCCGCCTTCAAAGCTGAGGACATGTCCCTGGCCATCGTGGAGGCCCGGGGCCGGGAACACGACACCGGCGGGATGACCTACTCCTTTGACGTGCTCCACCCGGACGGCACTGTGGTGTCCTACCGCTGCGACGGCCTGACGGCGGCGCAGGTGTGGGCCATGGTGGAGGAGACCCTCCGGTAATCCCTTCGCGTTTCCGCCTCTGCTTCATTCCGATTCCATTTTATCCCCTTACAGGGATAGGCAGGGGTAGAACCCCTGCATAATGTACCGGTATGAGGCGGGCATACAGGACACTTCCCCCTTGACAAATCCGGCCCGGCGGTTATAATAGTCCGCACAGGTGTCAAGACACCTGTGCGGACTATTATTTGTAAAGAGGAGATTGAAATGAAAGAGTTTTTACAGCGGAAAAATATCATCATTTCCGCCAAGCGCTACGGCATCGACGCCCTGGGGGCTATGGCCCAGGGCCTGTTCTGCTCCCTGCTCATCGGCACCATCATCAAAACCCTGGGCCAGCAGCTCTCCGCCCAGTTCCTGGTGGACATCGGTCAGTTCGCCTTTGAGATGTCCGGCCCGGCCATGGCCGTAGCCATCGGCTACGCCCTGAAGGCCGACCCCATGGTGCTGTTCTCCCTCACCGGAGTGGGCTGGGCGGCCAACAAGCTGGGGGGCGCCGGCGGCCCGCTGGCGGTGCTGTTCATCGCCATCATCGCCGCCGAGTGCGGCAAGGCGGTGTCCAAGGAGACCAGGGTGGACATTCTGGTCACCCCGGCCGTGACCGTATTCGTGGGGGTGGGGCTGGCCGCCTGCGTCGCCCCCCCCATCGCCGCCGGAGCCCACGCCTTCGGCCAGTTCATCAAGGACCTGACCATCCTCCAGCCCTTCTGGATGGGCATTGCCGTGTCAGTCCTGGTGGGCGTCGCCCTCACCCTGCCCATCTCCTCGGCGGCCATCTGCGCCTCCTTCACCCTCACCGGTCTGGCCGGCGGGGCGGCGGTGGCCGGCTGCTGCGCCCAGATGGTGGGCTTTGCCGTGATGTCCTTCCGGGAGAACCGCTGGGGCGGACTGGTGAGCCAGGGCATCGGCACGTCCATGCTGCAAATGCCCAATATTGTAAAAAATCCCCGCATCTGGATTCCCCCCACCCTGGCCTCCACCATCACCGGCCCCATTGCCACCTGTCTGTTCCGGCTGGAGATGAACGACCCCGCCGGCGGCGTGGCCGCCGGCATGGGCACCTGCGGCTTTGTGGGGCAGATCGGCGTCTGGTCCGGCTGGGTCAACGACGTGGCCACCGGAGCAAAGGCTGCCGTCACCGGCTTTGACTGGCTGGGTCTGGCGCTGGTGTGCTTCATCCTGCCCGCCATCCTGTCGGCGGTCTTCTGCCAGGTCCTGCGGAGCATCGGCTGGATCAAAGAGGGCGACCTGACCCTGCCCCAATAAATTTCTTGACGCCCCTCCCCCTTTCGATGTAAAATATTGGTGCATGTGTTGTTTTACTGCGGAGAGAGAAAGGGAGAAGATGCAATGGCCAAACAGGGCTTTGACAACGAGAAATACTTAACCACCCAGTCCCAGCACATCCGGGACCGGATCGCCCAGTTCGGGGGCAAGCTCTATCTGGAGTTCGGGGGCAAGCTCTTTGACGACTACCACGCCAGCCGGGTGCTCCCCGGCTTCGAGCCGGACAGCAAGCTGCGGATGCTGGAGCAGCTCCGGGACAAGGCGGAAATCATCATCGCCATCAACGCCGGCGACATTGAGAAGAACAAGGTCCGGGGGGACCTGGGCATCACCTACGACAGCGACGTGCTCCGGCTTATCGACCAGTTCCGGGGCCGGGGGCTGTATGTGGGCAGCGTGGTGGTCACCCGCTACACCGGCCAGCCTGCCGCCGACGCCTTCCAGGCCCGGCTGGAGGGGCTGGGGCTGAAGGTCTACCGCCACTACCCCATCGAGGGCTACCCCCACAACATCGCCAAAATTGTCAGCGACGAGGGCTACGGCCGCAACCAGTTCATCGAGACCAGCCGCCCCCTGGTGGTGGTCACCGCCCCCGGGCCGGGCAGCGGCAAAATGGCCACCTGTCTCTCCCAGCTCTACCACGAGCACAAGCGGGATACCGTGGCGGGGTATGCCAAGTTCGAGACCTTCCCCATCTGGAACCTGCCCCTGAAGCACCCGGTGAACCTGGCCTATGAGGCGGCCACCGCCGACCTGGACGACGTGAACATGATCGACCCCTTTCACCTCCAGGCCTACGGCGAGACCACCGTCAACTACAACCGGGATGTGGAGGTCTTCCCCGTGCTGGCCGCCATGTTCGAGAAGATCACCGGCTCCTGCCCCTACCAGTCCCCCACCGACATGGGGGTGAACATGGCGGGCAGCTGCATCTTTGACGACGGGGCCTGCCAGGAGGCGGCCAAGCAGGAGATCGTACGCCGGTACTACGACGCCCTGTGCGACCGCCGCCAGGGCAAGGGCTCAGACAGCGCGGTGTACAAGCTGGAGCTGCTGATGCAGCAGGCGGGAATCACCACCGATATCCGCCCGGTGGCCGCCCGGGCCAACGAGCTGGCCGGGGCCACCGGCGAGCCCGCCATGGCCATCCAGCTCTCCGACGGCTCCATCGTGGACGGCAAGACCTCCGAGCTGATGGGCTGCTCCGCCGCCGCCCTGCTCAACGCCCTGAAAAAGCTGTCCGGCGCAGGGGGGCACGGGGTCCACCTCATTGCCCAGAGTGCCATTGAGCCCATCCAGACTGTCAAGGTGGCCTATCTGGGCTCCGCCAACCCCCGGCTCCACAGCGACGAGGTACTCATCGCCCTGGCCTCCTCCGCCAACGCCGAGCCCAAGGCAGCCCGGGCCCTGGAGCAGCTGGCCGCCCTCAAGGGCTGTCAGGCCCACTGCTCGGTGATTCTCTCCCCGGCGGATGCCACCACCTATAAAAAGCTGGGCCTACAGCTCACCTGTGAGCCCAAATACCAGACCAATAAGCTGTATCACCGGTGAACCTCCGCTTGACAGCATATCAAAATTTTGATAAAATAACGATATCAAATCAAAGGAGGCGCCGTCATGCCCAACATTCGACCCAGCTCCGACCTGCGGAACAACTACAACGAAATTTCCGCGTTTTGCCACCAATACGGCGAGCCGGTGTATATCACCAAAAACGGCACCGGCGATCTCGCCGTCCTGAGCATTGAGGCCTACGAGCGCCTCGCCGGACGCTTTGAGCTCTACGCCCTCCTGGAGGAGGGACTGGCAGACATCCGGGCCGGGCGGACTGTTGACGCAGATGAGGCGTTGGATTCCATTCTGGAGGATTTAGAGAATGGAACGCTATAAAGTCACCCTCTCCCAGAAAGGAAGTGCAGAGATCCGCGCCATTATCCAGTATATCGCAGTCAACCTGCGGGAACCTGCCACAGCCAGGAACACACAGCGCCGCTTTAAAGAAATGGTCGCGTCTTTGAAAATCATGCCCAAACGCTTTGCCCTGGTCCCCGACAGCTGTCTTGCTGCGACGGGGTTTCGTATGACCTCAGTGGGGAACTATCTGGTGTTTTACACCCTGGACGAGGAGAAAAAGGTGGTAAACATCTCCCGTGTGCTGAACGGCAGGCAAAACTGGACGGAGCTTTTAACCCATGAGCTGTCCTGATAAAGGCACCCCCGACGGAACATCCGCCGGGGGTGCTTCTCTATTTCATCTCCAGAAAACCGATGATGATATCCACGGCTGCAAGGAAAAATTCAGGGCTGAGCCCACTGGATGGGGCCGGCCTGGCCGTCGGAGATGGGGATATACCAGTCCTGACAGGCGATGCCGGTGATGTGTTCCACGTCCAGGGGCTCCACGTCCTCCGGCTGCACCAGGTTGTAGGGGTCCATAAACAGCCAGCTGCCGACAGCCAGCCGGAAAGAGCCGCCCAGGCTGTCCCGCACAGACACCCGGGTGCTGCCGTCCTCAAAGTGTACCGTCAGCGCCCCCCGCAGCTTGTCTTGGTCCCGGGTGTTCTCAAAATTGGCGTCCTCCTTGTACTGCGTCACCGTGTTGACCCCCAGCGGGGACAGCTCCAGCCGGTCCAGCGGGGGCAGGACTCCGCCGGTGTCCAGCCCGCTCAGGTCGATGGTCTGAATGGGAACATACTCCAGGGTGACGGGAACCTTGCATTCCATGGGCTTGGCGATCCGCAGGGTCATATTGGGGTCGCCCACGCTCTGGCCGCCCCATTCCATCACGGCGGCCAGGGCGGACTTGCCGTCCGCCTCACAGCGGATAATCTCCCCTCCTATCACCGAGCTGGAGATGCCCGGGTTATCCGGGCCGGTCTGGTCAAAGTGGGCCCAGACGTCCATCCCCTCCTGAAGGCGGCTGCCCTCCAGGTCCCTGATCTCCAGATAGCCCACAATCAGGTAGTGGTCGGCAATCACGCTGTCTACCCGCAGCTCATAGCCGTCCTCTGTTACCACACCGCTCTCTGCGGGCCGGACGTAGGGGGCGAAGGGCCCCGCCGCCCCGAAGATATACTCCCGCAGTTGGGGGGACAGGGCCACCGCCGAGGTGAGCATGGCGAAAATCACCGCCGCCGTCAGCAGCACACGCCCCACCCGGCGGGGCAGTCTTTTTTTGTTTTGCTCCAGCGCGGCCAAAATGCGGGCCTCACAGTCTTTGGGCATCTGTACCATATTCATAACCTCCTGATATTCACGCTTCATACGGACAATCCTCCCCCAAAACCTCTTTCAGCTTTTTCCGGGCCCGGAGCAGCCGGGTGGTGACGGCGCTCTGGCTGATGCGGAGCATCTCCCCCACCTCCCGGGTGGAAAAGCCCTCGTAGTAGTGGAGGTAGAGCACCGCCTGATCCTTGCGGGGCAGCTCCATCACCTGGCGCAGCAGGGGCTCGCCCTGGGGGGCGGCCCGGTCCAGCACCGCCTCCAGGGGGATGGTGGGCCGGCGGCGGAGCCTCCGCCACAGGCTGCGGCACTCGTTGGCCGCCACCTGAAGCAGCCAGGCCCGTTCCCGCTCCGGCGGCAGCTCAGGCTGTTTCTCCAGCAGCCTGAGGAACACGGTCTGGCACACGTCCTCCGCGTCGGCGGGGGAGCCCGTCATGGACAGGGCCAGCCGGTAGACCGGGTCCTTGTACTGCTGGAACAGCGTGAGGGCATCGTTCATAGGCAAAACCACCTTTCTGATTATATAACGCCCAGGGCGGGGGAATTGTCACAGAAAAAATAAAAAGGCTTCCCCGAAGGGAAGCCGTAAGTCAGCCTGCCAGAATATCCAGCTGCTTGTACGCTGCAATCTTCTCCGTGGCCTCCTCCCAGGAGAAGCGGTCGCGGACAAACTCATAATCGCTCCAGATGCGCGCCAGCTCGGCCTTGATCTGGGGAACCTCCTCCAGCCGGTCCGCCCCGGTGCGGACGTAGTAGTCGGGCAGCAGCGCGCAGGCCACGATGCTGCTCTCGGCATTGGGCAGTTCCTCCGCCCCCTGGCTCAGGGCGGCCACGAGCCGCAGATGGCTGTCGATGTAGCCGTTGAGCTCCTGCTCCACCCCGAACATGCCATTCAGGTCAAACAGCTGGAAGGGAGCTTTTCCGGGGACTTCGATTTGACCGGTGTAGTAAATTTTCTTTCCGTTGAGCTCATAGAGTGCGTTGCACACATCCATCAGGTGCTGATACTCCTCCTGGGAGGGGGGCGCCTGGAAGCAGCGGGCCATCATATCCACCGCCCAGCCCAGCTCGCCCAGCACCTCGCAGCCGGGCAGCTTTGAAAGCTGCTCTCCCAGCTTCACCAGCCGGGCCATGGACAGCAGTCCCCATGCCCGGAGCCGGGGGAGCAGATCTTCCGATTTCTCCTCGATCTCAGCGAGAACGGCGTTGTAGAGCAGCCCTTCCTCGTCCTCCAGGGTACCGATGCGGTCGGAGCAGTCGTCAGTGAGCTTGTCTCCCACCTTCTCATAGGTGGTGTCGTCAGCGCTGTAGATGGTATCCGCCCGGTGAAGCCACAGCTGGGCGTGGTTCAGATCGCCCCCGTCCATGGCGGAAACCCCCAGCTCGTAATAGGCCTTGACCAGTCCGGCCCAGTCCCGCTTCTTTTGCAGCTCGGCCAACCGCTCCTCCGGCGTTTTGGCCTCCTTTTTACCAAATCCAAACATAGCAGTCATCTCCTGATTTGTTGTGGGGTGCGCTGACTGAATTATAGACTCGCTGAAAAAACTTGTCAAATTAAGATTTTCTGAACAAAGGGACGGTCCGAAGACCGTCCCTTGCGTCTGTTTATTTGAACCGCACCGCCGTGCCGTAGGCGATGACCTCGGCGGCCCCCTGCATCACGGCGGAGGAGCCATAGCGGATGTTCACCACCGCGTCGGCCCCCAGGGCCTCGGCCTCGTCCACCATGCGCTTGACGGCAATCTGCCGGGCCTCGTTGAGCATCTCGGTGTAGCTGGTGATCTCGCCGCCCACCAAGGTCTTCATGCCGGCCATAAAGTCCTTGCCGAAGTTCTTGGACTGGACCACGGTGCCCTTGGCCATGCCCAGCACCTCAAATTCTTTTCCGGGGATGTAGTCGATGTTTACCAGCAGCATAATATTGTCCTCCTTATAAAAATGGAATCAGTATTTTTTGGCTTCTTCCAGTTCGCCCTTTTCAATCTCCCGCACCCGCTGCCACAGGGCGGCAAAAGTGAAGGGAATGGTAATCAGGTCGGCGATGGCCAGTATCAGCATCAGGGCGCTCAGCCATTCCGGCGGGCCCATGGTTCGCAGACAGAGCAGAGCGGCCACCGTCATCAGCTGAAACAGAGTGTTCAGCGCCACGGAGCGCACCGCCGCCCCCTTCGCCGCCCGGTGGTCAATACTTTTTGGCTTCATCCTCTTCCCCTCCCTTAATCTCCTTCCACCGCTGATACAGGGCAATGAGGACCCCCACCGCGACGGCCAGGTAGATAAACGCGGTGAATAGAATCACCCCGGTGGCGAAGGGCTCGGTCAGGCCGCCGAAGTAGCCGGCCAGCATGGCCCCGGTGAGCAGGAACATGAACCCGGCCACCAGGATGGTGATGACCACCGCCCCGGCAAAGCCCTTTCCGTCAGTAGTTTTTCGCATCGTTCAGTTCTCCTTTCCTGAGCTCCTCCCGCCGCTGGACCAGAGTCTGAAAAAAGGCCAGTCCCAGGGGCAGAAGCAGCAGCCCTCCGGTAAGAATCGTGATCATTGCGGCTCCGGCCAGGGCCGGCCCGTCAATAGTTTTTTGCATCGTCCTCTTCTCCTTTCTGAATTTCTTTGATTCGTTGGAACAGCGCCAGCAACACCCCCAGGATAATCACCCCCGGAATGGCCACCAGCACCAGCAGCAGGGCCAGTGGCGGGGCGTCGGCTGGGTCCACGGTGAAGCCCCACACCATCAGCACAATGAGGGCGGCCATCAGCGCGGTGGTCAGCAGGGCCATCACCACCGCCCCGGCGTACCGAACGGGCTTGGCGTCCTGCTTCTGCTTGTCCCGGAAGGTGGTGCCCGTCTGCTCCAGCCGCTCCATCTCCTCCAGCAGGGCGGCGGCGTCCAGGGCGTCCAGCCGTTCCTCCCGGTCCTTCAGCCTGCCGCACAGCTGAATGGACTGCTCCAGGCTTTTCCGCTCCCGCTCCAGCGTCACCAGGTGGCGGCGCATACCGTCGGCCACGGTGCCCCCGGCCTGCATCCGCCGAATCTCCTCCAGCGGTACGCCCAGCTTGCGCATCAGCTTGATCTGCCGCAGGATGGCCACCTCCGCCTCGCCGTAGTCCCGGTAGCCGTTCTCGCTGTTGCGCCGGGGGGACAGCAGCCCCTGCTCCTCATAAAAGCGGATGTTCTTTTTGGTGATACCCACCTGAGCCTCCACCTCGTTGATTTTCACGGGAGGTCCCCCCTTTCTTAGCTCTACTTTACACCCTCCACAAGGGGGAAAGTCAAGAGGTTTTCTGCTTTTCATCCAAATGAAAATGTCAAGGGTTAAATGCAGAAAAATCTAAAATTGTTTTTTGTGCATTATTCACAAAAGCAATTCTACCCCCTCAATACCGGCCTCCTGGGCAAGCTCCAGCAGCACCCGCCCGGCACACCTTCCCCCAAGGATGCCGCGCGGGTACTCGTTTACCCACCTCTGTACTTCCAGTGTGTCCGCCTCGGTTATCCCGGTGAAGTCCGTCCCCTTCGGCACCCGCCGCCGAATCATGCGGTTTCCGTTCTCGTTACTCCCTCGTTCGTAGGCACTGTACGGATGACAGTAGTAGATATGCGTCCGGTCCCCTTCTCCGGTCACGGTCCGCGTCATGCCCTCCCAGTCTTGGAACTCGCTGCCATTGTCCACGGTGATTGTCTGGAATATCCGCCGAAGCACATTTCTTTCTTGATGCGGTATTGCTCCTTGATTTTGTCATAGGCGCGGAGCGTGACCGTGTAGGTGCCGCGTTCCTCGTCGTAGGTGATGCCGCGCCCGTGGAGCCGGGGAAGGCCGTCGCGGAGCGGGCGGAGAAAATAGTGCTTGCCATAATAGGCCAGGTCGGCGGAGAAGTCGCAGCCGGTGGGCGCGTGCTGTGTCTCGTAGTAATAGGCATACTCGCCGGGCTTGTCCGCCTGGACGGCGGGAGCCTTGGCCGTTTCCAGCGCGTCATAGTCGGGGGCGTGGCCGTGAAGCTCGCCGGTTTCGGGGATGAAGCTGGCCGCGCACATATCCGGGACAAAAATTTTTGTGCGCTCGTCAACCTTCTGCTCATATCCGCCGGGGACCTTGGAGAAGGTGCCGGGGACGATTCTTTCAACTGCTGCCATTCTGTGTACCTCCGTTTGTGGTTTTGGGTTTTTCGGCCCATGAGCGCCCGCCCGGTGTGGGCGGCTGGGCTTGCACCAGCGGCGGCGGATGCCGTCGGCCTTGCGGGCGGTTGATTAGTGGCGACGCTCAATGAATGTAAGTTTTTGGATTTTGCCCTTGTCCATCAGCGGGTAGAGCTGTTTCATAGCTCTTTCAATACCGGTTGCAGGGCCGTCGAAGTCCTCATAGAAATAATAAACCGTGGAGCCGTTGGCGGCTATGCACTCCACGCCGATGCCGCTAATGTCCGTGCGGTCAAGTTTGGCGTTTAGCTGTTCTCTGGTCATGGGTGATACCTCCGTTTTGTGGTTTTGGGTTTTGTGGCCCATGAGCGCCCGCCCGGATGCCGGGCGGCTGGGCTTGCACCAGCGGCGGCGGGATGCCGTCGGCCTTGCGGGTCATGCGTTTTTCTCGATGATTCGTAATTCACCGCAGGAAGTGAAGCTGTAGATTTCATCGAAACGGATAAAGAGATTCAAGCCGGTTTCCATGCGGAACAGCCAGCCGGGGCGGCGGGCCTCCCTGACTTGCTCGTAGCTCTTCCCTAATCTGGAACGTCCGATTGTCCGCTTTTACCTCGAACAAGGGCAGGAGCTTGACAGCCTCATTACGTTCCCGCCGGGATGTCGTGTGCAGGTAGTCGGGAAAAAGTAACGTTCTCTGCGTCCGGGTCATAGTCCATCACAACCCGGCATTTCTTGTCCGGCAAAAGGACTTCAACCAATTCAGCCAGCAAGGCTTCAAGGTGGGTAAATGCTTTGTCCCCTGTTGCCTTTACCCGCTCGCTTCTGGCTTCTTTGGCCTTTCTGGCAAACTCCCCCATTGCCTTTCTGTAGCCGTCCCTTTTTACCCACATCACAATCCGGCTTTGTCCCTCCGCCTCCTGCATCAGCCACCACAGCGGATTGCCCCGCTCCACCTTGTGCGGGCATCCCTGCCCGTCGCAGTCCTCCACCTGGCATCCGTCGCAGAACATCCGGTGAAACGCCTCGTCCCACGGCCCGCTCGCAATGGGCAAGGAAGCGAGAAACGTCCCCAGCGTCTCCGGCGACGCGGTGATTTTCTCAAAGTTTGTCATGCTCCGTCCGCTCCTTCCTGTTCAACGTCCCTCTTCGGGCGGCGTCCACGGTTCCGCAAGTTCCTCTGGTACACGGTCTGGCCCCGCTCGGCGCTGTACGCGGGCCGGAAGTTCTCGTCCAGCACCACGCCGCCCCCACCGTCCGTCTCCTGGCCGCGTTTCAGTTCCGTGTATACAGTACACTGGCTGATTTCCAGCTCTGCGGCAATCTTGACCGGGGAAGCGTTGCGCCGCCACATCAATTCAATCTTTCTGCGGTCCTCCAGCGTCAAAGTCCTCACTTAATCACCCCTTTTCCCGTTTCTGCCCCCGTTTGGGTAAAAAAATAATGCAGAAAAAGGTTGAAAAACCTTTTCTGCATTTAACTTACTACATCAGCCTTTTCATCCAAATAAATTTTTCGGGCGAGGAATATCATCCCCAGGGTGAGCAGGGCGGTTGTCCCCTCCGTAACGGCAACAGGGAAAAGGGCGTTGGTCAAAACCGCCGCCATATCCACCAGGGTGTGAATCAGGATGGCCGCAGGGAACCAATACCACTTCCCCCGCTTGCGGACGGCGGTATACACCAGTACCGACAGGGCGATGTGCAGGCCCACCGCTGACAGCCGCTCAAAGGCCGTCCAGAAGTAGAGGCCCGCCGGAGCGGCGGCCATACCCTGAATTGCCGCCATACCCGCCTCCGGGATGGGGCCCATGAAGTCCTCCACAGCCGCCAGTCCGCCCCGGTTCAGCGCCAGAGAGATGATAATGTTGTTCAGCATGGTCATCCCGGCCAGCAGCACCGCCTCAATTCCACCGTGGCCCGCGCCATACATCAAGGCATCTTCCGGTCCCCGGCTCCATCGCAGGGTCAATTTGAGGGCCAGCCACCGCCCGCACTCCTCAAACGCCCCGGCCATCAGACCGGCGTACAGGGCGTACAGCCAGAGATTCCCTTGCAGGGCCGGGCCCAGCGGACCTCCCAGCAGCAGCCTATGAGCCTGCTGCTCCAGCACCATGGCAAACACAGGGAATACCACGCAGCCAAGGAAGAAAAACCGCCAGCGCCCCCCAGTCCTCTTCCAAAAGAAAATCCCCAGTCCCAGAGGAAGGACCACCGTAAATATCCCGGCCAATGCCATGGCTATCATCGTGGCTTGGGCCACCATCAGATTATGTTCCATGTTCTTCAGCTCCTTTCTAAAACACCGTACACCATCCAGAAAGGGGAAGGTCAAGGATTTTTTGAAAATTTTTATGCTTCCAGCGGGGGGAAGGGGCAGCCTGCGGCCGTCCCTACGAAATCTCCGTCACCGTCAGCCGCTCCCCCGCCACCCGGAATTTCACCTCCAGCCCGGCGAAGGCCATGCCGTACACCCGCTCCGGGTCGTCCTGATACTGGGGGCGGGGGTCCTGAGCCAGGACAGCCAGCAGGGCGGCGCGCTTGTCCCCCGGGACGCGGTCCAGCAGCGCCGGAGAGCAGTCCACCGCCAGGTCGGCCCCCTTGGGCCGGGCGGCGAAGCCGCCCACCGCCTCGGGCTTACAGTCGGCGTAGGGGAGGTAGGGCTTGATGTCGTAGATTGGGGTGCCGTCCAGCAGGTCGGCCCCGGACACCACCAGAACGGGCCCCTGCTCCCGGTCCTGCCGGACCTCCAGCAGCCGGACGCAGGACAACCCCAGGGGGTTGGGCCGGAAGGGGGACCGGGTGGCGAACACCCCCAGCCGCTTGTTCCCGCCCAAACGGGGCGGACGGACGGTGGGGGACCAGCCCTCCCGCCGGGCCTGGGAGAACTCCCAGATCAGCCAAAGGTGGGAAAAGCCCTCCAGCCCCCGGAGGGCGTCCGGCACCCTGTACGGGGGCTGGAATACAACGGTGGCGGTGAGCTCCTCCACCAGCCCACTCTGCCGGGGAATACCGAATTTTTCGGGAAAGTCGCTTTTGATATAGGCGATGGGGGTAATCTCCATAAAAATCCCTCCTGCATCTATTATAAGGCACAGGAGGGTGTTTGTCCAATCAGCGGACGACGATATTTTCCGAAATTTCGCTGAGGGCCTGGGCGGCCTCCATGTCAAACCGGCCGCTGCGGGCCAGGTCGGACAGGGAGATCATCCCCACCAGCTTTCCATTGTCTACCACCGGCAGGCGGCGGACCTGGTGGAGGGCCATGAGCCGGGTGGCCTCCCGGCAGTCGTCCCCGGGGGCCACGGTGGCGCAGGAGCGGGTCATAATGTCCCGTACCGGGGTCTGGGCCGGGTCCTCCTCGGCGGCCACGCACCGCAAGACGATGTCCCGGTCGGTGACCATCCCCCGCAGGCGGCGGTCAGAGCCGCAAACTGGCAGCGCCCCCACGTTGTGCCGGCTGATGAGCCGGGCGGCCAGCGCCGCCGAGGCGACGGGCTCCACCGTCACCGCACTGGGGTTCATCAAATCTTTTACCTGCATGGAAACAACCACCCTTTCGGTAAAAATTGGCTTATGGCCAGTTTACCCGAAAGGGCGGCTGTTTATTCACAAAACGGCGGGACCTCCCGCCCGGTTACGCCTTCCAGAGCCCATGCAGGTTGCAGTAGGCGTAGACGGCCTCCACCTCGTCCCCCTCGCACAGGGCAAAGCAGACCTTGGGCTCGCTGCCCGGCTTCAGCGCCTTGCGCTGGTTGCCCTGCCTGGTCTGGATGGACACCCACTGGATAAAATGCTCGGGCAGCATGGGGTGGTCCACAGCGCCAACCTGGACCTTGACCACATCCCCCTCCACCTGATACACGGGGACATGCTTCTCCACAGCGGCGTCGGTGGTGCCGGGAATGATCTCCGTCATCTTCTGCCCGCAGCACATCACGGGCACCCCGGTATCCTTCACCATGGCGACGATGTTGCCGCAGTGCTCACAGATAAAAAACCTCTGCTCCATCTTGATTTACCTCCTGAATATATATTTCTGAGAAAACTCAGTTTCCCACACAGATGCGCCCAAGGGCGTCACCCTTCAAACCCCTTTGCTCAGCAGATAGACGCAATACTGGTTCATAGAGACCCCCTCCTCCCGGGACCTCTGAGCCAGACGCCTGTGGAGGGATTTCGGCATCCGCAGCTTGAACTGCCCGCTGAAGTCCTCGGCACAGACGGGTTCCGGAACAGGGAGCCCATCCTCCAGGCAGGCAGAAATCCAGCACCGCTTGGCGTCCTCCAGCATACGGAAGCCCTCCTCCAGCGTCTCCGCGCAGGTAAGGCAGCCGGGCAGCTCCGGGCAGCGCAGGGCGTAGCCGCCCTCCTCCTGGTCCGGCAGCACCTCCGCCCGGTAGGGCAGGGACATGTAGTAGTCCAAATATTTATCCATCCTGTTCCACCTCCAAATCAGCCTTGACGGCCTCTGACACCAGGTTGATGTAGGCCTTTTTCATAGGAACGTGCCGCGGCAGTGTGATAGGTGCGCATCCGGCCTTGCGAAAGGTATAATGACTGCTGCCCCCTTTGGGCTGGCCCGGCATATATCCCAACTTGACCAACGCTTTATAAAGGTCCTCAAAGCGCAGACTGGCGTCTCTGGTCAATATTGCAGCGACAAGCTTATCCCACTGACTCAATACGGCCACCTCGCTATCATATGCTGATCTGTCCATATTATAGCATGATGTCATATACGATGTCAATTTAAAAGCGGAACGCCGAAGCGCTCCGCTTTTCCTATTATACCATCAGCGAGCACACCAGCTCGGTATACTCCGCCGGGTCCTCCAGGGGCAGGCCGGCCAGGAGCAGGGCCTGGGCGTAGAGCACCTTGGAGTACTTGGCGACGGTGTCCTTATCCCCGGCGTCCACCGCCTTTTTCAGGGCGGCGAAGGGGGCGGAATCGGCGTTCAGCTCCAGCACCCGGTCGGCCTTCATGGGCTGGCCGCCCTCCACCTTGCGCATATACCGCTCCATCTCGATGGACACCGGTCCGTCGGCAGACAGGCAGCAGGCCCCCGATTTCAGGATGGCGGACACCCGCACCTCCTTCACCTGGTCCCCCAGGGCCTCCTTGACGGCCTCCAGCACCGGTTTGCCGGCCTCGGCCTTCTCCTCGGCGGCCTTTTTCTCCTCGTCGGTCTGGGGCAGGGCGTCCTCCTCGGTGACGGACTTGAACTCCTTGCCGTCCACCTCCCGCAGACCCTTCATGACGAAGTCGTCCACATCCTCGGTGCAGTAGAGAATCTCATAGCCCTTGTCCAGAATCCGCTCCACCTGGGGCAGCTTGGCGATCTTGTCCACGCTCTCGCCGCAGGCGTAGTAGTAGAAGGGCTGATCCTCGGGCATCCGGTCCTTGTAGGCGGCCAGGGTGGTATTTGCCCCCTCCTTGGAGGACCAGAACAGCAGCAGGTCCTGAAGAACCTCCTTGTGCTGGCCGTAGTCGGCCACCACGCCGTATTTCAGTTGGTTGCCGAAGGCGGACCAGAACTTTTCATACTTCTCCCGGTCCTCCTTCTGCATCTTCAGCAGCTCGTTCTTGATCTTCTTCTCCAGGGCGGCGGCGATGGTCTTCAGCTGCCGGGTGTGCTGAAGGACCTCACGGCTGATGTTCAGGGAGAAGTCGGCGGAGTCCACCACGCCCTTGACAAAGCGGAAGTGGTCGGGGAGCAGGTCGGCGCACTTGTCCATAATGAGCACCCCGGAGGAGTAGAGCTGGAGCCCTTTCTGGTACTCCCGGGTGTAGAAGTCGTAGGGCGTCTTCTCCGGGATGTAGAGCATGGCCTTATAGGTGACCGCCCCCTCGGCGCTGGTGTGAATGACGGTGAGGGGGTCCTGCCAGTCGTTGAACTTCTCCTTATAGAAGGCGTTGTACTCCTCAGGCTTCACCTTGGACTTCTGCCGCTGCCACAGGGGCACCATGGAGTTGAGGGTCTTCCACTCAGTGACGGTCTCCCACTCGGGCTTGTAGTCCTCGCCGGCGTCCTCCGGCTTCTCCTTCTGGCGGTAGTCCTCCACCTCCATCACGATGGGGTAGCGGATGTAGTCGGAGTATTTTTTGATAAGCCCCTGTAATTTATAGGTGTCCAAATACTGGTCGTAGTCCTCCCCTTCGGCGTTGGCCTTGATGTGCATAATCACATCGGTGCCGGGGGTCTCCTTCTCGCACTGGGTAACGGTGTAGCCATCCGCCCCGTCGGACTGCCACATCCAGGCCTCGTCGCTGCCCCAGGCCCGGGAGATGACGGTCACGTGGTCAGCCACCATAAAAGCGGAGTAGAAGCCCACGCCGAACTGTCCGATGACGTCGATTTTATCCGCCGCCTTGTCGTCCTCACTGAGACCGGCCTTGAACTGGCCGGAGCCGCTGCGGGCGATGGTGCCCAGGTTGGCCTCCAGGTCCTCCTTGCTCATGCCCACGCCGTTGTCCGACACGGTGAGCAGCCGCCCCTCCTTGTCGGGCACGATGGTGATTTTCAGGTCCTTCCGCTTCACGCTCACGCTGTCGTCGGTGAGGGACTTGTAGGCCAGCTTGTCCTCGGCGTCGCTGGCGTTGGAGATCAGCTCCCGGAGAAAAATTTCCTTGTGGGTGTAGATGGAGTTGACCATCAGGTCCAGCAGCCGCTTGGATTCCGCCTTGAATTGCTTCTTTGCCATGATTCTGATTCCTCCGTGTATATAAATTTCCTTTGATAACAATACGGTTAGCACTCCTCTATCTAGAGTGCTAACCGTATTCTAACGCGCCTCCCGCAAAAATGCAAGAGGGTTTACAAAATATTTACACTTTCCCGTCAGTCCCCCAGGCCCAGGTTTCGGTAAAAGATCATCTTCCCGGTCTCCACGTTCCAGCAGGCGAAACAGCTGCTGTCATCATGGAAGGACAAAATTCCATCCCGAAGGTTAAAGTAGAACCAGTTGTTCGTCCCGGAGGGCGGGAGGGTAACTATAGGCAGAAGTTCACTGTCGTAGACCGTCCAGCCTCCCGCAAGCACAGCGGCGCAGAAGGAGTCCGGGCGGAGCGGATCGACTGTCAGGTTGATATAGCGCCCCTCCAGCAGCCGTTCCCCGGTGGACAGGCGGTACAGATAATGGCGGTCCTCCCCGCCGCTCTGCCCCTCCAGAATGGCCAGGTCCCCCTGGCGCAGGTAGAGCCAGAAGCCCTCCGGCACGTCCCTCAGGGAATAGGACCGGCCGTTTACCGTGATGGTCATGGTGCCGTTCTCCCAAACCCCGTCCTCACAGACGCTCCAGCGCCGGTCCGCGTCTTCGCCGCACCACTGGTCCCACTGGCTCTGCTCCACCCAGAAGATTTCCCCGGTGTCGGGCTGGAAGACCCGGGCCTGGGCATTTTCCCAGCTGCCGTCGGAGTCCTCGTCCGCCCTCTGCCCCAGGCAGACCCCCTGGTCCAGCCAGGTCAGCCCGGTGACATGCTGAACAAAGGTCAGCATCTCAGGCACTTCGTCCTCAGACACCCCCAGCTCGGCCCAGGACCAGTCCTGCCGGGCTCCGGTGGCGCTGTCCAGCACAGTACACCCCTCCGGCCGGAGGAGGAACAGCCGGTCCTCCCGGTTGGTGTAAGTGACAAAGGCAAAGTCGGTCATCCAGCTGCCGTCCTCGGCGGCCACGGCATACCGCAGGCCGCTGTTGCTGTCCTTCCAGGCCTCATCCACCCGGGCCAGCAGCAGCACGGGCAGAGCCAGGTCCTCCCCGCCCTGGCGGCAGGTATAGGGGGTGACATGCTGATACACCGGGTCCACTACAATTTTCCCCTCCCGGGTCATCAGGCCGTAGAGGGCAGTGGGCCAGTCAGAGAAATACTCCTGCACCTCTCCCTCCCGCTCCCAGCGGTTGAAGGAGTAGGCCTGGCCCCCCACATAGGGCACCAGGGGGCCGTAGTCCGGCCCGGGAATCAGGCGGTCGGTGCGGTCGGGATACCACCGCCCGCCGTCGGTGTCGGGCAGGCGGTCGGTCCTCTCCTCCAGCCGGGACCAGTCCACCTGGACGCCGGAAGCGCCCTTCCCCTCCGCCGGAGCGGAGGAGGCCGCCGGCCCGGACGGGGCGCAGCCGGCCAGCAGCAGGGTGGACAGGAGCAGGGCCAGACAGCGATTTTTCATGGCTCAGCCCTCCACGTCGGTCACGGGGACGTAGCCCTCCAGCGCCGCCAGCTTCTGGCCGTCAGGCCCCAGCACCCAGTCGTAGAGGATGCGGGTGGGGCTGTCCTGGGGGGCATCCTTGTCAATGGAGACGAAATAGGGGTTGAGGAAGGGGTACTCCCCCGCCCGGATGGCCTGGGCCGAGGGGGTCACCCCGTCGATGGCCAGCACCTTCAGCCCCCTGGCCATCTCCATGTCGTTGGCGTAGTAGTAGACGGTGTAGCCCAGGGCGGCGGCGGAGTTGTCATACTCCCGCACCGCGTTGAGCAGCCCCTCCATGCTGTTGGAGGTCCAGGTGGCAGGGGGCTCCATGGGCTCGGCCCCCTCCATCACCACCTTTTCAAACATGGTCTGGCTGCCCGCCCCCTGGTTGCGCTGGAAGGGGACGATCTCCAGGTCCTCGCCCCCCACCTGGCTCCAGTTGGTGATCTCCCCGGTGTAAATTTTCCGCACCTGGTCGGCGGTCAGGCCGTCCACCGGGTTGTCCCGGTTCACCACAAAGACCAGCGCGTCGGTGGCGAAGGGGGTGAGCAGCCACCGGCCCTCCCCCTCCAGCTCGGCCAGCACCTCCGGGGCGGGCTCGGCGGCCAGCACCAGGTCGGCCATCCCGGCCATCAGGTTGCGGAAGGACTGGGTGGTGCGGTTGAAGTTAACCAGCTCGGCCACCTGGTCCAGGTCCTCCCCCAGCAGCACGGCGCACATGGCCCGGGCCAGGGGGGCGGTGGAGGTGGAGCCGTCCAGCCGGGGCAGGTTGTCCCGGGTGAAGACAAATATCTCCTCCCCGCCGGCGGACACGCTGCCCGGCGGCTCAGAGGCCGGGCCGGAGCCGGTCTCTCCCCCGGGCCCGCAGGCCGCCAGCAGCAGGACCGCCAGCAGCATGGGCAGGGACAGTCGTCTCATGGAAAAACCTCCTCTCGTGGCGGAAGGAAACCGGGGGATTACGCCTTGCGCAGGATGCCCATGGGGGTGCACTCCTCCCCCTGGCCCAGGGGGTTGTCCCCCAGCGCCCGGGCCAGCCAGTCCATGGTGGGCTGCTTCTCGGAGAAGCCCAGGATGTTGGCCCCCAGGTCGTTGATGTCCACAATGGCGACGGGGTATCCAAGCGCCTGTGCCAGACGCTTGGCCGTCCCCATGGGGTCGGCGGGGGTGAGGACCACGTAGTGGTCATAGGGCGGGATGGTGCCCTCGGTGGGGCCGTCGATGCCCCGGGCCTTGGGCCCGGCCACGTTGTAAAACCAGCCCCTCTGGCCAAATATCTTGCCGATGACCGAGCAGAAGGCGGCAAACAGAATCCGCAGGGTGCCGCACTCCTGAAGGGCCATCTCCATGGTCTCGGGGATACCCAGGCCGATGCCGGCGGGGGTCTTGGTGACGTAGCGGCTCAGGGTAATCGCCAGCTTCCGGGGCTTGATCTCCTCCATGGGAATGGCCCGGCTCTGGGTACAGGCCACCGCCTTCTCCGAGATAAACAGGATATCGCCGGGCTGCATCTTGTCCTTGGGGTACTTGTTCACCACGTCCACCATGTCGTCGTCCTTGGTGATCAGGTGGGTTTTGACAGGGATGCGCAGATAGTCGATGCCGTCCACGGCGCGGACCAGGTTCTTGCCTGGATTGGCGCTGTAATTCATTTCCTCGCTCATAGAGCAGGACTCCTCTCATTGGTTCAATCAGGTCTGGGTTATTATACCACTGTTGCGGCCCGGTTGCTACTGATTTTCCAAATTTAATAATTCACCCAAGAGCCAGCCGTCCTCCACCGCTGTAATCTGGACCTGCCGCAGCTGGTTGTGGAGTTTTTCCCCACTGGGGACCCGCACCTCGCAGTACCGGGTGGTGTGGCCCCGCCACAGGCCGTCCCGCTCCTCCTCGAAGAGGACGGTCACTCTGTCCCACTGCTCCAGATAGCTGTGTTCCATCCTCGCGGCCTCCTCCGCAGCCTCCCGGGCCCGCTCCTCCTTGATGCCCCTGGGCACCTGATTGGGCATAGCCGCCGCCGGGGTGCCCGGGCGCTTGGAGTAGGGGAAGATGTGCATGGAGGCAAAGGCGCACCGCCGGATAAAGTCCAGCGACTGTTCAAACTCCGCTTCCGTCTCCCCCGGAAAGCCCACAATCATGTCGGTGGTAATAGCGGGGCTCTGGAAGTGCTCCCGCAGCAGGCAGACGCTCTCGAAAAACCGGGCGGTGTCATACTTCCGGTTCATCCGTTTCAGGGTGGCGTCGCAGCCGGACTGCATGGACAGGTGAAAGTGGGGGCACAGGTTTTTCAGCTTGGCCGCCCGGATACAAAAGTCCTCGGTGACGGTCCGGGGCTCCAGCGACCCCAGCCGGACCCGGCACTCCGGCGCGGCGGCGCAGACGGCCTCCACCAGGTCGATGAGGGAGGTCCCGTCTTTCAAATCCCGGCCCCAGGAGGAGATCTCAATGCCGGTGAGGACAAGCTCCTTGTACCCCTCCCCGGCCAGCCTGGCCGCCTGAGCGGTGGCGTCAGCCAAGGGCAGGGAGCGGACCGGTCCCCGGGCGTAGGGGATGATGCAGTAGGTGCAGAAGTTGACGCAGCCGTCCTCCACCTTCAGCATGGCCCGGGTGCGGCCCTCCAGCCCTCCGGCGGGGAGGGGCTCGAAGACCCGGCGCTTCATGGCGTCGTCCAGGGCGGTGATTTTCTCCCGGCGCTCCGCCCAAGCCTGCTCCACCAGCTCCACAAATTTGACACGGTCCCCGGTGCCCGCCACGATATCCACAGGCAGGCCGGCCACATCCCCCGGATGGGTCTGGGGGTAGCAGCCGCACAGGGCCACCACCGCGTCCGGGGCCCGCTTCCGGGCCTGCCGCACCACCTGCCGGGACTTCTTGTCGCTCACCGCTGTAACGGTGCAAGAGTTGATGATGTACGCATCCGCCTCCCCCTCGAAGGGGACCAGGGTGTGCCCCCGGCCGGCAAAGAGCTGCTCCAGAGCCTGGGTCTCGTACTGGTTGACCTTGCAGCCCAGGGTGTAGAAGGCCACCCTCATGCGCCGTGGGTGGGGATCATGGCCAGAATTTCCAGGTCCTCGGTCCCGTCGTTAATCAGGCTGTGCTCGTGGCCCTTGGGGCAGTAGTGGACCGACCCGGCGGACAGGGGCTCATACTCCCCGTCGCACAGCACCTTGCCCGCGCCGGAGAGAATGAAAATCATCTCGCTGTCAGTCTCGTGGGTGTGCAGGCCGATGGTGCTGCCGGGGGTGAGGCGGCCCCGCATGATCTTGGTGTCCTCGTTGACAAACATCCGGGTAATCATCTCTCCCTCGCCGCCCCGCATCTTGGGGATGACCTTCTCCTCAATCTGGTCGAAATTCAGTAACATGGTATTTTCCTCCTCATTTTTATATGGTAACCTTGTGTAGGGCGGGACGACCCGGCCCGCCGCGCTCCGTCTCCGCGTCCTTCCAGGGACGGCGCGCCGGGTCGTCGCGCCCTACGCGCGTCTATTCTGCGGGCGGATAATATCCGCCCCTACACGTCCTCAAATTTGCAGTCCGCCCAGGTCATCTGATAGTGCTCGTTGTTGTAGTCCGGGTCGTCCATCTCTCCGGACAGCTCCGGGTGGAGCATACAGGCCGTGTGCTCGCTGATATGCAGCCTTGTGTTCCGGGTAAACGCCGCCCCCTGGGCGCCGTAGAAGACCATCTGCTTGAAAATATCCATCGCCCGGCCCTGCTCCGACTGGGGCACCCCCTCCAGCCCGATATCCGGCCGGCCGAATTTCAGCATACCCCGGGTGTGGAGCCAGAAGCTGCCGTCCTCCATGGGGCTCCACAGGAAGGTCACGTGCTCCCAGGGGGAGAAGGGCGGGTCAAAAAAGGTTTTCCACCCCTGGGGCGAGATAAGCCGCAGGGCGTGGAGGTCCAGCACCGCATCCGCCCCCATGTCCAGCGCCGCCTGGACAATGCCCACGGCGTTGCGCAGATAGTCCAGGGTGTCGTCCTTCTGGACCTCCCCCTGGAGAATCAGCCAGGTCTCCCCGGCCTTTGCTTTCTCATACAGAGCCCTGTCCTGGTTCTCCAGCACCCGGCCCAGAGCGCCGCCCAGCAGCTGGTCCATCTCGGCAGCGTGCTCCGCGCGGCGGAAGGCCTTGATTACCAGCCCGGCGGGCACCTCGTCCACACGGTGCCGGGAGCGGGAAATCTCCAGTTCCGCCTCCCCGTCTATGCCAATCACCGCGTAGTACAGATAGGGCCGCCTGCCCGTGTCCTGATAATAGGGGCGCGCAAGCTGTTTTTCCATCCTTCCATCACTCCGTTTCAGATAAAATTTTCACCGGAAAGCCCAGCGCCTCCAGCTCCGGGGACAGCCGCTCCACCAGCGGCGCGCCGAACAGCCAGATTTCCCGCCGCCAGGGGTGGCCCAGATAGCCCCATTTCAGGTCCCGCTGGACGAAAAAGTAATAGTCCCCGTCGGGGTAAAATTCGGGAAAATAGGCGTTGTAGCCCCCGCCCAGCACGCCGCCGTACCGCTCATCCTCCACCCAGTGGTCATGCTCGGTGACGGGCCTGCGGGGGTCATAGCGAAAGCCGCTGTGCTGCCAGTCCAGGGCGTAAATCCAGTCGTCCTCCCCCAGGCAATCCACCAGGGCCCGGACCACAGTCTCCTTGAAGTCCTCATACCGCTGCTCCACGGGGAAATAGGTCAAATCGTGGACCACCCAGGGCGCGGGAAGCCGGAAGGGCACCTGACTGACCCGGATACTGGGCTGGAATTGCAGCTCATTGTCGATTCTGTCCCAGATTTGGTTGTACTCCTCGTCCTCCAGGATAGAAAAGAAGGTTTCCAATGGGCAAGTCTCCTTTCACCTTGTAGGGCGGGACGACTCGGCCCGCCGTTTTCCATCTCCGCGTCCGTTCAGGGACGGCGCGCCGGGTCGTCGCGCCCTACCTGTCGCCGCTTGACGGCTCCTCCAAATCCTCCGGTTTCAGCTCCATGAGCTGCTCCCTGGTGGGCCCCTCCAGCTGAGACACCCGGTCGGCCTGGCGGGCCACCGCCTGTTCAAAGAGGTTGCGCACGTCACGGGCGTTGCCGAAGTTCTCGTCCCGCTCCTCGTAGAGCCCTTGCAGGTCCTTCTCCATGAACTGCTCCCCCTCCTCCGAGAGGGTGTAGCCGTTCTTTTTGCACATGGAGCGGAAAATTTCCATGAGCTGCTTCCCGTCGTAGTCCTCAAAGAAGAAATATTTGTTAAACCGGGATTCCAACCCCGGGTTGGCGTGGATAAACTGCTCCATCCGGTCGGTGTACCCCGCCACGATCACGATCAGGTCCTTCCGGTGGTCCTCCATATTCTTGAGGATAACCTCGATGGCCTCGTGGCCAAAGTCGTTGGCGTTGTCGGCGTTGACCAGGGCGTAGGCCTCGTCGATGAACAGCACCCCGCCGATGGCCTTTTGGACAGCCTCCTGGGCCTTCAGGGCGGTCTGCCCTACAAAGCCGGCCACCAGGCCGGAGCGGTCCACCTCCACCAGCTGGCCCTTGGACAGCACCCCCACCGCGTGGTAAATCTTGGCCAGCAGCCGGGCCACGGTGGTCTTGCCGGTGCCCGGGTTGCCCATAAACACCAGGTGGAGGGACATGGGGGGGACGGGCAGGCCGGCCTCCTCCCGCAGCTTGCGCACCTTCACCAGGTTGATGAGGCTCTTCACGTCCTTTTTCACCTTGTCCAGGCCGCACAGCCCGTCCAGCTCAGCCAGCAGTTCCTCCAACGTGGGTTCGGGCTCCGCCGGGGGCTGGTCTTCCTCCTTTTGGGCGGGGGCCGTCCCCTGCTTGACGGCCGGGGCGGGCTGGCTCGGCCGGGGTGCAGAAAACTGGTCCGCCCGGATGGCGGGCCGGCCGGCGCGCAGGCCGTCTTTGTCACACAGCTCCAGCAGCACCTCGCTGCACATGTTGACAAACCCCGCTTCGCTCTCGCTCACCACCCCGTCCACCGCCGCAAAGAGGAGCAGCAGCAGGGTGAGGTCGTCGGCAAACCGCCGGGCCAGGGCGGTGCCCCGCAGGCGGTCGTACTGGCGCAGGTCCTGGAAGAAGGCGGGGGGCTGGAACAGGTCGAAGTTGGCCACCCCGGTGGCCACCTCCCAGTACAGGGCGGAGGGCACCGGGTTGCCCGGGGTCCAGATGGCGTTGTAGAACTCCACGTGCCGGGGGGAGATGGAGCTGGCGCTGTCTGCCTGCCACACCCCCAGCACATACTGGCGGACATAGCCGTCCACCTGCCGGCCGAAGGCCAGCCGCAGGGCCGGGTCGGGAATCAGCTTCCGGAAGGCGGTAACGGTGGCGGTATACTGCTTGTGGACCTCGCTGGCGGTCATGACCGTGCTCATTGCACATCCATCTCCCACGTTAAAATTTGGTGTTTTCATTATAATAAAAAGGGGCCGCCCGGTCAAGCGGGACGAGCAAGTAGACATAAAATCGTGAATTTTTTGTTATTTCGACTTAGACCCGTTGACGGGAAGGAAATTTCCCTGTAGAATAGAAACAGTATTTACTTGGAGGAATCAAGCATGGCTGACAGACAGACCCCCACGCCCCGCGGCAGCGGTGACAGCGGCGAACGCCGCCCCCCCTCCCGCGGCAGCGGTGACAGCGGCGAACGCCGCCCCCCCTCCCGCAGCGGCGGTTACAACGAACGGCCCCAATCCCCCCGCAGCAGCTCCGGCTACGGCGAGCGCCCCCAGACCTCTCGCGGCGGCTCCGGCTACGGCGAGCGCCCCCAGACCTCTCGCGGCGGCTCCGGCTACGGCGAGCGCCCCCAGGCCCCCCGCGGCGGCTCCGGCTACGGCGAGCGCCCCCAGGCCCCCCGCGGCGGCTCCGGCTACGGCGAGCGCCCCCAGACCCCCCGCGGCGGCTCCGGCTACGGCGAGCGCCCCCAGACCTCTCGCAGCGGCTCCGGCGGCGGCGAGCGCCGTCCCGCGCCCTCCCGCAGCGGCTCCGGCTCCCGGCAATCCGCCCCCCGGCGGGTGGATGTCATCCGCTGCGAAAACTGCGGCGAGGACTACTCCATCACCTATAAGCGCTGCCCCTTCTGCGACGAGCGGCCCGGCCGGGGCAGCTTTTCCGGCAAGCGGGTGGCCAACACCCGGGGTGGCGGCTACGGCCGGCCCGTCAACCCCATCCAGATCGCCGGACTGGTGGTCTCCCTGGCCCTCATTGTTGCCGCCCTGTTTATCGTCTTCCGGTTTGTGGGCGCCCCCCTCTTTGGCGGCAAGAAGCCCCCGGCCTCCAGCCAGAGCAGCAGCCAGAGCACCGGACAGAGCTCGTCCCAGCCCGGCGGCAGCTCCAACCCCGTCACCCCGCCTGAGGTCCAGTCCATCACGCTGAACAACGCCGACGTCCCCCTGGAGCACGGCGGCACCTACCAGTTCACCGCCAACCTGCTCCCGGCGGGGGCCACCGGCCAGGTAACCTGGTCGGTCAGCGACAGCACCGTGGCCACCGTGGACGCCACCGGCCTGGTCACCAACATAAACGCCGGCGCCTCCGACGTGAAGATCACCGTCACCGCCGCCTGCGGCGACCTGAGCGCCCAGACCTCTGTGACCTGCAAGGCCAGGGCGGGCGGCGGAAACAACGGCCCCATCACCAGTGGCACCAGCGGCCGGATTGTCAACGCCGAAAAGGGCCTGAACATCCGCTCCGGCCCGGGCACCAACTACGAGAAGGTAGCCAGCGCCCAGAACAACGCCCGCGTCACCATCCTGGGCGAGGAGAACGGCTGGTATAAGATCAAGTACAACAACGACAAGGTGGGCTACGTGTCCAAGGATTATATTTCCGTCGGTTAAAGCAGAAACAGCCCGTTTCCAGACAAGGAAACGGGCTGTTTCAACGTGTCAAAAGATACAGCCTGAACAAGTGCGCATAAGAGCCTTCCCCCTTCAAGGGGGAAGGTGGCACGGGCGAAGCCCGTGACGGATGAGGGTGCGGCCGTTAGGCGTACTGCGTCCCCGCCCCGCCCTCCTCCTTCCGTGGGTCGGGCAGGTCGATATAGACGGGCGCATGGCCGACGGCCTCCACAAATTTCAGCAGGTCCTCCCGTTTCAGCTGGAGGGTGGAGGTGGAGATACCCGGGTGGCCGCTGATGAACTCATCGGCCATCAGGTCCTTGTCGATGACCAGCTGGACGCGGTGGTTGGTATCAAACAGCAGCTCCAGCGCGGACACCGAGCCGGGGACGGTCTGGAGATAGTCCCGCATGTGGCCATCGCCGGCGAAGGACAGCCGGGAGCAGCCCAGCTGGGCTGAGAGGAATTTGGTTTTGAAGGGCTTGTCCCCGGGCATCATCAGCAGGTAGAAGTCGGTCTGCTGCCGGTTGCACAGAAACAGGTTTTTGCAGATCTGAGAACCCAGCACCCGCTCCACCTCGTGGCAGATCTCAATGGTGTCGGCGCGGTCGTGGTCCACCCGGACGTAGTGGATGGACAGCTCCTCCAGCTTATCATAGATAGCCAGCTCCTGGGGGATGCGGTCATCTGTAGGGCGGGTGGTGTATCGGTTCGAGTCGATGTACATGGCGATTCTCCTTTATGCACGTTCAATTCCCAGCAGCTTCTGGGCATAGCCCCCCAGGATGCCGTCCTTCTCCTCCCGGGTGAGGGGCAGGGCCTCAATGAGTTCGATTCCCTCCCGCTGATCCCGCCAGGGGGTATCGGTGCCGAACAGGACCCGGCCGGGGAACTCCCGCACCATGCGGACAAACTGCTCAACCTCCATCAGGGGCAGGTCGGAGGGGCCGTAGTAGCCGTCCCCCAGGGGAGAGATGCGGCCCAGGGCAAAGGCGGTGTCCAGATAGACCCCGGTGTCAGGCAGCAGGGCCTCCACCCGGTCCCACTCCCGCCAGCCCCCCATGTGGGCCAGGATCAGGGTAATTGGCCCCACTTGCTTCAGGGCGTTGAGGGTCATTTCCGGGGTGCAGTGGTCCCGGAGGGGAAAGCCGATGTCCCGCCCGGCATGGGTGAGGACGATCAGCCCCAGCTCCCCGCAGCGGTCCAGGATGCGCAGGTAGCGGGGGTCGTCAAAGTCGATGCCCTGGTAGATGGGGTGGAGCTTGACCCCCTTCATCCCCAGCTCCGCGATACGGGCCAGCTCAGACTTCCAGTCAGGGAAGTCAGGGTGCATACAGCCAAAGGACCACAGGCCTGTCTCGGGGGCTTTTTCGTTCAGACCGGCGGACGCGTCGTTGACGTGGACCACCTGCCGGGCGCTGGTGGCCACCGGGAGGACCAGACAGCCGCCGACACCCGCTTTTGCCATGGAGGAGCGCAGCCCCGCCTCGGTGCCGTCGGAGAAGGCCACGGTGTGGCACATGGACTGGAGCTTTTCAATGGTGGGGGCGGCAATTTTGTCGGGGAAGGTGTGGGTGTGGATGTCGAAGATCATGGGGACAGGATTCCTTTCTGGAGAGATGTAGGGGCAAAGAATCCCCCCGCCACTTCGTGGCCCTCCCCCCTTTGGCAAGGGGGGCTTTCGGTGCGGTATGGTTTGTTTCCGCTCCCAAGGCCCCCTTGCTAAAGGGGGCTGGCGCCGCCGAAGGCGGTGACTGGGGGATTCCAAATTGAGCACCTTGGCAAATATGGACGAAGCCTGCGGTACACATAAGCATACCACAGGCTCCGCCGATTGAAAAGAGGAAGAGGGGATTTTTTACTGAGGGTCGCCCAGGGCCTGGCTCTTGCGGACGGTGACCTTCTCCTCGTAGCAGGAGAACGCGTCGTCTACCAGCGCCTTTTTGGGCTTGGCGGTGAACAGAGATACCACAGGTACGATAATCAGCCCGGCAATCATGCAGAAGGCGCCGCAGTTGATGGGGGAGACCAGCAGGGCGGGGAAGTAGGCCCTCACAGGGGAGATATCCGCCAGCATGACCACCGTGGAGAACACGAAGCTGGCCCAGCAGGCGATTTTGGTGGTCCCTCTCCAGTACAGGCCGTAGAGGAAGGGGGCCAGGAAGGCTCCGGCCAGAGCCCCCCAGGACACGCCCATGAGCTGGGCGATGAAGGTGACAGTGGAGCGGTACTGGATGATAGCCAGCACCACCGAGATGGCGATGAACACCACAATCAGGCAGCGCATCACAAAGACCTGCTTCTTCTGGTCCATATCCTTCACTACATGGTCCTTCAGCAGGTCCAGGGTAAGGGTGGAGCTGGAGGTGAGCACCAGGGAGCTGAGGGTGGACATGGAGGCGGACAGCACCAGAATCACCACCACGGCAATGAGCAGGTCGGGCAGGCCGGAGAGCATGGTGGGGATGATGGAGTCGAAGCCCCCCACGATGCTGCCGTCGGGGTTGTACTGCATCTCACCGGCAAACAGCCGGCCAAAGCCCCCCAGGAAGTAGCAGCCCCCGGACACCACCATGGCAAAGAGGGTGGAAATCACCGTGCCGGTGTTGATGGACTTCTCGCTTTTGATGGCGTAGAACTTCTGCACCATCTGGGGCAGGCCCCAGGTGCCCAGAGAGGTGAGAATCACCACGCCCAGGAGGTTCACCGGGTCGGGACCGAAGAAGGAGGCGAACACGCCGGGGGCCCCGGCCACCGGACCGGCGGCGGTCTCGTTGGACACCTGGGCCAGCTTGGTGAGGGCCGCCATAAAGCCGCCCTGACTGTTCAGCACCGCTAAAATCACCGCGCTGATTCCAAAGAGCATGATGATGCCCTGGATAAAGTCGTTGATCGCGGTGGCCATATAGCCCCCGGCAATCACATAGACGCCGGTGAGGATAGCCATAACAACGACACACACCGAGTAGTCGATGTCAAAGGCCATGCCGAACAGGCGGGACAGGCCGTTGTACAGGCTGGCGGTGTAGGGGATGAGGAAGATGAAGATAATCACCGAGGCGGCGATTTTCAGCGACTGGGAGCCGAACCGCTTGCCGAAGAACTCGGGCATGGTGGCGCTGTCCAGGTGCTGGGTCATGATGCGGGTGCGGCGGCCCAGCACCACCCAGGCCAGCAGGGAGCCCAGAACGGCGTTGCCGATGCCCGCCCAGGTGGCGGCGATGCCGTATTTCCAGCCGAACTGGCCGGCGTAGCCCACAAAGACCACGGCGGAGAAATAGGAGGTGCCGTAGGCGAAGGCGGTGAGCCAGGGGCCCACAGAGCGCCCGCCCAATACGAAGCCGTTGACGTCGGTGGCGTTCTTGCGGCAGTACAGGCCGATGCCCACCATTACCCCGAAGAACACCAGCAGCATAATCAGTTTGATTGCCATTGCGAAACAGTCCTCTCCTGCGCCACAACTTTGACGCTTTGTTCCGTTGAAGTGTAACGCAAAGAAGCGCTAAAGTCAAGAGAAATTTTTCACGTTTTCAAATTTTCCGGCACAAAGACAGGGCGCACCGGCTGGCGCGCCCTGCTTTACGGCTCCTCCAGGATGTGGTCCTCCGCCCGGGTCTGCGCCTCCTCCAGCAGACGGGTGGCGGCCGGCACATCCAGCCGCCCCAGCGCCTCCAGCGCGTCGGTGATGGCATTGAACAGCAGATGGTACAGCTTTTGGTAATCGGTCATAATGCTCACCTCTTATAGTATATACTATATATAGAATATACCATAATACACCGCTTGTCAACCGGCATATAACTCTCTTATGATATATATTGAAAAGAGGGTATAGCGATGAAGGTTGTACGGTTTTGTCTAGCTGAATATTTGGATGCTAATTGCATCAGTCGATACAACCTTGCAAAGCGTACCGGCATCCAGTATCATGTTATCGACAGCTACTATAAAAACAAAGTATGCCGCCTGGACGGCTACAACCTGGGCCGCATCATCGAGGCGCTGGACTGCCAGCTCACCGATATCCTCACCGTGGCGGAGGAATAAAACCGCCCCGTTTCTCAAAAGGAGAAACGGGGCGGCCCACAACCCTTGACACGCTGGAGAGTGCTATGGTATAATCTCAGGTGTGTAGGGCACTGCTGAGCTTCGGCGGTTTGGCCTCATACAAAGTTACTGTCTATGGAAATTCCACAGAAACCGTCACTTGGCCGAGTGGCGGTTTCCGCTTACCCTGACCTGGAACGTCACTGTGTAGCCACGGAAGTGGCATGTGAACGTAAATGTCATAGGCATTGGGCCTCACCTCCTTTCGGAGGATGTAGCCAAACCGCCGCCGCTTTGCCAGCGCACCTTATCGTCATTTTATCAGTGGATATAGCTATTGTCAACAAAAACCGCCCCGTTTCTCAAAACGAGGCGGCCCACAACCCTTGACATGCTGGGAAATGCTATGGTATAATCTCAGGTGTGTAGGGCACTGCTGAGCTTCGGCGGTTTGGCCCGCGCAAAAAATGACAAACTTAGGTAAAGCCTAAGAAACCGTCACCTGGCGCAAGGTGGCGGTTTCACTTTACCTTGACCTGGACCGTTACGGTATACTTACCGACATGAAATGTAACCGTCATTGTCAAAGGCATGGGGCATTCACCTCCTTTGCAGAGGTGTAGCCAAACCGCCGCCGCTTTGCCAGCGCACCTTACCGCCATTTTACCAGTGGATACAGCTATTGTCAACAAAAACCGCCCCGTTTCTCAAACGAGAAACGGGGATTGTCATGTCCGTCTCATAAATGGGGAACGCTTCCGGAGATTCCGCCTGGTACGTCCTGTAGGGCAAGGGCTCTGCCCTTGCCTTTCCTGGCTCCCCCCTTGTGGGGGAGCTCCCGGCGAAGCCGGGTGAGGGGGGCTCAGGGATGCGCCAAAAGCCTTCCCCCTGGAAGGGGGAAGGTGGCACGGCCGAAGGCCGTGACGGATGAGGGTGCGGCCATTAGGCGTACTGCGTCCCCGCCCCGCCCCCTCATCCGCCCCAGTGTGCGCACTGGGGCACCTTCCCCCCGGAGGGTGGAAGGCTTACCCTGCGGAGGACAAAGGGGGGGGCGCCTTCTGCAAACCCGCTCTTAAACCGGCGGGCTGTTCTCGGTTCCCTCCGGCAAAAAGCCGGCGGCCCTGGCCGCGTCGTAGGTAATGCCGCCCCGCTTGTGGTCGGACTTGGCCATACTCAGGTAATTGGCGCACACCCACCCGTGGGCGGTCCAGGGCAGGCCCACCATGGCGGTGAGCCAGGGCAGGGCCCCGGTGTAGCCCGTATGGATGCAGTAGGCGGCCAGCAGCAGGCCCCCTACCGTCACCACCCACAGCAGCGCCCGGATATCCGAAATCAACTGCTTGGAAAACTCCGGCCGCGCCTTACGGCTTCTGTCCACCGTAATCCTCACGCCAGCCCGAACCTCCGGGCGAAGGCGTACAGCAGCTGGGCAGCCTGCTCCCGGGTGAGCAGGTCCTCCCACATGTAGTTGGGCTGGCCGTCGGGGCCGGGGTCGCCGCCGGCAAAAATTCCCTGTTCCGTAACAAATTTCCGGGCTGCCCGGCTCCAGTCGCCGCAGTCGTTGTCCCGCAGCTCCTGGCGGTACTGCTGCATGGCGGTGACAAACATCCGGTTAAACTTCTCCTGATCCATTTCCTCCTCCTTATCCGTTGTTCCGTTGTGCGCCCGGGCGTCCACCACCCAGTAGTAGGCGCACTCGTTGCGGAAGGTCTCCACATCGCCGTTCAGGCGCCTGTCCTTGGTGCTGGCCGGGTCGTTGATGCGGATTTTGCCGTCCGCCCACCACACCACGATAAAGTGTCCCCCGCCCGTCCAGTTTCCCTTCTTCATCAGGGCGATCAGGTAGTATCCCTCCTTCAGATACGCCAGCGCCTGGTCGTGGATTTTGCTTCGGGGGTTGTGGTAGGTGTTGGTCCAGCTCAACTGCCAGCACTTGATCCCGAAGGCGGCAAACTGAGGGGCAAAGTATCCGTAGTAAGTGCCGGCGTTCAGGGCCTTATAGCCGTGGTCCACCGACCACTTGCAGGCGTCCTCCGGGGTAAAGGTCTGGCCGGTGAGGGTTTCAATCAGCATGGCGGCGCAGCTGGGGCCGCAGCCGGAGCCGCCGATGGTGGCGGTCTCTCCCTTCACCTGATAGGGCCTGTCCTTCCAGCGGGGATCGGTCTGCATATAGACGACAGGGCGCTTATTCATCCCCCGCCGCCTCTGCCCCGGCCTGCACCTGATCCAGTGCCTTTTTTACGCTCTCCGCGTCCACCCTGCCCTCGGTGATGATGTAGGTGATGACCGAGGCCACCGATACCACGGCCCCCGCCACCGCGCTGACGGTGCCCTCGTCCAGCCCGAAGACCATGGCCAGACCGGTGACGATGCCCGCCACCGCCGCCCACAGCTTCCGGCTGCTCAGCTTGCGTTTCCATTCAATTTTATTCATAGGATTCTCCTTTCGGGTGATGGTTTCCATTGCCGCCGTCTCCGGCGGGTGGGATTACCTCCTTTCACCCTCTGTGGGAGTCCCTGAAATGTTGCACACCGGCGTACAACTAACGAAAAAAATCCGGGAGGGACGGCAAACGCCATCCCTCCCAGTGTTCTGTTGGGCTATGTCCCCCGCTTTTTCAGGGCGGAAGCCGCCTTCCGCTGGGCCGGGAGCTGCTCCCGGCGGGGATAGGCCGCCTGGTAGCGTGCCAGCAGCCGGCCGGCGGCGTCGGGGGTGAGGCGGGAGATCAGCCCCACCGTCATGCCGTGTACCGCCGTCAGCATCCAGTAGACGGCGTCCTGCCGCTCCGCCCGGGCCTGGGGGGCGAAGTAGACGCAGGCCAGAATTTCTTCCGCCTGCTCCGGCGCCGCCGTCTTTTCCGCCTCCTTCAGCAGGTTTTCCAGGTCCTGGGCAAACTGCTCATGGCAGGGGTAGTTCCGGGGGCCGTCGGCGAGGCCGAACATACCCGCCCCCACCCGGCGTTTCTCCTCCTGCCGCTGAAATTCGGCGGCGTACTCCCGATAGAGCTCCTGTATCCTTTCCACCATAGGCTCACTCCTCCTGCTCCCGGCGCAGCGCCTCTTCCTCCTCGGGGGTGAGCTCCGCCTCCGCCAGGGCGCGGCGATACTCCCGCCAGGAGTACCAGCCGAAGCCGGCCGCCGCCAGAATGAACAGTCCTCCCAGCAGCCAGGCCACAAGGGGCGGGAAGGAGGGGTCGCTGCCCCCGCTCTGAATCAGCTGCCAGGCCAGGTAGAGCAGATAGCCGCACAGGATAACCCGGAACAGCGCCCTGGTATCCGCCTTATTCTTTCGGACCACGTGGTACCGCTTCTTTTGTCCCATGATGCACGCTCCTTTTTGTCCTATGCCTCTATTGTACCGCTTTTTCACCAAAAAGCAAGGGCAAAAACAGGCGGGGACCATTCGCAGCTTTTTATGCAGGGGCGGACATTGTCCGCCCGCTGCGGCCGCCCGTTTTTTTCCTTTACTTTTTCCCTGCCCTCGTATATAATAGATTGACTAATTAGAAAGCGTGGGAACAAAATGCTCCAATTTGATGAATATAAGGTAAAGCTGAACAATCTGGCCCCCGCTCTGAAGGACCTGGCCCAGGCGCTGGACCTGGAGGGGGCCGAGCGGGAGCTGGACATGCTCCAGGCCGAGTCCGCCGCCGACGGCTTCTGGGACAACCTGGCCAAGGCCCAGAAGGTACAGCAGCGCATTAAAAACCTCCAGGACAAGGTGGACAGCCAGAACAAGCGGCAGGGCCAGTGGGACGACCTGATGGCCCTGTGCGAGATGGGCAACGAGTTTGAGGACGAGAGTCTCATCCCCGAGCTGGAACAGGGCTTTGCCGCCCTGGAGGCCAACATGGAGACCGCCCGGCTGGAGACCCTGCTCACCGGGGAGTACGACCGCTCCAACGTAATCCTCACCATCCACCCCGGTGCCGGCGGCACCGAGGCCCAGGACTGGGCCCAGATGCTCTACCGCATGTACACCCGCTGGACCGAGCGCCACGGCTTCACCTACCAGATTATGGACTACCAGGAGGGGGACGAAGCGGGCATCAAGTCGGCCACCATCATGATTGAGGGGGAAAACGCCTACGGCTACCTCCGGGGGGAGCACGGCGTCCACCGGCTGGTGCGGGTGTCTCCCTTCGACGCCAACGCCCGGCGGCAGACCTCCTTCGCCTCGGTGGAGGTCATGCCCGATCTGCCCGAGGACGTGGAGATCGACATCCGCCCCGAGGACATCGAGATGCAGGTCTACCGGGCCAGCGGCGCCGGCGGCCAGCACGTAAATAAGACCTCCTCCGCCGTCCGGCTCATCCACAAGCCCACCGGGGTGGTGGTGGCCAGCCAGCAGGAGCGGTCCCAGTTCCAGAACAAGGACAACTGCATGAAGATGCTCCGGGCCAAGCTGGTGGAGCTGCAAATGCAGGAGAAGGCGGAGAAAATCTCCGATTTGAAGGGGGTCCAGCTGAAGATCGAGTGGGGCAGTCAGATCCGGTCCTACGTCTTCATGCCCTACCAGATGGTGAAGGACAACCGCACCGCCTTCGAGACCAGCAACATCAATTCCGTGATGGACGGCGACCTGGACGGCTTTGTCAACGCCTACCTCACCGCCGAGGCCACCGGCAACTGGGCCACAAAATAATTTCTTCCCGCTGCCCTCGGGCGGCGGGATACTTTTTGTTGACTTTCCACAATCCATATCGTATGATAAGAGGGACGATTGGAGGGATTTTGATGAACAAACGACGCTGGACCTCACTGCTGCTGGCCGGACTGCTGCTGCTCCCCCTGGCCTCCTGCGGGAAAAAGGACCCGGGAGGGGCCTCCTCCTCCCAGCCGCCCCAGGAGCCTTCCATTTCGGTCATTGCCCCGGTGGAGCCGGAACCCGAACCGGAGCCGGTCTACCCCTACATCAACCCACTCACCGGCGAGGGCCTGCATGAGGATATCAGTGAAAAACGGCCCATCGCTGTTATGTTCAACAACCTGCGAAAGGCCCTGCCTCAGATCGGGGTTGCCCAGGCGGACGTGATTTATGAGATCGTCGCTGAGGGGGGCATCACCCGGATGATGGGGCTCTACCAGGACCTGGAGGGGGTGGGCGACCTGGGCAGCATCCGCTCCGCCCGGGACTACTACGTCAGCCTGGCCCTGGGCCACGACGCCATCTACATCCACGCCGGGGGCAGCCCCCAGGCCTACGACGCCTTTGACAACTGGAAGGTCACGCACATCGACTTTGTCAACGGCCCCTACGGCGACATGTGCTGGCGGGACCCGGACCGGAAAAAGTCCGCCGGGCTGGAGCACTCCCTGCTCACCTCCAGCGAGAGGGTGCTGGAGCAGATGCCCAGCCGCTTCCGCCTGGACCACGAGGAGGGCTTTTCCCCGGGCTGGACCTTCGGGGAGACGGCCCCCGCCGGGGAGCCGGCCTCCAAAATGACCGTCCCCTACTCCAAATACAAAACCGGCTATTTCGCCTATGACACGGATAAAAAACAATACTTCATTTCCCAGAGCCTGGACGGCTCCGACCCCATCGACTATGTGGACGGCCAGACCGGCGAGGCGGTGGGGGTGAACAACGTGCTGGTGCTGTTCACCGACGTGGGACTGGTGAAGGGGGACGCGGCCGGACGCATGAGCGTGCGCACCACCGGGACGGGGGACGGCCTCCTCCTCCGGGACGGGGTCTTGCAGGAGATCACCTGGCAGCGGGATAAGCGCACCGACTGCCTCCGCTTCCTGGACCGTGCCTCCGGGCAGGACACCCCCCTGGCCTTCGGACCCAGCTACATCAATATTGTGGGGACCTCCGCTCAGGTCACCTGGGAATAATAGGCTGCGAGCCCGGCATCGAAGGATGCCGGGCCGTTTTTTTGCCAAAAATGGGCGCAGTTTCCCCTTATTTCCATTAAATGTATGGAAACGTACCACTTTGGGGGGATTACACGGTATGGGTGGAGGGGGAAGGCTCCTTTTGAAAGGAGCTGTCAGCCGCAGGCTGACTGAGGATTGTATTTTGCCGAAGGCAAAATGTATGAAATAATCCTAATCTTAGTTTACTTCGTATGTTTTGCTTCGCAAAACGCAATCCTCCGCCCCAGTGTGCGCACTGGGGCACCTCCTTTCAAAAGGAGGCTTTTGGTGCCCTCTGTCTTGCTGCTACTTCTTTGACAAGCTGACCTCCCCCTTTGGGGGAGGTGGCACGGCGAAGCCGTGACGGAGAGGGCCGTCCCCCACAACACACAAAGGAGGAAACAACATGCCAAGCAATCAAACACCCAACTACGCGCTCAGTCAATGGGAGCGGGACGACCGCATCCTGATGGACGATTTCAACGCGGACAACACCAAAATCGACGCGGCCATCAAGGCTGAGGTCGACGCCCGGACGGCGGCGGATGCCGCCCTGCAAGCCGCTCTGGCAAAAAAGGGCAACGTTTGGGCGGAGTTCTACACCTACACCGGGAACGGAACGTATGGCGGTGATAACCCCTGCCACATCCCCTTCACCAAAGGAGAACCTCTGCTGGTTCTGGTTTTTGGGAGCAGCAACGATGACCTCCTGCTCCACAGAGGTCTGGTCCAGACAAACAATCACTCCAACTACTGCCAGGTGTCCTGGCAAAGCAGCGGTGTGTTCTGGTATGCTTACAAAGACGCCGTGTATCAGCTCAATGTCAACGGGAGAACCTACACCGCGCTGATGCTCTATAAGCTGGACTGAACAAGGGAAAGCATCCCCCGGACTTGCGTCCGGGGGATGCCTCTTTTACATTGTCTGTTAGCTACCCGTGTAACCAGTTACTCCGCTAAAATCTATGATGTAAGTTCTGTCGTTGACTGTGCGCACTCTCTGTGTAGAAGGCGTGTCGTTGAAGATGGGGAAGACCATCTGCTGGCCCTCAATCTCCACCCGGAGGAAGAACATCTTAAAGCTGGACATGTTACTGGAATTTTCCCTGTTGCCATAGTAGAACAGGCTCATGATATCGGCAGCACCCTCAGAACTGTGGCTCGGCTGTTGATTCACATCCCAATAGAGAATCTGCATGGCCTTCACAGTAGCACTGTCGGTTGTAGACGAAGTCAGAGCCTTGGCGGCGCCGGACAGCTTCACAGTCACAGAGCCGTCGCTGTTTTCAATGACTTCCTGGTTCAGCAGAGAGATGGCCGCACCGGCGCCCGCAATCGGCTTTGTTGTTTCCTCGTTCTCACAAGCCGCAATCGCCGCATTCATACCCGCAGTAGTGGCAGGCTGACCCGCAACGTCAGGCTTAATGGTGAAGCTCACAGTAGTAACGCCGTCAGCATCGTAGACAATCGTCTTGGAGGCAGGGCTGATAACCTTGCCCTCAGGAATAGCAATCACATTGCCATTCACGTCCACAGTAACACCAGGTTCGATCTTCAGGGTCTTGTCCCCTGCATTGGCCGGGGCGACCTTGTAAGTTTCGTTGGTTCCATCACTGAACTCCACAATAACGGTCATACCCTGATTGCTGGTACCGGGGTTCTTGCTGCCGCCGCCGTCGGTGACAACAGTCTTGGTCTGGTTGGTGTTCAGAACCAGCCACTGAGCGGTGCCCTTGCTGTTCAGAGGACCAGCAACCCAGCCGGTGAAGTCCTCAGCACGATCGTTCACGTGGTTGTTCTCGTCGCTCTTTTCCAGGTACTCGATGGCCTTCTTCACGTCGCTGAACTGAGTCCAGACAACCTTGGGGTCCTCGCCGCCGGTGTAGACCTCGGTCTCGACGACCACAACAGTGCCGTCCTTGGCCAGGGTCAGACCAGCCTCAGTGGGATGATTCTTGCCGGCGTGCAGGGTGTACTGGCTGCTGTAGGTTCCGAAGTCGGCGACCTTGTTACTGTTGGTGCCCAGGTTCTGGGTACGGTTGGGAGCGCCATTGTTGCCGTCACCCCAGGCCATCAGGTAGGTCTTGTAATCATCGGGATCGGGGTCATTGCCGAAGTCATACTCGCCATAGACGTTATTGATGCCACTGGCCTCATTGATCCGCTTGGCGTCGATGATGTAGCCGTCCTTGTCGAACTCGAACTCCACGAAGCCGTTCTTGGCATTGTGAACATTGCCCGTAGTGATGTTGCTCATCCAGCTCTGGATGTTCCTGCGCAGGGTCTTGAACTCATCCACATCGTTCTTGCGGATGGTCAGGGTCTCGATCTTGCCGTTCAGGACGCCCTCGAAGCTCCAGTAGTGGTAGTTGCCTTCCTTCTCATAGGTCTCGTCCTCGGCGTCGCCCAGGATGTAGCCGTAGTTCTTGGTGGAAGCGGTGTCCTTGCCGATAACCACGGCGGCGACAATATAGTTGTTGTCGTCAGCCACGGCGAACACGCTGGCGTCAGTGGCAATCCGATAGCCAGCCGCGTCTTTGCCAGTAGTATAGTCCTTGCTGTCACGGTTCACACCATTCAGGTTGTTATCTGCTTTGCTCAGCACCTCGATGTCCACATCCTGAACACCGGTGAACACGCCGTTCACCTTGGAGATGCCCCGGGCGGTGCCGGAGGTCACGTCCTTAGTGTCCACGGTCAGGTAGACGGAATCCTCATCGCCCACAGCCCAGTGATGGGTGCCGGTAGTCTTGGGCTCGCCATCGGTCAGGCCCACACTGCTGGTGAGGGTAGAGCCGTCGTTCTTGGTCAGGTCGGGAGTAGTGGCGGAGGTACGGAGGGTGTAGCTGTTGACCTTGCCGTTGGTACCATACTCCTGGTTGACCCAGTTGTTCACGGGGGTCAGGGTGTAAACAGTGCCGCCGTTCTTCTCAGCGGTGGTGTAGGTGAACCACATGTTGTACTCAGACTTCCGGGCATCGTTGCCGTTAGCGCTGTCAAAGTCATAGTACCACTTGGGATCGAACTTGGGGTTGTTGGAAAGATCAGAATCGTTGCCACCGTTGGCCAGGTGGTTGTACCGCTCGATCTTCTCCTGAGTCTTGGACACATCCACGGTGATGTTCTCCATGGTGCCGTCGGTGAAGATGGCGGAGGCGGTGGCGTGGCTGATGGCGGTGTGGCTGCCGGAGAAGTCATAGCCGGTGATAAACACATAGTGGTTGTCGGCCTCGACCTGCACGTTGCCGATCAGGTAGCCGTACTGGTCGAACCACAGGTTATAGGTGTAGTCGGCCAGCTGCAGGTCACCGTAGCTGCCCTCGCTGGTCAGCTCGTCCAGAGCGCCCATCTTGCTGTACCGGCCGTTGGCGGCGTAGTCATACTGGGTGCCCTCGGTGACCACGTAGCTCTCCTTGGAGTACTTGTTCAGGGTAACATCCGTGGAGCTGGTGGGGTCCATAACGCGCACGATCTCGTACTTGGACTGGCCGTCCCAGGCCACCTGGACCAGAATCTTGTCGCCATCCTTGTAGCCCTCAATGTTGGCAACCTCATCCAGAGTGACCTTGGTGTCGTTGCCCTCGGGAGCGTTGGCATGGATATCAACAGTCAGCTCGGCCTTGGCCTCGTTGTAGTCGTCGTCCACGTCGGCCAGGAAGGTGTCGATGGAGGCGATGGTGATTTCCTCGCGGTCAGGGTCGAAGAAGACCTGAGTCAGCACGCCCTTGCCGGTGGTGGCGTAGTCCTTGGTGTTGCCGCGGACCATGTTCTCGGCCTTGATCGTAGCGTTATCCCTGCCGTCCAGGAAGTACTCCACGTAGTTGTCCTCGATGACGGACTTGCCCAGCAGCTCATACAGAGTCTTGCCGTTGATGGCGGTGGTGTACTCGGCGCGGATCAGCTCCTTCTTCATGTAGGTGCCAATCTCCTTGCCGTCATACTCCCAGGTGCGGGAGGGGCGGCCAAACTCGTCGTCGCGGTTGTCATACAGCTTCAGGTCGCCGTTGTACAGCTGCTCGCCCAGCTCCACGATGGGGCCGCCGTTCTGGGAGCCCACAGCAGTGGCCTGCACGGGGCTGATGGCGGTGGCGTAGGGCTTGGCGCTGGTGACAAACACGTAGTTGACCTTACCGGTAAACACGGAGCCGTCGGGGGTGGTCAGGTTGATGGTGTTGCCATCGGGCTCCACCATGCCGGACTTCAGGGCGTTCAGAGCCATCTGAGCCACCTGGTTCCGGGTCATGGGGGTGGCGGCGTCAGTACCCACACCGTCGAAGATGCGGATCTTTGTGCCCTGACGGACGGTGGAGACCATAAAGCCGTCGGCATAGTCGTTCTGGTAACGGAAGTAGCCCAGGGCACGCATCATCATGGAGGCGGCCTCAACGGCGGTAACGGTGGCGGCGGGATCATAGATGCCCTCGCCGCGGCCGGACACGATGCCGTTGGCGGCACAGGCGCCCACCCAGCCCCGCGCCCACTCATAATTGCCGCTC